>Ga0209190_1002005_pt1 | contig 13950 bp, 7 predicted proteins | sample M_140205_XF_Meta_FD_187315 | JGI IMG/M metagenome (GOLD analysis project Ga0209190, IMG submission 187315) | Freshwater microbial communities from Lake Montjoie, Canada to study carbon cycling - M_140205_XF_MetaG (SPAdes) (version 2) | ecosystem: Environmental > Aquatic > Freshwater > Lake... | reverse complement strand
AGTTTAAATATCATTTCAGGAGAACCACCAGTTTGTAACAATGTATCTCCATTGGCAGTATTACCAAATTTACTTGATATGTCAATCTCTGCTCTACCTATAATATTTGATGGATAGGTTCCTGGAGTTGCCAAAGACATTAAAGATTCTACGTGCGTTAAATTGAAATTTAATGCGAATGTTGTTGTAGAATCTGGTGTTGTGGTAAAATTCTGGTTGACTGTTGCAATCTTAGAAGAACCATTATAACCAATAATATTCCTAATATCACCAGCACCAGTACCACCCGTAAGAGTAATTGATACTCCAACATAGGCATCGTTTTGTGATGTGTATGTGCTTGGTAAAGTAATTGTGGCCGCTGTTCCTGACTGAGCAGTACCTGTGGCAGTATTACCAACTAAATCATTTACAAAAGCTTTGTAAACGTAAGAATTTGCATTTGCAGAAGCACCAGCAGTACGGTCATAAGTTAAATTTCTAATATAACCAGTAGAAACTAATGTTGATTTATATGCAGCCTCAGAACCGACTGTTACTCTTGAAATAGGAACACAATGCAAATCAATCTGTTGAGTTCTTGTGATATCGAAGAAAGAAGTATTTGAACCATTTACACTATTAACGTAGAAATAATTACCTACATCAAAATATACTGGATTATTATTTTGTGTTTCTGTTGTTCTTGCTCTGTTAGTAAGAATATCAAGTTGAATAGGGTTTTCTATTCTGTAACCATGAACATAGGCAATACCTTTACCAACACTCATTGTATACTTATTTTCATTTGTTGAATAGGTTTTAGGAGTTAATTTAAAATCATTAACTACATAGTCACCATTTGTTTCATAGTCCCGTTTAGCAAAATAGTCATCGATAACATTGTAAACTGAACCATCAACAATCTTGGCAATACTACCGTTTTCAACACGAATTAACTCGATAAATCCATCATCATCACCAAAGGTTAATGGCCTAGATTCTAAGGTTAATTTAATTACATACCTATCGGCACCAGGAGCTTGGTAATTCGAAGCACCAACAGCAGGATCTAACAAAGATGTATCGTTAATATAATCGTATACTGTCTCAAAAATATTTAAACCAACTCGAGCATTTGGTGAACTACTATACTTACTTAGAACAGTAGTTTGTGGATTAACTTGAACAAATGAACCATATGATACTGTGATACCTTCAGTATTTTTATAATTTGATGAGATATAAAACACACCTTGGTCGATGGAAGCTACCGAACTATTACCAACAGCATCAGCTTCGGTACTAACCTGTGCAAAAGTGTTGGTGAGTGAAATTTTTAATAATGAATTTGCAGTAAATCGATTACCTGAATTATATGAAACTACCAAAGTTGGAGGATCACCAACACCAGTTTCGCCAGTACTAGCTACTACACCTAAAACACGAGCAGTAATTAAACCAGTTGTGTCTTGAATTAATTGACCATCGAATAAATCCAAATCAATTGTAGTTCCTTGATAACTCGATTGAAGTTTAATATAGTTGCATAATAAATTTGTTGTAACTTGACCACCAGTTACCGGAGAATTTTGTTTAAAGATATTATCGGCAAACTTAGTAATCTGGTCCTGCAAGATTGTTTGCGCTTGTGTTAATTCTCTGGCTTGTACGGCGAAACCTGGCTTAAAAAGAATTCTGTGATAATTCTTTGAAGCATCAAAGTCATCATACCATGGGGCAACGTTAAAATTCAGAGGCATTTTATTCCTTTAATATCCTAATACAAACTTGAATTGTTCAGTACCATCATCACTTCTTTCTATGCTATCTCTATTTTCTATATAGGTGATATAACCGGAGTTTATAATGATGTCTGTTGAGTTATTACTTAATAATGTTCTTACTGTTCCTGTCGAACCATATAGTGGCGAACTTAATGATGGAGTGCCTTGTGTATTTATTAGCTTAACCAGATTGGCTCCTTCATCAAAACTAAGTACCGTTCCTGAATATACTATAGTGGTTGATCCTGCAGGAAACACTTGATAAACAGTTTCGGATGAGTTAAACAAACCAAAACCAGCAGAAACAAACACTTCAGTATAAGCTTTATAAATGGCAGCATTAGCGAGTGCTGGATAGGTACTTCTTGCTGAAGGACTAGCTATCAATCCAACTTGGCGATACTTAATATCTGTTGGAATAAATCCATTTTCAGTACCATTAAATTCTGCGGTAATCATAATCCTAGAAGCTCCTAATTCGGTGGCAGGATTAAACCCATGGCCACCTATAGGAGACACAGGAGAAGTCAGGATTGCGCCTGAACCTTGAGTCGCAGTAATGAGTGAAGTATTTGCTACAGTAACCGTGGCCGTTGCGTAAGTGTAGTTTGTACCAGGATTAGTAACCGAAACATCTGTGATTTGTTTATATGTTAATGATTGTGTATTTGAATCAATTATTGCTGTGGCATTAGCCCCAGTACCATCACCTGTGATTACAATACTAATAATTGAGTTTTGTGTATCGTAATTATTACCTCGATTAATAACATTAATAGCATCAACACTTCCTGTGCCAGATGAAGATAATAATGGGTTTGGTATATTGGCGGTAACGGGTACTGGCATCCAAAGGATATCCATGAACTTATTTTTACGTCCAATATCTATTGTGTAAATGTATTTCCATTTATACCCATCATCACCGTAAAATATATTATTAGTTTGATAACTTCCCGGTTGAAAAAATGGTTCATTTAGCGATTCGGATCCATTTGAATTCCATAAACATTTGAATACTTGGTCGTATCTGTTCTTAACGTAAAATGTGTATAACAAATAACCATTTTGATCCAAAGCATACATATCTGCATCATCAACATAAGCATCATATATGTAACCTGATTCCCAATCGTTTCTTTGAATTACTGGAGAAATATCATTTGTTGTAATCCTTTTCATTACAAAAATATCTTTGTAAGTCGATTTTAAATATCTTTGAGTTTGTAACGGCACCTCAGGTACTGTATCATCAGTCCAAGGAGTTACTCTACCTAAGAAACAATACATTGTTTGTATTGATTTACCATTAGGCAATATAGAAACCGGCGCATAGAAATCTTTTTCTATCTCAGAATAGTTTTGATAATATGTAAGTTTATTTTGATTTGCCATAGTTTATTTATTATGCGTGAATGATGGACACAAAGGTATTTCCTAAATCATTATAGAACGATGTATATCTGGCAAAAATACTTGAAGTGGCTGGAATTACATATGCTATGTTATTGGCTGTTGAATTGATAGCGGAACATCCATGTACAAAAGCCCTACTTTGACTTGAGTTATTTGTTATCCACATTTCAACTACTTTACCAGCAACATAATTGATATGAGCTACCGATATGTCAGCAGAACAATTGGCCCGAATCAATGAATTGTTAGCAAAATCAACTACAATGGACGTCTGAGCACCAGGATAAGTTGTTGGTGTGTAAATGAAACCTTTTTGTGGTTCTACCGTGCCGACAAATGTTACTGTGTTAGCATTAAATGTGGCAATTTGAATAACAGTATTTGTACCATTTTTTGCACTATATAATTCTATTCTAGAACCACGAGCAACATTGGTGAAATTTTCTGTGGCCACAACATCAATTCTAGATACTCCATTTGATGCATATCCAGTTGATCCATAAGCATTACTAGAAATTCTTAATAACACATCATTATTTTGTGATGCTGTAGGTGATGCGACTGTACCTCTTGATGCTCGACCATCTAATGCTGCATATGAATTAACGCCATAACTATCAATAACCACTCTACTTGGTATATCATCTTTACCTGTAATGTGTAACATATAACCATCGCTTGATGGGTTTGATTTTGTACCTGACGATGAACCAACAATTTCAACTAAAGCATTTGTTGATGGTGTTGATGAACTGACGGTAGAAATTATATTAGATGTTCTAACTGCACCAGTAATATTAACGGCACCACTAAATGATGTTGATACTGATTTAATATTATCTACAGAGAATGTGGTACCTGTAGTATTGGCAACTACGTTACCTGATAATACAACAGAACCGGCAGCGATTGTTCCTGTGTTTGGTGTTAATGTGATATCACCGCCACGGCCACCAAAAGAACTAGCACCAGAATTAACATATACTGCACCACCAGTGAATCCACCAATGTCGGCACCAGGTTGAATGTAAATATCGTTTAGATTATTAACACCAGCTGAAGTCTTAATAACACCAGTAGATTGGAATGTTACATCATTGTTAATAAAAACAAAATTTGTTGTAACATTACCAGCAACAGTTAAACTACCACCAAATGAACCTGTTGTATTTGCTAAAGCATTGTTTGCTTTATCGTAGGCACCTTGTGTGTAAGTATTCTGTGTGTTGTTGATTGCTTGAATATAAGTAATATTGGCACTCAAGTTACTAGCAGTAGTGTTTGCTTGATTGAAAGCGGCTTGTGCTAAACCAGTCGTTGCATTGGCTAGATTAAACCCAGCCTGAGCAGAACCTGTGGCAATATTTGCTTGTGTATATGCTGATGTTGAATAGTTATCTACACCAGATATTCTAGTGTTCTGGGTTTCATTAATACCAAATATCAATGAGATATTGGCATTTGCTTGATTGTTGATTGTTTGTAGGTAAGCAATACTATTGTTTTGAGTTGCTGAAATACCAAACAATACTGCTGAATTGGAGTTAGCTTGAATGGCCACACTCTGTAAATATGAAATAGAACTATTAGCGTAATTGAATGCCGCTTGTGCTAAACCACCTACTGAATTTGCTTTGGCAAAGGCCGATGTTGAATAATTATCAACACCAGAAATTCTGGTATTTTGTGTGGTATTAACACCATATAGATAAGAAATATTTGCTGAGTTTGTATTAGCAACAGCAAAACCTGCCTGTGAGTAGTTTAATGTAGCTGCTGAGGTTCTTTGTATAGAACCATCAGAGAAAACGATATATGATTGTGTGTTTAATGATAAACCATTGGCGGTCATCGAACCAACAATATTATTTGGTTGTGTGCCACCAACTATGAAATTGATTTTAGCACCAGTTGATGCAGTTCCTAGAATTAAATTGCCTTGGCTACTGGTGCTTGATGGACCATAAGAATACAAATAACCATCATAAGCTTTAAGAGCACCATATGTTACAGTATCATTATAACTTTTTCCATTGATACCCATGTTAATATAACCAACATCGTTAGTACCATCACTTATTGTGGCTACATAGTCAGAAGAACCATTGGCATTAAAATTTTGTAAATTAACTTGTAAAAAACTAGGATCTGTTCCAGAAAATTGGCCAATTACATTACTTAAAGTAACACTATTATTTCCAACATTTAAAATTTCATTCTTATATAAACCTTGTGCTAATGTGCGAGCAGTAAATAAACTGGTTGATAATGTGGGAGAATCAATACCAATAAACGAAGTTTGAGCGGTATTTGCATTGATTGTGCTTAATAAGGGTAGTTGTGAAATTTTTACTGTTGACATTTGTTATCCTAAAATGAGGTAAGCACCTTCTTCTGTTATTAATGAATTTCCATCTTCATCGGTTATTTCTGTGTAATATTGTTGGCCAATTGGACCAAATATTTCAATATAATTGCCAGTAGTAGATATTGTTCTACTGATGGATATTAAACCATTTGCATTGGCACTTAAACCGGAACTTAATGTTACAAAACCTTGTCGTGCATTAACACCCGATACTGTTTTTGATGTATTATTGGCAATCAGAAGTGTATCACCAGTTTTTATAACATCAATCAATGCATATCTAGTATTACTATACACACCACCATTCACTAGATTATAAGAACCCGTAAGTGACGATATATTTATGATGGTGTTTCCTGAAGTACCTACACCATAAGCAACATTGGCAAAAGATAACCAAACATTACTCTCTAATGTTACTGTGGTACTAGTAACCTTGGTGACTTTATCAAAGACTAATGGTGTTCCATCAGATTTTCTCATGCGGATAGAACTATCGGTACTTATAAAACTTTGTAGATTGGCACCAACTAAATTACTAAATGTTACAATATTTGTACTTGGATTACTAAATGTGCCTGTCATTGAAGCGGATGACGATGTGTTATCAGTATAATTTGATAATGTGTGGCTTGAGTTTAGTGTATCTTCTATATTAACACCTAAATCACCTTTAGATTTTAAAGCATACCTACCAAGAACTTTCATACCAGAAGGATGTAATAAATCTAATAGGAATTTTCTATACTTAGCAATTTCTTTTTCTAATGTAATCTGATAAGTAAAATTATTATAGGTTTCGTTCTGCAATACATCAAAACCACTTGGTTGTCCGCTCGAGTCTAAGTATTGTCCTTGGCCAATTACTAAACCATCCAAAAATTTAGCAGTTGCCTTTGCTGAACCATCACCATAAGTTTTAACGCCAATATCTTGATTGTATCTAGAATCGGATATTAAAGGTACATAACCGTTGGTCATATTCATATAAGCACCTTTGGTACTTACAATTAATGGTAATTCTAATTTTGGTATAGAGGTGTAATTAAATACTCTGAGGTTATATAACGACAATGCGGTATCATTATTTGTTTGTATGATTGATGCCGATTCAACTAAAGCAGTATATGAAGAATTAGCTTTTGTTCCGTCAGCAGATTGATATACTAAGTCACCTTTAGTTGGAAAGTGTATTGAGAATACATTACTCACAACAATATCCTGTATTCTTAGAGATACATTAGGTTGAGCAATATAATCTTCACCATAATCAGAAATGCTAATAGTCGTTACCGATCCAATACGACCATCTGGAATTGGAGTAAGAACAGCACCAGAACCTAAAATACCAGGAACATATAATGCTCCGTTTGAACCTGTCGATGTTCGTATAGAAATTGTCGGCAAATCACTTAATCTATAACCCATACCACCTAGTGGTGCGGGTATTAATGAACTAGGGTCTTGTGTGTAATATACCGATGTAATCTTACCTGTTCCATCGACCGCAAGATTTGCAAACGCTTTATAACCTGATCCACCAATTATTCTGATTGAATCATTGGACATATAACCTGTTCCACCAGTTGTTATCTGTATAGGAGATAGTATACCATAATCAACTAAATGGCTATTATAAGCAGTATTCGAATCTAATGGGTTTAATTCTTGATATTCTGATTTATATAAAGAATCTGCTATAACTATTGGAGGTAAAGAAATTCCTCCTCCGCCATTATCTACTACAATAGAGGATATAGGAAATGTTGTAAATGTTCTAAAATCAAACGCATCATACAAAGTTGTGTTTGCATTTGATGTTGTGTTAGTTGAACTTAAAACACGAACAATACCACTAGAACGACCAGTAACATTGGCTGCATTAGTTGGAGATCCAATAATATTCGATAATTTTATTTCATTGTTTACTGTATTTACACTAGTGGCACGAAATGTCGAATTGGCAAAATCAGGACCTTGAAAAATTGTTTCACCAGGAAGGAATTCACCTGAACTAAAAAATAAAAAGAAATTGTTTGGTCCACCAGTCGTATAGGAATTTAATATTCTTCTTACACCAGAAGTATTTCCAGTTAAAGAAAAAGTATTACCTAAAGTACCTCTTGCATTTGCCACTCGAATAAAGTTGTTAGTGCTATCAAGAAAAACTATATCACCACTAAATGTATTGGCAGCTTTGGTTGTTCCTTGAAAAACTATCTCACCATTTGAATAATTGGCTCTGGCAGATACTTTAAATGAATACTTTGTACGAAAATTATAATTTGCAGCATCTAAACGAATTTCTGATTTTAATCCAATAAAATCAATAGGAATAAAATTAACATTGGCAATACCACTAGGTGCTGGATTTACAGATGCAACGTGTGCCACTGCGCCAGGAGCATTTAGTATATTTAATACTGTATTTGGATATTCTCTGTAACCAAACCCACCATTTTCTACTTTAATCCTTGAGATAGAACCTGTGGTTGCTACAGATACAGTTGCGGCTGCACCTCGAGCGGTGTTTGAAGTTAATCCATCATAAACAACTACAGGATCGCCAGCAAAATAATATTGTCCTCTATTTTTAGGGTCTATATTAATTTGACTAATCTGGCCAACAATTTTAGCTCTGAGTACTTCAGCACCCTCTGTACCAGCTGGAACAATTTCATTGTCTAAGAAATAAACATCTTGGTTACCAGAATCAACAACACGAACAAATTCTCCTGAGTGAAATAACCTTTCAATGTTTGAAATGAATACTTCAATTTTATTAGTAGCTAGAATGGCTTTTTCTACGGTAGCAATAGACTTGGTATCTTCACCAAATAATCTTAGGTTATCAATGTTTAAAAAATTATCATTATTGGTAGATAATCTTAAACTTTTAGCAATATACCATTTACCAGATGATGCCTTTAAAACGGCATCTTTAGTATTGAAAAATTCTACATCAGCATTATATAATAACCTAAAAAGAAACCGATATGACGCAGGTGTTCCTTTTGATTTATATAACTCTTTGGCTAGTTTTACAATGATTGATTTATTTTTAGTTGGGTCTTCCAACAACTCTTTAGGAAAATAAGTCAGAAAATCATTGTAGAAATATTTTAAAAACTCATCTGTAGTATTATCAACATCACGGTAGTTTAATAGATTCTTTGATAAATCCATAACATTACCAGATTGTTCCATCCATTCATAGTATGCTTGTAGGAATGAAACAAAGTTTGTATAGTCCGGATTATCCCGGATAAACTCCGGTAATTGATACGGAACTAATATCGATGTTTTGTTATTATTTAAAATCATGAATTTGTTTTAGGTATAACTGTAACTGTTATAGCACTTGGATCGAATGGATCAATCGTGATGATTCTATTGTATGTTGAGGATATGATAGACGTACTTGGTTTTGCAGAGATAGTTAATTGTCCTAAAGGATTATTAATACCAATTGGTGCAAAATTGTTTAGAGCTATAACGCCTTTGGCATAATCAATCGTGCCTATATTACTATTGAATGTGGATTTAACACTTGAGGCATTGTTATAATATGTTCTAAGTATGCCTAAACCACCTTCAATCGTTGCGTAGGCTGAACCACCTTGACCTGTAGAATCATTTAATGCCGTAGTTATTGTTACTAAAGCAGTAGTATAACCATTACCTGGTGTGTCCACAACGATATTTTTAATTTTACCACCAGAGACAACAGCATGAGCAGTAGCACCTGTACCATCACCTAGAATAGTAACGGTTGGTGTTTCTTGATAATTAAATCCGGGGTTTGTTACCGAGACAGATTCTAAACCAACAGTAAATGATGGAACTTCTTCAATATACATTCCACTTAAAATAATATTTCCTGATGCAAACGATAAGTCTGGTGAACTAGTAACACCACTCAAGAAAGCACCTTTTTGTAAAGGTGTTCCATAAATTAAATTATAATTATTTGGATTGGCCAAATTAGGAAAGAATTTTTTCTGCAAAGAGAGATTAAATTCACTGGTGATAATTGATTGATTATAATTTTGAATGGCACTTAATAGATTGTAAGTGTTGAATGTGGAGTTAAATGTGTTTAGCTCTTTTGCACCAAAGGCATTGATTGATGCAGTAACCCCAGATTTAATTTGGTCTGCTGTTAAGTTTGTTTTAGATGGATCATAAAATACACTTACATTTAATTTTATATAAGTGTAATCTGGATCAACAAGCACAGGCACAACAGTCATCACCGAAATTGGCTTGATAACCTCGGAGATAATTCGTATTTTTTGTGTTCCTGTTAAATTGTAACCACCCGATGGTTTTAATGAAACAAACACTTGTCCGTATACCGGTGGATCATTTTCTTCACCACCCCAAACATTAACACCATCAAAAGGAATACCTAATGTGTTCTCTTGTATAGCACTAATATAATCATTCTTAGTAACGGCACGACCTTGTGCTGAGAATGATTTTGGTGCTTGAAATTTAATAGAATCTATACTTTCTTTACCACTACCTGTGGTAGCGGCCAAAACAGAAACAACCTCCGATGGAAAATAACCACCAACTGAACTCATCATTTGAAAACTATTTGCGCCAGCGGCCTGTGTTCCTTCGGTTGTCAGATAGGAGATGTTAATGATATTACCTGGTGATAATTTTTTACCTAGTAAACCATCACCAAAAGCAATTTCGTATGTTCCAGTCAAAGATTCTTGTAGGAAATACACCCTAGAGGTGTCGGATAATGTTAAACCATTGGTTGCCAACTGATAAACATCAAAACTGGTGTTTGAGGACGACTGTTTTACTGTGACTGTTAGTGTTGTAGTATCTACCGTGGCATCAGGTATTTCATATACATAATTTAAATTATTGACTTGACTTGAAGTTACCGTATATGTAAAACTTGCTGGCGTACCTTGTTTAATTTCTACATTTCGAAAAGAAGCAACGCCATTGAAAACATTGACAGTTTTTGTATCAACATTTACAAAATTGTAATTAACTCCATCGAGTGCAGCTGATAAGAAGTTCCTATATTTTGGTAAAGTCAAACTATTACTATTTACTCCAGTGAAATTAATATGCACGACAGCCGATGGTGCAGCTGAAGATTTTGGAGTATAGTTTAATAGTTTTGCTTGAGATACAACCGAAGACCTTTGTATTGCAGAATCCAAAAACATCTCATTTGCCACCATATTCAGGTAGTAAGCGTTATATTGTGTGTTATATGCCATTAAATCCAACAGGATTGACATAGAAGAACCTTCAAAATTATAATCCTTGAAGGTGTTTTGACCTTGCAAGTAAGTAATAAAATTACTCTTGATTGAATTAAAATCTAGGTTCGATACTTGAATAGTGGAATTTGCTCCGGCCATTATCTGGACCTCTTTAATATGATGTTAATTGCTGTCGGTGATGCTTGATTTCCAATAAAAACTGCTATGTAGACGGCAAATGAGTTGGAATCTGGATCTGCACTAACTTTAATCTGACTGATTGTTGCTCTAGGTTCATAATTATCAATCATTCTAGCAATTTCATCTTCAATCAAACTAGCGGATAGAGGAGAAACAGGCTCAAATAACAACTGGTTTATCGTACTACCTATCTCTGGTTGAAATAATTTTTCAAACCGGTTTGTTGCTAAAAGGTTACGAATTGACCGAATGACCGCCTGTTCATTATATTTCATAGAAACATCACCATCGACCGGCTTCTTCAAAAAGGTGAGGTCGAGGTCGGAGTAGAAATAATTGATTGCCATTCTTTATTTATACTCGATTAAATAGTGTTGGCACTTGTTAATTTATCTACCAAACTGGTAGTTCCAATCACATTCTTTATTAAAAACTTTTGAGTAGCACCCAAATTATTAAATTGTTGCAGAAAACCATTATCTTGTGTGACTTGTTGTAGGTTTCTATGAAAAGTCCAATCGTGCATTCTTCTGGTATATAATATGTCTGAGGTAGTATTACAATAATATCCTATACTATTCACTACATTACTTGATAAGTTAGAACCATAAGTTATTGTGGTGCCTCCTAAACCGTCATCCGTAACATTAGCTGAAATACTATTTCTAAGTTGAGTTGAATAGGTCAATATCTGGTTGGCATTAGCTGTTAAGATGTCTTGTATAAACAAACTGGTAAAACTACCCAACATAACATCAGTATTTGATTGTGGTTCTCCAGACATATTTAAAGTGAGTAGTGATGATTGGCCAGTTGCTGCAGCTCCTGCGTAAGAAGGTACATCACTAGCATACACTACTGTTACTCCAGATATATTGGCTGTATGAGAAACAAATTTACCTAACTCTAAAATCAAACTATTAGCTGAAGCCGCCAATGAAAAGGCATTTATTGTGAGTGCATTTGATGAAATGATTGCTGCACTAGACAACATACTATTAACATAAGTTGTTGTTGGATTTTGAAAATAACCTGTTCTTACTATACCACCATTGGCCAAATCAGTTTTTTGCCAATCTGGCATCGCAGGCATATTATTGGATATTAAATTGACGGTATTTGCGGCTCCAGTAGATAAAGTGTGTGCGGACCCAAATCGTGCAGTATCAAAATTAAAACCTAATCTATTAAAAACGGACATTATATTCTCTCATCAAGGTAAAGGTAATGACTGCATTGGTATACTTGTTGGAAAACCTCTATTACCAATATGTTCATGTAAATCATAAGTTAATCTGATTGCAGGAGCCCCACCACAAAGGTCGGCCAAATAAGGTGAAAAGACTACCACATATCCAATAACAGCAGGAGCTGTCACAGCAACAGTAGCATTTACAACACCGACAGCCGTTGGTGTCGCAGGAGGCACTCCAGCATTTATACCACCTGAAGTAGTAATTCCAGCAATAGGATTCAAAGATCCTAATACACCAGCATGAATACCTGTGCCTGCAGTAATAGCTCCTGATGAAGTTATGGAAGATCCTGTGATTGTTCCACTAACGTGTAAATCTGAATCAATTACATATGATTGACCTGATACAAATTTTAATTTTCCTGCGGGACTTGCACACGATAGAGCCATATCTTTTGCGGAAGTTATGTTTGTTTTACCTTTAACTATTAAATTATAATCACCATTAACCAATACATCATGGTTACCTTTTATATATTGAGTAACATTTCCATCAACCGATAGAGTAGAATTACCATTGATTACAACTTTACAGTTTCCACCAACACTTATTTCACTATCGGAAACTGTAGCATACCAACCTTTACCAAAAATTTTATGAATTTCACTTCCGTCAGGCCTCATTTCTATATAAGAACCTGTTTTTCCGTGTTGTATTCGAATTGTTTCAGATCCTGGTGTGTCATCAAATATTTGCAAATGACCAGATTTAGTTTGTGTAACTCTAGCATATGGAGATTTTGTATTTAATGCTGATTTAGGTTCTAATGTTAGATTAATTCCTTCTGGAGCTCCAGGTAATCCATAAGTTGTATCATCAAACTCATCCATTATGCTGCCTCATATTTTGGTGTTGTTGTGGGTGTTGGAAGAAGATCCTTAGCTAAATTACTGGCTTCTTCTGTTGTTAATGGTTTAGTACCTGGATTAGTAATTTTTGATAAAGTTGCTGCTGGTAATGATTTTGCCAATTGTACTGTCGATGCTGTTTGTTGAATTAATTTTTTAGTGCTGGCCAATAATTTTTTTGCTTCTGTTATAGTATCATTATCACCTGTATCAAATTCAGCAGATACTTCTGAGATAGCTTGTAGAAATTGTTTTTTTAATTCTATATAAAGTTCGGTCAAACATTTTTTAAAGTAAGCAATAATTTCAGCAGGCAAACTTAAAATGTACTGAATGAGCGCACCAATTTTTTGAACTATAGCAAGATATTCAGCCATTTTAAAAACAACATCATTTAAAAATTCTCTTATGTCATCAACCCATTCTTTTAATTTTTTAATAGTATCTATGATTCCACTTGAACCAGGATTTATACCAAAAAAATCTATAATTGCTGTAATAGCTTTACGGAGTGTTTTAACAATCTGCATTGCTACGGCCGCCAATGAAATTTCTTTTCTTACAAAAAGTGTAATATCACATTCGTGTGTACGTTTTTTGTTTGTTACTGCAATTATTGAACCCTCAATAATTCCCTGATGTACTCCTGTACCGTAAGTGGTGGGTTCTGGATCGGCAGGAGCTGGAAAAGAGAGAATAAGATTACCTTCCGGAGTCGAAACAGATACAGCTCCACTATCTTCAGTATAAACTATTACTGTACTTCCATCCAACAATTCTTGTTCTTCGCCAATGGTGGCAGTAAGATTTACATTAGTTACATCTAATGGATTTAGTACAACTGTTTTATCTGGT
>Ga0209190_1002004_pt1 | contig 13957 bp, 16 predicted proteins | sample M_140205_XF_Meta_FD_187315 | JGI IMG/M metagenome (GOLD analysis project Ga0209190, IMG submission 187315) | Freshwater microbial communities from Lake Montjoie, Canada to study carbon cycling - M_140205_XF_MetaG (SPAdes) (version 2) | ecosystem: Environmental > Aquatic > Freshwater > Lake... | reverse complement strand
TTCATTGGCCGGCAGTCATCAAAGCGCAGACCGGATGGAATCGCCAACCCGCCCATCTCATCGATATCATGCCCACCGTGCTCGAGGTCTCAGGCGCGAAATTTCCCGGTGAGTCGAAGCAGGCCAATATCACGCCACCGGATGGCGTGAGCCTGTTGCCCGCATTCAAGGGACAGCCGATCGCGCGCCCGAAGCCCTTGTTCTTTCAATATGCCAAAGGCTCCGCGATTCGTGACGGACAGTGGAAAATGGTCCGCAACAGCCCGACCTGGGAACTCTACGATATGGCGTCCGATCGGACGGAGACGCAGGATTTGGCCGCGAAGAAACCCGACATGGTCCAGAAAATGGATGCCCAGTGGAAAGCTTGGTGGAAGGACTGCACGGGCAGCGAGTGGACCGGAACGCCACCCAAGGAGAAGGACGAAGAATAAGCAGACCCACTCCGATGAACCACACGATCACACGTATCCTTGTCGCGCTCACACTGGCACCCCTAACGGTGCTCCATGCCGCTGATCTTACGAAGCCCGCCGCCAAGCCTAACATCCTTATTATCTTGGCGGATGATATGGGTTATTCGGACATTGGTTGTTACGGCAGTGAGATCCACACGCCGAACATCGACAAGCTCGCCGCGGGCGGGGTGAAGTTTTCCGAGATGTATAACACGGCCAAGTGTTTTCCCACGCGGGCCGCTTTACTAACGGGCGCTTACTATCAGCGGACGAATGCGGATTTTGGAAATACCGCGACACTAGGTGAGGTGCTGCGGCCGGCGGGTTACAACACTCTCTGGTCGGGAAAGCAGCATGCCAAATTCAATCCCACTACGCGCGGGTTTGACCGCTACTATGGAATGATCGGTGGCTGCGAAAATCATTTCAACCCAGGGACAGGTGCCGCTCCGGGCCAGCCCGTTCCCGCCTACAAAATCGCCGGGAATCGCTGGGCGCTCGATGAGAAAGATGTGCCGGAAAACCCTAACTATGTCCCGCAAGATCCCAAGTTTTACGATACGGATGCCTTCACCGATCGTGCACTGACGTGGCTGGATGTATATCAAAAAGACAACAAGCCATTCCTGCTCTACATGGCTTACACCGCGCCCCACTGGCCCTTGCACGCTTGGCCGGAGGACATCGCAAAATACAAGGGCGTCTACGATGGCGGCTATGAGGCCGTGCGCCAGGCCCGTTACAAGCGGCAGGTCGAGATGGGTCTCGTCAATCCGAAAACCACACCGCTGCCACCGATGGAGATCGGCGAGTCGAAACCCAAGTGGGAAGCCCTCTCGCCCGACGAGCGAAAGCTGGAAGCGACCCGCATGGAGATCTATGCGGCGATGGTGGACCGGCTGGACCAAAACATCGGTCGGCTGATCAAGAAATTGAAAGATCAGGGCAGGCTCGACAACACACTCATCTTATTTCTATCAGATAACGGAGCCTGCGCGATCGACCCAAAAATCGATAACGCTGACCCCAAAGCTCCGATGGGCAGCGTGGCGAGCTACCCCAGTTATGGCCAAAACTGGGCGACGGTGAGCGACACGCCCTTGCGCAAATGGAAAACCACCAGCCATGAGGGTGGCATCAGCACACCGTTGATCGTTCACTGGCCGGCAGCCTTCAAACCGCAGGCCGGTTGGAACCGCGAGCCCGCTCACTTGGTGGACATCATGCCCACGGTGCTTGCGGTCTCCGGAGCGAAGTTTCCCGGCGAATCGAAGGAAACCAAAATCCGTCCATCGGACGGCGTGAGCCTGCTGCCCGCATTCAAAGGCGAGGCGCTTGCCCGCAAAAGTCCCCTGTTTTTCCAGTTTGCCAAAGGTGCCGCGATCCGCGATGGGCAATGGAAACTCGTGCGCCTCGGGCCGACATGGGAGTTGTATGACCTCGCCGCCGATCGCAACGAGATCAAAGACCTGGCGGCGAATCAACCCGACTTAGTCAGGAAAATGGAAGCCCAATGGCTGGCCTGGTGGAAGGACTGCACCGGCGGGGAGTGGACCGGGAAAGCACCCAAGGAAGTTAAGGATGAGTGACCGGAGAGAATTCCTTCGATCACGCAAAGACCATTCTAACATGAAAAATAAACTTGTTCTACTTTGGAGCCTGCTGCTGGCGGGATTCACCAACCTGTCTGTCGCCGATGTTTCGAAGCTACCAGCCAAACCCAACATCCTGCTCATCCTCTCGGATGACCATAGCGTGCCGCACGTCGGGGCCTATGGGAATGCCAATTGCCAGCAGCTCAAGATCACGCCGAATCTGGATGCCTTCGCCGCCGAGAGCATACGTTTCAACCGCGCCTACACGTCGTCCCCGCAGTGTGCCCCTTCACGGATGTCGATCTTTGCCGGTCGCTCACCCATTGGCCTCTCCAGCACCCGCTTCGGCCAACCACCGGCTGCGGAGATTCCGTTTTTCACGGATTTACTTCGGAAAAACGGTTACTGGGTCGGACTGGATGGGCGCAACCATCATCTGGACGGAAAGAATAGCGAACTGCCCCACGTCGATGCGGAAATGCAGGCTCAGGGGATGCGCGGCCCGCTTTTTGAGGGGCGCTTCGATCACGCGAATGGTGGCAACCCCACCAAAGGTGCCAAACTGGAGAAGGTGCCCGCGATGGTCGGCGCAGCGTTGGACGAAGTGAAGGACGGGAAACCGTTTTTCCTCTACTTCGGCTTCAACCAACCCCACCGCAACTGGGGCGAGGATCATGAGGGCATCGATCCCGAAAAACTCACCTTGCCGCAGGACTGGCCGGACCTTCCTGAAGTGCGCCTCGATTACGCGCGCTATCTCGCCGACGTGCGCGATCTCGATCACGGGTTCGGCTTGCTCATGACGCTCCTGAAGGATCGTGGAATCGATAAGAACACGATCGTGATTTTCATGGGCGACAACGGCGAATCCTTGCTGCGCGGTAAAGGAACCCTTTACGGCCGCGGACTCCATGTTCCCCTGTTGATCCGGTGGCCCGATCAGGTGAAACCGGGAAGCACCACCGATGCCCTCGTCAGCGGCGTGGATCTGGCACCGACGATTCTAGCAGCTGCAGGCGTCGAGACGGTCAAGGGGATGACCGGGATCAGCTTCCTCCCGGCGTTGTTAGGAAAACCTTTTGAAGGACAGGATCGCATCTTCGCCGAGCGCGGCTGGCACTCCGGTCCGATCACGCGGTCCGATGGGTTTGACCTCTCCCGCTCCGTGATCACCCGCCGTTATAACTTCATCTACAATGCCTTGCCAGATCGTTCCTATTGGCCGGTCGATATGGACGAGAAAAACATCGCCTGGGAGGCACTCACCAAGGCCCATCAGGCGGGCACCCTCACCAAGGAACAGGACGCCATGTATTTCCAGAACCCGAGGCCGATCTTCGAACTCTACGATCTAGAAAACGATCCCTTCGAGCTTCGCAATCTATCAGGCCAGGAGTCAGTGAAAGCCGTGGAGAAGGAACTCCGCAACCAGCTAGACTGCTGGATGGTTCGTGAAGGCGACAGTCTTCCGCTGCCCGCCGAATCCGCCCATGGCAGACGCAAATCGGGCAACGAATGAACGATCATGAGAAACAAATTTATCCTCCTGTTAAGTCTGCTGCTTTACGTCGGCGTCCGTGCCGGGGAAACCGAAAAGGTTCCATTGGGTGTGCTGCCGCCGGATGCGTGCGGGGTGTGGTGCTGGTATTCTTGGGGGGGCACGCCGAACCAGTGGAACGGAAAGATCACTGCCGATGAAACCTACGCCGGGCTCCGGGGCATTCCCATCGTGGTGGGGTGGGATAAATTGGAGCCGGAGGATGGTGTCTATCATTGGGATTTGTTTGATGACATCATCAAGAAGGCGGCAGCGAATCATAAGTATGTTTTCACCCTGCTCTGGATCAATCCCACCGAGCCCCAATGGCTATACGACAAGGGCGTGCCCAAGGTGGAGATTGATACCTTTAAGGATGACCCGAATTTCGGCATCCAAGCCTATCCATTGGACAAGAAATACAAGTTTTACTCAGAGCGAATCATCACCAAACTCGCCGAGCATCTGCGCAGCCTGCCGCCGGAGTTATTCAAACGCGTGGTCTTCCACCAGATCGTCGAAGGCTCGACCGGGGACGGCTTTTGCTATAAGGGTCCACCCAAGGACACTCGCTACAAGGTGACGCGTGCGGAGTGGGCGAACTATCAGGTATACATCCGGAGGTTCACTATAGAGGCATTCTCCAAGCCGCTGGACGGTAAACCAGCCGTGGCATTGCTCGTTCACACCGAGGACGTGGCTACAGGCCTCAAGATGTATCAAGGCGCGGTGTTGAAACAGGGCGTGCCGTCCCACGGCTACGGCAGCAATTCCGAACGCTCCAAATTCAACGGCTACAAACCTTGGATGACCCCGGACAATCCCGCCGGACGTCCCGTTTTTTCCCGGGGCGAAGGCGAGACAATGACCCACTCCAAGTGGTTCATGCAGGACCCGCAGCAGAACATGTATTGGACCGCTCTTGGAGCACTCCAAAATGGCCTCGATATCTGGAACCTGCCGGAAAAGGTCATCGAGGATTCGCAGTGGCGCGAGCCGTTGGATATTTTCAATCGATACGCCGGCCAGAAATATCCCAGCCAATCCCCTGTGGCCTTCTGCGCCCTGCGCGACGAGCTCAATGCAGATGACACCGCCCGCTTCCCCGAGAACAAATACGGAGCGGCCGACAAGAAAAGCACCAATCGGGTGCTGAAGATTTGCGCGGAATTCGCCGACCACGGTGCCGTGGTGCAGGACTTGGATAAGGCGCTGGCTGGCGGACTCAAAAGCCGCAACCGCACCGGCTATAACGATGTGGGCTGGGATCGGATCGATGAAGACTACTCCCGGTTTCTCTACCCCATCGACAAATTAGAAACTAGCGTTGGCTGGTGGAATGTTGGTCCAAAAGACCAGCCTTATGGAAAATTTGCCCGTGGGTTTGAACACAAGACCGGCAAAGACGCGCTCTACTTCGGCTTCCACAAGGATTTCTTCAAGCACGACGGCCAACCCGTCGGCCCGCTGACTTTCCGGGTAGTGTGGTTGGACAACAACACTGGTTCCTGGGGTTTCTCCTACGATGCGGGAAAAGGAATTTTCAAATCCGCCAAAACATTCACCGGAAAAGGAACGAACCGTTGGCGGGAAGAGACGTTCACCATCACAGATGCCGTGATGAACCATGATGGCCCACGCGGAGCGGACATCGCGTTGGTTAATATAGATGACAAAGACAAAATATTTCACCTCATCCAAGTTCAGCGCGAGGTTCGTGCTCTGCTGCCTACCACCAGCAACACAACTCAGCCGATTAAATAACTATATATGAAAATATTATCATCATTACTTTTTGCTTTAAGTCTCAACCTGTCAACAGGCGTCGCATCAGCCAAACAAGAATTAGGCATTTCTTCCAAGTGGGAAAAAGCGATTGCCAAGTTTGAAAAAGCCGATGTCGCAAATCCACCGCCTAAGGGAGGGATTGAATTTATCGGTTCGTCCACGATCACAAAGTGGACAACCTTGGCGCAGGATTTCCCCGGCTTGCCGGTGTTCAACCGCGGCTTTGGCGGCTCGCAAATCAAGGACACCACCTTTTTCGCTTCCCGAATTATCATTCCCTATGCGCCACGGATCATTGTCTTTCACGCCGGCGGCAATGACTTGGCCGCCGGGGCAACACCTGAGCAGGTGGTCGCGGATCTAAAGGAATTGATCGAACTCGTTCATGCCAAACTTCCCGAAACCGAGTTCTGCTATATTTCATTAAAACCCAGCGAACAACGGGCAAAATTCCGCCTCGATGAACAGAAGGTTAACCAGGGTGTCATGGAGCTGATTAAAAACAGTCCGCACGCGCATTACATCGACGCATACAATATGGTGACGGACGCCGAGGGAAATCCCCGTCCGGAATTGTTCAGCGCGGACAGACGGCATTTTAATGAAGCGGGTTACAAACTGCTCGTCGAGCGGGTGCAGCCCTTTTTGAAAGAGTAAAAAATCTCAAACCAGAAGCTGATTCCACAAAAAACAAGTACCGCGAGAACCAAACAGCGCCCAAAAAATCCCATGACTGGAAAGTCAGTTTCCAAAGAAGGCTAAATTCAGCTCCTCCTAACTAGCCCGCTCCAGGCGAGGGTGATTGCTGTGATCAACGAGGGCTTCATCGAGGTGGCTGGGCAGATGCCGCAACGGTCTGCGGATCCAGATGGCGTTCGGCCTGTCAAAGGATACCAAGAAATTCCCTTCGAAGGCATCCTTCCATTTCCGGATCTACTCGATCGATGGCGGGGTTGATGTGAAATCAGAGAAGGTCCCAGAAAAAAGTAGTGAGCCCCAGCGGTTGCCCAACCGCGCATTGTTCGCCCACTTATTTTTGAAGTTCACGGCTGCGCTCGGATTGATGTTGCTGGCTTTGAGATTATCCATCTCAAAATCAAAAGTATAGGGAAGATCAAAACAAAGCTGCCGAGAATCTTGACCCCGATAAGCATCCAATTCGGTTGAAGCTTGGGTGTTCCGGTGACTCCCCATGCTCCACCACCGGGATAAAGTGATTCCCAAGTCTTAGCTCCAACTTCGACATCCGCTGGCTGTGGTGGATGCCAAAAAGGGGTAATCGGAGTGGAGATGTCATAGGTGCTGTGGTCGCCTCCGAGAGTAGAGGTTTTGCTTGGATCTCCGAACCAGTATGGAGCCGAAACAACCCAATCGGTACGAATCGCTTTCCATGCAAAAAGCAGGCTCAGGAGAGCGAGAATTAAGCTGCGTATTCTCATGAAGATTTTCTGCCGAATGATAAAGTCCTCCTACGCCTGACCGAGGGCGAGGGTGGAACACGCGGGTGAGGATGCAATAGTCATGGCGGCTGGAACTGGGGGCGGGTCAGGCTTTATGTGTGACGGCTTGTTCTCCTTCTGTGTTTTGGAGGTAGCTCGTCACCCGGATCTGGAGCGGCATCAGGCACGCGGGCCAGTAGGTTGTCAAAATCCTTGAGATTGGCTCTCTCTGCTCGTTGTCGAAGGTAATCAACGGTATCAAGTGCCGAAAGCTTCTCAGCTGCCGCTGTAATAAGGAATTGGTTCATGGAATAACCGTCCTTCGTCGCGAGTTCTTTGATCGCGCGATGGAGGGAATCGGGAACACGGATGGATAATGTAGTCATGGTCTGATGATATCTAGGGTTGTGGCAGGTGTGATGGCGCGAACGCCCATTGATTCTGAACCTCGAAAGTCGCTGATGTTGTGTGTGATGACGAATGCGGCCGATGCTGCGACCGCAAGCTCGAGAACAAGATCATCGTCTGGGTCGGGCAGGAATGGCCGCCAAGAGAAAAACACTTGCTGGTGATCGGCCAACTGGCAAAGGCCGTCCACAATCCTGCGGAGCTCATCAGCCGTGAAATGAGGAAGGAGGCCAGGCCGCAGAACGACAGACTCATATTCAAGAACGAGAGCGACAGACACGGCAATACGGATATCCCCGGCACGGATCGCCCGGAGGATCTGAAAGCTGGCTCCCCGATTGGATCGGAGTCCCGCCACAAGGACTGACGTGTCCAAAATTGCATACACTTGCGGTATTATCCACGATACCGTCTATGTCGCAAGGAATTTCTTTGCAGAACGTAAAGCGCGTGCACCCCTACCAGCAGCGGCGCACGTCAATCACGGGGTTGGAGTTTGAACCACGGTAAATCATCGAAACTGAACGGCTGGTAGTGGTTGTCACGGCGGCTTGTTGGGCTTCTTTCATGATACCATTGATGTCACCTCACGCTTAATTTTTGCCCCGAAAGACCTTTCGGCAACTTCCAGATCATGCTCTGATTGGAGACCGACCCAGAAAGCCCCAGAAGTACCAAAGAACTTCGAAAGGCGCAATGCGGTCTCAGCAGAGATGCTTCGCCTACACTTCGTGATCTCAGTAAGCCGCGAGGCTGGAATACCTGTTGCGCGTGATACCGATGCAAGACTAAAGCCCATCGGCTTGATAAATTCTTCAAGGAGAATCTCACCTGGATGAATCAGTGGTAGATATTTGGATGTGCTCATGATCTTAATGGTAGTCTAATATTGTTACTTCTTGCTTTGTTCCATCCTGCCAACGGAAAATGATTCGCCATTGCTGATTGATACGAATACTCCAAAATCCATTTAAGTTACCTTTCAATTGCTCAAGTCGATTGCCTGATGGAATTTGAAGATCTTCAACAATTCTTGCCTGATTGATCATGCGCAACTTACGTCGTGGCTCCTGAATGTCTCCAGGCAAGCCACGAACCCGTAAGCCGCGGTAAATGTTCTCTGTTGCTAAATCGCCGAAACTTTCGATCACAATCAGAAAATACAGTCTCTGTTGATTACGTCCAGCGTAATTACGCTGCGCGAAACATTTCTAAGCACAACGTCAAATGTGGTGGCACGGCGGCGCAGGACTCACAGAGCGAAGCGAACGAGGGAGTTTGTCCGCCGTTGCCACCCACGACTTGTTGTGCCTATTGTTTTGCATATGCAACTTCGAGTTCGAAGGTCTTCTTCGGCGCCTCGGCGATAGTGCGCGAACTCAAAGGAAAACCAGCCGACTGAGCATCGGTGCCAAGGTGCCATCCAACCGCTGAAATCACTGCTGAGTCTTCTTGAAGTAGCGCGTCAGAAAACCTCTTGTCGCCAAGGCGCTGCCGTAACCTGTTTAGGTTGGCGTGAATCATTTCAAGATCTTCGCCACCCATCAACGGGTCTCGTGATCGTGAATATGTCGCGAAAAGCGCCAGATGAACGTCCTCGTCGGTCAAAGGGTCGGCGTTTGCCTTATTTGTGAGGCGAGCCAACTTCATCCCACTCTCGTCGTCTCGAAACGGTTGGGGAAGGCTGGCGCAACCCACGAGCAAAAGACTGGAAATGACTGCATACAGGTTCTTCATCTTCTTGCACAAAGTTGGCAATGACGCGCAAGAAATGGCCGCGCAAGGTGCATCTATTTCTTGTCGCAATCGATTGCTTTGTTGGGATTAGTCCATTTTTTTCTTGGCCGCTTCTTACATCGTGAAGCTATAGACGAAGATTTCGCCGGTCGCCTTGTCAACGCCTACCCATCCGTTCACATCTCCAGCCAGCCTAAGCGGATCATAGAATGTCAGTCGCGAGAGTCGGTCGTCCGTAACCCACCATTCCCTCGGCGGGACCGGAAGCTCAAGTCCAGTAGATTCGCGACTTGGCGGCTCTTGCGGTTCAAGAATCGACGTCCATTTGTCCACGTCCGCAACCGGCACCCGGAAAGAGACGTAACGCTGATCACCGTCGTTCCGGAATGAGTTGCTCGAGATGTACAGGTAGTGCGGATCCGCGATTTTGCCTGGCAAAGACGCCCCCGGTTTTTGAGCGACCCTCGACCACGTAATGCTGTTATTATTATTCTTAGCCTGCCAAACCGTCGCCACATTTCCCAGGAGATACCCCTCAACCTTTGCCACTCGCTGTTCCTCCGTCCCTGTAAATTCCTTCTCCGGATCCATGCTGCATCCCGCCAGAATCCATGGAACGATTGTCAAAGCGACCATGAATTTGAACATTGTCTGCATCATTTGTGATTTCATCACTTTCTCCTTGTTCGGCTTTGTTTCAACTTCAAATGATTAGACACGTATAAGTCGCGATTATTTATTAAACAACATCTAGGCCATCCACGGCGGAAATGGAAGCCTGAATTCAAAGATGGACGCTACCCGCCGTTGCCACCACTGACTGGTTAGGCCGAGTTGGTGGACTTGTGATGAGTGCTTCGGTGCGACAACTCCACAATGGCGGCAATGGTGATACCAACAACATAGGCCAGAAGATCTGGAGTGTTGAAGGTGGAGCCAAGCACTAAGTGGCCCAAGCGGCTCGAACGAATGAAATCGATCCAGTGTGCGTGGTAGAGCTGCAAGAACTCGATAGACCATGCAAAACAGAGTGCGAGCAGTGCAACTCGGAGTGTAGAGAGTCGAGTGAATAGGAACCCGAATCCTAGGAAAACTACTAGAGCCCACAGTGCGTCGCCCCCGTATTTGGCGATGAAGCTCGAGAGAGGAAGTAAACGCGATCTCCACAGCAGGCCTAGTCCAATAACCAAGACCACTGCCAACGCATACCACCCTCTATGACGATGTAATGGGGTCGTTCCTGACGGAGTGTTCACGAGAAGGGTGGCTCGAGGCCTAACGTTTGATGTGCGCCCACCAGCGCGGGTGAATTGATGTTGAAATGAGATTGGAAAGCTTGTGACCGGTTGGTGCGTCACGTCTTGTTGGGCCTTTATTCATTTACGTCTGGAAGCTAGGAAGTTGATGGTCTTTTTATCACGGTTCCCATCGTAAAACACATCCAACACACGATCAAAAATGACTGGCTCATATGCGACAGAGGAAAACAGTGTCATCGACGACTTCAGCTTCATGTCATCTGGAAATCCCATAATATCTTCGATGCTATCCCCTTCATGAATTAGGAGAGCTTCACAACATTCTTTGAGTCTCTCACCAAGGATAGGGTGTGTGAGATACGCTACAGCCTCCTCACGTGACCTAACTGCATAATCTTGTGCCATGGAGCTAGTCCCCAAACCCATCACTTGTGGAAATATATACCAAATCCAATGAGATTCTTTCTGCCCACGCCTCAACTCCTCAAGAGCCAATTGGTAATCTTCCTCCTGCGCGCTTAAAAAACGTCTAAGGTTATATGGATCGTCCTGGATCATTTTTTATTAGCCCAACGTTTGATGTGCTCCTACGGGCGTAATTGAAAGGAAAATGGAATGAAATTGAAGGGCTTATGGCCCGTTAGGAGGCATGACTTGTTCGACCTATCTTCTTCATCTGCCAGGTCCGAAGGTGTGGTGAGCTGTCTTCAAAGAAATCACATCATCGTCACCCCACTCCATGACAAGTATACAGCCCCAATTTAGATAGCCAGGGCCATCGACAAATACGGAAAAGTGACCGATTGCTTGCCGTGAACCAAGGTCATACCCAATTCTTGAAGCCACAAACTTCCAAGTTGCATTCTCAATAGTGGCGGGCGATTCGGCAATGTCCAGATACTTGCCCAACTCCATCCGATCAAATTTCTTATTCTCTTTGGAAAGTTGAATCATGCGGACTCGTGCTCTGTTTTCTAGACCCGGAAAATACTGTATCGTCCGATGCCACCAGTATATGAGGTCGGACTCAGCAGCTTCCATCGTGGGCGTCTCATCGAGAAGAATGCATCCAGGCTTACCCTCGATGCGGGTGCGATAGTATTTGTCTGACGTTACGTAGTCGGTTAGCCATGTAATACCAAACGCTAGGAGTGGATACTCTTCTGGAGGAATAGGTATGTCTGGGTATTCCATTTCTTGCAGAACGATATAGGAATGGCGTCGCCGGGATGGACTCCGATTTGATCAGACGGCTTACTCGGCGTCGCCATATCCGACTTGTTATCCTCTTTGGTTTGTTAGTGTTGCCAGTTTCGATTCGACCCAACGATTGAGGCTCGAACCCTCTTCCTGACTGAGAGCTGCTAGCTTCCGGTGAAGTTGTGGATCAATGCGAAGAACAAAATTCCCTGAGTATGGGCGATCCGGCTCTTCGCCACGCTCGGCACAAAATTCTAAATAGTCGTCAATCGATTCGTGAAAGGCGGCCTTGAGTTCATCCACGCTCCTCCCTTGGAACGTAACAACATCCCTGAGATCCGTGACCTCTCCGTGAAAAGTCTCTGCGTCTTCGTCGAAAGTGACGGTGCCGTGGTATCCTTTGTAAGTCATCATGGTTGTATTCCTGCTTCGGTTAAAAATCGCCTCATCGACTTCACTGCGCCTCGATCAGTCTTCGGATCGGGATGGGGACGATGAAACACAGCGCGAATACCGTTGAGAGCGAGACGAACTCGCGAACCACTCCCTTCGGTGATCTCACATCCCAACGCGTTCAGCAGGGACTCAATGTCCTTCCAAACGATATTCGCTGAGACGGGATCCTTGAAGATCGATTCAAGTGTCTTGCGTTGACGGCTATTCACGCAGACATAGTATCACCAAACGATACCGCGTCAAGATCTGATTTTTCTTGGATAACGATGAGCGCATACACCACTACCAGCGAGAGCGCGCGTCGATCACGGGGTTAGTGTTGTAATTACGCAAAATCATCGAAACAGGGCGGCTGGTAGGGGTTGCATGACGCGCCTTGTTAGCGATTCTTCGTCCATGGTGCAAATGCGTCTGGATCTGGGTGCAGGGCTCCAAATAGGGCAACGCGTTGGTCGCTGCCGTGCCAATCGACAAACCACCAATCAGCATCAGCGGTCGTCCACGTGGCTGTATCCGACTCCCTGTCCCAATCATGGATCAATAGCCCCTTGAGACTAATACTAGAACCATTCAATACCCACGTGCCAGACGCCTTGCTAGCAGTAGGATCTCCATCAATCTTAATGACCTGATCGAACGAGCCATCCTCGCGTAAAGTCACGCTCACTGAGTATTGGTGTGTTGTGGATTGCGTCGCGGGACTGGAATCACGGTGAGTCCACTCTCCTAGAATGTCTGCTTGTTGAAAGGAGCGTGTAGTCGGTCCTGGACGACTACACGCAGCGAGCATGACCACCATGAGAATTGCTGTCGTGATCGTCTTCATTCTTCGCTAACGCTGAGCGCACGCACCGCTAGTAGCGGCGGCGGAAGTTGCTCACGGGTTTGAGGTTGTAGTTACGGATAATCATCTAATCAGAACGGCTGCTAGCAGTTGCGTGGCGCGTCTTGTTAGCCATTAGCCTATTCAGTATTTGGCGAAACTGGGTTGTGTCGGCGAAATAGTTTGGATAGGCTAGTTTTAGAGTCTTAAGGGACTCTGTAGACACTAACACAACGTCTTCTTCAATGGAATCGCGCAGCTCAATTTCTTTCATACCATATACTTTTGTTGCTCTTTCGAGGGTTGTGAATCTAGATACCTTAATACTTCCAGAGTTAGCATTTAGCGTCATCATGAAATAATTATCGCCCTTCTTATGGCGATCATTGATGTAGCGAGTTGTAACCGCATAAGCTTGCAGCTTACTCAAGACTCCGAGGCTATCGGCCTGTCTGATCAACTCATCTCGTGTGCTGAAATTATCACTAGTCGACTCGCCTTCATCAACGGCAGCAAAGACTTTGCCAGCTAGGCTGAAGAATTCCAGCCACTCAGACGACCCGTCACTAGCTTTCAGACCCTGCCTTGTGAAGGTTCCTACAACCTCAACTGTCGTAGCCCATGCATGCTGAATCTTAGTTCTGATTTGTAACTCCACATGATGGAATGGAAAATCTTGGTTTTTAGCGCCTCTATATTGATAGATTAGATGAACCCCTCGATAGCCGGATTCCTTTGGATTACTGATATAGTCACGCTCCCTCCTCAATAGGTTTCTTGTTCTACCATTCTTGATTGCTGCGGAAACTTCCCTGACTTTTTCGAGATTGTCGACAATTATTCTAACACCACCAATGTCTTCCATACGATCAAGCTTCATTCCGCTTTCTCTTTTGAGTTTAGCAATAATGGATGGTGTCCGCTTGAGCCGCCTTGCGACGATCGCCTTGTCGTCAATTCCAAAAGCCTTGCCACGAAAATACCCCAACATTGATTGAATTGGATAGGCATGTGAAACCCTCCAATTGTCCAGAACGTCGTAAGATGCTTTAAATCCGCCGTCTAAATCTTCAAACGTAGCTATCAAGCATTCTCCTGCGCGTTTGATTGCGCCTTTCGAATGCTGTAGGGTAATAAGTTCCATATTATTCGGCTAGACCTTATGGCTGCGACTGGTGCTAGCCAGCCACCTCTAGGTCGGATTAAGGGTTGAAAGTGAGGTGTCGTGTCTGGTTCAAATCGTGGGCTATCGCGGTG
>Ga0209190_1002003_pt1 | contig 13958 bp, 22 predicted proteins | sample M_140205_XF_Meta_FD_187315 | JGI IMG/M metagenome (GOLD analysis project Ga0209190, IMG submission 187315) | Freshwater microbial communities from Lake Montjoie, Canada to study carbon cycling - M_140205_XF_MetaG (SPAdes) (version 2) | ecosystem: Environmental > Aquatic > Freshwater > Lake... | reverse complement strand
GTCAGGATTATCCCCGATGGGGTAAACCAGCCAGGATTGGCGGTAACTGGCAAAGACCAGCCGCGACTGGAGACTGCGTGGCCTGATCACTCGGGTTCATTTCTTGACGGTGTTAGGGAATTTGCTAGGCAGTATCTGCAGGTTGAGTTAATGCCGTGGCAGTGTCGAGCGCTTGAGGGTCAGCTGCTTTTTGATGATCAGACTGATCTTGTTAATCGTGTTTCGTTAGTTTCTACTGCAAGACAGAACGGTAAGACCGTTGCCCTTATGGCGCTTGTCGGCTGGTGGCTTACTGAGATGCCTAAGGTGCGTGGTCTTAAACAAACGGTGTTAACTACGGCTCACAGACTTGATCTTGCGGTAATGCTTTTTGATAATTTGTCGCCGATACTTAAAAAGTATTTTAACGCTGACTTGATGAAGTCTTACGGTCGTAATGCGGTAACGATGCCTGACGGTAGTAAATGGTTTGTGCGCGCCGCTAATCACTCGGTAGGTCACGGTATGAGTTGTGATCTAATTGTGGCTGACGAAATGTGGGATATTTCGCGTGAGGTAATTGACGGTGGTTTACTGCCTGCACAACGCGCTAAACAATCACCGCTGTTGTCGTTGTGGTCTACTGCTGGCACTGAGGCAAGCACCGCAATGTTGAAATGGCGTGAGCAGGGACTTCGAGCCATTGACACTAAACAGAATTCAAGTTTCTATTTTGCGGAATGGTCGCCACCACCAGACATGTCACCGCTAGACCCTGCATCATGGGTGTGGTCTAATCCTGCACTTGGTACGACACTGACTATGAAAACTATTGAAGCAGAATCCGAAAACCCTGATCGAGCAAGTTTTTTAAGGGCAAGTTGCAATCTTTGGGTCGCATCAGACAAGGCATGGATTATGCCGGGCAAATGGCCAGAGTTGTTGTACACAGACCCGATACCAGACGGCGGCACAGTCGCTATTGAATGCTCGCTTGATGACGCAAGATATTTTGGTGTCAGGTGTGTCGTGTTACCTGACCATCGCACAGCGGTAACAGTCGAGTTTGTTGTTGACACATTTGACCAAGTGCTTGCAGAGGTTGACAGACTGTGCAACATCGGTGGGGTACGGTTTGCGATTACGCCGACTATAGATTTGCATTGGCCCGTCAGACTTGAGCAGAAAAGAATTGTTGTCGGCTACGGCGAGATACTTAAATTTACGCCACGCATAAAAGCAATGATTGGTGAAAAACTTATCGTGCACACTGGCGAGGAAATGTTGGCAGAGCATGTGCAACGCGCGGTAGCAGTCAGGTCACAAAACAGCATTGCGCTATCTAGTCAAAGATCGCCCGGGCCTATTGAGTTGGCTCGGTGCATGGTGTGGGCTGCAGCGCTTGCCAGTCGCCCAACATCTAGCGGTAAACCTATGATCGTGGTCGCGTCACGCTAATGTGTTCGTGGGTGGCTGGCTGTTTACCTGCTTTCTCGGTCTGTTTGCGGCCAGCACCTATACACCATGCAAAGTAATTGCAGTGGCATACTTACTGCATGGCTAAAACTTTGATTGAATTCATTGCAGACAAAATTACTGCTAACGCAAACGCGCAACCACCAACCAAAGCAGCCGCGTCTGGTAGTTATTATCAGTCATCTAATAACGGTGGCGCTGGCATGATCGGTCAGTACTACTCATATATTGAAGGCGACGCGCGCAACAAGGCAATGAGTGTGCCTACAGTTTCTCGAGCGCGCGATCTTATGGCAAGTGTTATTGGTTGCATGGGTCTAAAAATGTATAACGAAATTTGGAATGGCGATGAGATGGAAAAGATGCCATTAGCGCCACGCACTTGGTTGCGCAAGATTGACCCGACATTGCCTAATAATTTTATTTTGTCGTGGACATTTGATGACTTGTTTTTCTTTGGTCGCGCATTTTGGTATATAACATCGCGTACCGCTGACGGATTCCCTGCATCGTTTACTCGACTACCAGCCGCAATGGTGCAGACTTTAGATCAGTCAGGCCCAGTGTGGTTTGCGCCATCAAAACAAATTATGTTTCAAGGTGGCGAGTTAGACCCGAATGATGTTGTGCAATTCTTGTCACCGATACAAGGCATTGTTTACCAGTCAACGCAAGCGGTAGCGACAGCGCTAAAACTTGAAGCAGCGCGGTATCGAAATAGCAGTAGCGCAATCCCAGCAGGTATTTTGCGTCAGACTGGTGGCGAGCCATTAAGCGGTCAAGAATTAGCAGACCTAGCGGCAGCGTTTAACAACGCGCGCGAAACTAACCAAACTGCAGCGCTCAACGAATTTGTTACCTACACCGAAACACTGACAAGCCCTGACAAAATGTTGCTAATTGACTCGGCAGAATTTCAGGCGATGGAAATGGCGCGCTTGTGCAACATACCGCCATACCTTGCAGGCATCAGTGTCGGCTCGTATTCTTACCAGTCGAGCGCTGAGTCTCGTATGGATTTGTGGACATTTGGTGTTCGCGCCTACGCCGATTGCATTGCTGGCACATTGTCACAAAACAATGTTTTGCCTAACGGCACTTATGTTGAATTTGATGTTGAGAATTATCTGACTGGCGAGTACTCGCTAACAAATCGTGATGATGCACAAATGCCTGACACAGTTGATGTAGTGTCGCAGTCATGATCCGTTTAACCCCTTCACAGATCACGGTTGACGCAGGCGCGGTCGGGGAATTACCGCGTCGCTCAATCAGTGGCATAGCAGTTACATACGATGAAACAGCGGTAGTTGCTGACGGTACAAAAGTGCGCATTATGCAGGGCGCGTTACCTGTTGACGGTCGCAATCCAAAACTTTTCGGACAGCATGACTCAGGCCAAATTATTGGCATATTAACTGAGCGTGTTGACACGCCACAGGGCATGATGTTTACAGCAAAGATAAGCGCTACTCGACTGGGTGACGAATATTTGACACTTGCAAATGACGGTGTAATTGACTCAGTATCTGTCGGTATTAACCCGACAAAGTTTAGTTATGACGCTGATGGTGTAATGATCGTTGAGGCGGCCGATTGGACAGAGTTAAGCATGGTCAGTCAAGGCGCGTTTAGCGGTGCAGTCATTACAGAAGTCGCAGCGAGTATCCCACAAACTGAATCACCAATAGAGTTAAATGAAGTTATACCTACACAAAAGGAATCAATCATGGAATCAGTAGAACCAACAGTCGAAGTAGCAGCATCAGTAGTTGACAAACTTTGGGCACAACCAAAACAAGAATTTAAAATGCCATCACCGGGCGAATATCTTGCAGCAATGCACATTGGCGGCGAAACATTTGCAAAAGTCAATTTGGCTTACAAAGCAGCATTAGGCAAACAACAAACAGCGTTGCAAGCAGCTGCAGGCGACATTCTTACAACTGACACACCAGGACTTTTGCCAGTTCCAGTGCTTGGGCCATTATTCCAAGACCTTAATTTCGTGCGACCTGTTGTGTCAGCATTGGGCGCACGCGCAATGCCAAACACACCAAGCAAAACATTTGTGCGACCAACAATCACGACCCACACTTCGGCAGCAACACAAACCGAAGGCAGTGCTGCATCAGCAACAACAATGGTGATTGCATCTAACACGGTTACCAAAACCACTGTTGCTGGTCAAGTCACAATGAGTTATCAAGACATGGACTTCACAGATCCGAGCGCAATGAATTTGGTATTAAATGACTTGGCTGGCGAGTACTTGATTGCAACTGACAATATTGCAGCCGACAACATGGTTGCAGGCGGTGCAACTTCGGGTGTGACATGGACAGTTAACCAAACAGACCCATCGTCATTGATGACAGCGCTTTACGGTGCAGCAGTCAACATTGCAAGTATTTCAAACTTTTTTCCGACACATTTGTTTGTGTCGCCTAATGTTTGGGAATTGCTAGGTCGTCAATTAGACACTTCGAAGCGCCCATTGTTTCCAGCAATTAACGGCAACAATGTCATCAGCCAAAACTCAATCGGTACAGCAGGTGCAGACTTGTCATACTCGTCACTTAACCCACTTGGTTTAACACTGATTGTTGACAACAACTATGCATCAAACACAATGATCGTTGCGTACGCACCGGGCTTTGAAGTTTACGAACAGCAAAAAGGCATTGTCTCGGTAGAAGTACCGTCACAACTTGAACGCACATTCAGTTATTACGGCTACTTTGCAACATTTGTGGCAAAAGCTGCTTTCTTGCAAAAACTAGCGCTGGCCTAGTCGAGTAGCGGCTCAACCGCTATGGCAACTTACAAAACACAAACAAAACAATTACTAAACAACTACGCCTGCATTAGCACGCTCGAAGCAAACGAGATTGCGTTAGGCGAGTCAGTAACTGTTTCAGGATTACCAGCACCTTTTGCAGGCACATTTACGGTGCTTGCATTGCCACAATATTTGTTTACAGGCATTGACTCAATAACTGGCGAACTGCTATTTGATGAAAATGTGCCAGTGGCTAATCAAGTGTTGTATGCATGCACTGGTACGAGTGTTGAGTTTGTTGTTGACTACTCGGGCACAGTCACATATACCCAAACCTGTAGTTGGATTACTGCAGCACAAATATTGACATGGCTCGGTATTGCGACTGCTACTGCTGACGACACGACATTTGTGACACAGTGCGCAAGTGCTGCAAATAATTTTATTTATCGAAGGCGACAAGAGTGTGGCTATAACGACAGCCTTACTACTTCACCCGGCGGTGATGTCACGCTTGGCACGATCATGTATGGTGGCGCTTTGTACCGTCAGCGCGGTGGCATAAGTGACTTTGCATCATTTGATGGCATGTCGCAAGGCTCGACTAATGGACTGTCGCCACTGGTTAAACAGTTGATCGGTGTTGACAGACCACAGGTTGCCTAATGGCTGCGCAAACTTATAGCGATCTATTTAACACATCTATTAACACGCTTGCCACAACACTTAACGCGGTGTCGGGTTTGGTTTGCGTGACTGACCCACGCTCAGTACAACCACCATGTATTTTGCTTGATGCAATGTCGTTTACGGCGTTTAACAGCAACATTGTTGACATGTCAATACCAGTCACTGTTATCAGTCTTGGGCCTAGCAACGCTGACGCATACCGCAATGCACTTAACATTGCAGCCAAAGTCTTAACAGCCAAAGTCGCGGTCACTGACGGCAGACCAACAACGCTTACAATCGGCGGTGTTGACTACCCTGCACTATCGTTAAACATACAAATGAAAGCGAGCACAACCTAATGGATTACGAAGTTACCAGCCACAGACTTAGCGGTTACAAATTTGGCGACATCATTCGAGAGGCTGATCTAGGCAATTTAACTACTGACCTTGCTTTTCTTGTTGACTCTGGGCATCTATCCCCACTCAAAGTTAAAAAATCTGCTAAAACTATAAACACAGAGCAAAAGGATTAACCCACATGGCTACCAGCGTCTATCTATCAAACCCTAAAGTAACGATTAACTCAGTTGACTTGCAAGATCAGTGCACCAGCGCAACTGTTAATTATGTGTTAGAGCAACTTGAAACTACAGCGTTTGGTGATACGGCACGCAAATACGGCGCGTCAACAGTGACATCATTGCAAAACAACAGCATAGAAGTTGAGTTGTACCAGTCGTATGCAGCGTCAGAAACTGAGGCAACGATCTACGGTCTTGTCGGTATCCAAACAACTTTGATTGTTGCACCTGCTACAGGTTCTGCAACAGCCACAAACCCGACCTACACATTGACAGGCGCATACTTGTCGGCACATACGCCAATTAACGCATCACTTGGCGAACTGTCAACAATCACACTTACATTCACTGGTGGCGTATTGACTAAAGCGGTCGCATGATCGCGCGGCATTGGCCGCTGAGAACTAACAACGCAAGACCAACCGGGAAGGTACACGCATGAAAATTAAAATTAAAGTTGACATGAATGACGGCGAGCCAGCATTCGAGTTAACAACAAACCTATTTGTAGTTTGTGAATGGGAACGCATAGAAGATCGCAAAGTTGCTGACAATAAAGGCATTGGCTACAGCGACCTATGTTGCTGGGCATATCTAATTCTTAAAATGCGTGGCGACACATTGCCAGTGGATTGGCGCAAATGGGTTAAAGCAAATCCAATGATGGAAATATCAGGTGTAGATGAGACAGTGGGAAACCCTACGGGGTTGGCACTTACCGAAGGCAGTTAGCAGAAATGCTTGTGTCGTTAGGGTGGTGGCCAACCCAAATACCATTTGAGGCGCGCGATCTTGCGACTGTTGCATACATAATACAAAAGCAACAACAATGACAACTACTGCACGCATCGAGGTTGTCGGTGTCAAGGACACAATCAATCAGTTAAACAAACTTGACAAAGAACTTGCCAAAGAATTTAAAGCATCGGCAACACGAGTTGCACAACCAGCAATTGATGCCGCCAAAAATATGTACACACAAGTGCCATTGTCTGGAATGTCGCGCGATTGGACACAAAAAAAAGACGGCAGAAAAATTAAAGGTTTTAGCGTTGCTAAAGCAAAAGCAGGTGTGCAAATGAAATTTGATACTAGGCGCAACGCAATCGGCGTAATTCTTATTATCCAAAAAGATCAGGCTGCAGCAATATTCGAAACTGCAGGTCGCGCAAACGCAAACCGATTAAGCAACAATTTGTCGCCAGTAACTGCGGGTCGGACTCGATTCATTGGCCCTGCCGTTTACCGTTCACGCAGAGGCATTGAAACAGAAATGAAACAGGTTATTGCTGAAGCGTCTCGCACAGTGCAGAAAGGTTTGTAATGGCATTATCTATACCGATTATTTCAGAATATGACGGCAAAGGCATTTCTAAAGCAATTGCAGAATTTAAACAACTAGAAACTGCCGGCGAAAAGGCTCAGTTCGCCATTAAGAAGGCAGCCCTACCAGCGGCTGCAGCGCTTGCAGGATTAGCAGCAGCGGCAGGCCCAGCAATCATGGCAGCGTCAGACTTAGAAGAAAACTTAAGCAAAGTTAATGTCGTGTTTGGTGAAGGCGCTGCAAGTATTGAAAACTTTGCTAAGACTGCAGCAAGTTCTTTAGGGCAATCACAGAATGCAGTTTTGCAAGCCGCAGGCACATTCGGCACATTCGGCAAAGCTGCAGGATTATCTGGCCAAGATTTAGCAACATTTAGCAACGACTTTACTTCACTCGCATCAGATTTAGCGTCATTTAATAACACAACACCCGAGCAGGCTATTAACGCTATTGGTTCTGCGTTGCGTGGCGAGTCCGAGCCATTGCGCCAATTTGGTGTTTTGCTAAGTGACGCTGCGTTGCGAGATGAAGCGCTGGCGCTAGGTCTTGAAGTGTCTAGTGGTGCATTGTCGGCACAAACAAAAATTCTTGCTGCACAGTCTTTGATCTATAAACAGACAGGTGATGCACAAGGCGACTTCGCTAGGACTTCTGACGGTCTTGCTAACAGCAGTCGAGTACTTAAAGCACAAATGGCTGATTTGCAAGTATCTATCGGCAAGGCATTACTACCAGCGGTGCAAGCAGTGTTGCCAATTGTTAAAGATTTCGCTACTTGGGCTGCAAACAATCCTCAAACCTTTACTCGAGTAGCAGGTGCAATCACCACAATTGCGACAGCAATATTAGCGGTCAACTTTGCATTAAACGCAAGCCCATTTGTATTGTGGGCTACTGGTATTACGGCGTTAGGTGTTGCAGTGTTTGCGGCTTATCAAAAATTTGAAAGTTTCAGATCAGGTGTCAACATGATAATTAACGCAGTTATCGGCTACATCAATGGCGCTATCACTGCTCTTTATACTTTGTACAACGCGGTAGCAATGGTCATAAATGCGATACCGGGTTTAGACAATATTGCTACAAAAATTGCGCCACAAATACCAACAATTGGCGGTACAGGTACAAGCGCAGTATCGGGTGGCGGTGCTGCTCGAGAGGGTGGCACAGGCTCAATTGGTGGCGCTACTTTGCCAAACATTGCAAGCATTCCAATTATGTCACCAGCAATCACCAGCGGTGGTGGCGGTGGTGGCGGCGGCGGCGGGTCGTTTACGCCAGTCGTTAGCGGCGGTGGGCCTTATGTCGGGCCTAGCAACATACCCGGCTTTACAGGTGGCAACGCCGAACGCATAGCGTCAATGACAGTAAATGTTAACGGCGGTTTGTCAACCAGTGCAGATATTGGTGAAGCGGTTGTTAACGCATTGCGCGCATACAATCGCAGTGCAGGCCCACTACAACTAGAAATTGCCTAATGTCTGGTGTCGCTGTTGTCGGGTCTGGCAACTACTCGCTAGAGATTGACACAGGTTTTGTACAAGACGCATTTATTTTAGACTCTGCTACCGCTGGCGTATTAAACAACACAACCTATGTGCTTAACGGTACGACTAATTATGCAGAGGTATTAGACGGTTGCACAAATGTTGGTGTAAAGCGCGGTAGGCGCGATCAAGGCGACCAATTTAGCGCTGGCACTATGTCATTTACAATGCTTGACACTGACGGAATATTTAACCCATTTGACCAGCAATCACCGTATTACGACAGCACGACACAAAAGCCTGGTCTAGCACCTATGCGCAAAGTGCGACTGTCTCGATACAGCAACACAAATGTTAAAGAGTATTTGTTTACTGGCTACATCGTGAACTACAACTACAACTTTGCGCTTGGCGGTATTGACACGGTTACTGTTTATTGTGCAGATGATTTTTACTTGCTGGCACAAACATATCTTGCAGAATTTAATGTCAGTGAGCAGATTAGTAGCGCTCGACTTAGCGCGGTACTAAACAGACCTGAAGTTGATTTTCCAATTGCCCAGCGCGACATTGCTACAGGCACACAGACGCTCGGCGGTGCAGCTGCTTACACAATTCCAGACGGTACAAATGTGCTTGAGTATTGCTCGCGCATACAACTTGCTGAGCAGGGTCGTTTGTTTATGTCTCGAGATGGTGACATTACATTTGATGCGAGGCTTGGTAACACGCTGTCAGGGTCTATTGCAGATTTTCACGATGACGGGACAAACTTTAAATACAACGGTGTAGGCATAACTTTTGAGGCAGATCAGGTAGTCAATCGCGCGTCAGTGACTATTGCTGGCGGTAACACGCCACAGGTAGCAGAGGACTTAACCAGTCAGGGCGTGTACTTCATACAGACTGAGAGCATCACAGAGTCGTTGTTACACAATAATGCTGCAGCGCTGTCACTGGCAGAGTATTTGTTAGAGGGTGAGCCTGAGGCGCGCTATACAAGTGTTGAGACACAGTTCAACATGTTGACTACAGCACAACGCGACACGCTGGCAACAATAGATATTGGCGACACCATCACGGTAGAAAAGACTTTTACTAGCGGTGCTGGCACAACAGAATTGGCGCAAGAATTAGCCATCGAAGGCATTGAGCACAGCATCAATATAAGCAACGGTCACAGAATTTCGTTATTTACCTCGCCTACCACGATCGTTTACGAATTAATACTTGATGACGCAATATACGGCATACTCAACGCAGGCAATGTTCTAGGGTAATCTAAGGAGAAATATGTCAATACAAACATTTACAGCAGCGCAGGTCTTAACTGCAGCGCAGATGAACACTCTGCAAGCCAACGACTACAACCAGACTGTCAGCACCAAGACTGCTAGTTACACGCTTGTCGCAGCCGACAAAGGCACGCGCGTTGTAATGAATGTTGCATCATCAAACACGGTCACGGTAAACACATCGCTGTTTAGCGCTGGCGATACTTTGGTAATCCAAAACATTGGTGCAGGTGTCACGACTGTTACTGCCGGCACTGCCACAGTGTCGAGTGCTGGGCCTTTAACTATTGCGCAGTACGGGTCAGGTACTTTGTATTTTACAAGCGCTGGCGTTTCGCTATGGTTTCCAAGTGCAGGCCCTGCAGCAACAACCGCTTTCACCCTCATATCTAATACTTCGCTAAGTGGTGCTAGCACAACTTTTAGCAATGTGTTTAGTGCAACTTATATAAATTATTTGGTTTTAATGAACACAACAACACCTGCAGCAGGTACACCAGTGCAATTGCTTACTTTAGGTGCAGCGACAACCAATTACGGTTATTGCCAAATGCTTGCAAACGCTGCAGGCGCTTGGTCATTTAGTGCTGGTTCGTCAAGCGCTTCGTCTATTGAATTGAATCAACTACAAAACACGACAGTTCAAAGCAGTCGAATAGATATTATGTCACCGTTTTTGACAGAAAAAACCACAATTTTGTGTAAAGGTCTCAATTACACATCGTCACAATGGAACGAAACTGTCGGTGTGCAAACATCGGCAACTTCATTTACTTCATTTACTATTGCCAGCAGTACAGGGACAGCACTGACAGGCACAGTACAAATATACGGCTACGGATTATAGGAGCGTTTATGACATTGCCACAAAAACAAATTGTTGATTGCTTGACAGGTGAGTCAGAATTTCGTGATTTAAACGATGCAGAATTAGAATTTGTTAAAAATTATCAGACAGAAAAAAAGAAACTTGAACAAGAACAATTAGCAAAAGACAAAACGCGTCAACAGATTCTTGACAGGCTTGGAATTACAACAGATGAATTCAAAACCCTTATTAGTTAGTTTTGTTTGCATTTTATTGTCGGCGTGCTCGTTTACCAAAACAAATAACACAACGATCTATCAAAACAAAAACACAACCATAGAAAGGCCATGTCAAAATGTCACTGCGGACAGGTGCGAAATTAGAAAATGAAGCATTGCACGCTCGACTAGTTTTCATAGTTGGCGTGACAATGGCAATCACATTTGCGATCATGGTGGTTGGTTTGTTGTTTGGCATGTTGTTTGTAAATATGCCTGCAGAATTGTCACCGCTTGACGGCAGCATTGTTGACCTATTGAGCACGATTAGCGTGTTTCTTACAGGCGCGCTATCGGGTCTGGTCGCATCTAACGGTATAAAGAAAAATCCGAAAAGCGAAACCGAATGAAACCTTACACAGTTAACGCCGCGCCAGTCGTAGCAAAACCGTTGGCTGGCATGGATATATGGGTTTCACGCGCTGTTTATCATTCTGATAAATCGTTGTGGAATAACGGCACTTGGGTTGTGCGCGATGTACGAAACAAACCTGGCATTGTGTCAAATCATGCCAAAGGTGTGGCATGCGATATTTCTTATCGTTGGATATCTGCATCCAGTAAAGGCAGGCAAGACGGTCGTAAAGTATCGCTGGCGTACATAAATAAATTATTGGAAAACGCTGACACGCTAGGCATTGAACTTGTTATTGATTACGCGCTTAATCGTTCGTGGAAATGTGATCGCGCTACTTGGAAGGGTGGCACATTTGAGCCAGGTGATTGGTGGCATGTTGAAGTGAACCCAGTGATCTGCAATAGCCCAGAACTTGCAAAACAGGCTTGGGATAAGGTGTTTGGGCTAATACCTTCGGTAATCAAAAAACCAGTGTAAAGTGTTCTTGACCGAGAAAGTCGAGGGCACTTATGCACTTCATCATCAAATTAACTATCGCATTTGCGTTATCTGCAATTGGAATAGGTGTCAGCCAGATACCACAACCACAACCAGACATGTCAAGCACCACGCCAACAGACAAGCCATACGAAGTTCTAGGCGGTTTCGCGCAGGCAATGGCCGACATATATCGATATGTGCCACCAGTGACCACTACAACGCCACCAGCGCCCGTATACAGGCATGGTGACTGCTCATGGCTACCAGCGCTGGCATTGCAGGCAGGCTGGCAACCTGAGCAAATACCACAGCTCACCAAATACGCCGCACGCGAGTCAGGTTGTTGTCCTAATCGTGCTGGCGGTGACACGGTAGATAAAGATTGCAACATCACTGGCGTAGCCGAATGGTCACACAGATCAGACAGCGGCTTACTGCAAATAAACGGTGTGCACTGGAAACCCGATCACCCACAATATGACGGTCTTATATGTAAACAAATGAGAATATGCACACAAAAACCGTTGCTAGATGCATTGACTAATTTGCGCGCCGCACGACTAATTTACCTTCGAGTCGGGTGGTCTGCATGGGGAAACTAAGCGTTAAAGATTTTGCGTGGCTAATGGTTGCATGCGGTCTTACTCTGCGACTACTGTCCTTTATCATGTTCAAAATATAAACTTAAACAGAAAAGAGAAAGCAATGACCGAGAACGAATACAACGAAACATTTGATTTACAAATGGAACGCGAACACCAAGAAACACTTAGGCGCATGCGAGAGTTTCGTCTTATTGGCGAACAGATTAGCAAGATGCCAGACACGCCACCAAAAGTTTTAGAGATTGAGGTGCGGTATCTTATGGGCATTATTAGCGAACTAGAAACACGCATAAAAGATTTAGAGTCAGAGGCACGCCGACTAGAAATGTTGTTAACTCGTGCAAACTAACCAACTAGAAATGTTTGCACCATCAATCGGTTTAGGCGGTACATTCGAGCGCCCAGCAATAAATCGTGACATCGTTATTATTGCGCGCGAAGCAAAACAGACAAGCGTTGACGCTGCAATAAAAGCAAAATCGAAAACAGGCAAAAAGCGTCAGCGAGTACACGCCTACCTATTAGGTCGGCCTGCAACAGATGAAGAAATTGAGACAGCGTTAAACATGTCTGGCAACACAGTCAGGCCGACTCGAGGCACATTGGTTAAAGACGGACATGTCATTGACAGTGGCATTAGGCGATTGACACGCGCTGGTAATCAAGCAATCGTCTGGCGGTGCGTATGAGACGCAGTTACGACCCCCACTACGGCAGTCGAGAGCAGTTGCGCGACTCATCAGAGCGTTACATGATTGCAGCGCGCGAGCGTGACGCATTAAAAGCAGAAAACGCAGAACTAACAGAACGATTAAAAGAACTTACAGCGCTACTTAAATTCTTGACAGAACAGAATTTAAACGAGAGATCATGATTACATCTGACGAAGCGATAGAAACAAATTTGTATTTAATCACAGAACTTGCTAACGCGCGCAAATATAACGAAGTGTTAGAAGCACGCGTCATTGAATTAATGGCAGACCTACGCGACAGCAATGCACAAATTGACGCACTTGTGGCGTACATGTCATGAACGCATTTAACTTAGGCGACTATGTAGATGTACCGACTCGATTGGCTGAGGCGTTAAAGCGTTGGCCTGATTTGCGCATACAAGAAACAAGACCAGTAATCGTCACAGTAGATAATCAACAGTATGTAGAGATCAGTTGTACAGTTTGGCGCGACACAGACGACTTAATGCCAACTGTTGCTTACTGCTGGGAAGCAATACCAGGTCGCACACCATACACAAAAGGTAGTGAGATGATGAACGCCAGCACTAGTTGTCTTGGGCGCGCTCTCGGATTCTTAGGCATGGGCATAGGCAAAAGCATTGCATCACGCAACGAGGTACAGGCTCGCCAACCATCACCAATCGCTGAGGTCACGCCCATTCGAGCAGACCTAGAGCAACCATTTGGCGACACAACAGACGGCAAACAGTACGCATCACCTAAGCAGCGCGGAATGATACGAGCATTGGCATTTGAAAAAAAGATCGGCACAACAGAACTAATGCCATACATAAACAAAGTGTTAGACAACAAATACACAAGCATTGAAGCATTAACAAAGCAAGAGGCATCACAAATAATTGAGTCGTTGCAGACTTAACATACCGTTGACATACCGAAAACTAATGACTGGCACGACCTACAGCGGTGCAACGCTGACTGGTAACACACGGGAAGCGTGGGTAGATGATCTATGTGGTAACACATGGTCAGGCAAACAAATAACAGTTAAGGGAATGCGATTGAAGGCAGCGCATGGGGGGTTATCGCACTAGGTCTAATCGGCACACGAGTAACATTGAAAACAAAACA
>Ga0209190_1001998_pt1 | contig 13989 bp, 10 predicted proteins | sample M_140205_XF_Meta_FD_187315 | JGI IMG/M metagenome (GOLD analysis project Ga0209190, IMG submission 187315) | Freshwater microbial communities from Lake Montjoie, Canada to study carbon cycling - M_140205_XF_MetaG (SPAdes) (version 2) | ecosystem: Environmental > Aquatic > Freshwater > Lake... | reverse complement strand
GAGATTGAAAAGATTGAACGATTCGCTGGGCCAATATTGCAAGAGCGCATATACATTATCGATCTTGCCCAAGCTGTAGTGATGCGAAAAGAGAGCGGACGCGAACCCGTCACATTTTCTGATGTCATTATTTCTAGGCTCGCTCCTCGGCAAGTGGATATGAACGCAGTCGAATGGTCTACATGGCGGCTAGAAGATGGAACCTGGATTCTTCGAATTAGTTATCCCAACCGCGATGGAATCGGAACTGCTGACTGGAGTTTTGATGTCGCGCGTAAAGCACTTGTCGCGCTAGATGATGATGCTAGATGGATGCTTGGCGAAGAAGTTGCTCCAGTGCGAAATACTGACCATGGTTTAGTTTATGGAAATCACCCAACACAAACTCGCACTCCTGAACCAACAATCGGCAGAGAAGGGCCTCGTTTAGTTGCAATTCGCGAAACACCTGATTCTGAAGCAGCAAAGGATGGCGTTACAGGTAGAGCAAAAGTTCCATCCTGGGATGAGATTATGTTTGGATCATCCAAAAAGAACGAAGAGGAAACGGACCTTTAATTTACTTCGCAGGAAAAAAGCGGAATAAGTTTTTCAGTATCACTTAATCCGCCATGATGGCCCACCATATTTGACTCTTGTTCTTTTCTTTCTGCTTCGATTAAAACCGTATTACCCCTTGCGATAGCCAGTACATCTCCTATGCGATCTCGCGAATCTTCAGTCACGACTTCGCCAAAATAACCAGCATCAATCACTTCTTGCCGAGTGTAAATATCAGCTCGCTCACCAAGGAAATCTCTCCAGGATCGTGCAACCTCATCTGCACGATCTGCTTGATCTGCGAGTAAATACAGATGCCTAGCCCTTGGCTCACCTGCAACAGTCTCCACTGAGTCAAGAAGTGGATTATTTTCACCGATAACGATTTTTTCTTCTGCATTAATCATTCCGTGATCAGCGGTAATCCAAAAACGTGTTCCTTTTGGAAGTTTTGCTATGAGTGATTCTGCGACTGAGTCAACGAAAGTGAGGGCAGCTAGCCATTTCTCGGAACCAACTCCGTCGCTATGCCCAGCCACATCAACATCATTGACATAGACATACGCAAAGGAGGGAGAACTGGTGAGCGCTTTTTTCGCCTCATTCACAAGTTCAGAGAGAATATTTGCGCCTTTGTACTCCGCGCCGCGAAAAGCTGCACGAGTAAAGCCAGAATTTTCATAACGTTTTGCAGCGATGTGCGAAACGGTGACGCCGCTGCTTTGAGCTATTTCAAATAAAGTGGGAACGGGTTGCCACATTAAGGGATCAACTCTTTCGTCCCACTTAAGAGCGTTAAGAATTCGCCCACCACTTCTAGGTACGCGCACCGTGTATCCCAACATCCCATGCGCACCGGGTAATTGACCAGTTGTTAAGGTAGTTAAGGCTGTTGCAGTTGTACTAGGAAATGAAGTCTGAAGTGAACCATACGAAAGCATCGCGGAAATATTGGGAAGTAAATCCCCATAATCTTTTATTGCGGATGCGCCTAGGCCATCAATCAAAAAGAGGCACTCGCGGCCGGTAGGGCTCGGAGCAATATCCATTCGATTTTGCGAATCAGGTACACCCAATGTAGAAAAAATAGAGGGTGCTATGTCGGCTAAATGCACAGTGTCATCCTCTCATTAAATCCAGTATCGTAAGCCCGTGAGTGAAAAATTTCCTGCGTGTAAATTCTCAACAGAAGTGCTTGAAGCACGACGAGCAGGGACTCCTATAGTTGCCCTGGAATCCACAATCATCAGCCATGGCTTACCACGTCCTATCAATCTTGATGTTGCGCAAGAAGTTGAAGAAATTGTGCGAATGCACGGTGCTGCACCCGCAACAATTGCAGTTTTGGACGGTGTCGTGCATATTGGATTATCTAGCGTACAACTCCGAGATATTGCAAATAGAGAAGACATCGTCAAGGCTTCAAGTCGAGATCTTGCAATCACGGTAGCAAAGAAAAATAGCGCTGCAACAACGGTCGCAGCTACTGCTCATCTCGCTGTTCTTTCGGGAATCCACACTTTTGCAACAGGTGGACTTGGTGGGGTTCACCGAGGTGCTAACCAATCCTTCGATGAATCCGCAGATCTCACAGCGCTCTCTACATTGGATATAACGGTTGTATGTGCCGGTGTTAAATCTATCCTCGATGTCGGAGCAACACTTGAGCGAATGGAGACCCTTGCAATCGGTTTAGTTGGGTATAGAACTCAATCTTTTCCTGGGTTCTATTTGACGGATTCTGGTTTCTCGCTAGAACATCAAGTAAATGATGCTAAGGAAATAGCCTCAATCCTTTCTGCACGTCGCGTCTTAGGCACGAATCGTTCGGCGCTGATTGTGGCAAATCCAGTTCTTCAGCAAATGGACCGCACTTTGCATGACAAAGTTTTGGCCTCCGGGCTGGCTTTGGCCTCAGAACAACACATTATCGGTAAAGAAGTGACTCCATTCTTGCTCGAACATTTTCACTCACATAGTGATGGCGAATCGCTTCGGGTCAATATTGAGATTATTAAATCAAATGCAGCTCTCGCTGCAGACATCGCAGTAGCCAGCGCGCATTAATTTCACATGCCAAAATTATTGTGCGTAGGCGATGTCATGTTAGATGTCGTTGCGATAATTCCGTCAGAAATTAATTACGGTAGTGACACGCCTTCTAAGATCTCAACTCATGGCGGTGGTGCTGCCGGAAATGTTGCATCATGGGCTCAAGTATCTGGGGCGCAAACACACATCATTGCCCGCGTCGGTAATGACTCTGCCGGAACTGCCGTTTTATCTGAATTTGATCAACTTGGTGTTACATATTCCGACCCTATAGTCCCTGGCGCTCGAACAGGAGTAGTGGTCATCCTTGTTGATCCCAGCGGCGAACGTACGATGTTTCCGGAAACCGGAGCCAATTCAGGAATTACATTAAGTGACCTTCCAAAAATAGATAATTTTGATGCTATCTACATTTCGGGGTACGCACTCCACAATGCGAAGTCGAGACCTGGTGTTCTTGAAATCATCCACGCCATTCGCAAACAGAACATTCCTATTTTTTTCGATCCTGCGACAGTAGGTGGCATGAGCGCGGTCGATCTTGAAGAAATTCGGTCATGGTTGCCACTAATGTCCGCAATCATTCTCAATGAAGAAGAAGCTGCATTCATCACTAAAGAATCGCAAATTAGCGCATCACTTGATGCGCTATTGCGTTTTACTCCAATGGTTGTTATCAAACGAGGATCCAATGGGTCGATTGGCAAAAAAAATGATGGTGAAATTCTTACCGTTGAAGCGATTACAACTTCGATGATAGATACAACCGGTGCCGGAGATTCTTATGCAGGTGGATTTATTGCTTCTTGGCTAGGTAATCCTGATCTTTTTCAATCTATGAAGGCAGGTTCTCTGGTTGCCAGTAAGTGTGTGGCAATAGTTGGGGCTCGTCCGCAGGTCACTACCGAGATTTAACCCCTCTAGTTGGCATAATCACCGCCATGGCAACTACAAAAACTCCAGCAACTAAAGGCAAGAAACCCATCGGACCAAAGCCAGGTGAATACCCCGGCAAGATTGTTGATATCGATGTCTCATCCGAAATGTCTGAGTCCTTCCTTGAGTATGCCTATTCTGTTATTTATTCGCGAGCACTTCCTGATGCACGTGATGGATTAAAACCTGTACATCGTCGCATCTTGCACCAGATGGCAGATATGGGTCTACGTCCTGAACGCGGTCACGTAAAGAGCGCTCGAGTTGTTGGTGAAGTAATGGGTAAATTGCACCCACACGGTGATGGTGCAATTTATGATGCACTCGTTCGTATGGCGCAATCTTTTTCTATGCGTTTGCCACTAATCGATGGGCACGGAAATTTTGGTTCACTCGATGCGGGCCCTGCAGCCATGCGTTATACAGAAGCTCGCCTTGCCCTTGCTGCAATGGCAATGGTTACTGAGGCAGATGAGGACACAGTTGATTTTGGCTCTAACTATGACGGCCAAATACTTGAGCCACTTGTGCTTCCTGCTGCCTATCCAAATTTATTAGTCAATGGTGGATCTGGTATTGCTGTAGGTATGGCAACAAATATGGCACCCCATAATCTTGGTGAAGTTATTGCAGCAACTAAGCATCTGATTGAAAACCCATCTGCAACTCTGAAAGCACTCATGAAATTTGTTCCCGGTCCAGATTTCCCAACTGGTGGAGAACTTGTAGGGAGTGAAGGCGTGCGCGAGGCCTATGCCACAGGTAAAGGCAGTTTCAAATTACGTGCCACTGTCGAAGTCAGCAAGATTTCTTCACGAAAAATGGCTCTTGTCATCAAGGAATTGCCTTTCACAATTGGACCAGAAAAGGTTGTTGAGCGAATAGCTGACCTTGCTAAAGCTAAAAAGATTTCTGGTATTTCAGACATCATTGATCTCACGGACGGTCAAACAGGCACCAACGTCGTTATCGAGCTGAAAAACGGTTTTGAGCCAGACCAAGTGCTAGAACAGCTTTTTAAGCTCACTCCCCTAGAGGATGCATTTGCAATCAATGCCGTTGCCCTCGTCAAAGGAAAGCCACAAACTCTTGGACTGAAAGAACTTCTTCAGGTGTTCATAAGTCACCGCATTGAAGTTGTACGACGTAGAAGTGAGTTTAGAAAAGCAAAAGCAACTGCGCGATTGACGCTAGTCGATGGTTTATTAAAAGCCATTATCGATATTGATAAAGTCATTAAGATTATTCGCGGAAGTGATGATGCAACTGAAGCCAAAGCTGCCCTCATCAAGGGTTTTAAACTCAATGACGAGCAAGCCACATACATTCTGGATATGCCACTTCGTCGCCTCACCAAAATGTCCAAGCTTGAACTTGAATCCGAGCAAAAAGAGCTCAAAAATGTGATTGCCGCCCTCGCTACGCTCCTCAAGAGTGAAGAGAACATCAAGAAGCAAGTTTCAGATGAGCTGACCGAAGTCAGTAAATCATTTGCCACCCCTCGCAAAACCAAGATTCTTGCCTAGTAGTCTTACGCCATGAGAAGTGCAAGTTGGTACGGCGGAGAAGATCGAGATTCTTATATTCATCGCGCATGGATGAGACGTGGCAACCCCGACTCCGCATTCGATGGTCGCCCACAGATAGCGCTCGTTAATACTGCCTCCGATTTAGCGCCATGTAATTCGCACTTAACTGAAGTTGCTCAAAGTGTGAAAAATGGTGTTTGGGAAGCGGGTGGTGTTCCACTCCACCTACCCATGATTTCTATAGGTGAAACACTTGTCCGCCCCACATCGATGCTCTGGCGCAATATGGTTGCAATGGCAACTGAAGAATTGATACGAGCAAATCCAATTGACGGAGTGGTTCTCTTGGGAGGTTGCGACAAAACAATTCCCGCTTTGTTGATGGGCGCTGCATCAGTTGATTTACCTGCAGTAGTTATTTCAGGTGGACCGATGCTGACCGGAACATTTGAAGGTTCTCCTTTGGGCTGCGGAACAGATGTGTGGAAAAGAAGTGAAGAAATGCGTGCAGGCCTGCTGAGCAAAGCTAAATTCTTGTCATCAGAAAGCGCCATGATTCGAAGTAAGGGTCATTGCAACACTATGGGAACAGCATCCACGATGAGCTTTATGGCAGAAGCTCTCGGTATGACTGCGCCAGGTATCACTGGGATCCCTGCGCCAGATTCTAGATTATTAGCGGCCTCGCATGACACGGGCCGACTCATTGTTGACATGGTTAAGGCAGATCGCAAACCAAGTGATGTGATGACGAAAGCATCCTTTATTAATGCAATCATCACTTTGGCTGGCATCGGTGGTTCTACCAACGCAGTTGTGCACCTTCTCGCAATTGCAGGTCGATTAGGTGTTGACCTGACTTTGGACGATTTCGATAAGTACGGTGCGCACATTCCTCTCCTTGTAAATTTGCAGCCTGCGGGGACCTATTTGATGGAAGACCTTCACCGTGCTGGCGGACTCCATGCAGTGCTGCGAGAATTAAAAAACCATCTAGAACCCAGTGCAATCACTGTGACAGGTAAGCCTTTCATTCAACCTCTTGATGAAGCAGAAATTTTCGATAAAGATGTTATTCGAAGCGCTAAGGAACCACTTCAGAAAAATGCGGGTATTGCGATTTTGCGTGGCAATCTTGCACCTGATGGAGCTGTCATTAAACCTGCTGCAGCAAGTGCACACTTACTCACGCATAGAGGCCCTGCAGTAGTTTTCGATAGCGTCGAAGATTTCCATGCACGGATCAATGATCCCGACCTCGATGTAGATGAAAATTCAGTGTTGATCTTGCGTGGGTGCGGACCTAAGGGCTATCCAGGTATGCCTGAAGTTGCCAACATGATCATGCCGGAAAAAGTTTTGGCTAAAGGCATTACTGACATGGTCCGTATTTGCGACGGGCGAATGAGCGGAACCGCTTACGGAACAGTTATTTTGCATGTTGCCCCAGAAGCAGCACATGGCGGGCCGCTAGGTCTTATTCAAAATGGAGACATCATCATTCTTGATGTTCCCAATAGAAGCATCAATATTGATATTTCCGAGCAAGAGTTAGCACAGAGAAAACCATCAGCTGCTATGACCGCTGCATTTGCGAAACCTCAACGTGGTTGGGAGCGCATATATGTTGAACATGTCATGCAAGCCGATAACGGAGCTGACTTAGACTTATTGCGAGGAAGTAGCAGTTCGGAAGTAACGCGCGAGTCGCATTAAATTCCTGCTTTTAATACCTCTCGTACTGCGTTCATCGTCTTATCAATATCCGTACTTGTGTGGGCGCTAGACAAAAACCATGTGCCTCTTGGCAATATTCTGATTCCTTTTTCCAGCATTGCAAAAGCGAATTTGGCATATCGCTCACGATTGGCCTTCATGGCTGAGCGATATTCAGTTGGTCCTTTGAGGTCAAAGCGAACATTAAAGACCGCAGGATAACCAACTATTTCATGCTCAATTCCAGCAGATGCAAATTCACTTGATAACTCTTTCATTAAGCGACCACCTGACACATCAATACTCTTATAAGGCGCTTGGCTTTTGAGCAATTCCAACGTGGCAAGTGTTGCCGCCATAGAAACTGATTGGGTGTTATAGGTACCGCCATGCATAACTTTTCCTGTTGCAATGTGGTCCATCAACTCTTTCTTGCCCACAATTGCAGCAACCGCAAAACCGTTGGCAAGGGCTTTACCCAAAATTGTTAGATCAGGAGTAACACCCAATACTTTTTGTGCTCCCCCATCGCTGACCCGAAATCCTGTTATTACTTCATCAAAAATTAGGACAGTTCCATACTGTGTTGCCAACTCACGTACGCGCTCAAGGTAACCAGGAAGTGGAAGGACACCACCTGAGTTAAACATGATGGGTTCCATAATGATGCCCGCAATATCCCCGTTCTTAAGTTGCTCCTCAATGACATCTGCGTTATTCCATGGAAGCACAACAATTTTTTCACTTAGCTCTTGTCCTTGAGTTGCTGTCAGCGGATTAGGATGAAGTAAATCACCAGCAAGGGACATGTCAGGTGCCACGCTGATAAGTACGTTGTCGAACCATCCGTGATAGTGACCTTCAAATTTAATCATTTTCCAACGACCAGTTGCTGCGCGAGCAAGACGAAAAGCAACTTGCACTGCTTCAGAACCAGAAGATGCAAAACGCACTCTCTCTGCGCTGGGAACCATTTGCGTTAAAAGCTTCGCAGTTTCATATTCAAGTGGAGTTTGGCCGGCCACCAAAAGAGAAATATCTAATTGTTTCTTTGCGCTATCAATTACTTCTTGTGGACTATGACCCAAAATCATGGGACCCATGCCCAATACATAGTCTGTGAGGCTGTTGCCATCCACATCGACCAATGTGCAACCGTGTGCTGATGTGAAAACTAATGGATGAGGTTTAAATCCAGTGCGATAACCGCTATTGATTCCACCGGCTACATATTCAGAGCCTTGTGTAACGGTCTCCTGCGAGCCAGTGAATTCCACTAAATTTGGCCCCTTCTTGTCAGCAATGCAAGCAGTGCTGCTCGGTCATGACCAGTTGCTTTTTGGACTTCATCTTCATCTAAAGCATCTGCATCGAGGCCTCGAAGAAAATATCCTGCCAGCGCTTGTGCCGTGGCTGGCTCATCCATAATTCCTGAATCAACTTTTTCAACATAAGCTTTCAATCTCTGTGCAACGAGCCCTAAACCATTTCTAAAGAATGTGAAGTTTGCAGCAAATCGCGTAGGCAGTTGAGCACCTGAAAGATCCCAGCCTTGATAAAAGCCTCGCTCGAGTGAGCGCTGAACCAATCTGTAATGGTTACTCCATGCATTCCTGACGTTCTCATGACTTCCGACTGGGATGATATTTGTTGAACCATCACTTAATCTCACTCCGGTGCCTGCAACAGATACTTGCAAAGCTTGCTTTGCATAATCCGCCGCAGGATGATCAAGTGTTTGAAATGCTGCAGAAATACCAGCTGCAGCAGAATAGTCGTACGTCCCGTAATGAAATGCAGTGAGCCGACCTTGCGCTGCTGTGATGAAATCGGGTGCTGAAAAACGCCCATCTAGACCAATGATTGCTTGCGTGGTTTCAATTTGCACTTCAAACTTCACACTTCCCTTAGGCAGCTTGTGAGCACGCTCAAGCTCAACACAAGCATCAACCATCACTAAAACCTGACTGGCAAAAGTTACTTTGGGAAGCGTCACTACAAAATTATCTAAATTTCTATTGTGAGCAATGAGGCCGCTAAGGAAGAGATCTAGAGTTCGTAGCGCCCTATCTCGAGTGATGGCCTCAAATGATTTGATACGAATTCCTAAAAATGCCGTGTTCACTCCGCGGAGAGCTTCTAATGCTTGTGAGATGACCTCATCCTCTTCGGCATCAGAGCGGCGGCCATAGCCATCTTCGAAATCAATGCGTAGATCTTCAATAGGTTCATTTTCCAATTTTGCATTCAATCGATCCCACCAAGGGGATACGACTCTTACATCCTCCCCGATTGCTTCGGCAAAAGTTTGCGCCGTGGATGCATGTTCAGCAATGCTTTCAAGTGCCAGCGCACCCCATTGCTGTTGAATTCGAGAATTAAATTTATCTGCTGGAACGTAACAGGTGTGCACTGGTTGGCGAGATGGATTAAATACACCATACCTATTCGCTAACGCGTGATCTGTTTCCGCGAGTTCTTTGTCGGCCTTTTTAGAAAAAGAAGTAGATAAATATTCAGAGGTCATGAAAGTAAATCTTTTAGCACTGCAGAAATCTTGACTTCTTTCTGGTTGGGTAAGGAGTTCCACCATTGTTGAGTCAATGCTTTCAGACCCATTTTAGTAGGGCGTCCCCAGACTCGCAGGCGACCGATTCCGCCATCTGGATATACATCGAGTCTTATCGAAGATACAGCTGAAGAATTCTCGACTATAAATCTATGCTGAGTATCAGGTTGAACTTTCACTTTAGAAATCAAGTCAATTGATCCTACGCTTTTAGAAAGGCTTTTCTCTTGGCCGGCGCTTAGACTAATCCAACCTGGCGCATTTCCTTTAAAGTGAGTTGTATCCATTTCAACTGCTGAAATAATTCCTTCTACTCCAAGATTGAGTGCAAACCAGTCATTACCATCGCCTCTGCGCCTGCGTGTTTCCCAACCTTGGGATTGATTCTGATGTACTCCGGGTAACATCGCATTACTTGCAGAAGAATAAAAGTCATCACTACTTCCGATGAACAAACTTCCGTTTTCTACGGCAGCCAAATCAACTTCTCCTCGAGCGATAATCCATCCGGGATCTGGAATAACAACGCCATGAGCGCGAAAACGCGCAACGCCACCATCGGGATAAATACTCAACCGCACATGTGTCCAACGTTTAGTACTCGTAACATCAAATGAATTCTCAAAATCACCCTTGAGCGTTGATTTAGGAAGAATTTGCTCCCAGTGCGCACTCTCCAATAGATCGGGCGATGGATACCCCTCTATAGCGGTAGCTTCTACAGATGCGCTTTCGGGAAAATTACCGAGAAAATTTCCTGTATCAATAACGACGTTCTTAATAATTCCTGGCGCACCTAGACGAATTACTGCCCAATCATTTCCTGGAGTTCGACGACGTCGCGTTTCCCAACCGTCGTAAATTTGACCTTTATGTCCAAAGGTATGAGAAGCAAATTTGGCGCGATTTTCACCTAGAAGATTTTCTTTTTCTGCAAAGAAGTCATCGTTGGCACTGATCACTCCTGCTCCTAATAGTCGCGAAGCAAGATTAATAAGTCCTAAGTCTTTATTCATGTGTGACTCCTTGATAAGAATTTTCCCTGAGGTGATCCAATGAAATTTCCGTCGTCATGAACAAGTTTACCTCTCAGCCATGTCTTAGAAACCACACCTTTCAAAACTTTTCCAGCATAAGGTGAAACAGGATTCTTATGCGCAAGTTTAAGTGGATCCACTATGAAAGTCTTATCTGGATCAAATAGATACATATCTGCATCTTTACCTACATCTATTGAACCCTTTCGCGTGAGGCCCACGAGTTCGGCTGGCCGAGATGACATCCATGTCGCAAGGTCGAAAAGGCTTATTCCCCTCTTAGAACCTTCAGTCCAAATGATTGGCACTCCAATCTGCAAGGAAGAAATGCCTCCCCAAGCCGCTTGGAAATCTCCTACTTCAAAAAGTTTCAAATCTGGAGTGCACGGTGAATGATCAGAAACGATCATGCTGATAATCCCTGCTTTCAAACCCTGCCATAAACGATCTTGATTGGCCGATTCGCGAATTGGAGGACAGCATTTGTACTGCGTTGCGCCATCTGCAATTTCGTCACTATTTAAGGAAAGGTAATGAGGACAAGTTTCGGTGGAAATCTTAACCCCGTCTTCTTGCGCTGAGGCAATCATTGCAATTGCATCAGAGCTAGATAGATGCAAGACGTGAACTCGCGCACCAGTTCTACGCGATTCTTCTATTAACTGAGCAATTGCAACATTTTCAGCACCTTTTGGTCGAGAAGCTAAAAATTCTGAATACTTCTTAGACGCTGCCTTAGATGATCGCTGGATTGCAACTGAATCTTCTGCATGCACAACCATTAATCCATCATGTTTGGCCAGGACTTGGAGGGCTGAAGCCAAATCATCTAACGAGGAAGCAGGGAATTCATCAACTCCCGAATGTAGAAGAAAACACTTAAATCCAAAAACTCCGGCTTTGAGTAGCGGTTCGAGTTGGGAAACATTTCCTGGAATTGAACCTCCCCAGAAACCCACATCCACACTGCATTGCGTTTCGGCAACGCTTTTTTTAATTGCCAGAGCATCCGGAGTCACAGTTGGCGGGATGCTATTAAGTGGCATATCAATAATAGTCGTAACTCCCCCAGCAGCGGCAGCCCTTGTTGCCGTCGCAAATCCCTCCCAAGGAGTTCGACCCGGTTCATTGATATGGACATGTGTGTCAACTACGCCTGGCATGAGAACACCTAAAACTTCGTAATCCTGCCCTGCCTCTACTTTCGCATTAAAATCCAGAAGAGCAATTATCTCCCCGTTCGTAATAGCAACAGCTACTGGACGTTCGCCTATCGCAGTGACGGCACGCTTTGCACGAATTACCAGGTCATATGACATCTCAGTCAATCATCTCCATAGCTGGCAAAGTTAAGAAATCTGCATAATTTGGATCAAGACTTACTTTTTCGAAAAGTAACGATGCATCCTTCATGCGTTGAGGATCGAATCCAGCACCCAAAAGTCGTGTGGCTTCAGAGGCCAGTACTTCACGCACCATCTCAGGTGATGCAGTGCGACCCGTGTCCTTATACGTCACTCTATTTTGAACTTGTTGCCAAATCTGTGATCGAGAAATTTCTGCAGTCGCTGCATCCTCCATTAAGTTGTGAATTGCCGCTGCTCCATTTCCATCGAGCCAGGCTGCTAAGTATTGAAGGGCGATATCAATATTTTGACGAAGTCCTGCTTCAGTAACTTCACCTGGAATCGTCTTCACGCTCAGTAGATCTTCGGCGCTAACATTTACCTCAGGTCGTTGTTTATCTAATTGATTAGTCTTTCCTACTAAAAATTTATCAAAAATTTCAGCACAAACTGGAACTAGATCTGGGTGCGCAACCCATGAACCGTCAAATCCATCATTGGCTTCGCGTTCTTTATCAGCGCGAACCTTTTCAAGAGCAATCCGATTGACTTCTGGATCTTTACGACTGGGGATAAAAGCTGCCATCCCACCCATCGCAAATGCACCTCGATTATGGCAAGTTTTAACCAGCAAGTTCGCATAAGCACGCATCATCGGAGCGGTCATAGTTATCGAATTGCGATCAGGCAAAATAAAATCAGGGCCAGCATCTCTAAAATACTTGATCACTGAAAACATGTAATCCCAGCGACCGGCGTTGAGCCCACTCATGTGATCTTTGAGCTCGTACAAAATTTCATCCATCTCAAATGCGGCAGGAATAGTCTCTATGAGAACTGTGGCTCGCACGGTGCCGTGAGGTAAACCTAAAGTCTTCTCGGCAAAAGTAAATACCTGATCCCATAATCTGGCCTCTAGATGGCTCTCCATCTTTGGCAAATAAAAGTATGGGCCCGAACCTCTGGCCAAAAGAGTTTTCGCATTGTGATAAAAATGCATTCCGAAATCAAATAGGGCGGCAACTACTGCGTGACCATCAACTTTTACATGTGACTCATCGAAGTGCCAACCACGAGGACGGACAATAAGTGTTGCAATTTTCCCATCTTCACGAAGGGAGTAATTCTTGCCTTCAGGCGAAGTAAAAGTAAGATTTTTGCGAGCCACCCCGTATAAAACGACTTGGCCTTGGACAACATTGGTCCAGTGCGGTGTATTTGAATCCTCTAAATCTGCAAGCCAAACGCGCGCACCAGAATTTAATGCATTAATTGCCATCTTTGGATCTGTGGGCCCCGTTATTTCAACTCGTCGATCGAGTAAATCTGCTGGTGCCGGTGCAACTTTCCATATTCCTTCACGAATTGCTTTCGTAGAGTCCAAGAAATCTAAAGATCCACCTTTTGATAGTTCTATGCGTCGCGCTTTACGAGCGGCAAGCAACTGATCTCTGGTTTCATGAAATTTTTGGTCTAGCTCTGCAACGAAATTAATTGCTTCCTGCGTAAGAATCTTTTCTGACCCAGCAATTGTTGAAGGGCTGACTCTGACATCCATGACTTATCTCCTAGGCAATTTGGCAAACTATTTGGTGATTAAATAACACAAATGCTGGGCGGTCAAACCTTTCAACCGCCCAGCATTTGCGCCCATTAACTCTTTCTTAGGCTTGCTGATTTAACCCTTGTGAGGGCTCTTGCCACCGTTAAGTGCGTAATAGACAAGGCCAGCGACGCCGACTCCAATAAACCATGTGTATGGTCCAAGGTTTGCGCTGTATGAAGATGGTCCATAAATTGGAAGGATGCTTGAGAAGATTGCAGCAATTCCTGCAGCTACGAAAGCCTTGATATTCCAACCATTTGTGAACTTGTAAGGTCCATCTTCTTTGTAGAGACCAGCAATATCTATAGTCTGCTTGCGAAGCAAATAGTAATCAACCATGATCACACCAAATAGTGGACCCATTGTTGAACCAATTGCATTCACGAAACTTGGTGCATTATCCCAAGGATGAAGTGGATATAGCACCAATGCGATTCCAGCTGCGATATATCCGCCCTTCTTGAAGTCAATCTTCGAAGGAGCCACATTTGAGAAATCAAATGCTGGGGATACGAAGTTTGCAACAACGTTAATTCCAAGTGTTGCCACAGCAAATGTCGCAGCAGCCAAAACCACTAGGAAGATATTGTCAAACTTTGCGGAAATCTTTGCTGGCTCAAGTAGAACTTCGCCATAAACCTTGCTCGCAGAAGCTGTT
>Ga0209190_1001995_pt1 | contig 14004 bp, 10 predicted proteins | sample M_140205_XF_Meta_FD_187315 | JGI IMG/M metagenome (GOLD analysis project Ga0209190, IMG submission 187315) | Freshwater microbial communities from Lake Montjoie, Canada to study carbon cycling - M_140205_XF_MetaG (SPAdes) (version 2) | ecosystem: Environmental > Aquatic > Freshwater > Lake... | reverse complement strand
CTCAAACGGAGCGGTCATCGGAGCGGTTCGGCTCTCCTTTGAGACTTCGTATGTAACCAATCGTATTCAACGAGTATGGATCGGCCTTGCAGCCCTTGCGGTAGCGATTCTCGCGCTGGTCTTTCTTGTAAGTCTTCGCCTCGCAAGAATCGTCACCCAGCCCGTCTCTGCACTAGAGGCCGCCGCCAAGAAATTAGGAACAGGTGACCTAACTGCGCGAGCAGCGGTGCCCGAGTCTCCAGCAGAGTTGCGCGTGCTTGCAATATCGTTCAATACAACTGCCGCGCGCCTCGAGTCGCTAGTTGAGTCTCAGAGGGCCTTCGTTGCTGACGCGTCGCACCAACTTCGGACTCCACTTCAAGCGCTGCGTCTGCGCCTTGAGAATCTTGAGCATGATGTGGCGGATGGGATCCCCGCTGACTCTCGAGACCTAGAGGGCTCGCTCGCGGAGGTTGCGCGAATGTCGCGCCTCGTAGATGGATTGCTGATCTTGGCGCGTGCCGAGCAGCAACTAAGTGCCCCAATTCAAACGGACGTCGCTGAGTTGGTCTCTGAGAGGATTGACGCGTGGAGTGCATTTGCTGATGATCGAGGCGTGAACATCACAAGCACTGTCGCTCTCGGCTTGAATGCGTGCATCACTTCCGGGAACCTTGAGCAGGCTTTAGACAACTTGCTCTCCAACGCGATAGAGGCTTCTCCTAGCGGGGGAGCAGTGATTATCTCTTCGAGCGCAAATGAATCAGGGAGTGTGCTCCTAACAGTGAGCGACTCCGGCGGGGGCATGACCCCTGAGCAGATAGACCGTGCATTTGATCGCTTCTGGCGACCCGCAGGTGCCGGATCGGGTGGCTCTGGCCTGGGGCTCGCGATAGTTAGAGGCTTGATTGAGGCTGACGGGGGATCGGTTGAGTTGGCGCCGTCGCCTAACGGTGGGCTTGCGGTTTTGATGAGCTTGAAATCGTCCTGACCAACTAATTGCTACGCAAGAAGTCCAGAAACGTAAAGTCGTTATCGCCGAGAAGCGAGCAGGATAAGGGACTCGGTGTAGCTGTCAGGCGCCTTGTGTAGGCGATCCTGCATGCCCAAGGACGGTGCGCTCAACTAGGTCTGCCAAGGTAGTGGCATCGAGGTGTAGTCGCATCTCCTCGCCGACGGATACCCATACTTCCTGCAGGACGCAGTGCCCCTCGCAGTGGTCATGCTCCGTAACAAGGGTAGTTAGTGGTCCATCAACTGCCCCGAGAATCTGAGCCAACGTAATCTCACTTGCTGGGCGTGCGAGTACGTATCCGCCACCTACGCCGCGCTTTGAGATCACTAAACCTGCTCCTTTAACAGCAAGCAGAATCTGCTCAAGATAAGGCTGGGGAAGGTTCGTCCTCTCTGCAATCTCCTTCACAGAGGTCGGGCGCTCCGATGCGTGAAGCGCTAGAGATAGCAGCGCCCTGACGGCATAATCTCCTCGTGTCGAAACCCTCACCCTGCCATGTTCGCACATTCGCGAGCGCTGTGGCTTCACGGTGGCGGTTGGTTCGCAGTAAGCGCAGCCTCGCCGGGTTGCGTGAGGCCCAGTTGAGGGATGGGTCAGCGCCTCATTTAAAAGGCTACGGTCAGCGGGATGGAACCGATTAGACCTGACTTTGCTGGGGCCTCGATCGCAGGGATCATCCCGGCGCTCTTGGGTGCTCGCCCTGCCACTTGGGTTCCAGCCGCCGCGGATGGGGCAGAGAGCGTCGTACTTTTAGTCCTCGATGGGCTTGGTTGGGCACAGATTGAGGCGAATCGTGGCCTGCTGCCAAATATCTCCTCAATGGAGGGCTCCGCAATAACGAGTGTCGCTCCGTCTACAACCGCAACCGCGCTTACCTCGATAACGACAGGCCTCACCCCGATCGAGCACGGAGTGCTTGGGTACCGAGTGCGCGAAGAAGATGACGTTCTAAATATCCTCTCTTGGCGAACCGATCAAGGGTCGCGTCCTCCAGAGCCGGAAGCCTTTCAGCGGCATGCTGCGTTTATGGGCCGAGAGGTTCCAGTAGTTACTAAATCTGAGTTTCGCACCACCGGTTTTACGCGAGCGCATTTAGGCGGTGCGCGTCTCGAGGGATGGTCAACGGTTGCCGTATTGGTTGAGCAGTGTGCTCGCCTAGCGCTAACCGATCCGCTTGTTTATGCCTATTATCCAGGCGTAGATGCTGTCGCTCACGAGTATGGGCTAAATGATGATCGTTACTTCGCCGAGCTCAGGTTCGCTGATCGTTTAGTCGGGTGGATTCTTGAGTCGCTACCCTCATCAACCGCCTTGCTGATTACTGCAGACCACGGACAGGTAGAGGTAGGGCGTGATGGGTGGCTTGAGACAGGATCGCTAGCGAACTACATCGAGTTGCAGGCAGGTGAGGGGCGGTTCCGCCACCTATATGCGAAGCAGGGTGGTGCCGCTGACCTAGCAGGGGCGGCACGGGGAGAGTTTGGAGACCAAGCCTGGGTCTTTACGCGTTCTGAACTGATCAATGATGGGTGGTTTGGCGAGGGGAGGCCGACTCCTTCGGCTGGTCGGCGAATTGGGGATGTTGTTCTAGCGGCGAAGGATTGCTGGGCGTTCACAGACCCGAGCCTGAGGCGAGAGGCCCAGCTCATCAGCGCCCACGGAAGCCTTACCGAGGCTGAGATGTTCGTACCGCTCCTCGGGGCAAGAGGCGTTAGGTAGGGGGTTTGCTCCCCGCCAACCGCTACTTATTGGATTCCTAGGTGCCCCCCTTTCGCAGAAGGGCGGGATCGTCTAGGTTCCAAGAGTTAAATCTAGTTACATGGATGTGATTTCTCCACAGGTTGCTCCACAGGCTGTGGAGAAGGGTAAAGAAGAAAGAGATGTTTAGCGCAGTGAAATTTTTGGGCGGTTCTAGAAGCAAGGGGAGAGCCCAACTAGACGCGTGCCCAGATTTTCTTGGCGGAGGATCGTGAGTAAGTCATTCGCCCACCTGCATCTCCATACCGAGTACTCCATGCTCGATGGAGCTAGCCGAGTCTCTGATGTAGTTGCTGCAGCGGTCGCCGATGGTCAGCCTGCCGTGGGCATCACAGACCACGGAAACATGTATGGCGTGCTACCCATGTACGAGGCGGCTCGCGATGCTGGAATTACTCCGGTGCTCGGAATGGAGGGTTACTTCGTTGCGACCAGTCGCTTCGAACGCCCAAAGCGCGCAGAACATGAGATGTATCACCTAACGCTCCTTGCGGAGACAACACAGGGCTATAAAAATCTTATGAAGGTCTCTTCGCAGGCCTATCTAGACGGCTTCTATTACAAGCCTCGTACCGACTGGGAGCTCCTCGAACTCCATCACGAGGGAATCATCGCTAGCTCTGGGTGCCTCGGCGGTTTGGTGTGCCAGAAGATACTCGAGGGAGACGACGCCGGGGCTGAGGCAGCGGCCGTGCGATTCCAAGAAATTTATGGGCGCGATGCCTTCTTCATCGAGATTCAAGATCATGGCCTAGATGAAGATTCAATTGTTACTCCGAAGCTTCTACAGATCGCATCGCGTATCGGCGCTCCGTTACTTGCAACTAATGACTCTCACTACACACGGGCAGAGCACGCCGAGGCCCATGATGCACTTCTCTGCGTGCAGACCGGTGCGAAGATACATGAGACCAATCGCTTCAAGTTTGGTGCCGAGGAGTTCTACATAAAGAGCGCAGACGAGATGCGCACCCTTTTTGCTGATGTCCCTGAGGCCTGCGACAACACGCTGTTAATTGCGGAGCGCGCCAATGTTGAGATCGAGTTCGGTAAGGCTGTTCTTCCATCGTTCCCCGTTCCTGATGGGTATACCGAGGATTCCTACCTGCTTGAGTTGACACTTGCAGGGGCCAAGGAGCGCTACGGAGACAAGCCCGCTGCGCATGTACTAGAGCGCATTGAATTTGAACTCGATGTCATTCGCGACATGGGGTTCTCTGCGTATTTCCTCGTCGTATGGGACCTAGTGCGATTTGCTCACGAATCCAATATCCGAGTTGGGCCTGGCCGCGGTAGTGCGGCTGGTTCCTGCGTTGCGTATTGCCTGCGCATCGTCGATATCGATCCGATTAGGTATGACCTACTCTTCGAGCGCTTCTTGAATCCTGGGCGAAAGCAGATGCCTGATATCGACATGGACTTCGACTCGCGATACCGAGGCGACATGATTCGCTATGCGGCAGCGCGTTATGGAAGCGACCGTGTTGCCCAGATCATTACTTTCTCAACAATCAAGGCGCGAGCTGCGGTGCGTGACGCCTCCAGGGTCCTCGATTACCCATATTTGCTTGGCGACAAAATCGCAAAACTCATCCCGCCACTGATCATGGGGCGCGACACTCCACTGCGCGCATGCTTCGAACTCGATCCGAAGTACACCGATGGATACAAGATGGCGTCTGAGCTTCGAGATCTCTATGAAATAGATCCTGATGCGAAGCGAGTAATTGATGTCGCTAAAGGGCTCGAAGGGCTGCGCCGGCAGGATGGCATTCACGCTGCAGCTGTCGTGATCACACGTGAGCCACTGATTGAGTATCTCCCTATTCAGCGCAAGCCCGAGCCCGGGGGCGCGCTCCACGATGCGCCGATTGTTACTCAGTACGAGATGCATGGAGTCGAGGAACTTGGGCTACTCAAGATGGACTTCTTGGGGCTTAGAAACCTAGATGTCATGGAGATCACCCGCGACCTCCTAGAGGCTCGTACCGGAGTCCGCCCCGATATCGACAACATCCCGCTCGATGATCCAAAGACCTTTGACCTTCTTCGCAAAGGCGACACGATTGGTGTATTCCAATTAGAGGGCGGCCCAATGCGTGCCCTTATTCGCTCGCTTGTTCCATCCATGTTCGAGGATGTCTGCGCTCTCGTTGCGCTTTATAGGCCTGGACCAATGGGCGCCAACATGCACACTGCCTATGCGGATCGCAAAAATGGGCGGAAGCCTGTTGAGTTTGACCACGCTGACCTTGAAGAGATTCTCTCGCCTACTTATGGGCTGATGATCTATCAAGAGCAATTGATGCGCGTCTCGCAGCGACTCGCTGGCTACTCCCTTGCTGAAGCCGACAACCTCCGCAAAGCAACCGGGAAGAAGGATCGCGAACTCATCGCTAAAGAGCGCGCCAAGTTCGTTGATGGATGTGAGACCCAGGGATATGGACGTGAGTTTGGCGAGCGCATGTTCGACATCATTGAGCCATTTGCCGACTACTCGTTCAACAAATCTCACTCCGTTGGTTATGGGTTCGTGGCTTATCAAACAGCCTTTCTAAAAGCGAACTACACCAACGAGTACCTTGCGGCGCTGCTCACGACGGTGAAGGGCGATAAGGACAAGAGCGCGATCTACCTAAATGAGTGTCGCCAGCTCAAAATTCCTGTATTGGTCCCCGATGTAAATCACTCCTCCATGGATTTCTCTGTCTCCGATGAATCAATTCGCTTTGGGCTCTCTGCAGTGAGAAATGTCGGCGAGGGAGTCGTTGGGCTGATCATTGACGCTCGCGAACAGGGCGGCCACTTCGTCGATTTTTACGATTTCTGCGAGCGAGTCGATCCAGCGGCGCTTAATAAACGAACCATTGAGTCGCTTGCTAAGGCGGGGGCTTTTGATGCTCTTGGGCACTCGCGTCAGGGACTCGGCCTTGTCTCAGATCAAATCATTGACCAGGCTGTTATCCGTCGCAAAGAACGCGATGCAGGGATCATGAGTCTCTTCGGTGACTCGGTCGTAGAGTCCGACGGGTCCTCCGACTTCAATCGCATGCCAATCCCCGATGGTGAGTACTCCAAGACGCAGCTTCTAGCGTTTGAGAAAGAGATGCTTGGCTTATATGTGAGCGACCACCCTCTTATGGGGGCGCAGAGTGCCTTGTCGCGCTTCACCGACTCGACTCTCTCAGAACTCAAAGAGGGTCGAGAGGGGGACATGCGCACAGTCGGCGGAGTAGTCACCGCTCTGAACCGAAAGCACACAAAACGAGGCGACCTGATGGCTACCTTCGTCCTAGAGGATCTTGCATCCGCTGTTGAGGTCTTTGTCTTCCCCAAGACGATGGCGCAGTACGGCTCGCTCCTTGAGGAGGACGCCATCATCTGTGTAAAAGGGCGCCTCGACATGCGTGAGGACCAAGCGAAAATTATCTCCATGGAGATCATGCGCCCTGAGCTGATGATCGACGGCGGCCCCCCGCTTCGTATCAAGATTAAGCCTCACCAGCTAGATGAGGCGAAGTCCCGCATGCTTACTGAGATTCTCAATCAGCACCCGGGAGAGAGCCCCGTATTTCTTCACTTAGACCAGCCATCCAAGACCACTGTGATGCGCCTTGGGGATGAGTTTTTGGTAGACGCCCGCAACGGGCTATTCGCCGAATTGCGTGTTTTGCTCGGCGCCGACTGCATCATTTAGCGGGGCCTGATCCCCCGCCAAATAGCGGGGTTCGCGTAAGGCGCCTCCCGCGTGCCACACTTCCGCGGTGCGAATAGGAATCTTGGGAGCAACTGGACCAGCCGGACGTGGCCTCGCCGCGCGCTTGGCTGATGTCGGGCATGAGGTAATAGCCGGGTCTCGGGAGAAGGCTAAGGCCGAGGCGGCTGTAGCTGAGTTGACTGAGAAGTGGGGCGAGAGAGTTGCGCGCATCACTCCAGGAGACAACTCGGATGCGTGTAACGCCGATGTAGTTGTGCTTGCTGTAAATGCCGACGCTGCCCTCGACACCTGCCGCAACTTTGCTGAAGAACTGCAGGGTCGAATCGTTGTATCGATGGCGAATCACCTTCAACGTAATGGCAACGAGTTCAATGCGATACTTCCGCCTCACGGTTCAATTGCTAAAGAGATTCAAGTTCTTCTTTGGAAATCGCAAGTCGTTACCGCTTTCCACCTTGTCCCTGCCGCCGAGTTCGGCAGGCTCGATGAAGCCATGGAGAGTGATGTTGTTGCCTGCGGTGACGATGACGACGCTCGAAATGCGTTGATGGAGATAATTCGCACCATCCCCGACTTGCGCGCCTTCGATGGTGGATCGCTCGAGAATGCAGTCGGCATGGAGACATTCGCCGCAGTGCTGCTTACGATAAATATTCGCCACAAGGTGCGCGCCGGGCTTCGCCTGAGCGGCGTATAGGCAATAGCGCAATGGCACTACGCCTCTGGGATACAGCATCTAGAGACTTTAAGAATTTTGAGCCAGGCCCGATCGTCACTATGTACGTCTGCGGGATTACGCCTTACGACTCAACCCACCTTGGGCACGCGGCGACCTACCTAACCTACGACCTGCTGATTAGGCGCCTTGAGGATCTTGGTCACGAAGTACGCATGGTGAGGAACGTCACCGACGTCGATGACTCGATTCTCCCCAAGGCACGAGAGCTTGGTATCCCATACCTCGAGTTAGCAGAGGCCGAGCTCACGCGATTTCGACGCGATATGCGCCAACTAGGGATGCGACCCGCCTACGCCGAACCGCGAGCAACCGAGACGATTGACCGCATTATTGAGTTGGTGGAGCAGCTACTCGACTCTGGGCATGCCTATCTAACTGCGGGTACCGCTTACTTTGATATATCCACCGCTCCAAACTTTGGAGATCTATCTCATTACCCTCGGGATCAAATGCTGCGCCTTGCACGTGCGCGCGGTGGAAACCCTGACGATCCGCACCGCAGAGACCCGCTCGACTTTGTGCTTTGGCAGCCGAGTCTCGCCGACGAGCCAGCGTGGCGCGCCCCCTTCGGCGTGGGTAGGCCTGGTTGGCATATCGAGTGCTCTGCAATGGCCACCCAGGAACTCGGGGAGACGATCGACCTCCACGGTGGGGGAACGGATCTGATCTTCCCTCACCACGAGTGCGAGATCGCGCAGAGTGAGGCCATTACAGGGAAGCCTTTCGTTAAGCACTGGCTCCACTCGGCGATGGTTGCCTATGAGGGCGAGAAGATGAGTAAGTCGCTTGGAAACCTTGTATTCGTCTCTGATCTCCTTGAGCATGCGGATCCTCGTGCTATTCGCTTAGCTCTAATGCACCATCACTATCGCTCCGGGTTTGAGTGGCATGACACAGGCATTCAAGACGGCACTGCATTGCTCCACCGTCTGCTTGCCGCAGCGCAAGCATCCGGAGACCCCGACCCTGCTCCCTTCGGAGAGCGTGTTCGCGAAGCCCTAGATAACGATCTCGATGCCCCTACCGCTCTCGAGGCCTTGGATGACCTCGCTTCAGCGATTCTCTCAGACGGATCTGAGGGCAGTGACTCCGCCGCAGTGCAGGAGTTATGCAAATTGAGTGCCCTTATTGGGGTCGATCTCTCGACTCCATTCTCAATCGGCGCAGAACCACTCTAAGGCAGCGGCTCTGGCCGGTAACCTCTAGACCAATGAGCACTCAAGTAACGATCACCCTCCCAGACGGTTCAACCCGCGAGTTTGAGTCAGCCACCTCTGGTGCGCAAGTAGCCGCCGCTATTGGTTCCCGCTTGGCAAAGGCTGCAGTCGCCGCGAAGGTAGACGGTGAGGTTCTCGACCTCAGTGCGTCGATCTCTGCAGATGCAAGCGTGGCGATTATTACGGGCGACTCCGAGGAGGGGCGCGAAGTGCTTCGTCACAGCACCTCGCATGTTCTTGCTCAAGCAGTCTTCGACCTATTTCCAGGGGCCAAGTACGCAATCGGCCCTGCAATTGCAGATGGCTTCTACTACGACTTTGAGTTACCAGATTCTCAGCACTTCACCGAGGACGATCTTGTGAAGATCGAGAAGCGCATGCGCGAGATCGTAAAAGCAGATCAACCATTTGTGCGCGAGGAGTATGCGTTTGCTGATGGTTTAGAACTCTTTATAGATCAACCCTACAAACGCGAGATCATCGAGAATGTCTCGGCAGGGTCCTCCGGCGTGGCCACTTCTGGCGATGACGCGAAGTTAGATGCCGGAGAGGTGGGGCAGGGCGGAGTCGTTGGTATCTACCGCAACATCGCTGCAGATGGATCAACCGCGTACTTAGACCTGTGTCGCGGCCCACACGTTCCCTCTACCTCGCGCCTGGGATCTTTTAAACTGATGAAGGTTGCCGGTGCTTACTGGCGAGGTAGCGAGAAACGCCCGATGCTTCAGCGCATCTATGGAACTGCTTGGGAGTCCAAGTCGGCACTTGAGGAGCACTTGACGCGTTTGGCCGAGGCCGAGCGCCGTGACCATCGCAGACTCGGAGCGGAACTCGACCTCTTCTCGTTCCCAGAGGAGCTCGGCTCAGGGCTCGCAGTCTGGCACCCTCGAGGTGCTGCGATTCGTCGTGTGATGGAGGATTTTTCCCGCGTGGAGCACGACGCTGCCGGGTACGAACTCGTATTCACACCACACATTGCGAAGTCTGTTCTCTGGGAGACGAGTGGCCACCTCGATTTCTATGCGGATGGCATGTACCCGCCGATGGAGCTTGAGGGGGCGACCTATTACCCCAAGCCGATGAACTGCCCATTCCATGTGCTCATCTTCAAGACGCATACACACTCGTATCGTGATCTACCGCTTCGCTTCTTCGAACTCGGAACTGTGTATCGATTTGAGAAGTCGGGCGTGCTCCATGGCCTACTGCGAACGCGCGGCTTTACTCAGGACGACAGTCATATTTTCTGCACGCGCGAGCAGATAGTGCCGGAGCTGAGTTCGCTTCTTGAGTTTGTGACACGTTTCTTACGTGCCTTCGGATTCAACGACTTCGAGGCAGATATCTCAACTCGGCCAGAGGGTAAGTCCGTCGGTAGTGATGAAGACTGGGACCTCGCAACCGCAGCACTATTTGAGGCTGTAGAGGCGTCGGGTGTTCCGTATCAAGTAGCGGAAGGCGATGGAGCGTTCTACGGACCAAAGATCGACATCCATATCCGGGATGCAATCGGGCGTCGCTGGCAGCTCTCTACTCTTCAGGTCGACTTTCAACTGCCGCAGCGTTTTGATGTCGAGTACGTAGGGGCAGACAACGAACGCCACCGACCAATCATGATTCACCGTGCACTATTTGGATCTATTGAACGCTTCTTCGGAATTCTCGTTGAGCACTATGCCGGTGCCTTCCCCACATGGCTAGCGCCAATACAGGTAACGGTTCTCCCGGTAGCCGATAGGCACGACGACTATGCATTTGATGTTGCAAACAAACTTCGCGCCAGGGGGATGCGAGTCGAGGTGCGCGAGGCGTCCTCTGATTCTCTAGGGGCACGGGTTCGCAGAGCAAAGATGCTCAAGGTTCCTTTTGTGCTCGTTGTTGGAGACGACGATGCAGCGGAGGGGAGTGTCGGCGTCAATGCCCGCGGCTCGGATACCCCAGAGCGCGGTGTCAGTATCGAGGCGTTTGTTACGCGTGTTCAAGCCGACGTGGAAGCAAGGATCTGAGAAGTTGTACGTCGAGAGCCTTTGGGCGGGGTGGCGCAGCGATTACATAGCGGGGCGAACTGATAAGGCGCCAAAGAATGGGTGCCTCTTCTGCTCGCTGGCCCTCCTGGACGACCAAGAGGCTTTAATTCTCGATCGAACAGAGTTCACTTTCACGATTATGAACGCCTTTCCGTATAGCTCGGGGCACGTGATGGTGCTTCCTAAGCGCCACGAGTCAGAGCTAACAGATCTCACGACCGAAGAGGCCTCCGAGATCATGGTTGCGGCGCAGCGAGCCGCTCGAGTGCTTGAGGCCACGTATTTTCCAGAGGGCTTAAACATAGGGATCAATGTCGGTAGTGCCGGGGGAGCCGGGCTACCCGAGCACCTACACACTCACGTGGTCCCAAGGTGGAGAAGCGATACGAATTTCATGGCCTCAGTTGCACAGGTGAGGGTGCTACCCGAGACCCTTAATGAATCATGGAGCAGGCTTAGAGATGGCTATGCGGCATTGAGCGCTAGCGGCGCATAGCGTGAGCACCATGCCCGAGACGCCTGAGGTGAACGAGACGATTCAAGTAGGGGACCAACTACCTGTAACGGAGCCTTCTGAGGAGTTTGTCGACTCGCTCCCTGAGGACCTAGATATATCGGCTTTCGTTGGGCCAACTGTCTTCCCTGATGTAGGGCGTAGGCGAGTCTCAGGGAGCATCTATTTAATTCTGGCTGCAACCTGCGCGGCGGGTGCAGCACAGTCTCCTAATCGTGGGCTGCTGGCTGCAGCAGTTCTGCTTGGCCTATTGGGGATTTATCACTTCATCTCCGGGTGGCATCAGAGAATCTCAGAGACCGATGCGCTAGTTGTCGCTACACGTACAGTCGGTTTCCCAGTTGGGCATGCATCAGCCGCTCTCTCCTGGCGCGGGCTTCGCTCTCGCCCGGCCTGGAGAATCCTTCTCTACTCAGCGGATGAGCCGCCCTCAATGCGTGGACTGGTTGAGTTGGACGCAATGGATGGCCACATTCTCGGTGAATATACGGAGAAGAACCCCGAAGATTGGTCAAAGTTCGGCCTTTAGAACCAATCTCGCCTCTAGTACTGGCCACTATTACTGGTCTGGCCCCTAAGGAGATCACCGAATGCCGGTGCCTAAATAGGGGTTCGTGGTAACTTGAGGATCTCATTTTCAACCGGGAATGGAGCTAGTGAAAGCCCCTCTCGGTGCCACCCGACGAAGGAGTCGAGTTGCTCGACGGCCGCCTCCGTGCCTCCGTTAGTCAAGGTCTTGCCCCACTAGGTCGGGGTCTGAGGTCTCTTGGTATCTCACCGAACGTACTTACAGCGTCTGGCCTTGTCGTCAGCGCTATTACTGCATGTCTCATCGCCAATGGTGATCTGCGCTGGGGAGTGCTCGGCATCGCACTCAGCGGACTCATTGATCTATTAGATGGTTCAGTTGCGCGCACTGGAGGGACAGCGAGCCCTCGTGGATCTTTCTTCGATTCGGTCGCAGATCGAGTCTCAGATGGTTTAGTACTTGGTGGAGTCGCCTGGTATCTCGCAGGGGAGAGCGCACATGCGCCGATGCTGGCATTCGCCGCTATGGCGTTATCAATGCTTATCTCCTACGAGCGCGCTAAAGCAGAGGCACTTGGATTCAATGCGCAGGGTGGGCTAATGGAGCGCGCTGAGCGGATGATTCTGCTCGGGTTTGCACTCTTCTTCAACATGCTCGTCCCTGCTCTATGGATCATGATTGTGCTCACTTCAGTTACCGCAGTTCAGCGTTTCATCAAGGTATGGGCGCAGGCATCGGGGGCTAAAGCCGAGCTGCGTGAGAGTATGCGCCATCGACGACTTGCGAGGCGAGGTGGTACACGGAGCGTTAGCAGGTCTTCAGGATCGTCCCGATTATCAGGATCGTCAGGCGAGGATGGGCCAGGTATCTCTGCTTGGTGGGGATCGAGACGCCCAGCAGCGGGTTCCATGACGCGTCGCAGAACCCTTGCCCGTCGCAGTCGACCCTGACGTGGTCGTAGATAATCTCGCCAGCAAGACCTCCTCGCTGAAGGCACGCTCGCCGTATTACGCCTATCGAGTCGGATCGGCTATCGCCAACGCTCTCCCTGAGTCCATCGCTGCGCGTCTTTTTAATTTTGTAGCGAGAGTAGCGGCGGTGTTCATGCCAGCGAAGCGCCGCCTAGTCGCACGAAACCTTCAACGTGTGCGCGGCATTAATCCGAATGAAGCAACTCAGGATTCAGGCGTTCTCAACAGAGAGGTTGCGAGTGTATTTACCTCTTACGCTCGCTACTGGCTCGAGTTATTTCGCCTCCCGGGCGAGACTCCAGCGGAGATCATTGCGAAGTTTCAAATTGAGGGAGGAGAGCATCTTGAGGCTGCACTCGCACGCGGTAAGGGGCTCATCGCAACCGTTCCACATGTTGGGGGATTCGACTACTCAGGTGCGTGGTTTGCGGCAAGCGGACATCGGCCAGCCGCTGTGGTTGAGTCGTTAGAGCCTCCCGAACTCCTATCTTGGTTTACCGACCTTCGGAGTTCCGTAGGTGTGGAGGTAATCCCGTTGGGTAGAGACTCCGCTCCTCGAGTTAGTGCAGCACTTAGTGAGAATCGCCTCGTATGCCTAATGACCGATAGAGATATATCGGGCGATGGAGTGCCGGTGGAGTTCTTCGGAGAGCAGACCACAATGCCCGGTGGACCAGCGCTATTAGCGCTGCGAACAGGTGCGGCGCTTCTACCAATTGTTGCCTACTTCGCTCCGAATGGAATGCACCATGGAGTGATTCAAGCACCGATTCTGGCTGAGAGAGAGGGGCGACTGCGAGAGGATGTTGTGCGCGTTACTCAAGAAATCGCGCACCGCTTTGAGGAGATGATTCGAGTTGCTCCCGAGCAGTGGCACCTTCTGCAGCCCAACTGGCCCAGCGATCGAGGCGAGCTTGCCCAGAAGAGTGACGAGAGTAGTGACCAGAAGAGTGACCAGAGCAGTGGCGAGAGCAGTGGCGCGTGAGGATCGCAATCCTTTGTCCTTATTCGCTCTCGGTCCCTGGTGGTGTTCAAGGTCAGGTACTTGGCCTCGCTCGAGCGCTGCGCGAGATCGGTGTAGATACCCGAGTAATTGGGCCTACTGACGGCCCGCCGCCTGAGCCTGGGGTAATAAGCGTCGGGCCGACGGTGAGAATAGAGACAAACGGGTCGGTAGCACCTATGAACGTAGGGGCAGTTGCGTCTGAACGAACCCTTGAAGCAATTCGTACGTTTGATCCAGATGCGCTTCACCTGCACGAGCCATTCGTGCCTGGGCCAACTGCTGCCGCTCTCGTCGGAAGCAAGGTGCCGAAGGTCGGTACATTTCATGCTGCCTCGGAGGGCGATCATGCGATGTATCGCCGCTTCCGCAAGGTTGCGCTTCGAGCCTCGCGTGAGCTCACCATTCGCACTGCGGTCTCCGTCGATGCACAAGCGCTTGCTGAGCATTTTCTTGGCGGAACATTTGTTGTGCTCCCAAATGGAGTCGACATCGCGAAATTCTCTGATGCACCACCGGCCTCAAGCGATCGAC
>Ga0209190_1001994_pt1 | contig 14006 bp, 11 predicted proteins | sample M_140205_XF_Meta_FD_187315 | JGI IMG/M metagenome (GOLD analysis project Ga0209190, IMG submission 187315) | Freshwater microbial communities from Lake Montjoie, Canada to study carbon cycling - M_140205_XF_MetaG (SPAdes) (version 2) | ecosystem: Environmental > Aquatic > Freshwater > Lake... | reverse complement strand
GACGTAGGGTTCGAGTCCGGAATCCTCGCGGCTGTCGAAGTAGGCGGGGACGATGGATGCTCCCTTGGCGAAATCCGCGTTCGTGCCCTTGGCCACCGAGGCGAAGAACCTGTAGGCGTCCACACCGATCTTATCGATGATCTTCTGCATTTCCGGGGCATTGTCCATCGACACCGGTGCCAGGAGGCCGCCGGCGTTGTGCGAGGTGAGCCCGTCGAACCTCTCGGCAACCACGGTGACGTTGGTATAGCCGCGCTTAACCAACTCGTAGGCGGTGAACAGTCCGATCACGCCTGCGCCCACCACCGTGATGGGCGCATCCTTGGCCAGTGCCTGACCATGCTCGGACTGTTGAGTCAGATCGACCACATAAGCCGCCGAGCCCGGGGCCAATGTCCAGCCACTACCGCCGTGTCCGTAGTTGTGGGCGATGAGTTGCTTGCCCTGGGCTTCCACGCTCAAGTTAGGTGAGCCGTGGCGCATCGGCCGGTAGCAATGGACTTCTTTGCCGAGGTAGGCGCTATCAAGTTTGGGCGGGTTCATCTTGCGCACACCGCGCGCAATCGACGCGGCAGGCGAGGCGGAACTCGGCGATGCCACACTCTGATCAGGCGCGCGCGCCAAACTATCTGAAGCGAGGGCCAGGCCCCCGATGGTCATGGCAATCTTGGCGACAAACTCGCGGCGGGAGATGTCGGCGGTGGGTTCGTTGGTTCGGGGATTCATGACCTATGTTGATGCTGGGGTGTAGGAAGATTGATGGTGGTTCTTAACGATTCCAAATCTGGCTTTTGAGAGTCAAGCCCTTTTGAACCACCAAATCAGCTCTCAGCCGAAGGGTGATGGAAAGTTCTAGGACTTGGGATCAGTTCCCGTGGGTTTCTGCGCGCGGCAGCGGGGCTAACAGTCGGCGCTCTCGTAGGCTGCGTCGACGCGGTCGGCCGCGGCCTCGAGCTGCGACTTGAGGTCGTGCAGAGCGGCCCAAGATTGCGCGATGTCAGGACCCCACTCGCCCTCCAAGCCTTCCAGCTTGGCATTGGGTGAAGGATGGCAGGCGAGGTTTTCCTCGATCAGGCACGCAATGGTCCGCAGGGCGGGCCCATGGTAGGGGAGGTGCAGATCAAGACGGTGCGAGATTTTCGTCGTCTTCGGCATACCCGGCGAATGTTTCACCGATCCGGCCGCCGCGCAAGTGGCAGAGTCACTTTTTTTCCGGTCCGGCGAGGCTGGCTAACAGCTCCGGGTTAACGTCGGTCATATTGCGGACCGCCTCATCGGCCGAGCCGAGCATCTCAATGGGGTTGGTCGTGGCCACGGCTAGCACGGGCATACCCGCGCGTCGAGCCGCCTCGATACCAACGAGAGCGTCTTCGATCACGACGCACTCGGCCGGAGCGAAGCCGAGGCGCGCCGCGGCCAGTAGAAAGATCGAGGGGTCGGGCTTGCCGTGGGTGACCTCTTCGCCGGAGACGATGACGGCGAAAAATTCGCGCAGATGCATCAGATCCAGAGGAAGATCGAGATTGGGCCGCGCGGTCGAGGAGCCGATGGCGCATGGGATCTCTGCGGTCCTCAGCGCCTCGAGCAATTTGCGCACCCCGGGCAGGGGCTCGATGCCTTTTTCGCGGACCAACGATCGGTAAATCGCCTCTTTCTCTTCTGCGAGAATGTCGACCTCCGCGGGCTCGCTCGCCCAGCCGAGATCGGGGATGATCACATTGTTCTTCTTCCCGAATCCTCTTTTGAAGTGGTCTGGAGGAAGCGGTAGGCCGCGCTGCGCGGCGATGACCTCCCAACTGCGCTCGTGGTGTGCGGAGGAGTCGACAACGACCCCGTCCCAATCAAAAACAACCGCGCGAAGCATGGGCCGCCTCAGAATCCCGCGTCGGTCACCGCACCCTGCGATGCCGTGGTCACGTGTGCGGCATACTTGGCGAGAACCCCGCGGCGATAGCGCGGCTTGGGTTGCTTCCACTTGGCGCGGCGCTTCTTGATTTCCGCGACCGGGACGCCGAGCGTGAGTTGGTGTTTCACAGCGTCGATCTCGATCGGATCTCCGTTTTTGACCAAGGCCAGCAGGCCGCCATCGAACGCCTCGGGTGTGATGTGGCCGACGACAAAACCGTGCGTGCCGCCGGAGAAGCGTCCGTCGGTGATAAGGGCCACGTCTTTGCCGAGGCCCTTGCCCATGACCGCCGAGGTCGGGGCGAGCATTTCGCGCATGCCGGGTCCGCCCTTGGGTCCCTCGTAGCGGATGACGACGACATCGCCCTTCTTCACTGTGCCGTCGAGGATCGCTGCGAGCGCGGACTCCTCCGACTCGAACACGCGGGCCTTGCCGCGGAATTTCTCGCCTTCCTTGCCGGAAATCTTTGCCACGCCGCCACCGGATGCCAAGTTGCCGTAGAGAATGACGAGATGGCTGTCCTTTTTGACCGGATCCTTGATCGGGCGGATGATCTGCTGACCCTTAGGGTAGGGTTTGAAGCGGGCGAGGTTCTGTTTGAGCGTCTTGCCGGTCACGGTCATGCAATCACCGTGCAGCAGTCCGGCGGCGAGCAGTTCCTTCATCATCGGCACGATGCCGCCGATGGCCACGAGTTCGGACATCAGGTATTTGCCGCTCGGTTTCAGGTCGGCAAGGACGGGCACGCGACGGCCGATCTTGGTGAAGTCGTCGATGGTCAGCTTGACGTTCGCGGAATGCGCCATCGCCAGCATGTGGAGGACGGCGTTGGTCGATCCGCCGAGGGCGATGAGCGTGGTGATGGCGTTTTCGAAGGCTTCGCGTGTCATGATGTCGAGCGGCTTGATGCCGCGCTTGAGCAAATGCAGCACCGCGGCTCCGGCGTCGCGCGCATCCGCGTTCTTGTGCGTCGAGACGGCCGCTTGCGCCGAGCTGTTCGGCAGGCTCATGCCCATGGCTTCGATGGCGGAGGCCATGGTGTTGGCCGTATACATTCCGCCGCATGACCCGGGTCCCGGGATGGCGCAGGCCTCGATCTTTTGCAGCTGGCGGTCGTCAATTTTTCCGGCGGCGCGTTCGCCCACCGCCTCGAAGACGGAGACCACATCGAGGTTCCGCCCATTGAGGCAGCCGGGCAGAATCGTGCCGCCGTAGACGAAGACCGCCGGGCGGTTGAGGCGGGCGATGGCGAGCATGCAGCCCGGCATGTTTTTGTCGCAGCCGCCGATGGCGACAAAGCCGTCGAACCCCTCGCAACCGACCACTGTCTCGATCGAATCGGCGATCACCTCGCGCGAGACGAGCGAGTATTTCATCCCCTCGGTGCCCATGGAGATTCCGTCGGAGATGGTGATGGTGTTGAAGATTGTGGCCTTGCCGCCGGATTTGTTCACACCGCCGGCCGCCTCGCGCGCCAGCACATCGAGGTGCATGTTGCACGGGGTCACCATGCTCCAGGTGGAGGCGATGCCGATCTGGGGCTTGGCGAAATCTTTCTGCTGGTAGCCCACCGCATAGAGCATCGCGCGGCTGGGCGCACGCTCGGGACCGTCGAGGACGGGCGCGGAATATAGTCGGAGATCGTTCTTTTTCGGACGGGCGGATTTTTTGCTCACGCGGGGAGCTTAGTTGCGCGCGCGCCGCTCGTTAAGCAGAAAGCGGCGCTATTGCGTCCCCGCAGAGGAGCGGATCTCCGCGATTTCCTGCTCGATCTCGCGCTTTTGCTCGCCCGTGAGCCCCGGCGCCTGCGCCGCTTTTTTCAAGGCGCGCAAGGCGGGCCGCGCCAGACCTTGCTTGGCGTAGGATTGACCCAGGTAGAAAAGGTAGAAGCCCGCATCCCCTCCACGTCCCTCAGTCAGGTCCGCAAGCCGTTCCAGCGTTTCCGCCTCGGCTTGGAAGGCGTGGGCCGCGTGGGCTGCGCGGGCGGCCAGCCAAAGTACTGCCGCGTCGCCTGGCGCGAGTTCGGCCGCCCGCTGCGAGGCGGCGTAGGCGTCGTCGTTTATTCCCGCGCGCAGCAAAGTCTCCGTGCGCGTTTGCCAAGCCTCGCTTGAGCGCGGCAGCATTGCGACCGCGCGCTGGCTCTCCGCCAACGCGTCCCTCACCTGGCCGAGCGAGCCGAGCACCAGGGCGCGTGCCGAGGCTGTCGAAGAGGAGAGGTCCGATTTGTGCGCCGCGCTGCGCGAGAGCTCTCCCGCCTCGGGGAGCGCTTGCGCGGCCAGGCAGACCAGCGCGGAATCGGCCAGAAATCTGGTGCGGTTGGCTGCCCCGACCATTCCGCGGGCCAGCTGCTGGGCGGGCTCGGTGGGAAACTCTTCCCCGTGCCTTCCCCGCACGAAAAGCAACCCCGTAGCATCGACCGCCGCCAGCCGCCAGTCGATGGATTCGCCCAAGTGACGCGCCAGCGGAGCGTAGTCGGCCGTGTCCCCCAGCAGCCACACGGTGTCATAGCGAGCCTGCCTGTCTTGCGCGCGCCACAGGCGTGGTTCGCGCCCCAGCCGTCCCGTCTCGCCAGACGCATCGCGTGCGGGTAATGGCCCCGCGAAGCGAGCCATGGCGAGTCCGCCCGGGTTGATATACACGCGGCCGCCGGGCGGGCGCGCCGCAAGGGTGAGAGTCGGCTCGACCGTGGCGCGTTCCATAGCGAGGTTAAACCAAGAGTTGAGATTGTCGGCCGATTCCCGGGCGGCCATTGCGACCGTCGCGAGGAGCAAGCTGGTGGCCATCCACCAGCGGACATTGACGCCGATGTCGCGCAGCTGTTCCTTGGCCGGCGCCCAGAGCGGAATCATCCATACCGCAGCAGCCCAAAGATACGCGCTTTGTCCGCACCAGGCGGCGAGAAGCAGAAGGACCGGTGCGAGGGCCTTTCCCGTCTGGCCCTTGGAAAAAGATCGGCGCAGGGCGAGGGCCAAGACGGCAACTCCGAAAAGCAAGGCGATGGTCGCGACGAAGCCGGGTGACGCTTGCGGCGACCAGCGGAAGAATACCCACGCGTCGCGCCAGATGCTCGTTCCGTGCGGTGTGAGATGGATGAGCGCCGTACCCAGCACGGCTGCAAACGCGATTTGGCGTCGTGACCAGCGCGAGGAGTTTTCGATCGCGGTTGCGGCGATGAGCGGTAGCGCGCCGGGCGAAAGCCATGCGGCCAGCCATGCCGCCGCAGCGAACGACACCTCGGTGCGAGCGCTGCCGCCCCTCACGGTCCGGGCGTGCCACGCGGAAAGAACAAGAACAGCCCAGCCGAATCCGCTCAATCCCGCAGCTGGCAGGGAGAGGACCACGGCGAGCAAGGCGGGGATGAGGGGGGTCAATCCGCGCCAATCTTTTGCCGGCAGCGGCAGCAGCCAGCAGACAATGGCCAGCCATGCCACGATGACATGCATATTTTGCCAACCGCGTGGCCCGGCCGCGGCGTAAGCAGCTTGGGCGATGGCCGCCTGCGGGGCGAGGGGATGCCAGAGCGAGGGCCCGGAAAGCAACCACTCTCCCGCCGTGCCTGCCGTTGCGGACGCAATCTGGTCCGGCCCGCGCACTCCCACCATCGCAGCGAGAACCACCGCACCTGCGATCGCCAGCACCAACCTGTGCCGCCAATTCCCGGTCTGTTGTCCCGCCGTTGCCATTCCATCTGATGATTCTGGCCCGCGGCACCGATGGCAAGTGCCGCTTGTGTGGGCGCAAGGACGTGCTTAAATCGCCCTGATGCGCGAAACTCTCTCCATGTTCTCCGCTCTGCTCTCATTCTTCGGACTCGTCGCCCCAGCCGGCGCTCTCTCGGTGGGCGACGAGGCACCGCGCGTCTCTGCGCGCGACCAGAGCGGTGCGGAAGTCAATCTAGCCGACGTCTACGCCCAAGGACCGACGCTCGTTTATTTCTATCCCAAGGCCGACACGCCCGGTTGCACCGCCCAGGCCTGCTCGCTGCGCGATGCTTTCCCTGATTTTGCGGCCGAGGGTGTACGGATCATCGGCGTGAGCGGGGACTCCGTGGAGGGACAGAAAAAATTTGCCGAGAAATACCAACTCCCTTTCATGCTCTTGGCCGACTCCGACTCCGTGGTGGCCAAGGCCTTCGGCGTTCCGACCGTCATGGGCATCGCCAAGCGCCAGTCGTTCATCGTGAAGGACGGCAAGATCGCCTGGATCGTCCAGAGTGCGAAGACCGCCGACCACGCCGCCGAGGTGCAGGCTGCATTGGAATCTCTCGGTCTGGCCAAAAAATCCTGAAGAATCACGTACGGGTCCACAGCGGCTCCCTGGCTCGAGTGCCTAGGCTGCTTCCGTGCTTGCTTTCCATCATTTTCGTCGCATGTTTGAGGTATGAAAAAGCTCATCCTTCAAGCATTCCTCAGCCTCGTTTTCGCCGTAGCTTGCACCTCAGGTCTGCAAGCGCATTGCGGTCATTGCGGAGACACCAATGACACCGCAGCCCATGACGGTGGAAAGTCGCAGGTCTGGACCTGTCCGATGCATCCCGAAGTCCAGATGGAGCAGGCTGGCAAGTGCCCCAAGTGCGGCATGGATCTGGTTCCTGCCAAATAATCCCAAGCACCTCGTGCAAGCCGAGGTTTCGGCTTGTTGCGTCGAGTGGATTGTGAGATTTTTTAATTTCACCAGATTTCCGGAGTCCGTTCATGCGGATCGGTGTCTGCGGTGGCGCAACAACGGGTTGGTAGCTCAATGGTAGAGCAGCGCCCTTTTAAGGCGTTGGTTGCGGGTTCGAGTCCCGCCCGACCCATGCCACTTTCCGATCCTTAAAACCCTCGCAAACGCCCTATTTATAAGGGTTCCCAGCCTTCGGAGTCTCTCTTCACAGAGCGGCACAGAACGGAAAGGAAATGTGCGAAAAGTCGGCGAGTCCGGTAAGTACCCGGTAAGTCTATTTGCCTAGCCAGGTGCGTAGCGAGTTGGCGGAAACGCCCAACTCGGCTTCCATTGTCTTCAAGGAACGCTGGATGCTGATGAAGAGGTTGACAGCTTCCTGACGGAAGCCGCTGTCGTAGGTGGGATGGGTTTTGGGTGTGGTAGGTCTGCTTTCTAGATCCTCTGCGCCCGTGCACTAGATCGCGGGGAAACTTCAGCGGCCAGAAGTCTGTGTCGGCGGCACTCCCAGACGTGAGGACCACGGTATCAGCGGCCGAGGCCAACGCATCCAGTTGCCATCGTGCCAGATTTCGAAGCTGGCCCCGTATAAGTTCCTATCTCCGTGGAAATTCCTATCCTGCAAACCGTCACAAAACTCGCGGCGCCTGCCGTATCGCGTTCTGAGCGTGCTTTGGCGCGCGGACCCAACGCACGCAGCTACCGCACGTTCGAAATATTATCCGTTCCGGTGGATATATTGGTATCCGGCCCTGATGAAACCACGACCGCTGTTGTGAAGTACGTGGTATTCGTGCCGGTCGCAGTTTTGTTACCTATTTTATTGTCGTAGCTGGTATCAAGGTCCACTTGGTAAGGCATGCCCCAAGGGTCGTAGAGCTTACTATCCTTCGTCGAGAGGCCGCTTCTTGGTGCCGCGAGGTCTTTGACCGCCTTAGCTTCGTAGAAAACAAGACCGCGCTTGTTGTATTCATTGCTCGAGGTCAGCGCGCTCATGACTGTGACGATGTCGGCGTTGGCTGTGTCGTCTCCGCCGCCGACGGCGGGCAGTTTCCCATACTCCAGTTGGTATGCCTTGATGGCTGATGCGAGCTGGTTCACGTCATTGCGCGCCTGGGCCTTTTTGCCGGACTGCAGTGCTCCGCTCATCGCGGCGAGCCCGAGGCCGGCCAGAATGGCGATGATGGCGATCACGACAAGGAGCTCGATCAGGGTGAAGGCGGATTGCTCGGGGGAAGCGGAGGGATGTTTCATGGTTGATACAACTCTAGATGCGGTAGGTTGGTATGAAAAGTTGGAAGTTTGGCCACCCTACGCTTCCGCCCGTGTTTGGTCGGCGCCAATATAAGAAAAGCCTTGGCCTGCTTGTTTTCAGCGCCGGGGACAGCGCTCCTACACAACGTGAACTGCGCCATAACCGATCCGTCAGATTTCGGGATAGGGCGCTAGAGCTCGGTGCTAAGGATGCCGTTGTCGTAGGGCCATCCGGCTGAGGTCAGGAGTTCGTAGTCGTCGGGGTTGACCAGTTCGACCAAATCGAGGCTGGTGAGAGCCTCGTCGGCGAGAGCGTAATCCCAAGCCGTCTCCGGCCTTGGCAGGATGGCGAGGACGACCAAGGCGGCGATGGTGGCGGGAGCGAGCCAGCTCATGATCGCAGGGAGAAGCGAGGGCCGCGCACCGGCCTCGATGCGCCGCATGACCTTGGCCGCAAAAAACGGCGGGGCGGAAGGACGCGCGGCGAGCCCGAGAAGATCCCAAAGTTGGCGATCGTTTTGGTCCATGTTGGTTTAAACCCCGCTCTTAAGCGTTGGTTGCGGGTATTTGGTTGCGCGCCCCGGACGTTGCCGCTGGGCCGCCTGCGAAGCCTAAGCGTCGCGGGGTTCGAGGTAACCCTCGAGCTGGCGCAGGCGGGTCGGGTGGCGCATCTTGCGCAGGGCCTTGGCCTCGATCTGACGGATCCGCTCGCGGGTGACCTTGAACTGGCGTCCGACTTCCTCGAGGGTGCGTGGGTAGCCATCGACTAGGCCGAAGCGCTGCTCAAGCACGGAGCGCTCGCGGTCGGTGAGAGTTTCGAGCACGTCCTTGATTTTGTCCTTGAGGAGGATGATGGCGGCGCTGTCGGCCGGGTTCTCCGCCGACTTGTCCTCGATGAAGTCTCCAAAGCTGGTGTCGTCGCTGTCGCCGACGGGCATCTGCAGTGAGATGGGGGTCTGCGCCATCTTGAGCACAGCGCGCACGCGCTCGACGGGAAGCTGGATTTCGTCGGCGATCTCGTCGGGGGAAGGCTCGCGCCCGTATTCCTGCACGAGCTGCTTCTGCACGCGGATGAGTTTGTTGATCGTCTCGATCATGTGCACCGGGATGCGGATGGTGCGGGCCTGGTCGGCGATCGAGCGGGTGATGGCCTGGCGGATCCACCACGTGGCGTAGGTCGAGAACTTGTAGCCTCGGCGGTATTCGAATTTCTCGACCGCCTTCATCAGCCCCATATTGCCTTCTTGGATGAGATCGAGGAACGAGAGTCCGCGGTTGGTGTATTTCTTGGCGATGGAGATGACGAGGCGGAGGTTGGCCTCGACCATCTCGGTCTTGGCCTTGTGCGCGGCGCGGTGCCAGCTGCGCAATTCTCCGTATGATTGTTTGAAGACATCCGAGGTCATCCACGCGCGATGGGTGATGTCGGTGATCCGCGTCTCGATCTCCTTGACCTGCTTTTTGGCGTCGGGGCTGCGCTTGGCGCGAGAGGAGGCCTTGCCGTGTTCCCCGTGCAGGTGGAGCAGGGTGCGGTGGTTGTCCTCGGCAGCCTGCACGAAGTCATCGGTGATCTTCTGCTTGTAGAAAAATTTAGGATAGTGCGCGCGGATGTTGGTGAGCGCCCGCTCGAAATTTTTCAGCTGGATGGCGGCCGGTTTTTTCAGCTTGGCCAGACCGGCGAATGTGCGGTCGATCTTCTGCGCCTGGGTCTTGATCGTGGCGCAGAGGCGGGGCAGCGCCTTCATGTAGCGCTCGCGGCTCTCGATCTTCTTATCCATGATGACGCGGTCGAAGCGCTCGCGCTGGTCGAGGAGCTTCTGCGCGAGGTCGAGGTGCCCGCGCGCGACGAAACCCATGCGATAGACGATGTCTTGGACCTTGATCTCCGCATCCTCGATGCGTTTGGAAATTTCCACTTCCTGCTCGCGGGTCAGCAGCGGTACCTGGCCCATCTGCTTCAAATACATGCGCACCGGATCGTCGAGGATGTCGAGGCGGCCGTCGGACTTCTCGTCCTTGTCGGCCTTCTCCTCCTCCTTGCGCGGGGCTTTGTCGGTGTCGATGTCGCTCTGCTCGATCAGCTCGATCTCTACCTCGCGCAGTCGGGTGATGATCTTGTCGATGACGTCAGCGTCATTGATCGCGGCGGGAAGATTTTCCTCGAGGTCGTCGAAGGTGAGGTAGCCCTGGTCCTTGGCCAGCTTGACCAGTTCCCGCGTCTTTTCGGCGATGAACTGATTGATGTCGCGAGCGGGTGGAGGGTCGAGCAGGTGCGCCTTCAATCCGTTTTTGCCAGCAGGCGCGGAGGCTTTTCCTTTTTTGCCGGAAACCGCAACTGCAGCGGGTTGCTTGTTCGCCCCTTTGGGTTCGGGCTTCTTGACCGCGACTGGTTTGTCCGCCGGTTTTTTCGCCTCAGGCTTGGCAGTTTTCGCCGCCGCGGGTTTCTCAGTGGGCGCCTTTTTGGCTGACGGTTTTTTGGCCGCAGGCTTGGGCTTCTTGGCCGGCGTTTTTTTGACGGCGGTTTTTTTGGACGACTTCTTACTCTGTTTGCTGGCCATGGAAGATGTTTCGGGTGCCCAGGCTGCTTGCCGGGTGGTTCTAGTGCGACCCGCTAATCTGGCCGATCTGTCTTATGATGTCAATCACCTCTGTCTGCATCCGGGAAACTTCCTCCTCCTTCAGACCGGGCTGGCGGAGCCGGGCGGTGAGCCCATCCCTCTGCGACTCCAAATCGCGTCGGCGTAGATTTTGCAGGCTTTCTCGGGCAATGGCTAGCGGGTCGGCTGGGGGGCGCCCGACCAAGAGGGAGGCCAGCACCGATTGCGAGGCCGCTGGCTGTGCTGCGACAAAGGCTTGGGTGGCGGCAGCGTCGGCGGGGTCGAACTCCGCCCGCAGGCACGCGCCCAACAAAGCTGCCCCGGGCCGGGCGGACAGAATTTCTGCGGCACGCTCTGCGGCGAGCCACTCCCGTGTCGCCCGGTCCACGAGGGCCGCGTGGAGGAGCAGGCGGACAACCGTGTCTGGACCCGCCACACCCTCATCCTCTCGCTCCTCGTCTTCCTCCTCGTTCGCTGCAGCCGGTGCTTTTTTAGGAACGGAGGCGAGAAAGGCCTGGGGCGAAATGGCGAGGCGCGGACCGATCCTCGCCGCCACCGCTTCGCGCCCGACCGCGTCGGGCAAGGATGCGGTGAATGCCGCCAGCTTGCGCACGAGCACAGCTTTGGCGCCGGCCTGCTCGAGTTCGCCCGCGGTAGCAGCCTCGACCACCGCGAAATCAAAATAGTCCGGCGCTCGTTCGATCAGCTCCCTGAATGCGTCCGCGCCCTTGTTGCGGATGAGTGTGTCGGGATCCTCGCCGGCTGGAAGCGCGGCCACGCGCACGGTGAAGCCCGCAGCCAGCAGGATGGGCAGCGAGCGCTCCACCGCGGTGCGTCCCGCGCGGTCGGAGTCGAAGCAAAGCACGACGGTGTCGGCGTAGCGCTTGAGCAGGCGCGCCTGTGCCGGGGTGAAGGCGGTGCCCTGCGGGGCGACGACATTTTCCATGCCGCTCTCGAAGACGCGGATGAGGTCGAGCTGTCCCTCGCAGACCACGGCGAAGCCCGCGTCGGCCAGCGGTCGGCGCGCCTTGTGCAGCCCGAAAAGCGCGCGGCCTTTGGTGAAGAGCGGCGTCTCGGGGGAGTTGACGTATTTGGCTGGGTCCTCGCTCGGAGGCAGGACGCGTCCGCTGAACGCGATGACCTCGCCGTAATCGTTGCAGATGGGGAACATTAACCGCTGGCGGAACCGGTCGCGCATCGGGCCGCCGTCGCCTCCACCGAAGAGCCCGCTCGCGCGGAGTTCTTCTTCACGGAATCCCGACTTGCGCAAGTGCGCGAGGAGCGCGCCGCCGCCGTCGGGCGCGAAGCCGAGCTGCCAGCTCTTGGCGATGCCGGAGTTGATCTCGCGGGATTGCAAGTAATCGCGCGCCCCAGCGCCGCCAGGCGAGCGCACGAGATTCTGGTGGAACCACTCGGCCGCCGCGCGGTGCACCTCGAGCAGGCGGTCGCGCAGCGCACGCCGCCGTCCGTCCTCGGGCCCGGCCTCGTCCTCGACCAGGATGACGCCAGCTTTCTGCGCGAGGCGCTGCACCGCCGTGACGAAGTCCACGCGCTCGTATTCCATGACAAATTTGAAAACGCTGCCGCCCGCGCCGCAGCCGAAGCAGTAGTAGGCCTGCTTTTGCGGGCTGACGTGGAAGGACGGCGATTTTTCGCGATGGAACGGGCAAAGCGCGCGCCAGCTCGTCCCGGCGCGCTTGAGCGGGAAGTAGCTGCCGATGATCTCGACGATGTCACTGGCGGCGGCGACGCGCTCGATACTTTCCTCGGCGATGCGGGGCATACGGCGCATTCTAACGGCAGGAGTCAACCCGGGCGAATTTTCTCGCTGGCCGATTCGGCTTGAGGCGGGGCGGCTTGCGGGGATGATCGCTGTTGATGAAAATGCTGCTTCTCCTGCTGGCCGCGACAGCCGGTGCGTGGGCGCAGTCCGGCGCATCCAAAGCGGAAGCTGGTCCACTGCCAGTGGTCAAGCCCATCGCGGGACAGATTCCCGAGGGTGCGGTGGTGGTGATCCCGCTGAAGGGCGAAGTTTCGCAGGCCCAGTTCTTTTTCTTCCGCCGCATCCTCAAGGCAGGTGAGGCGGCCCATGCCTCAGCCTTCATCCTCGATATGGACACCCCGGGGGGGGAGCTCGGCGCTGGGGTGGAAATTCTGCAGGCCCTGCTCCAAGTCAAGGCGCCCACGTTCACATACGTTAATCCCAACGCCGGCTCGGCTGGCGCGCTCATCGCGCTGGGGACCAAACAAATCTGGATGGCGCCGGTCAGCGCGATCGGCGCCGCGGCACCGGTCATGGGCGGCGGGCAGGAAATCCCCGAGACGCTTGGTGCGAAGATTGTTTCCTACTACTCGGGATATTTCCGCAGCGCCGCAGAAAACAACGGGCACAACCCCGAGATCGCGGAAGCATTCATCAACAAGGAGAAGGCGGTGAAAGTCGGCGGCCGCGAGATCGACAAGCAGGGGGAACTTCTCACCCTGAGCGCGCAGGAGGCGGCGGAAAAAATCGACGGTCGTCCGCTGCTCGCCGCAGGGATCGCTGATTCCGTGGCCGACCTGGTGCGCGCGGCCGGCCTCCACGGTCCGGTGGTCGGCGCCGAGCCCAGTGGATTCGAGCGCCTCGCACTGCTTATCACCACGCTCGCGCCGCTCTTTCTCCTCGGCGGCATCATCGGCACCTACATCGAGTTCAAGTCGCCAGGTTTCGGTGTGCCGGGATTCGTCGCAGCGGTCTGCTTCCTGCTTTTTTTCGCCGGCCATTACATCGCGGGACTCACGGGCATGGAGGTCGCCGCGTTTTTCGTCATCGGCCTGGCCTTGGTTCTCCTCGAGCTGATCTTCATCCCGGGCACCGTCGTGCTCGCCCTCGCCGGAACACTGCTCATGATCGGCTCCCTGCTTTGGGCGATGGTCGATTACTACCCGGGCACGCCTCAGTGGCCGTCGCTGGATCTTTTCTTGCGTCCGCTGGTCAACCTCGCCATCGCCGTCGGCCTGTCGGGCGTGATCATCTATTTTCTCGCCGCCTATCTGCCCAAGATGCCCGGGCTTCGGCGCCTGGTGCTCACGATGAACCAGCCGTCCGGCGACTCGCTCCAGATGGATGAGCCCGGCTCGGCGCGCTCGCCTGTGCTCGCGGGGGATCGCGGCCGCGCGGTCACGCTGCTGCGGCCGGTCGGGCGCGCGGAGTTCCACGGGGAAATCTTCGACGCGCGCACCGAGGGCGAATTTTTCCAGCCCGGATCCGAAGTTGTCGTCCTGCGCGTCGAGGGCAGCGAGGTCGTGGTCGAAAGGGCGCGCTGATGTCCGCGGAGCCGGTCTTGCTCGCCGCGTCCGTCTTCGCGGTGGCGCTGCTCTATTCCTCGGTCGGGCACGCGGGCGCCTCGGGTTATATCGCGGTAATGACGCTTTTCGGTCTCGGGGTGGAGGTCGTCCGGCCGACGGCCCTGGTTCTCAACATCCTGGTCGCAGCCATTGGCGCGGTGCAGTGGTGGCGCTCCGGACATTTTTCGTGGTCGTTCTTCTGGCCGTTTGCCGTGCTCTCGATGCCGGCTGCTTTTGCCGGTGGCTGGCTACAAGTTCCG
>Ga0209190_1001993_pt1 | contig 14021 bp, 20 predicted proteins | sample M_140205_XF_Meta_FD_187315 | JGI IMG/M metagenome (GOLD analysis project Ga0209190, IMG submission 187315) | Freshwater microbial communities from Lake Montjoie, Canada to study carbon cycling - M_140205_XF_MetaG (SPAdes) (version 2) | ecosystem: Environmental > Aquatic > Freshwater > Lake... | reverse complement strand
GAGGCTACGCGCTCGAGGTCGAGCAAGAGCGATATTGCTCAATTGCTCAGATCGAAGACGGCATGGACGGCATCGCAGCCGTGGTGCGCAACGCGATAAAACGGATGGAAGCCGACCTGCCGCCAATGTTGGAAGGGCTGGACGCATCCGCTATGAAGCGATTGATCGCAGAGAAATCCGCGCAGGTCATACAGATCATTTACGATGAAGGTGAGCGAATCAAATCACCAATTATTGGCGAAATCTTGACAAACCACTAACAAAAAAAACATGAAATATTTATGCATTCTATTACTGGCGAGCTGCTCGACAACTCCGAAGAATCCTGAGAAGTATGTGGAGTGGAGTAGCAACTCGTGCCTGCCGACGGCGATCACGATGCGGCACGGCCTGCGCAACTCGACAAAGTGGAACGAGGTGCTGTTGTACCAATACACCTCGTTGAAAACTGGAGAGACAAAAGGTCATGCGGTCTGCGCATACCTCTACCCAGTCGGATCCAATCAACTTTGGGTATACGATTACGAAGGATCGACTCGCATTCGCGCCTATATCGACGACCCACTGAAGATTGCCCAGCTTGCCGAGGTTGCTCGTGGTCGATTGTACAACCAAGTATCGCAGGCTGAGTACTTGAAAAAATGAAAGTCAGCGAATCAAAGCGGCAATTCTTGGAAAAAACTCGCAGGATTAAGCGAGCATTTTTCAAGAACTTCCGGCCACCCAGCGACCTAACGCCTGCCCAATGGGCAAGTGACCGAGTTGTTATCCTAGACGGATTGACACCGAAATACTCGACGGTCAACGCACCGTGGCAGACCGAGCCTCTGAACATCGTCGCTGATCCTGAGGTCAAGGAGGTAGTCTATCTCGCACCAATTGGAACTGGCAAGACGACATTCATGGAGGCTGGGCTGTGTTATATCATCGCCGAAGACCCCGGCCCGACGTTGCTGGTGGGTCAGACCGACGACGACTTGAAGGACTGGGCCGAGACGCGGATGGACTACGCGATCATGAACACGGCAGAGACATCGGCACTGCTTCCGCGTGATCGGCACAAGAAACGCAAGATGGAAATTCTGTTTCCATCGATGAGTCTTTTCCTCACCGGTGCGAACCTGAGCGGACTGCAATCGAAATCCATGCGTCGCGTATTCTGCGATGAAGCATGGCAATACAGACCCGGCATGCTGAACGAAGCCCGAGGTCGCTTGCATGATCGGTGGAACAGGCAGTTTTTTATCCTGTCGCAGGCGGGAGTCAAAGGCGACGACCTCGACAAAGCGTGGGGTCATTCTGACCAGCGCGAGTTTAGTTTTTCCTGCCCGAGCTGCAACATTGTTCAGCCGTGGAAATGGTGCAACGTCATTGGCTACGAGGACGAGACTTTGGAACCGCTGGCTCGAGCGCAGATGGCACAACTCAAATGCGACAATGCCGACTGCGATTGGACGTGCGCCGACTCGCCACAACCGAGGAGGGCGCTGGCCGAGGGCGGTCAATATGTGGCAACAGCGGTCGGCATGCCCGGTCACGTCGGATTTCACTACAACGTGCTTGCCAACTGGAGAAAACCACTGTGGGAAATAGTGCTGTTGTGGATCGAGGCAAAGGCAGCGATGCGCGTCGGCAACGTGGATCCGCTAAGGCAGTTTATTCAAAAGCGCCTGGCAGAAACATGGGAGGAGGATCTGACAGACAACCGCGAGGCGCTAGTCGGCAACGGCTACCTCGTCGCCGAGTACACCGAGAAGCAGAAGATCGAGGAAGAGGCACATAGATTCCTGACAGTCGACAAACAGCGCGACCACTTCTGGGCTGGAGTCAGGGCATGGCGAGCGAGCGGGGAGTCGATGCTGTTGTGGTATGGCAGGATTGAGACTTTCGACGGCGTGCATGACCTTGCGCTGAGGTATCAGATCAAGCCACAGATGGTCTTCGTCGATGCCGGCTATGATACCGACCAAGTCTACTCGGCATGCGCTCGGATGAATTGGACGGCACTGCACGGCAGCGGTCAGAAGTCGTTCGCGTACAAAAAGCAAAATGGGGACATCATCCACCGACCATTCACGCGATTCCAAGATGCAACCGCCAGCGGCGGCGGAAAGGCTCGGTACGCTCACTGGGCGAGCGATCGCATCAAGGACATCTTGCACGCGCACCGCACCGGCATTGCTGGATCGTGGGACATCCCAGACGACATATCGGTCGATTTCTTGAAGCAGATTGACAGCGAGATAAAAAAAGAGGTCACCAACTCGAAGACCAAGCAGGTTGAGTATCGCTGGACGCGGACGCGGAATAACAACCACGCGTGGGACGTCGAGGCGATGCAGATCGTGGCCGCTCTCATGCTCAAGATCATCCCGGGCTTCGATGTTTGACATGGTCGCCTAGTCGATGGCTGCCAACGTCCGAGAAGTCGCGAGAAATTTATTCCACTACGCTAACTGCAACCCTCAGCGGATTGCAGGAATCAAGACTGCCTTCGATTCGGCGATGGGTGGAGCGCTTACGAAAGGCGGCATGGACAGCATCACGTCTGCCACCAAGAACGGAGTTACCATGGCAAAGCTCGTCGGTCTAAACGAAACGGAGCGGCAGACCGCACTGCGGATGGCCATGGAATATTTGAGCATCGGATTTGTGCCTAGCAGCAGCCGGTCGCTCGGTCGATTTTAACAACGGACACCATGGCAATACTCGACCAATTCGGCAGGCAGGTTAATTATAAGGCCGCGAGAGCTGCGCAGCAAAACTACCACAGGCCGTGGGAGCCGGTGCAAAAGCGCGACATCGAAGACCTCGTGCCGTCCAATGATCGTATCACGCTGCAAAGCCATGCTCGCAGAATCTATTTAAATTTCGGGCCGATCAAGAATGCCATCAACCAGCGCAGCATGTATGCCGTCGGCAGGGCATTCGTGCCGATTTACAAAGGCGGTGATGAGGAGTTTGGAAACATTGCTGGCAAGTTTCTGAACGATACATTCTACCGCATCGGTGATGCCAGAGGCGGCATGCATGATTTCAAAACCAACTTGTTTGGGTGGTCATCGTCGATTGATGTTGATGGTGAAATCTTTGTCTTGCTGACCGAGACAGCAACAGGCTTCCCGCAGTATCAGGGCATACCGGCACACAGGATTGCCACGCCCAAGGGATTTGCTGACGGGCAGATGTACCAGGGCGGCATGCTCAAAGACGGCATCGTCCACTATCAAAGCGGTGAAGCGAAAGCCTATGCATTCTGTGACAAGAATGGCGAGCTTGACCAGTGGCTACTCGCTGAAAATGTCATCCACTTATTTGATCCAGAGTGGCAATACCAAAGCCGCGGTTTAACGGCACTGACGCACTGCATTAATGACTGCCGCGACATGATCCAGTCCACCGAGTGGGAGCGATTGGCGATGCTCCAGATGAGCAGCATCTCGCTGGTCGAGTACAACGACAACGGCGGCCCAGACCATGATGATCCGTACAACGCACTGGTCGGCGACACCGAGACGGGCAATGGCATGACGGTCGAGTCTCTCGATGGCGGCACCGTCAGATATTTCCGCAGCAACTCGGGAGGCAAGATCGAGACGCTGGTCAACAATAGACCCGGCAATCCATTCCTAGATTTTCACAATCGCCTTTTAAAATCCGCGTTTGCTGGACTCAACTGGAGCATGGCTTTTTATGATGGCCACGGTGCCGGTGGTGGCACCGCTCAGCGCACTGAGATCGCCATGGCGCAGCGCTCCATCGAGGACAGGCAAGATCTGCTATTTTACGCCGCCAAGCGATTGGTCGGCTATGCCATTGCCAAGGCCCAGAAGCGCGGCGACCTACCGCAATCGCCGGACTGGTATAAATGGGAGTTTTCGACCCCACCGAAACTCACGATCGACGACGGCAGAATCACAAAAGAACTAGAAGCACTCTGGAAAATGGGTGCTGCTAACATGCGAGATATTGTTTCAATGCGAGGTAAAACGCTTGAAGCACACTACCAAGAAAGAGCGCAAGAAGTTGCACTACGGAAAATTGCTGCACGAAAAGCAGAGGAACTTTACGGCGTGACTATTGATGACCGAGAAATGTCAATGCTGACTGCAAACGAAATGGCACCACCAGATCAAAATACTCAAATCCAACCATGAAAATTGAAATCGAAAACCGTGCCGGGATTATTAAATTAAACTCTGGCGTTAATAAGGAAAGTGCTGACCAACTAATCGACGATCTAGATCGCCTTTACGGTCAATCAGCTGTACTAGCACAAATGTGTATTTGTGAGGTGGTATGCTCTGCCAGTGATGCACTTGAGTTGGTCGAGGTTGAAATCAATTCGCCTGGCGGATCCGTATTTGAGGGTCAGCGGATTTACAACGCACTACGCTCTATGTCGGCGCGTGGAGTCAATGTCACCACCAGAGTGAACGGACTCGCAGCCAGCATGGGCAGCGTGATTTTAATGGCCGGTGACCAGCGCGAGATGACCACTGGCAGCCGCGTCATGATTCACGAGGCATCTACCATCGCCATGGGAGATGCTAGGGCGCTGCGCAAACAATCCGACTTGCTCGAGTCGATCAGCGATGAACTCGCGACCATCTATGCAGAGCGCACCGGACAGGATGAAAAACAGATCCGCAAAATGATGTATGCCGAAACGTGGATGACCGCCGATGAAGCGATGCAAAATGGCTTCGTTGACACCGTCATCAAGGACGGCAAAGACAAGTCGAAATTTGACAGCGCTGCAAATGGTATGACTGGACTACTTTCCAAATTGTTTCCCGGTAACGACGAGGCCGCGAAGATCGAGGCATCCCTCGTCGAGAACGATTCACTTCGCGCTGAGCTAAGCACCGCTAACGCTACCATCACCGAGCTGCTCGCAGTAGGTGAGGCCAACGTGGCTTTACAAGCTGAGCTTGTCACCGCTCGCCAAGACCTTGTCAGTTTGCAATCTAAGTTTGAGCAATCGCTCAAGGCCGTTACCGACCTTGAAGATGACGCTGCAAATATTGACCAGCACATCGCCGAAAAGGCATCCGAGCTTCTCGCCTCTACCGGTCACCCATCTCCTGTCGCACTTGCCGAGGTAGCCATTGAATTGTCTATCCGTGCCCAGTACGACGCAATCACCAACCCAGCTGAACGCTCTGCATTCCGCAAAGCCAACTGGGAAAAACTCTCCACTAACAACTAATAAACAACCATGGCTAACACCTTCGCCGCAGGGCTTATTGTTGACTCGCTCCGCGATGCTGCAATCACAACCCTCTCATCCCGTTTAGCTCCGCTCAAATCATTTGCGCGGGACTTTTCGGCCGATCAACTCCGCCCACGCGCAACTGTACAGGTTCCGATCTGCAGCGCTGGTGCTACTGTCCAGACCAACGCCACCAGCTTTGAATCTGGTGACAGCACGCTCACCGCCGCTGCCGTAACGGTCAATCAATACACCGCCAGTTTTGTTCTGACCAATTCTGAAATCAACCAAGGTTTCCGCATTGAAATGCTTGCTGAAAAAAATCTTCGTCAGCTTGCTAACAAGATCATCGACATTGCACTCACACCCGTGACCATTGCTAACTTTGGCGCTGCCGTGGTTGATGTTGACACAGCATCTCTAGTTACTGCGGCCAGCCTCAAAAGCCTTTGGGCCGCGTTGCAAGATGGCTCCGAGCGCAACCTTGTTGTGGACGGCTCGATCTATGCGCAGTTTCTTCCATCCAATCTTGATGGCTTCACGCTGGCCGGCAATGGCCGCAGCTCGGGCATCTTTGGTTTTGACGGATTCTACTTTAACAACCGCTGGACGGGCGCAGGTGCAACCATCAAAGGTTTCGCCGCATCGCCAGAAGCTATCGCAATGGCAGCTGGCATTCCGCTAAGCTCGCCGGTCACCGACGATCTGATTTCACAGGAAAACATCCTCATTGAAGACCTCGGTCTGACGGTGCAGATGAACATGTGGAGCAGCCGTGCAAACCGCGCACTCTGGTGTTCCTACGACATCATGTTTGGGGCAGCAAAAGGCGACGATAGCGCACTTAAACTTCTGGTTCTCACACCATAATTTATGGACGAAAGCAACTATATTCTCGTCACTGCTGAAGGTAAGATTATTCCTTGCATCAGCTTTGACGCGGGAGTGGTCGAATCCAAGAATCATGGCATTTGCAAACTTTACAGTCTCAACCTCGTTGAGGTGTTTAATGCAAACAAGGCTTTGTGGGTGAATGAGCTTCCAAAAAAGAAGCTGACTAAGTAGTGTATTCATAGTAAAAAAAGCCCATCACCCATCTCGGGTGGTGGGTTTTTTGACTTCGTGCCTAGGGCATGAGCGGCATTGATGACTTTTTAATTGGCGGCAACACCGAGACCGACGAACTCATTGGAACGCGCGAGATGATCTGTGCCGGCCAGACGTTCGCAGTAGTTTTTAATGATGCGCGGAAAAGCTACCAAGGGGCGCTGGGTGGGCTAGAAAGCGACCTGCAGGCTACCGTGGTGGCACAGCCCGGGGCAGTGATTAATCCGATCACGCTCCTCCAGAAACGCTGCACCATCGACGGCGATGCATTCCGCGTGGCTGAGGTTGCAGTCGGCAACGTGGCCATCACGTTCACGCTGGCGAGCGTTGATAATTCTAAGTAAAAAAAAGTCTTTACAAGTCTGTAGGCAAAGCCTACAAAGGGGCGTGCAAGTAACTCTCCTACGCGACTATCAAGGACAATCCGTTGACGGCTGGATGATGTCCGAGAAGCTCGACGGCTGGAGAGTGATCTGGGACGGTGCTGAGTTCATCACCCGCGAGGGCAACGTGCTGGCCGCCCCCGCATGGTTTAAAGCAGGCATGCCAGCAGTCGCACTAGACGGTGAGTTGTTCGCCGGTCGCGGCAACTTCAACGCTATCCAGACACTGATGGCTGCAGGCTGGCACGGTCTGACATTCCAAGCATTCGACGCACCGAGCGCCGCACCATTCCGCGCTCGCTACAAGCAACTGCTCACCATCGCTCTCCCAGCTCACGTCGGCATCGTCAAGCAAGTGCGCTGCAACGACACCCGCCACCTCATCGAACATGCCGACGAGATCGTGACGGCTGGAGGCGAGGGTGCCGTGGTGCGCAACCCACGCGCTCGCTATATCGCCGGCCGCACGGATGACGTGCTGCGCTGGGTTCCACAATGCCCACGCCTTAATCGGCGCAAGGCCGCGTGAGGTTTGACTCCGCGCATAAAGCGTGGATGTGAATCTGAAAATGGACAGGGCATCGATTGCCAAGTTTGAAAAAACGATTGCCGAATTTGTCGCTGCAACTGGCAAGACTAATGAGGAGGGAGTAAAACGCATGGCAAAAGCAGCATGCAAGCGCCTTGCCTCGACCGTGCAACCATATGGATTAAAAGGAGGCAAATTGGCAAAGTTTGAGAAGAGCGTTGGAACACAAGTTGAACGTGCATGGCTTGGCACAAACCTCGGAGCATTCCCAGCAACGAACAGCATGAAAGATGCTCACTACCGAGCAAGGCGAAATGGAGTTGTGCCACATCGGTTATTTAGAAAAGAGAAAGGCAAGCCGTGGCTTGACCTTATTTCAGCATCCGAGAAAAACGATTACAAAAAGATCGCTATGGAAAAAGTAGGTCGTGCAAAAGCAGCATGGGTGAAGATTGCCAATGACCTTGGCAAGCCTAAGATGAGTGGACTTAATAAGATTGTCACACGGCATTTAACCGGGGCAAAAGGCAGTCACACAACATCTGGAACCGGGACAAAGACTGCTATCGAGATTTTTAACGACACCCCGTATTTAACAAAAATCCAATCCAGCAGTGACGTGACAAAAGCAGTCGCTGAAGGAATGAAAAACGGATTGAAATGGATGGCAATCACCACTGAAAAAACTATTGAAAAAGCCAATAGGCAACTCTAATGACAACCGAACGATTAGAAAGCAACCTCGTCGCGTACCTTACCGACGTTTCGCCATCAGATGAAATCTCGATTGTGAACGAAAGGCAACGCGCTGAAATCGAGCTACCATGCTTGAGCGTTGGTGCATCATCGACCGATCGCTATGCAGTCGCTCTTCCAGGCGTTCTTAAGGTCGGCATCAACATCACGCTGCGCTGTCACGCCGGTGATGAAGCCGACTCGAATGTCGCATCTTGGCAAGATCAGATCGAATCGCTCTTGAACGATCCGACCGTGATCAAAGAATCGTGCACAGATGGGATTCTAATCCAATTCTGGGATTTCCAAGGTGCGACGACAAGCTGGGACGAGTCGGTGCTTGAAACTGTATACTCTGCCGAGTGCCTACTCATGAGAATTTGACACCGTCTAAAAGTGTATGGCAACTCAATTTGGCGCATCAGGATCAAAAGGCGTTTTCGGCATCACTGCCGCTGAAACTGGAGTATTAGCGGACACCGTTACCTATTCTTCGAGCCAAGAATCTAAAGTGGTGCGCAACATCACTGGTGACACAATCGGAAAGACATTTTACGATGAGCGAATCGAAGTTTCGATCTCGGGATTCGTGCCCGATGCTACTGCATTTTCTGGAACTCTTGCTGCTGCGATCACTCTGGTTACTGCCCCAACCGACTACCTCAAAGGATCAGTCGGCACGATCACTATCATCGACTCGGTAACCCGTACACATACGAGCGAAGATTTCCAGAAGCTTGATATCACAGCGATGAATCACCCGCTAATTACTGCATAAATGAAAACACTCTTATATGAACATTCCAAGGTTTGGCTTCGCGTCGGTTGACGGAAGCTCTGCCGAGGTGAACAACCCACGCTTGGCGGCAACGATATATGCCTTTGATGTGCCTTTGAACGAGGCAAACCCATACGCAACCGCCGTGGGTGACGGCATCAACGGAGTTCGCGTGACTTGGCATTTCCAGCAATCGTCTCCTTGTGGGAACAGCCCAAAACTGATTGCTAGTCACTGGTCTGACAGGCAATGGATCGAGTTAAATCCAACTCACCCACTTGCAATGTGCAAGGCAGCATTTGGGTTTCTCGAAAACCTTTCGCTAGCAATAAAACACAACCGCGGATTCCCGCTGTATCACGGTGCGGCCTGCAGGATCACGAACACGCGCAAAGCCGCGGTGATGCAGGCGCTCGGGCATCCAATCATTGGGTGGCGGCGTAACGAGAAGGTGACAACTTGGTGCTTCCATGAAGCAGCCGCAACCGACGCTCTGCTTTACGACGACGAGCATCTGTACGACCGCTTGCCAGATGCTGCTATCTCTTACATCAAAGGCGCATTGGTGGGGCATGAAGCGATGATTGTCGTTATCAACGACATCCAATTTGCCCGAGTCGAGCATCGAGGCAGGATCGCCATGATCGGCAAGCACATCCCAAAGAAGCAACTTGATCAGATTGAAAAAATACTATTCCGAAAATGAACGACAAAATTAACACAGAGGACGCATGGATCGACTTGCCGCCATCGATCGAAATTAACGGTGAGATGGTTGACTTGAAGCCATTCTCAGAACGAATCTCAGCATCGGTTTCTTTCGCATTAAAGAGGATTGCTGGTGATTCTCCAGATCATCTTGCCATCGGTGCTTATCTGGTTGCTGCCGGAAAAAAACCATTCGAGGCGGCAAAGATTCTGCAGTCGCCTGATGCGGCCACCTATTTTGAAGCTGAGATTCTAGCCATCTCTGAAAAGGATTTTCAACTTGTGATGGACTACATCAACCGGGTGATCGAGCGCAGAAACTTGTCAACAGTGGAGGTGGTTTCTAAGCTGGGAAAGTAAATGGCGATCCATCTGGCGACTGGTCATGCATGGTCGACATGCTTGCCTCGGAATACGGATGGAGCATCGAAACGATATCAAATATGCCGATCGATCAAACCAGCCAACTGATCCACGCTCTTCTGCATCGCAAGGGCGTGAAGGTCTACCTCAAGACTTACGAGGTTGATGACCAGCACGAATCCCTGGCTGATCGGATCGCAAAAATAATGAACTCGGTTGACACCGGGGAATAGGTATGGCCGGACTCACGATCAAAATCAGAGGTGATGCCTCGCAGTTCACGAAGACGATGTCTGGCGTGAAAGGTTCGATCAGCAGCATCACAACGCCGCTTGGTGCGATCACCAAGGTGGGGCTGGCGATCGGTGCAGCATTTACTGCTGCGGCTGGTGCTGTGGCTGTGGCGGCCTACAAGCTCAACTCGATTGGCGAGGAAGGTCGTGCTAGCGATGCGAAGCTGAAGAATGTCGTAAAGACGATGGGGCTGTTTGGCGGTCAGTCTGAGACTGTCGCAAATAGGCTTTTGGATGTGGCTGACGCGACCGCAAGGAAGATCGGGGTGGACGATGACCTAATCGCATCGACGCAGGCCATAGTCATGTCGTTCGAGGACATCGGGAAATCTGCTGATGTGACCGGCGGATTGTTCGATCAAGTCACCAAGGCTGCGCTCGACATGTCTGTGCTTTTTGGTGGAGATGCCACAGGCTATGCAGTGCAACTTGGAAAGGCGCTCAGCGATCCAGAAAAAGGTCTTGCAGCACTGAAAAAGACTGGCGCACTGACTCGTGCTGACATCGAGCGCATCGGTGGTGAATTCGCTCGCACAGGCAACAAGGGACAAGCATTTGCCGACATCATCGGAGCGATTAACCGGCAAGTTAGTGGACAATCTGAAGCAGTCGCAAAATCATCGGAGAAGATCAAGGTATCGCTCGGACAAGTCATCGAGAACTTTGCAAAACCATTCTCAGAGGGTTTCAACGCATTACCAGCAGCACTTGAATCGGTCTTTCCGGCTATGTCAGCAAAAGCAACTGAGCTTGGCAGTGTAGTTGGCACATCACTAGCGTCAGCAATCGCTGGAGATGCAACAAGACTAAATCAGCTCGGCACTATCGTTGGAACACTTATTGGAGAGGCGATCATTTACGGTCTTAAACGATCAACGGTAAATATCGGTGGATTAATTGCTGACCTTATAGTAAAAACATCACCAGACGTTACCACACAAGCAACTGTTAGTGTTGGAAAAGTTATCGCTCAGAAATTATTAAATACTGATGCTCTAAATGGTCAAAGCGATATCAACAACGCATTGAAAGCATTCAATGATGCAATTTATAACCTCAGAGCAGCAGGAACCGTCATCACTGGCCCAACTGGTGACAAATTTAGACCAGCATTTGCTGGCGAGCAATCGATCTATCAAGACTCGTCTGGCAATAAGATTGTGCCGCTGCTCGAGAAGATCGTGACCAACACGACGGCAAATCCATTCCCATCAAAATAACATGGCAACGACATTTGGAATCTCAAATACTGAAATTTACCGTCAGCCGGGACTGACGATTGGCATCAATGACAAAAGCCAAATCTCCGGTGCTGGTGAGTACGTCATATCAAAAAATCAGGTCAACACGATCCTTGCCAAAGTTTATCCCGGCGCTTACGCCACGACAATCGACAGTGGAATTCCGCTATGGGCGACTAACCTAATCGTCGAGAGTTATGACGTGTCGATCGATGAAGGTGGAATCGCAACGATCAAGATTCAATATATCGCACCGTCTGGCAACCAGTATGACTTCCCAGAAGGTTCACTACCCAAAAACCAACCGACATACAGGCTAGAGGGAAGGCTTTCTGAGAAGTCACTGACTGAGCATCCGAAATTTAAAGCACTCGATCAAACTCAACAGATAGCACTAAAAGAACTAATTTCTGGAAACATAATCTGGGCTGACAATGCAGTTACTCCTAATGATTTCAAACTTTGGTATCCTCGCAAAGAAGACGGATCACAAAATGTTTTTTATGTCACTCTTGCTGGTGATTCGATCCAATTTGCAAATATGATCGCTGGAGGCATCACAAATTATGTCTCGCCGACAATCACTTGGACGGAGACTTCGGAGGGAAGCTCGGCAATGACATCCGCGCAGCTCAACAAGCTAGGCAAGATATCGTCTCCTCGAGGCCCAGAACCAGAACCGTCTGGCACTAGAAACTGGATGCTGACAGGAGCCGGTCAGGAACAACGAGGCAGTGCTGATGGAGCAATTTACCAGACGACTATCGAATGGACGCTGTCAGAGGCTGGCGGTTGGAATTCATTTCTCTACACTTAAATGCAAGCAAATCACGGACAATCAGAAATTCCACTGCCAACCATCACCGACGATGCTCGGTGGATTGGTAGATTTTCGCGTGAGGTGCGTAGATCGATTGCTGCATTGCGTGACCGAAAAATAATTGTCACAGGTCAAAATATAAGGTTCTCCGCTGGGACTGGGCAAGCATGTCCGTTCGGTGAGATCATTACGGTCGACGACGGCACCTACACCAAAGCAATTTCCGGCGGGTTGTTCATGTGTGGCAACATGAATTTCAACGTCCCATACAGAGGCATTGTCCTAGCCACCAGCGGATCTTGGCTGGTCAAACTAACGCTGACCGGCATCGACCCGGCGACCGACGACGACGACCAGGTATTTCTCAGTGGGGTCGTCACCGCGAGTGGCACACCCGCCTGGGGGACGATCGCCTATACCGGGTCAGAGAGCTACACCAGCAACACCAACCCAGCATCACCTAGCGGCACCGGCACGATCGTCATCCCGATCGGTATACTCGTCGTCGCATCCGGCGCTGCTACCCTGACGCCTGTAGGGTGCGGCACCATCGAGGCACACCAGTGCGGTGGCATCCTAACCCACACCCGAGGATGACTGTTACCACCATACCAGAAGCAAACGTGATACTCACCGAATGCGGATGTTGTCTCATGCCAGTGGGTGAGGCGCCTAGAGTTGAAAATGAATCCATAGAGGTCACAGTTGCATTGTGCGGTACTGGGGCATATGAATACACTGACGACTGGGACGAAAGCCCTTGCTCTGTACGCCAAACGAAATTCAGGAAACTTGCTTACACTGTACACGAATCAAGATCTGGTGTCGGAGGATTTACCACCGTAACAGAAACGACTTATGCTTTGTCAGCTAGCAATAGCTGCCAATATACCAATGCGGTGACAGATGGTTTTGGTTCTGGCGAAATAGACCCGGGCAATTCTGGAATAACAATGGAGGCAACGGTGTATTCGCAAGGCGGCAATCGAACTGCTTACTTTTTTAAGGAGGAGCAAACCGGCAGTGCAGATCCTGATGTGACGTGGAACGCTTATTTGCTGTGGGAATATTCAGATGCTCCAGCAAACCCGCTTAATGCATTAATATCGGATGCCGATGGATTCATCGCTAGTGCATTTGCTGATGTTAATTTTACTTGCACAGGCTTGGTTCGAGGCAGCACTTCCACATCTATCACTCAGGTTCTGAGTCAAACAACTTGCGCGACCATATCTCCAAGTGAACCAGTAAGTCTTAAACGGAGACAGTCAAGATTGCGCGTCGGTGTGCCTTCAAATTACAGCACCAATCTATTGCCGAAAACAATTTACGGACTGACATGGCAATACATCGCAGCATTTAAACCATGGTGGGATTGGCATGACGGCGGTCGAGTCGGATCAGCACCAGCAAATGGTGTGGTGCTAGTCACTCCAGCCAATTGGCAATGGGGCGGTAACATGTCGACACAGTTTAGCGACTGGTTCGACATCCCGCTCGAAGACCAATCCATTGTCGAGACGAGAGTCGCAAACATGCAGTACACCCATTACCTATCAACCCGCTTTGGATCACTACCAGTCAATACCGGACCACAAGTATCAACCGCATGACCGATCCCGACGAGCAATGGCAAGCACCACCAACTCCTGAACGTCAGGGGAAACTTGGCGACATTGTTGCTCGGGTCGCGCAACCTATTGCCAAGGCGCTCGATGCTGTCCTAGGAACTCAGGTACAATCATGTAAAGCGTGCGCTAAACGTCGTGAGGCATTTAATAAAATCGGCAATTTTGACATCTGGCAATGATTGATGGAACTCACGCAGTCAATTTTATCATACGGCTTG
>Ga0209190_1001990_pt1 | contig 14038 bp, 8 predicted proteins | sample M_140205_XF_Meta_FD_187315 | JGI IMG/M metagenome (GOLD analysis project Ga0209190, IMG submission 187315) | Freshwater microbial communities from Lake Montjoie, Canada to study carbon cycling - M_140205_XF_MetaG (SPAdes) (version 2) | ecosystem: Environmental > Aquatic > Freshwater > Lake... | reverse complement strand
GCATGTTGTTTATGGTTCAACCACGACTATCAATAAATTTGATGAATTAATAGCTGAATCAATTCAGCCCTTTTTATATGATGGAATTTTGAACAAATTAATTTCTATTCCATCTAATGAAATTGAGTGCTTAATCATCAATTTTCCACCATCAAAATCAAACAATTATCCAACACAAATAGAAGATCTAATTGAACAATTTCCTGCAACTTGTAAAATAATATTTACTAGTTCAACAAGTGTATACCAAGATTTAGAAGGAACAATGAATGAAAATGGTGCTGTCAAAATGGATCATTCGGTATTTTTAGCAGAAGAAATTTTACGTTCTTCTAAAAGGACAGCTACCATTCTTCGACTTGCAGGATTAATTGGTTCGAATCGTCATCCAATAAAATTTCTCAGCGGGAAGAATATTGAACATGGAAACATGGCTGTCAATCTCGTTCATCAAGATGATGTTCTTGCAGCACTTATTTGTGTCATTCAAAAAGATGCTTGGAACAAAACATATAATGTTTGTTGGAATGAACATCCTAAAAAAGGGAGCTATTATCAAAATGCAGCAGAAAAATATGGCTTAACACCTCCAATCGTTTCGTTTTCTGAGAGTATCGGAAAGTCAATAGATGGTAATTTAATTACTATTGATCTGGGATTTAACTACAAAAATTCAATTTAAATTCATCTAAATCATGATTATTTTGAGTTTTGGAACAACATTTGCCTTAATTTTGCGTCTAATTAAAAAATGAAGTCAATTATATTATTTTTCGCGTTTTTCTCTGTGTTTGCATCCAATGCGGCTCACATTGTTGGTGGTGATATTTACTATGATTATTTAGGCGGAAATAATTACCGATTTTACATAACATTATACAGGGATTGCTTCTCTACTGGTGCTCAGTATGATAATCCTTTGCCGTTAGCAGTTTACACCTCAGGAAATTTTCTTTTAACAAGTATTGACGTTCCATTTCCGGGAAGTGTCATTTTACCAGTAGTTTTTAATAATCCGTGTGGAACGGCTCCGACCGATATTTGTGTTGAGAAAGCAATTTATACAACTGTTATAAATCTTCCCCCAGCCGTTGGTGGTTATACGGTTTCATATCAGCGATGTTGCAGAGGTCCTGCGGTAACAAATCTCATAAGTCCAGATAACACAGGTATTACGTTAAGTACTCATGTTCCCGGCTCTGAAACCGGATTCACGGTTAATAGTAGTCCTCGATTCACAAATTATCCACCTTTAGTCTTGTGCAGTAATGACCAATTAATATTTGATCATTCCGCAACTGATCCAGATGGCGATCAATTGGTTTATTCACTTGTAACGCCTTTATCAGGTGCTTCTTCGACTAATCCAGGGCCATTAACGGCTCCTCCTCCGCCTTATTTTCCTGTTGTTTGGGCAGGTGGATTTGGAGCAGCAAATCCTTTAGGTCCTGGGTCATCTATTTCAATAAATCCAACAACAGGTGTATTAACGGCAACGCCACAAATGTTAGGTTTATTTGTTGTTGGTGTTAGAGTGCAAGAATTTAGAAATGGTGTCTTAGTCGGAGAAACAATTCGTGATTTTTTATTCAAAGTTTTCAATTGTCAAATTACATTATCTGCCATTTTACCACTTCAAACGCAGCTCTCAACTTTTGTTTCCTATTGTAACGGACTTAATGTTCAATTTGAAAATAATTCATTCGGTGGTACAACTTACGCTTGGGATTTTGGTGTAGCAGGTATTACAACAGATGTTAGTTCTTCATTTGCTCCAAGTTATACGTACCCAGCTCCTGGTATATATGAAGCGATGCTTATCGTTAACCCTGGACAAAACTGCACCGACACTGCCTTTATGACTTTGAATGTCAACAATTTACTTGATGTTTCTTTTACTTCTCAAGATTCACTGTGTATTTTAGGAAACAATTTTGATTTTGTAGGATTAACAAATGGACCAGCAGGAACAACTTTTTCTTGGGAATTTGGGACTAATGCTTCTCAAGCAACAGCAACTTCTCAAAATGTAAATAATGTTATCTTCACTACTTCTGGTTCAATACCTATTACGATTGATGCTACATTTGGTGTTTGTGAATCAACGTATACGAATTCAATTTATATTTTCCCTGAACCTGTTGCAGACATTGCTCTTCCTGTAGGATATGAATGTGATGGTTTAACTGTTACTTTTGGTAATAATTCAACCGGAACATCTTTCTATTCATGGGATTTTGGAGTTACTGGTAGTACTTCAGATACAAGTAATGTTTTCGAGCCAACTTTTACTTTCCCGGCAGGCGGAACATATACTGTGCAATTGATTGGAAGTTCAAATGGTTCATGCGCGGATTCAACAACTGTTTCAATTACAGTCAATGAACTTTTGACGATTGCATTTACACACAATGATTCACTTTGTATAACCGATAACAGTTTCAATTTTGATGGCTCAATGACAGGGCCTAATTTCACGACTTATCTCTGGAATTTTGGTCCGAACGCGTCAATTCCTAGTTCAACAAATCTGGATGTTAATGGGGTAGTTTTCGATACATTTGGAACTTTTCCAATCACATTAACTGCATCCTTTAATTCGTGTACTGAAAGTGTTACGCATTCGATATTTATCTTTAGAGAACCAACATTAAATTTCCGTGTTGAACCAGGCCCAAGATGTGTTCCTGCATTGGTTCAATTTACAGATTTGAGTGTCGCTGATTCGCCTATTTCTTATTTCTGGGAGTTTGGCGATGGTGGAACATCTACTTTACAAAACCCATCTCATTTATATACAACCGTTGGAACTTATAGCGTCAGTTTAAATATTACAACAGCTGAAGGTTGTATTGACACACTGTTTATGCTGCAACAAGATTTGGTAACTATTCACCCGTCGCCAACATCTTTGTTCGACGTAGATCCAATTCAGACGGACATTTGTCATGCTGAAATAACCTTCTCTGATCAATCATCAGGTGCTTCAAGTATTTTTTATTGGTTCGATGATAGCACTTATTTTTCGAATGAAGCGAATTTGATTTATAACTATACTACGAGTGGTTGGCATCGTCCAATGCAGGTTGCAACAAATGAATTTGGTTGCTCTGATACGAGTTATAAAGAATTGTATATTGAGCCTTTCATTATATATATTCCAAATACATTTACGCCAGATGGGAACGAATTTAACAACGACTTTAATGCAAAATTTGCGCTGGAAGTTTTGGATTGGGAATTTAAGATCTATAACCGTTGGGGAGAACTTCTATACACGACAACTGATCCTCTTTACGGTTGGGACGGAACGTATAAAGGTAAATTGGTTCAAGAAGGAGTTTATGCCTATGTCTTGAGATATGTTTCATGTGAAAAACCCGATGCATGGCAAATGCTTGTTGGACATGTTAATTTATTGAAATAGTCTATTAATTACAAATTGCTAATGAGTAGGGAGTTTAAAACTGAAAGTTTAAAGTTTAGAACTGATAGTTTAAACTCCTATTTCAGGGCATTTAAGTTAGATCCCGAATTACAAATTCCGAATTGTAAGCTTACAACGCTATTGAAATAGTAATTTTCGGAACAATATTTTTCTTCCAATCAGCATCCGAATAAGCGCCATATCGATAAAAACCTCCAATTCCAATTCCCATAGAATTAGCAACAAGCACATTATTCATAATTAAACCTGCTTCATAAAATCCTTTTTCCATTGATTGAAAGGAAATAGAATGTTGTAGTTTTTGATTCATTTCGCCATAACCAATTGCATGGTGAGCAGAAAATTGTGGTTCATTCCATTTCGCTTTGGTTTTAATTGCGTTAAAATTCATCCGCGTAAATAATGCAACTTGTTTGCTTGAATAAAACTCAGATGGCTTCATCGTTTCAAAAGTATTCATCACCGATAAATTCCAATTTCGACCTGTCGCAATTCCTGTATTCATCAAAAAAAGCGGTACATTTCCATCAGTTAAGGACCCAGCTAAGGACCAAGAAAATTTTCCAATACCACGAATAGCAATGTCTTGTTGAATTTCCGTATTGATTCGAACATAATCATAATCCGATTCAAACCAACCATTCCACCCTTTGGTAACTTTCAATTTTATTTTAGGAAATTTTGTCCCTTTTGAAATTCGATTGTCACCTAATTGCATCACTTTTTCTCTAATATTCCAACTGAACTCAAGTGATGTTTCAGCCAAATCAAATTCTGTAATTGGTTGATCAACTGTCATGTCACCTGTTGGGTAATAAGTGTATCCTTGTGTTGTCCAAATCCGTTGATAATTTCCAACCAACGTGAATTTCATGTTGGAATTAATATTCCCAGAGAAAGCCAATTCGCCTAATCGTTGTTTATCCATGTTTTGAATGAAGAAATGGCGGTACAAAGAGGTTGAATTCAACGAAAATAAATCTTTTTGATAAAAAACACCTCCTCGTTCTGCAACATCTTGTTGATAGCGCAGATTTAATTTGACACCATTCTTTCTATTCAAATGTATGGTAGAATAAGCGCCATATTTTGTGTCCTTATCGCGATTGGCCCATGCATAATAGCCACCAACAGTAGCATTCTCCATCAATTTTTTTGACGTTTCTAAGCCAGCACCAAATCTATATCCTTCGTATAAGTCAAAGTCCAAAACTCGTGTTAAATCAAGATTTAAATAACCCAATGGTATTTTCCCTTGACCCAATGTGCCCAACAATGCTAATTTCTTGTCAAACTTCTCTGCCTTGGACAAACTATCAATCATTTCGTACGTCCTTTTCTCTTTGTCATTTATTGAATAGACTCTCAACGAATCCCAGGCTTCATCCTTAACGATTCCAGCATTTTCATTGGTTGTCACTGAAACATTATCAAAATCTCGTTTGCGAAGTCCTTCAGGATTTAAAACAATATTTTTAATATACGTACTGCCTTTTCCTTGAATGTAACCGTTTTTCATTTTTGGATTCAAGACAAGACCTTTCATTGAAATTTCTGTACTTAATTTTGAGGGAAACCATTTCTTCCCATTGATTAATTCATATTCTTGAACAATGATAATCTCTGTTCCCGTTGAATCTTCATAAGGCGAAGCAGTAACTTTTTCTATTGCATACCCATTTGTATTTATATACATTCGACCTGTCATTCCTTCAAAATTTTTGCCTTTTCGTGGTCTATAAAAAATGGTGAAGGTAGTATCTTGATTTACGACTGTTGTATCTTCAAGAATAAATAAATAACGTCTGGTTCCACCGAAAGCAATAGGATTAATATATGTTTTCCCTAATAATTGAAATTGATTCTCATAGAAACTAAACGATTGCATTTCGTTGGCAAAGGTTGACAATAAAGGAGTATTAAAACCTGAAACTTTATAGGCAGTTATTTCTTCTTGATCCCGAGCTGGCGGCATAAACGTTCTAATAGAAGCGCTTTCCATCATGAGTAAATATTGCTGATTAAAAAATGATTTTATTTGTAATAAATTAGAATCCGTTGTTCCTTCGGGAATCCCATCAATTGCATCTTGGTTCACATCAAAAATGAATTTGCTATAACTTTCATACCTAAAAGCATCATTTTCTAATGGGTTGTTCTTTTTTCTATTTTCAATTGCAAGATCTATTATCCGATGCGCTGGATTTTCACCTGCAGTAACATTGACAACTTGAATTTCTTTAATCAACGGGGTCAAATAAATTGTGAAATCAACAACATTCGCTAATAATACGCTTGAATCCTTTACCCCATTTCCAATGATTTCGATTGAAGTAACTCCTTCATTTAATTGAATTATTCCATCAATATCTCCTAAAAAAGGTGTTCCAGTATTGGGTTTTATTTTCACAAAAGGAATTGGGTCACCGGTGAAATTATTCTTTATATAATAGGTTGTTTGACTGAATAATATAGAAGTAGTAAATACAAAAAGTATAACTGATAGGATTTTTTTCATAGGATAAAAGTAGAATAAATATCTGTGTTTGTAAAAGAACATGGAGTATAGAGCATAGAACATAGATTTGATTTTTGGAAAGAATGTAATTTCGAAGATAACTTATGACAAGTAGAATGGGAAATCTTCTATTTATGCCATATGAAAAAAGCACTTCATTCGATTATATAATAACCCGATAATTAAATATGCTTCATTATCTTTCAGTACTGAAATCTTATTGTCATAAAGTCCTATAGTCTTATGTCTTTTTTTAAATATCTTTGATCAATGTCGCAAACGAAAGATGCATTTAGAATTCTTACCCATTTGACTTTAAAAAGGTTTTTGAATTTACTTGCGTTAAAATCTTCCTTTTACCTTTCTCGCATTACGCGCAAAGCTGTACATTGGGGGAAACCTTTTTCCCTTTCGATTGAACCAACAACAGCATGCAATCTTGGTTGTCCAGAATGTCCAAGTGGTTTAAAGCAATTTACACGACCAACAGGAAAATTGGATTTAGCGTTGCATCAAACAATGTTACATCAAACAAGTGGTTCTGTTTTTTACATCAACTATTATTTTCAGGGAGAACCATTTCTTCATCCACAATTTTTGGACTTGATTCGTCAAGCAAAAAAACATAAAATTTATACCGCAACATCTACCAATGCGCATTTCATCGATCAAAATAAAGCGGAGGAAATCATTGATTCTGGATTGGATCGTTTGATCATTTCAATTGATGGCTTGACACAAGAAACGTACGAAAATTATCGCGTTCATGGCAACTTAGCCAAAGTAATTGAAGCAACAAAATTGCTCATCGCTGCAAAAAAAGAAAAGAAATCGGAGACACCACACCTAATTTTTCAATTTTTGGCAGTTAAACCAAATGAGCATGAAATTCCAGCAGTTTTCACTTTAGGGAATGAATTAGGAATTGATGAAGTACGCATTAAAACTGCTCAATTATACGATTACAAAAACGGGAATTCGTTGATGCCTGAAAACGAAAAATATTCACGTTACGTGAGAACTTCTGACGGAACGTACAAACTCAAATACAAGACAGGCAATCATTGTTGGAGAATGTGGTCGGGAAGCGTTTTAACCTGGGATGGGAAAGTTGTACCATGTTGTTTTGACAAAGATGCGCAGCACGTTTTAGGAACAATTGAACAAACTCCTTTCACTGAAATTTGGAACCATAAAAAGTACAAGAACTTTAGACAAGCCGTTTTAACAGGTCGTAATCAAATTGATATTTGCCAGAATTGCTCTGAAGGCGCGAAGGTTTTTCAGTAGAGGTTGGAGATAGAGATAGAGATAGAGATAGAAATAGAAGTTAGAGATAGAGATAGAGGTAAGAACTGAGATTTGTTTTTACGAACCAAACAAATTAATGAATTTGTCAAATAGAGGAGTAAAATTCAAACGAAAACTAATTGAGCTAATATAATGTTCCGTATAGAAAAAAGCTTGCAAAACTGAAACGAAAACTAATCGAGCTATACAATGTTCTGTTAGGAACTGCATAGCTCTAGCAAATTTTAATTTGCGTCGTTTTTTTGTCCCTTATGGACTATGCATTTTTTACACCTCGAATTATTCAATTAAAAATCACAAAATCACAAAACGTTATTTGCAATTGATCAATAAAACGTTACCGCTCCCTGAGATATAAAAAAGATCCCGGTCGCTGAGCTTGTCGAAGCGCCGCTTATCCATACCTATCTCTGATTTATAACAAATTCTTTACCTTTAGGTTAATTCTTCGCTTAAAAAAATTTTATTATTTTAGCATTACAAATTCATTACTACTATGCGCTATTTACTACTATTTGCGATTCTATCTTATTGCTCATTTTATTTCAGTCAAAGTACATTTCAGCTTGCGCTCGGCGGAGCTCAGGAAGAATTTGCTTATTCATTTCAATCAACAGATGATAACGGTTATATTGTGGCCGGCAGAACCTATAGTTTCGGCACTGGAGGCTGGGAATGCTATATGTCTAGATTCAATAGCAACGGAGATACACTTTGGACAAAAACATATGGAAATGTTTTATACGATGAGCTGCAAGATGTTGATACTACCAGCGATGGGGGGTTTATAGCTGTTGGACACACAACTACAACAGATTGGGATGGGAATGTTTACCTCATTAGAACCAATGCCAATGGGATTGTTCTATGGTCTAAAGAATATGGTGGTTCAATAGGTTTGTCTGATAAAGGCTATTCCGTAAGAGAAACATCTGATGGTGGTTTTATCATTACTGGCACGACAGAAACTTATGGCTCAGGAGGAGACGATGTGTATGTGTTAAAGGTGAGCGCTTTAGGAGCCGTGCAATGGACAACAACTATTGGTTCTGCAGGAACAGTAAGTGTTATGGATGCTGGGAGAGAAGTTCAAGAAACGAATGACGGTGGATATATTGTAGTAGGTTATACCAGTGCAATAGATATAAATTTTTCCGATGTCTATCTGATAAAATTAAATTCATCTGGAGTTGTTCAATGGAAAAAAACCTATGGAGGAAGTTCTTACGATATTGGATACACTGTCCAGCAAACTACAGATAATGGTTTTATTATTGGCGCAACCACAAACAGTTATGGTGCTGGGAATTGGGACGCATACCTTATAAAAACAGATGTGAATGGCGTTCTTCAATGGAGCAAAGCATATGGTAAATCAGGAGAAGATCGCGCTCAATGTGCACGACAAACTCCAGATGGTGGATACATACTTTGTGGAAGATCTGCTAGTTTTGGCCTTGGCAGTTTTGATGTGGCCTTATACAAAACAGATGCAAATGGAATATTATTGTGGACTAAAGGATATGGAAGTACAGGCGATGACCAAGGATTTTATGTGCGCCCAATAGGCACTTCATTTGTTTTTTGCGGATATACTGTAAGTTTTGGTGCTGGAATTAAAGATGTCTTCTTTGCCAAGTCAGATGCAAATGGGACCGTTGGGTGCAATGAAATAACCGGTTCAGGATTTATAACCACAAGCCCATCAACAATAACTAGCACCGCTGGAAATAATTCGACAGGCGGAGCAGCAATTACGCCAGCCACAGCAACACGCAATACGCTTTCTGTTAAATCTGTTTTATGCACTTCAAGTGGCGCTTGCACTATTAATTCAAACTTTACCGCTTCGGCAACGGCAATCTGTTTGAATGGAACCATCAATTTCACAAACACCTCTACTGGAGCAGCAACACAAAATTGGTTGTCAAATGGAACGAGCTTTAGCACTGCAGTAAATGCTACAAGAACTTTTTCAATTGCAGGAACGTATCAAATAAAATTAATAAGTTACAATGGTGCTTGCTCTGACACAAACACTATAAATGTTGTTGTTTCATCTCCAAGTGCTGCTTCAATATCAAATACTGCATGCCAAAGTTATACTTGGCCTATAAATAATCAAACGTATACGCAAACAGGAATTTATTCAGCAACTATTCAAAATCTAGCAGGATGTGATTCTGTCATTACGTTGAATCTTACTATTGGTCAACCAACAAATTCTTCAGAAACGGTTAGCAACTGTGGATATTATCTGTGGTCAGCAAATGGACAAACATATGCGCAAAGTGGAACGTATACGTCGACCTTTACAAATGCCTCAGGTTGTTTATCTACTCAGACACTTAATTTAACAATCAATCAACCTACAAATTCTTCGGAAACGGTTAGCAATTGTGGAAGTTACACGTGGTCAGCAAATGGACAAACGTATGCTCAAAGTGGAACCTATACATCAACTTTTACAAATACTGCAGGTTGTTTATCGACACAAACACTTTATTTAACAATCAATCAACCAACAAATTCTTCGGAGACCGTTAGCAACTGTGGAAGTTACACGTGGTCAGCAAATGGACAAACGTATGCTCAAAGTGGAACGTATATATCAACTTTTACAAATACTGCTGGTTGTTTATCGACTCAAACGCTTTATTTAACAATCAATCAACCAACTGTTTCAACTTTAACAGAAACAGCTTTAGATTCATACATCCTCAACGGTCAAACCTACACGCAATCTGGAACCTACACACAAGTTATTCCGAACGCTGCTGGTTGTGATAGTACAATTACCTTGAACTTAAATTTGAGTTATACTGGAATAACAGAACTTAAAAATGGCCTTCGCATCTATCCGAATCCAACTTTTGATAATTTAACAATTGAACGTACTTCTTCGCTAAATAGTAATTATGTTTTAGTTGATAGCCAAGGAAGATTGGTGCTTCAAGGAGAACTAACAGAAACAATCACACATCTTTCATTGGATAAGTTGGAATATGGAAACTACATTCTTCAGCTAGAAAATCAAAGCGTCCCAATTCGAATCGTGAAACAATAAAATTTGAATCCCCAGTAAAAAGGGGATTTTTTTTCGCTAAAAATTCTTACTTTTCGAGTAGATTCTGAATTATGAAAAAATCTAATGTTGTAATTATTGGTATCCTCCTTTTTGTTATTGTAATCTATGTATGTTTTAAGCCTGCGTCACATGAAAAAAAGAACGTTGAACCAGCATTCACTGAGACACAAAATGAAGAACAACAAGTAACTATTCCGATTGATGTTGAAGATACAACCACAATTCAAGAACCGCTTAATTACGATCAATTAGAGCTGCCAGCATTTTCTAAAAGTGATGCAATTGTAAGGCATTTTGCATATACACTTTGCTACAATGAAACGTATGAACAAGCCTCATGGGTGGCATACGAGCTCACAGCGGATGAGATTATAAAACGCTATGATCGAACCAATCGTTTTATTGTTGACGGTGCTGTGAAATCCAATTCGGCAGATGATCGAGATTACAAAAAATCAGGGTATGACCGCGGCCACCTTGCTCCTGCTGGAGACATGTCATGGTCGGCAACGGCTATGGAAGAATCCTTTTATTACAGCAATATGAGTCCGCAAGACCCGAGTTTCAATCGTGGAATCTGGAAGAAACTGGAAGAACAAGTGCGTTCTTGGGCTGGCGAACTTGGTACTGTTTATGTGGTCACAGGTCCAGTATTAAAGGGTGAAATGAGCACAATTGGACACAACAGCGTTGCTGTTCCAAACTATTATTATAAAGTAATTTTGGACAACAGTGGCAAAAGTCCAAAAGCAATTGGTTTTATAATGAGAAATGAGGGAGCAAAAGGCTCATTATCAAATTATGCTGTTTCAATCGATAGTATTGAACGTTTTACTGGAATAGATTTCTTCCCTGGTTTATCCGATAAAACGGAGCAAAGAGTGGAAAATTCCATGTGTGTTTCTTGCTGGAATTGGAGTATTAAAAGACAAAATAGAAATTCAACTTCTTCTGAATCGACAGCTGTTCAGTGTTCTGGAATCACGCAAAAAGGGTTGCGTTGTAAACGCAGAACTAAAGACTCAAGCGGAAAATGCTATCAACATGATTAAGAAGTTTTTTGTTGGGGTGAATTGCAATTCCCCCCAACAAAAAAAACGCCTTCATTACTAAAGGCGTTTCACAATATATATTAAAGGAACAAATTAATGTTCAGCTTCATCTTCGAAAATTCTTTTCGGACGCATTTTTTCAAAAACACCCAATGCAATCCAATAAGGAAGGATAAATCCAAGTAAAAATAACAGCATCCAAAATGCCATTCCAGCAATTAAAAGAAATAAAACTATACCGAAAACGCTCATCTTTTTTATTATTAAAGTGTCTGATTACGGTTGTAAAAATACTAAAATATTCAACTATTCAAATAAATAACTAAAGAAAAATTCTTCTTTGATAAAATCATGGTTAAGTCATTTTCTACCAACTGTCATATTTCATGTTAAGGAAACATCAACTTTCCATTTTCATTTTACAAAAGCAACTTAACACCCATTAAAATTCTTATTTTTACAGCTGAATTGACAGGAAATGATTAAACCTAAAAAGCATATACTCACATTTCATCAAACCTATGATTTTGAGATGATTGGAATTTGTTCTCATCATAATGATTATCGTTTGGCTTGGGGATTAAATGAAAAAATTAATATCCAATTAATCAAAGTTGATGAAGATTATGTGGTTGCTTCAAAAAAAGGCATCAAACTTTCCAGCCATTCAATGTACGAATTCAAGGATCCTGAAAACTTGATTGAATATTATTTGATAAAAAATAAAAACCAAGGGAAATTTCTTATTCCAGAAAAACCTTCCGTTGATTACTTTTTGTTTTTATTCGAAAATCATGAGTGGGACGTGGAAGATTTGGTTTCTGAATTGCGCGAAATACCAAGTATTTTAGGCGTATTTATTTTCGATCCTGAAGAATTCGATTCAACAGAGAATTTAGTTTTTAATTAAACGGATTCAGAAAAAATTAGATTTTAAAAAGAATATGAAAAAAACAAAAATAGTAGCGACTCTAGGGCCTGCCTCAAGTGATAAAGAAATCTTGCGTCAAATGTTTCATGCAGGTGTAAATGTGTGCCGTTTGAATTTCAGTCATGGCTCGTATGAAGACCATTCTGCAGTAATCAAAACAATTCGCGAATTAAATGATGAAACTGGTTTAAATGTTGCCATTTTAGCCGATTTACAGGGTCCGAAAATTCGTACCAACGAAATGGAAAATAATGCTGTGGAATTAATCAATGGAACGGAGGTAACAATCGTTACTGAAAAAATTATAGGTACTGCTCAACGATTTTCTATCAATTATCCAAAATTACCACAAGATGTGAAACCTGGTGAACGTATTTTATTGGATGATGGGAAACTTGCATTGGAAGTAGTAAGTACAGATGGTAAAAAAGAATTCATTGCGAAAGTTATTCACGGTGGAATTCTATCTTCTAAAAAAGGTGTTAATTTCCCAAATACAAGTATTTCAATGCCTTCTTTAACTGAAAAAGATTTGGAGGATTTGAATTTCGCATTAGAAAAAAATGTTGATTGGATTGGCTTGTCATTTGTTCGTTCAGCACGTGATATCATAGAATTGAAACATATTATCCTTGACAAAAAAGGTAAAGCGAAAGTGATTGCCAAAATTGAAAAACCTGAAGCCATTGAAGATATTGATAATATCATTCAAGAAAGCGATGGTTTAATGGTTGCCCGTGGAGATCTTGGAGTTGAAATTCCTTATCAAAATGTGCCGATTATTCAAAAAATGTTGATCAACAAAAGTATCATTCATGCCAAGCCAATTATTGTCGCAACACAAATGATGGAAAGTATGATAACAAATATTTCTCCAACAAGAGCTGAGGTAAACGATGTTGCCAATGCTGTTTTAGATGGTGCTGATGCAGTAATGCTCTCTGGAGAAACATCAGTTGGAAAATTCCCAGTAGAGGTAATCAAAACCATGGCGAACATTGTTATGGAAATGGAGAAATTTGATGGGATTTATAACAAAGAAGAAATTCCTGATAAGAAACAAGTACGTTTTATTTCAGACTCTATCTGTTTTAATGCATGTCGTTTATCTCAACGTGTTGAAGCTGACGCAATTTTAACAATGTCGTTTTCCGGATATACAGCCTACAAAATTGCTTCTCAACGTCCAAAAGCACCAATTTATGTTTTCACAAGTAATAAACAGATTTTGACGCAGTTGAATTTAATTTGGGGCGTAAAAGCATTTTATTACGATAAACAAATTAGTACAGATCATACAATAGCTGATATTAAATACTTGCTTAAAAACCAAGGATTATTGAAATCAGGAGATTTGGCTATAAACATCGCTTCAATTCCTTTGGAAGATTTAGGAAGTTCAAACATGTTGAAATTGAGTTATGTTGAATAAATTCAATCCAAAAAATAACAAAAAAGTAAATGTTGCTATAATCGATTAAAGAGAATGTTTTCGGATGCATCGCAACAAAAAAGAAGCGATGTACATTTTTACTTTTTTCAATGCTTTTAAGAATAAAAAAATTGCTGATCATAAAACAAATCAATACTAAGTTATCCCTAGTTGAACAGCAGATTTAGCTTCATCACGAAATAATGTGAGGTAAAAAAAAGGACGAACAACGCTACAAATCCTTTTAATACATTTAAT
>Ga0209190_1001989_pt1 | contig 14038 bp, 11 predicted proteins | sample M_140205_XF_Meta_FD_187315 | JGI IMG/M metagenome (GOLD analysis project Ga0209190, IMG submission 187315) | Freshwater microbial communities from Lake Montjoie, Canada to study carbon cycling - M_140205_XF_MetaG (SPAdes) (version 2) | ecosystem: Environmental > Aquatic > Freshwater > Lake... | reverse complement strand
GTAGCCAGCGACCATAACCTTAGAGACGTGTGCGGCAACGTCCAGGCCAACCTCATCAAGTAGGCGAATTGGACCCATCGGCATACCGAAATCAAGCGCTGCGCCATCGATAGCCTCAATTGAATGCCCCTCCTGTAACAGAAAGACAGCCTCGTTTAGATACGGAATCAGGATGCGATTGATTAAAAATCCCGGAACGTCCCGAACTACTATCGGAAATTTACCCATCTCGGTTGCGATGGCCGCCACCTTTGCGATGGTCGTATCGTTTGTATGCTCCCCCCTGATAATCTCAACAAGGGGCATCTTTTCAACAGGATTAAAGAAGTGCATCCCCACAAAGCGCTCAGGGTGCGAAATGGCGCGCGCCATCTCAGAGACCGATAGTGAGGAGGTATTAGACGCCAGTATACAGTCGGATGGTACACGGTTAGCGATATCCTGAAAGATCTTTTTCTTAAGATTCATATCCTCAAAGACCGCTTCGATCACAACACTACTACGCTCAAAGGAGTTGCTTGGAAACTGCAGCCAGTCGATACGATTTGCGATCGCAGCCCGTTCAAATGAGGAGAGATAGCGCAGCTTTCCGAGCTCTTTAGTCAGGTGATCCTTGCCACGTTTTAGGGCGCTATCGCTGGTATCCTTAACGATCACCTGATGCGAGTTTCTTGCAAGGGCTCCGGCTATGCCGGCGCCCATGGTGCCCGCTCCTATAACCATGAAATGTTGCCCTTCAATCTCTTTGCGAGCGCTCTTGCCGAGACCCTTTGCAGCTTCGGTCAGAAAAAATAGGTGCACGAGCGCTTTGCTTTGCTGTGTAGTGATTAGCTCACCTAACTCGCGCGCTTCAACCTGTAGGGCCTCGTGGCGATTTTGGGCTAGCCCAGCTACCGTTACGTTTAGCGCCCTGATTGGCGCAGGATAAAACCCCTTAGTTTGTTTTAGAAGCGCCGTGCGCGCTCTATTTTTTACAAGTGCGCGACCGAGAAGATTCGAGGAGAGAATCCGATCAATCAGCGCTAGTTTTCGGCGGCGGGGGGGATTCTTGCCGCGTGCAATCTCTTCGGCACGTGATAGGAGTGTGGCGGATGAAACGATCTCATCAACTAGGGAAGCTTTAAGGGCCTGGGAGGCTTTAAGGGTCTTTCCAGCCAGGATAATATCGAGCGCCTTCGGTAGTCCAACAACGCGTGGGAGTCGATAGGTTCCTCCAAAGCCGGGCAGAATACCGAGCTTAGTTTCAGGTAATCCGATTACGCTCGATTTAGCATCGGTCATGATGCGGTAGGTACAGGCGAGTACCATCTCGCACCCGCCACCGACACACGGGCCACTGATAGCAGCGACGGTGGTACACCTGAGATCTTCTAGCAGGTCGTAGGCTGCCTGACCTTCAGCGGCAAGTGCTGCGCCGTGCTTTGGGTCGGTGATGCTCTGAATAAGGGAGATATCCGCTCCGACACAGAAGGATTCTAGGGATGGAGCGAAAATAACTAGCCCTGTTGCCTTAGAGCTCTTTACCTCATTAAGTGCAGCAATGAAGGACTGCAGCCTAGCAGGGGTTAGGGTGATGGCACGCTCGTCAGTATTGCCAAGGGAGAGGAGCGCAATGGCTTTATCGCTTGAAAAGGTTAGGGAGACGGTTCCGGTCATAGGTGGCTAGCTCGATGGCGCTAAACAGATTATCCTATTCAGCTTAGTAAGTCCGAACGATATCAGGTGATTGCAAGCCCTGTCGACATAGATTTAAGGGGGCGGTATTATAGGCGGATGGCAGTAAACATCGCAGCAAATCAAGACACTATCCAGACCCCTCACTGGCAGCAACTACTTGAGTCGTTCGGAGGAGCTCCCTTCGTCGTTCAAATCGTTGAACGCGCGGCCGAGGTGGTTATGGAGATTTATAATCGCCCCTATATACATCAGCAGCAGAAGGGTGATGGCTCCCCGGTATCAGAGGCGGACCTCGCCGCTGCCGACCTGATTGAGCGCGAGTTAAAGCAAACCGGAATTCCGGTTGTGTGTGAAGAGAGCATCACGGCTGAACACCAACACCTTGCGCAGGGGCTATTTTGGCTGGTTGATCCGTTAGATGGAACCAAGGAGTTTCTCGCCAAAAATGGAGAGTTCACCATTAACGTAGCGCTAGTTGCCAAGGGTGTTGCTGTTCTTGGTGTGATCGGTATTCCAGTAACGGGGGAGATCTATCTGGCGGTAAAGGGTGGGGGTGCTCAACGTATCTATCAGGGAAGCTCTGCTGTAATCTCTAATCAGCGCACCACAGGAAATCTAATCGCAGCGGTAAGTCGTTCGCATGGCTCCGATGCTGGCGAGAGCTGGCTGCGTGACTACGGTGTAAGTGAGAAGATACGGTGTGGTTCGGCTATTAAGTTCTGCCGCGTAGCGGAGGGTAGCGCCGATATCTATCTTCGTTTTGGGCGCACCATGGAGTGGGATACTGCTGCTGGCCAGTGTATCCTTGAGGAGTCTGGGTGTAAGGTGCTTAACGCCGATAACGGAGAGCGGCTAGAGTACGGCAAAAGCGGCTTCGCTAACCCCAACTTTATAGCCTGCCGCGCAGATCTTAAGCTTCCGAATGTGGGGCATAATGATCGTGTTGGAAACTTATAAAATAGCTCTATAGGTGTCTTAAAGTGCTGCTTTGAGCTACACTCTCCCCTAGGGGCAGCCCATACACGGTTAAGTATAAGGTGTGAACACGATGAACAAACGACGGGCGTTAGTAGTCTTAGCACTGGCTATAGTAGTTGCAGCTAGTATCGGCCTATGGCGCTCTGCAAAGCCTATGAAAGGCAACGTACTCGTTCTTATGCTCGATACCCTACGAGCTGATCACCTAGGAGCTTACGGCTATCAACGCGCGACTAGCCCCAATATAGATCACTTCGCTCAGGAAAACGTACGGTTCTCCTACACCATTACTGCGGCGCCGTGGACTCCACCCTCGGTTGCTTCGATGTTCACCGGGGTTTACCCGGCAACACATGGCTGGATGCCCCCGAATATACGTAAGGATGTTAAGGAGGCTGCTATAAAGCTAGATGACAAGCTAGTCACCCTGGCTGAGATCTTTAAAGCGAATGGGTATTCAACTGTAGCTGTTTCTCCCAATCCGTGGATCTCGGAAGACTTCGGTTATCAGCAGGGGTTCGAGACATTTGTGTTCAGGGAGAGGGCACCAGCCGAGAAGATAGTAAAGATCGGAGAGGCCCAGATCGATCGGCTTCTAAAAGAGGATAAGCCGTTCTTTATGTACCTACACTTCCTCGATCCGCACGATCCCTATTCGGCCCCAGATTCGTACAAGAGCGCCTTTACTGACGCAGTCCCCGGCAAGCAATATCCTCCCAGGGTGCTTAAAAATATTAACCACTACGACGGCGAGATTAAATACATGGACGCGCAGATTGGGCGTCTTTTTTCCTACCTTAAGGAGCAGGGGCTCTACGACGACCTTACCATTATCCTGGTAGCTGATCACGGCGAGCAGTTTATGGAGCATGGGCAGCATGGTCACGGGCACCAACTCTTTAACGAAGAGGTGCATGTTCCCCTGATCGTAAAGTCCCCCAAGGTACTAGGTGCTAGGGTAGTGAATATTACAACCAGTACCATCGATGTTTTTCCGACGGCGCTTGATGCAGCTGGTATCAAGGTGCCCCAGGGCATACCAGGGGTATCGCTTTTAAATGATACGGAGATTGAATCCCGACAAGGTGTATTTACCGAGATCGAAAGGGTTTTTAAGCAAAAGGCCTTTACTACTCCCGATGGTCTTAAGTTAATTAAACAGATTAATCCGGATCAGAGCGAGATCGTAATCGGTGTGTTTGATCATAATAAGGATGACTCCGAGATAAATCCGATTAAAGATCAGGAGATAATAGCAACGTTGACTAACGAGCTAAGCGAGATCAATCGCTATGCGCTCGAAGGGCGGATAGAGGGTAGCGATAGCGCACGTGGACAACTTAAGGATGCAACCATAGAGCAGCTTAAAACCTTGGGCTATCTGCAATAATGGTAAAATTGCAATGAAGGTTCTGACACGATCGCAGCTGCTCCTGCTCTCTCTATCTCTGGTTTTCTTCGCGCCAGTTACGAGCTGCTGGGCCTACATCGGGCCGGGCGCTGGATTCGCATTCCTTGGATCGGGTGCGGTCTTTATCGTAACTATTTTGCTCGCTATCTTTACCATCCTGCTGTGGCCCCTTCAGACCCTATGGCGCCTTGCACGGGGCAACGGCCGGCCAAAAAACGCCCGTGTTAAAAGGGTCGTAATCCTTGGGCTCGATGGATTAGATCCAAAGTTGCTTGAGGGCTACCTAGCGCAGGGCAAGCTGCCACACTTTCAAAAGTTAAAGGAGCAGGGGGGCTATGCACGCCTAGGAACAACGTTGCCCGCACTTTCACCTGTTGCTTGGTCGACCTTTCAGACCGGAGTAAACCCGGGCGCGCATAATATCTTCGATTTTCTTACCCGTGATAAGCGCTTCTGTCTTCCGGAGCTCTCGGCGGTAAAAACAGAGGTGACCCGCAAGGAGCTTAAGATTGGACCCTTTACTATTCCACGCACCAGTTCGAAGGTGCGGTTAATGCGGCGTTCGCAACCGTTCTGGAAGCTACTTGGGGCGCGCAATATTACGGCGAACATTATCCGTGTTCCGATCTCGTACCCACCTGAAAAATTCCAGGGCAATATCCTCTCGGCAATGTGTACCCCCGATCTGCGCGGCACACAGGGTACCTTCATGCTCTTTACAACCCGTAGTAACCACAAAGCCTCTGCAGGTAGCGACTCAACAGGGGGTGAGGTGCGCACAGTTGTGCGATCAGGAAACCTGATTACCTGCGAACTTGAGGGGCCGCCAGATCCGGATGGAAAGAGTGGTAACCTTAAGGCGCAGTTTTGCGTTAAGATCTTGAGCGCAGAGCGTGCAGAGGTAACGTTAGCAGGGGTAAGAGAAGAGCTAACCATTAATACATTCTCGCCCTGGATACCGGTCGTATTTAGGGTTGGGCGCAAAAAGGTGCAGGGCATCGTGCGCCTATGTATCCGTGAGATGGATGAGCACGTTACGATCTATGCCTCACCGATTAACGTCGATCCAGCAAAGCCGGTACTTCCAATCGCCTCTCCGTTACTGTTTTCAAGTTGGCTTGCCAAACGTCAGGGTAGTTTCGGAACTTTAGGACTACTTGAGGATACCTGGGGGCGTAACGAACTCGCCCTTGATGATCAACGCTTCCTTGATCAGGCCTGGCTCTCGCACGGTGAGCGAAGGAAGATGTTCTTTGAGACCTTGCGCCGCACCCGTGAGGGCATCTGCATCTGCGTTTTTGATGCTAGTGATCGTATTCAGCATATGTTTTGGCGCTATATCGATCCGAAGCATCCTGCACCCCGAGAGAACGTTGAGAAGTTTGCTAATGTGATCCCTGAGATGTATCAAAAGATGGACGCCCTGGTCGGAGAGACGGTGGCGGAGCTTGGGCCAAACGATCTCCTGATGGTTCTAAGTGATCACGGCTTCTCCTCCTTTAGACGGTGTATCAATCTTAACACTTGGCTCTACGAGAACGGCTACCTGGCCCTTAAGGTTGATAAACCGCAGGGACTGGATTACTTGCAGGAGGTTGACTGGACCCGTACAAAGGCCTTTGCGATCGGTCTCTCCGGTATCTACGCGAATAAGCGTGGCCGTGAGCGCTTCGGAATTCTAACCGAGGAACAGGGCGAGACGATTAAGGGTGAGATTATAGCAAAGCTTGAGGGGCTTCAGGACCCTATCGATGGAGCAGTTTCTATCAAACGGGTCTATGATACCAGAAAGGCCTATAAGGGGCTCTATACTAGCGAGGCGCCCGATCTGATCGTTGGGTATAATCCTGGCTATCGTGTCTCGTGGGATTCAATCACCGGCACCGTAGAGCCGCAGGTATTCTCTGACAATCTCAAAGCCTGGAGTGGGGATCACCATATCGATCCGCAGGAGGTGCCTGGTATCCTGTTCGTCAATAGAGCGTTAAGGGTCGATGCGCCAAATATCATCGACATAGCCCCAACCACCCTTGATCTCTTCGGCATTAAACCACCCAGCTATATGGAGGGGCGGGTGGTTGTGTAGCTATTCGATCTTGCGGTCGGTCCTAAAAGTTAAAACGTAACTGGTCACCGTAGTTTAATGTCGCGATTCAAGCTACTTAGATTACGGCTAAGTTTCATAGGTAATTCGATTGTTCGTCCCCTGATCGGGGACGACAGATTTTGTGACCAGTTAATGTTATCACCCCCACCGCATTGCTGCACCAGCAGCTTGCGCTGCTGGATGGGCTCCGCAAATCGACCCCTGAGGGGTTGGTACAGAGTTCCTACGTGTGCAATCGTCCTTAGTTTATTCTGACTAGTTACGTGGAAACTAAGACTCAAACGAAACCAGCACGGCGCCACTTGGTACCTCTTGATCCTTTGATACGTGAATTTTGCTGACAATCCCGCCACGAGGTGACCTGATCGGATTCTCCATCTTCATCGCCTCTATTACGAGCAGCGTATCGCCCTTCTGCACGGTCTGACCCTCCTTAACCTTTATCTCGGAGACGATGCCGGGCAGAGGTGTACGCAGCTCTTTAATGGTGGATGAGGCAGACTGCGCCGTATTAACGTCGGTAATAGTCGCGCGTGGGCTTTTGAGCAGCGGTGCTAGTGAAACCGAGTACTCAACATCATCAACGGCAAAGGAGAGCGTGCTTCCATGCCTAGAGCGTAAGGCAACGAGGTAACTCTTGCCCTGAACTGAAATGGAGTAAGTACTCATTGAATCTCGGCCCTCTCAAGCCCTTCAAGCAGGCCGGTCTGGTGCCAGATCGAACGAACTGTTTCAGAGCAGCATAAAATTCTTCCATCGGGAGCCACAGAGAGCTCGCCAGCAGGCAGGATGTTTGTTAGCGCCGCAGCTATGGCACATACGGTTGCTGGAGATAGGGCAGTAGCTTGATCAAACGATCCGAACACAAATGTAATCCCCGTATGTGAAAGGGGGGGCGGTAGTGGTGGTCGCAGCTCAATGTTATTCATGCTCTCTTAATTCATGCGCTCCTATCAGGCGCTTTTAGAGGGGAATATTGCCGTGTTTTTTCTTCGGGTTAGATTGTTTCTTGGTTGAGAGGAGCGAGAAGGCCTCAATTACCCTAGTGCGTGTCTCGCGGGGACGTATGACAGCATCGATAAATCCGAGCTCTGCAGCCTCCCACGGGTTAGCGAATTTATCCCTATATTCACGAACTAGCTGCGCGCGACGCTCCGGCGCATCTCCGGTAAGCGCGGCATCCTCCAGCTCCTTACGGAATATAATATTTACGGCCCCCTCAGAGCCCATTACCGCGATCTCGGCGCTGGGGTAGGCGAAGTTCATATCGGCGCGGATATGCTTAGAGGCCATCACATCGTAGGCCCCGCCATAAGCTTTGCGTGTAATCACAGTGACCTTCGGTACGGTTGCCTCAGCGAATGCGTAGAGCAGCTTAGCCCCGTGTCTAATTATGCCGCCGTGCTCCTGCTGTAGGCCGGGCAGAAAACCGGGAACATCGACAAGCGTTAGGAGTGGCACATTAAAGGCATCACAGAAGCGTACGAAACGGGCAGCTTTGGTACTGGCATTTATATCCAGACAGCCGGCTAGTACCGAGGGTTGATTGGCAACAACGCCGACTGAACGGCCGTTCAGTCGGATAAATCCGATCACGATATTTTGAGCAAAGGTCGGTTGTATCTCGAAGAATTCGTGCGAGTCAGCGATCGAATGAATTAGCGCCTTAATATCATAGGGGAGGTTCGGCTGAGCCGGAATCAGGGTATCGAGCGCAGCATCCTCGCGTGTCGCCAGATCTCCAGACATGACGAGAGCAGCCTGGTCTAGATTGTTCTGCGGGATAAAGGAGAGCAGCTCCCTACAACGGTCGAGGCAATCCTGATCGCTCTCAGCCTCAAGGTGCGCGATCCCACTGATATTGGAGTGCGTATCTGCGCCTCCAAGCAGCTCCTTTGAAACCTCCTCCTTCGTTACGGTCTTAATAACGTCGGGGCCGGTGATGAACATGTGGCTTGAGCCCTTCACCATCAGCACAAAGTCGGTAATAGCTGGGGAGTAAACAGCACCCCCCGCACAGGGCCCCATAATTAGTGAAAGTTGGGGCACCACACCGGAGAGTAGGGTGTTTCTAAGAAAGATATCTGCATAGCCCCCAAGGCTCTCGACCCCCTCCTGGATGCGCGCTCCACCAGAATCGTTTAAGCCGATAATCGGACACCCGATCCGTTCCGCAAGGTCCATAATCTTGACGACCTTTTTGGCGTGCATGGCGGCTAGTGATCCGCCAAAAACGGTAAAGTCCTGGGCAAATAAGCAAACGACTCGACCGTTAATGAGTCCTGTGCCTGTAATGACACCGTCTCCAAAATAACGCTTGTCTGCCAATCCGAAGTTGTTAGAGCGGTGCGTAACGAACTTATCGAGCTCAGAGAACGACCCGGGATCAACTAGGTAGTTAATCCGCTCACGAGCGGTGAGCTTTCCCCCCTGGTGCTGCTTTGCTACCCGCTCAGCGCCACCACCCTGCTCTGCTTGCGCATCTCTGCGCGCTAATTCGTCGTTTGTATCCATACTATTGAGGGATACTAGCACGAGAATAGGAGGGGGGAAGGGGGGATATAAAGCTTAGGGGGTCTAGGTAGCTAAATTCCCCGCTTTACTAACCTTAACTCAGAAGGGTATCGTTTTAGTGTGAAAAATAGCTATCGAATATTAAACACCCTCCTAAAACTTGTTACGCCAGCTCTTTTACTTGCGTGTTCAACAACTACGACGACGGTGCGCCCACCGGAGGAGTTTGAGGAGCAGGCGTTCAAGGCTATGTCCTCATTCTACTGTGAGTATAAGCGCTGGCCGGAAAACTGGCAGGAGTTTCAGGAGTTCGTAACGTCGATAGGGCTGGGCGAGACGGTTGGGGCTGACTTTCCATCGGCTTCACTTGAGTCACCCCGTGCTATCATAACCACCCTCGACTATCAAAACATGCTTGGAAGTCCGCGCAAGGTCTCCTTTATCGCGCCGCCACAATGCGAGAAAGCTAAAGATCCGGAGCAGGTCGTGATGTGCGGAGGGCGTGTGACATTTCGGCTGCCGCAGGGCTTTTCGTTAATGGGTGGGGTTGCGGTTAAGGAACGGTGGCGGGCGCCCCCATATCCAGATGCAGCTTGGCGTGGCCAAAGTGGTGGCTACATCATAGCATTCCGATTCGGTGAGGTGCTGGTTGATCGAGGGGCGATAGCTGAGTTCAAGGAGACCCTGGAGGCAGCTTATGAGACCTCAATCCCTGGTCTAAAATGGGTACAGAGAGAGGTTGTTGAACAGAACAACCTTCCCCTTCTACTTCATGAATTTGAAAGCAACTCCTCGCGGGGTAGGTTGGCTACCATAGTTCTGTCAGCATCGTTTGATGGAAAGCTACTCTCAATCAATGTGGTCGGACCGGTAGAGGGGCGTAGTAAGGTAGAGGAACTGGCGAGGCTGGTTACCACATCTTTGCGTCTGAATTAGTAACTGGTCACCGTAGTTTAATGTCGCGATTCAAGCTATTGAGATTATGGCAAAGTTTCATAGGTAATTCGATTGGTCGTCCCCTGATCGGGGACGGCAGATTTTGTGACCAGTTAATGTTTTCACCCTCGATTTGCTCCGCAAATCGGCCCCTTAGGGGCTATTGAGTGTCATTACCGTATGCGAATATTTCTGGAATATGCTGACTAGTTACCTGAATTAAATCATAAGGCCTGATAGAGCATGAATCAAAAAGATCAACCGCGCCGTACCTCATCGGGTATGGAGATTAAGGATGTGTATAGCGCGCAGAGTGTTGCGGCTGGTGATGGATCCAAGCCGGGAGAGTTTCCATTCACCCGCGGAATTCATCACTCCATGTATAGGGGCAAGCTCTGGACGATGCGGCAGTACGCTGGCTTTGGTTCGGCCAAAGACACTAATAGCCGTTATCACTTTTTGCTTAAGCAGGGCATTACGGGACTAAGTGTAGCCTTTGATCTTCCTACTCAGATGGGGCGCGATCCGGACCATGCGTTGTCACGTGGAGAGGTGGGACGGGTCGGAGTTTCAATCACCTCGGTGGACGATATGGAGCAGCTCTTTGAGGGCATACCGCTTGAGGATGTTTCGATCTCAATGACGATTAATTCAACGGCAGCGATATTGCTGGCTTTTTTGCTAGTTGTTGCAGAGCGGCGCGCTGTTTCGTGGGGCGCGCTTAGGGGCACCACTCAAAACGATATCCTTAAGGAGTACGTGGCGCGTGGGACCTACATCTATCCGCCCCGTCCTGCTATGCGAATTGTAACGGATCTCGTTGCATTCTGCGCCAAAAACGTGCCGCAATGGAACACCGTAAGCGTCTCTGGGTACCATATCCGCGAAGCTGGCAGCACAGCGGTGGAGGAGGTCGCCTTTACCCTGGCTGATGGGATCGCCTATATCCAGGCTGCTATTGATAGAGGACTTGCGGTTGATGATATTGCCCCGCGCATCTCCTTCTTCTTTAACTGTCACAATAACTTTCTTGAAGAGGTAGCGAAATTTAGGGCCGCACGCCGCCTCTGGGCCAGCATCGTTAAGGAGCGCTTTCAGGCTAAGGATGCCAGGTCAATGATGATGCGCTTTCATACGCAGACCGCTGGAAGCTCGCTAACTGCGCAGCAACCCCATAATAATATAGTCCGCACGACGATTCAGGCCTTGGCAGCGGTGTTTGGAGGGACACAGTCACTCCATACGAACGGATTCGACGAGGCGCTTGGATTACCGACCGAGGAGAGCGCTCAGATCGCCCTCAGAACCCAGCAGATAGTGGCCGAGGAGTCTGGGGTGGCACTCTCTGCCGATCCGTTGGGGGGAAGTTACCTAATTGAAGCGTGGACCGATTGGATCGAGGTAGAGGCACGGGCTCGTATCGCCAAGATCGACGCATTAGGGGGCATGCTGGCAGCTATAGAGCAGCGTTATCCTCAGAGTGAGATAGAGAACTCATCCTATGCGGAGCAACGCTCCATTGAGCAGGGGGATACGCGCGTCGTGGGGGTGAATATCCATGCTAATGACACCGAACAGGCGCCTCCTATACTTAAGATTAATCCTGCAGTTGAGCATGAGCAGTGCCAAAGGATTGCGGCACTAAGAGCGGGGCGCAACCAGGCGCTTGCAACCGAGAGCCTAGCAGCGTTAACGCGAGCTGCCGCCGCAGAGGGGGAGGTTGTATCTTTCATCCTTGAGTGCGCGCGTAGCTCCTGTACCGTTGGTGAGATCTCGGATGCTATGCGTGCGGTTTTTGGGGAGTATCAGGGTTAACTAGGTCGGAGATATGTGGGCCAGAAGAGCCGGTACTACCCCTATTCCGGGTGTTTGATAGTGGGTTACAGGTTTTGAACACCAGAACCTTAAGTTAGTTTATAATGAAGGTGCACAATAACACTTGAACAGCTAGGTTGAGTCGTCTAACCTAAAAGCTTATTCGACTTATGTTGAGAACTAAGCGATATAGTGGTTGAGTAATAGAGTAATGATAGGGTATAGAGTGGCCGGATTTAACTCGGCTCATGAATAGGATAGTTTTATGAAGAAGAAAGATCTTGATACCTTAAAAGGGATACTTGAAGAGGAGAAGAAGCGCATTCAACGCCACCTCGATGACCTTAGCGATGAGTCGGTTGAGGAGCTTGAAGGTGCCAGCGGCGACACGGTTGATATCGCAGCGCTCGAAATTAATCAAAATTCGATCCTAAAGATCGGGAAGCGAGAACTCAATCACCTCAAGAAGATCGATGCTGCGCTTATAAAGTTTGCGGATAACACATACGGAGACTGCGAGAACTGTGGCGAGCATATAGCAGTTGCCCGTCTTATGGCTCGACCTGTTGCGCAACTTTGTATCGACTGTAAGACAGCTGAGGAGAACGAGGAGCGTCGCTATACAGATCGCAGTGCAGATGATGATGGCGATGGATTCCCAGATGAGGGTGACGACCTGTAGGAACTGATTACGCGTTAAGTACTGATTCAAGCTCCGCAAAGAATTCGCATCCAGACACTATTAGATTATCTACAAATAGATCTCCCGGATATTTTGCAGTCAATTTCTGCGAGTCATTATCATATGCATAGTGACCGATTGCGGCACCTGCTTCGCGCGCTATAAGACAACCTGCCGCCCCGTCCCAGGGCATCAGGGTCTCTTCGTAGTAGGCATCAAGTCGTCCACACGCAACCCAGCAAATATCGAGCGATGCTGCGCCAAGCCTGCGGATATCGCGGCAGCGAATTAGTACGCGCTCAAGACGGGCGCAGATATTTGCAGCGTTAGAGCGCTTGTAAGGGAATCCTGTCGATACCAGCGCGTCAGCTAAGCTCTTTGTGTCAGCTACATTAATTTTGAGCCCGTTGCAGAAAGCGCCCCCACCTTTGACAGCCGTAAAAACCTCAGCCAGGAAGGGTGCTGCAACCACACCAACCTGTACGATCCCATCGAACGCAAATGCTATAGATATTCCGACCTGAAAATGTCCATGAGCATAGTTCGTAGTTCCATCTATAGGGTCGATTACCCAGAGTGGGCCAACTCCGTACTGCTCCGGGGTGTGCCCCTGAGTCGACTCCTCTGCCAGTATCTTATGGTCTGGAAAGTGCTCCAGAATTGTCTCGATAATAGCTTTCTCGGCTGCGAGATCGGCTGTCGTAACGAGGTTGCGCGCATCCTTAAAAGAGACAGCAACTGTCAGCGAAGCGCGCTGCTCTCGTGCTATGGTAGCTGCGCGTTCGGCGGCTTTAAGGGCTACCTTAAGGATCTCACTATTTGCAGGAGCGTTCTTTGTGGTCACGGTTATATGCATCCTTTCGGGCTGGAGTGAATTAAAGAACAAGGTTATCGTAAAGCCTGCTTGTAATAAGCAGCTTAAGCAAGCTCCACTGTGCGAGAAAGTATGTCAGAGAACACAAGGTTGGACAAATCGTTAACACCACGCACCAGGGAATTTGCACTCTCGTGCGTACGTGGACTCTTTACGCAGCAGGCCCTGGCCAAGATTAACCTGCGGCTTAAGGTTGTTGGAAGGCGCGAGGATGGGTATCACCTTCTAAGCATGTTCAATTGCAATACCGATCTAAGCGATCAGATTGAGTTAACCCTCTCGGAGTCCCCGCAGATAACTTTGCAGATTGAGCCGCACGGAATCTTAAATGAGCCACCCGCGTCTAACCTAGCTGTGCGGGCTTTTCATGCATTCTGGCAGGCATTTGATCTTGAATCTGCGCCGGTTGGAGTCACCATTACTATTCGCAAACGTATTCCGATCGGTAGCGGTCTTGGTGGGGGGAGTAGCGATGCTGCCGCGGTATTGCGCATCTTGGCGGATAATTTCCAAACATTTTTATGCGTAGAGCTCGGACTCTCTGAGGAGAGCTTTCGCGAGAGTATCGTTAAGACCGCGCTCTCTTGTGGAGCTGATGTACCCTACTCACTGTACGGCGGAGCTTGCTGGGTGCGCGGCATAGGTGAGCGTGTACTGCCGCTGGTAGGTGTAACGCAATGGCCTGGGGAGGTGCTGATAGTTGTTCCGCCAACTCCGGTACCGACCAGGGCCTTTTATAACTACTATAGAGAGCGTAACCCTATTATTCCCTCTGCGAGCGATGTGGCCATGGAGAGCTTCTCTCGGCACCCAGTTAAGGAGCTGCGGGAGCTTATAGAAAACGACTTTGAGCGTGATGTGGTCGCATTTGTGCCGGAGGTGGGCGAGACTTTAAAGGTAGTACGCAGGCTCTTTCCAGAGGGTAGTTCAATCACTGGTTCCGGTTGCGCCATCTTTGCCCTGGCCGAGAGGGGCGAGCTGGGGCGCATTGAGGAGCTAGTTAAAGAGCTAACTCCCCGTGGCGTCTCGGTACATAGGGCTAGC
>Ga0209190_1001986_pt1 | contig 14042 bp, 13 predicted proteins | sample M_140205_XF_Meta_FD_187315 | JGI IMG/M metagenome (GOLD analysis project Ga0209190, IMG submission 187315) | Freshwater microbial communities from Lake Montjoie, Canada to study carbon cycling - M_140205_XF_MetaG (SPAdes) (version 2) | ecosystem: Environmental > Aquatic > Freshwater > Lake... | reverse complement strand
TTAATATAAACCTATTTTTAATATGGATTGGGTGACAGTCAGTTATAATGGAAAAAAACGGTCTTTTGCAAATCAGCCATCATTACAAACAACACCGCATGATATAAAACTTGCCGGAATATTTTTAATATCTAAGGATACAAATGACCGTGTAGTTATAGGTTTATTAAATAATGGAGCAAAAAAAAAATGGCTTGTTAATAATATGGGAATAACACTAACAACTATATTAGAAGATTTTGGTTCTAGATTAGAAAATAATGAATCTCATTCAGATGGAATGACACGAATTGTAAAAGAATTATCATTAGATATAATTGATATATCTAAGTTAATTGATACAATAACTGTGCATAATAAATCGAAAATGATTTCAGGTATAGTATATATTGATTATACGGATATGATTAAATTTCAAGAAAAATATCGCGAAAAAATATCGATTATAGATAAGACTACTATTCCTAAATATTGCGGAGATATGGATAATATTCATTTTATTTATTTGGATAATATTAATGAAAATTTAAAACGAGTTGAAATTTATAGTGGACAAAAATATTCGGAAAAATACTGCTTAGCAACGGATATCCATGGAAAGACTGTGTGGTTATCCTATAGAACTCAAGGTTTTTTAATTGATAATTCATTTTTAGAAAAAGTGCACGATACCGTTTATAATGATGTGAAAATTGCATTAAATCTATAATACACTACATAATCCAGCAGCACAACTTAATTTAGTAACATCCTTATTTTTAATAGGTGTATAGTATATCTCTTCTAAATTAATATTATAGTCTCGTAATTGTTTAAGTTGTTTTAATGAAAAATATTGTGGAATATAAGTTGAATGGAACATTTTAATTATATAAGTACGTAATTATATTTTTTATATAATTTTAGACACATCAAATTTATTTTTTTTAAATAATTGGTCTAATGCTTTTTATAATATGAATAAATGGCTCACGTTATTTATTTGCAAATATTAGATTTCATCTAATTATATAGATGAAACCATATATTTGGATATTTATACTTTTTATCATAACTATATTAATATATAAATTTATCTATATTAAAGAAATAAAAGAAAAAAAATCTTCTTTTTGGAATAATATGCCAGTAATGCAATTTGATAAAGAATACAATGTAAATAAAATAGTAATTGATGAAAAATATGGATACGCGGTGCCAGACCAATTAGATATATCACTATTTAAAATAGATAATAATATTGATGAAATTTTATTATTTTTAAATAATAACTATATTGATGGTTATTCTATGTCTAAGGATTATATCTATAGAAAGATGTCTATACCAGGGTCAATTGGCATAATATACAAATCAAATAATAATATATTAGGTTTTATACAATCAAATCCGTTTGAGTTTATGGGTAAATTATTCAGTTATGTTGACCTATTATGCGTTAGTAAAGAGCATCGCAGTAAAGGATTAGCTAAAAAACTTATAGACAATATTATTTATTATTCCCCAAATAAGATATTTATACATAAAAAAGATAAATATCCATTACCGTTTACTCATTTTTACACTACATCTCATTATAGTTGTGGTATAGCATATCTTAAAAATAAATATGGTCTTAAAAAAACATTATATACTCAAGTATTTGAAAATCATAGTGACAAAGATAGTGACAAAGATAGTGACAAAGATAGTAATATATATGTATCATCTGATAGTATTAAAACATATAAATATGAAAATAACTACATTTCATTTTCATTACATAAATTTAGAGCTATAGGGTATTTAAAAATTGCAGAAATTTTTTATATTAGTACAAATTTTAAAGATTATGCTGATATTATAACAATTATGCATGATAATCAAGTTGATTTTATGGTTACTTTACCCAATGGTTTATTTAAAGATAAGATAGATGAAGACTTTTATTCTAAAAGTATGGAACTGTATGTTTATACATTTAATTTTGTCCTACAACCAATTACAGAAGAATTATGGTTTAATATTCCTTAAATATACCGCACTCTAAAAAATACTATCTATAATAAAATAGAAAAAACGCAAAAAACAAAATAAAAAATTTGATATAATAAACCGAAATGTGCCTATATTAATAGAAATATTCAAAGTATTAATATACTATAATGTCATCATTGCAAAATAGAAAACCTCTTTGTATTGGTAAAAAAACACAATATTATAAGACACTCTATAACCAAAACCATTCTGAATTTTGTCGTAGATTTATTGACACGGTTCTAATTCAACATTTTGATTTAATTTTAAACAAAAGTGTATTAAATAATATTGATTCTCATGGTATTAATTACAAAATTAGAGATACAGACGCATTTCTTTGGATGATAAGAGACTTATTGGATAATTTTATGTCATACACTTCGGTAAAAGATGTTGTATTTAATAAAGATGTTACAATTGCAATTGACAAAATGTTTGTGGAAATCAAATCGGAGTATCATTTTATACAATTGCTGTTTACTAATGCTCCTAAAAATGCGAAACAATAATAATTATAATTTTACTTTATATCTATTTAAAAAAATAATATAGTAAAAATATAAATCAATTAAATATAACAATGGAAAGATTTACTGATATTATTGATAAAGATAGTATAGATTATATAAAAGATTTTTATTATAGGTTAAAAACGGATAAACCTACTAATCAATTTAATAATAATTCACTGCATTTATACTGGAAAAAAATAATTAAAAAAGGTGTTTTAGAGTTAATACAATGGTATTATGATGAAATAAAAATCAATAATTATTTTGATATCGATAGCACCTTTATAAAGAAATTACATTATATAAATACAGACCAAAATTGTCATTATTTTTATGTAAAAATAATAGAGCATGACAGCGACTATGTGCACAAAATTCAACTTATTGATTTTAAACGATTACTATCTAGAGGTTATTTTGAAACTGCTAAATTTCTATTAAGCACCGATTTTCCTCATTCTGAAACATTTGATTTGGATTATATTGCAAAAGCAATAGTAAAATATGGTAATGAAGATATAGTTCAATATGCAATTAATACTGATTTTTTTCAAATTTGGAAAATGATGAAAATGGTTAACCACTCAAACCAAAATGAAGGTAGTGACGATGATGAAATACATACACAATCATCTGAAACACTGATATATTATTTACTTGAGCCAAATATTAAGCTGTTTGACAAAAGTATAGAACGTTATGAAAATATATTTTTTAAATTAATAGATATTCTAGATGATGATGAATATATACAAATGGCAAATGATGTTATTAAACGCATAGGTGTTATACTATCAAAACATCTAATAAACATATTTAATTTTATTATATGTCAATATATCCATTTAATTAATCCTGAAATATGGCTTGAAAATTATATATTATCAATATTTACAAATAATACTAATTCTATAGAATTAATTAAACCATATTTGGATAAATCATTAATATCTAATTATACCGAGCGACTACATAATATAAATATAGATACATATTGTGTTTCGCAAGATGCAATGAATATATTTTATAATGAATTTAAGGATTTAATATCTAGTTATCACTATTTTGATATTATAGTATGTGATTTGCCTATATTTAATCCAGAAGATACTAGTAAAAACTCAAATTTTCTTTTAAATGTATATCCTAATTTATATAAAGATAATATAACTATTGATAATATAATTGAATATTACACTAGATACTCTGATTGGGATGGTAATATAATTACATATCTAATAGAAATATATCCTGAATTTAATCCAATTGATGAAAACCATAATTTATTTAAGGCAATTCGTGAAATTAATATGAATCGAGTTCACACAGAAGAGCCTAATGACATATTATTACAACACGATATATTACAATTTTTAGTTGAAACATATCCAGAACATTATAAATCGATTGCGGTAAATGATAGTGATGAAAATTCTGATGGATTATACTATTTACTTATTCATGAAAATCCATATATTCCAATTGACTTTAATAAAGTGCTGTCTGAGTTTTTTGATAAAAACTCATTAGATATTATAGAAAATAAACATTTAGAATGTCTTATATGTCAAGATATTATTGATACTAATAATGAACGAATTATATCTTGTTGTAGAACAGATAATTTTGATAGTGGTCATATATATTGTGAAAGTTGCTTAAAAAAATGGTTAAAAGAAGATTGTAGAACTTGTCCTAATTGTAGAAATAAACTTTTTTAAATTACAATTAAACACATGCCTAACTAAATATATTTTAGTATTTAATATTAAATATATTTAATTTAGTATTAAAATTATGATATAATAATTATCCATTATGTGGGATTTTTTTTACTATTCCATCCTCACAATACAATATGACTCTGTTATATTGTGTTGGCATACTTTTTAAATAATCATAATTATTAGTTCTTATTACAAAATACCCTTTATCGTGTAATATAGTTGTAATTACTTTTTCATTTTTAAATTGGAATTCTGGCCAAATATAGTTTTTTTTTAAATTTGGATCATATTTGTCGGTATTATTAGATTTTTCTATTATAGTATTTTGTATACAACTATTACCCATTGTGCTTGCTAATATATTATATAAACTTTTTATAATAATTAATATTTTAATTATTTATTTATATTTAGATAAATAAATAATTAATTGTTCATTGATTATCACTTACTATTTAGTGTAATTGGTATATTATTTAAAATTTTAGGTATATTTTATAAATTTGAAATAATAAATTCATTTAAATAATATGATTCTAAAATAAATAGCAAACATGGCAACTACACAAAAAAAGGGATTAAACCGTAATACCATTGATAAATATTATACGAAAGATAGTATAGTTGAGATGTGTATAACATGTGTTAAAAAATATATAGATATTAAACCCGATGATTTAGTTATAGAGCCTAGTGCTGGGAATGGGTCTTTTATCAACGGTATTAAATCATTATCAAGTAATTGCATGTTTTATGATTTAGAGCCAGAAAACAGTGAAATTATAAAACAAGATTATTTACTATGTAATTATGTAGATTTAGCTGCCAAATTTAATAATATACATATAATAGGAAATCCTCCATTTGGTCGTCAATCATCATTGGCTATAAAATTTATAAAAAAATCGTGCAAATTTGCCAATAGTATTTCATTTATACTGCCGAAAAGTTTTAAAAAAGATAGTTTAAAAAAAACATTTCCATTACATTTTCATCTTATATTTGAAATTGATTTACCAGATAAATCATTTTTAGTCGATGGCAAAGAGCATAATGTTCCATGTATTTTCCAAATATGGGAAAAAAAAAATGTAAATAGAATTGTTAATGAAAAATTAGAGCCATTGCATTTTATATTTGTTAAAAAAACGGAGAACCCAGATATTTCAGTCAGACGCGTTGGTGTAAATGCAGGTGCTATTGATATAAGCATTGATAAAAAAAATATACAAACACACTATTTTATAAAATTTACAAACGCTGAATCCATACATCATAATATATTACAATTATTAAATGTATCATACCCTATGAACAATACAGTTGGTCCTAGGTCTATATCAAAGCAAGAATTAATATCAAAATTTAATTTATTCTTATAAATATAATTATACAAATATTTTTAATTATAATTATATTTATAGCAATAATAGATTATACCGACTTATATATTGATTATTTCCATGTAATATGGTCCTTTAGAAAATTAAATAAACTTGATAAAGGTTCACCGGTTGCATGCTGTTTATAGGCTACCCCAGCAATATCTAAATGCATCCATGGTGTTTTAGGATTTACAAATTCATTTAAAAAAAGACCAGCCATTATAGTATCTGCATGTGCATTAGGATTATAGCTAATATAGTCAGCAACATCTGATTCTAAAAGCTTTGTAAATTTACGATGTAATGGTAAAGTCCAATATAATTCTTGATTATCATGTCCGATTTCATGCAATTTATCCGAAAAACTTTTACCTAATTTATTATGTAATACAACGGTTCCCATAGTGCCTAATATAGATGATGCTTGACCAGTAAGTGTTGCAATATCTATAATTAATTTCATATTACTAAAAGTTTTTTGTGCATAGCAAAGGGCATCTGCTAAAATAATACGGCCTTCTGCATCGGTATTTGATATTTCAACAGTTTTACCATTGCATGTTTTGATTATGTCTCCTGGATGAACTGCATCTTTTGATGGCATATTTTCAACAATTGGCAAAAGTGCGATGAAATAGCCTTCTAAACCCATTTGTGCTATGGTTTTTATAAGGCCATATACATATACTGCACCAGTTTTATCACATTTCATATCTCTAAAATCACCGCGTTTAAGATTTAGACCACCACTATCAAATATTACACCTTTACCTACTAACACAACAGGATTTAGCGCAATACCACTACTACTTTTATAATATTGTATTTCTATTAACCTTGCCGGATTTTTACTTCCACTATTAACCGCTAATATTCCATTCATATTTTTTTCCTTTAAATCAATTTCTTCTAATACCTTTATTTTCATATCTCGATGCTTATTTTTCTTAATATGGCCCAATAGTGTATTAGAATCTATAATATTTGGAGGTGTATCAACTAATCGCATACATTCTAAAATATTATTAGATACTATAGAGCACTCTAAAATATTTTTTAGATGTGGTTGCGTCTCTACGAGTTTTTTAGAATAAACTTGCACATTTTCAAGTCGTTTGATATCTTTATAACGATAAGACGCTTTACAAAAAGCCTCTATTATTTTATTACTATATGTTTCGACACCCTCTAAATCTAATATAAGATTTAATTTATTTTTTGTAGCTATTTTTGTTATTTTTTGATATAAACGGTCTAGGGAATCTTCATATGTATGTTCTGTAACTATTGGACAAAAATATATATGACGGTGTTTTTTGTTTCTAATGTCGTCATCTACAAAAAACATTAAATTATGTTCAATAAATGTATATGTTTTGGGCTGAGTCATTATATAATATATTTATAATTTATTTATAAACATTTAAATATATATTGGACTGTTTGTGCACTTGTTGTTGTTATATCAAAGTCATTATCGAATATTATTTTACTCCGATATAATAAATGCGTTATTTTACCATAATCATTATCAAATTGTGTAACGGTATTAATAGTAGTTGTGTCTTTATATAAAACTTTTAATATAGAAGTATCTTTATTAAATTCTAAATCAAAATCCTTAAATATTGTGATATTATGTATGTCGTCAATTATTACCTTTTCTAAATTTGATGGTAGATTTTCTATATCTTCTACTACCCAATTAACGCCAATGTCATTTGAGCGTAATATTACATTATCAAACATAAGAAATATTGCATTTGGAAATAAATCAATAGATTTATTATCCAATATTGAGCAATTTGAAATATATTTATATGTAGATAATATGGATATGTTTTGAAGTTTATCAAATGTGGTTTCTAACCATAAATTATTATTTGACATTTGATATAAGTTATTTAGATTACTTATATATAGTGTATCATTTTGAATAATAAAATTAGAATATATTTTATTTATATGTGTCTTAAAATAATTGGTATCTTTAAAATTAAAAAGGTCTTCGGTTATTAGTATACCAATATTTTCAGCATAAATAAAATACTGATTATTAAAATATGCCATTGATAAAATTCTATTATTAAGTTGTATTTTCGCATATGTTGCCCAAGTATCTGTGTTATTATCTAATATATATATAAAACCATTTGACATACCTATTAAATAGCTATTATTGGCTCTAATTATGGTATTTTTATCTGAAGTAATCATATAATTCCCGTCTAAAATATAGGTTTTTTTCCAATATTCATCTTTTTTATAAATTGTTAATTCATTATTAAATTTAAGATATCCTACTGCAAACATAATAGTATCAACTAATTTTATATATGAAATATGGGTATCTAATAATTCTTTAATGGAAACCCAATTTTTAAAGTCATTGCTCTGAAAAACACCATTTGCTTTTGATATAACATAAAAATATATATTATCTGTTTCTATATCAATAATATCGGTGAAAACAAATGTGTCTACCTTTCCCCATTGGAATTGGTGAGATAATTTATATAATAAATCACCATTATTTGTAATGGCTAAAGACCCATATCTATTTATAACTACGTATTTTATAGTTTGTTGAATAAATCCTCCATTAATAATGCGATTATTTTGTAGAATATGAAAATTACCATTATCTTTTTTAGTGCTACTACTAATAAAAATGATGCCTTCATTAATTTTAATTTTATCATGAATATACACCTGTCCATTTTCTAGTTGATAATCTTGTAATTGTATTGAATTATTATTTTTAATTGTGTATTTTTTATTTGGCATCATATTAACAATAAATGTTATTAGTTGTGGTTTAGACTGTATTTTACCGTTAGATATAGTTAAAAGCTGGTTTTGAGCATTTGTATATTTATGTAGATATATATCACCAGATGAATTAAGAGTAACTATTTTATTTTTATCATGTTGAACTGTAAGCGTATCATTTACCATAGATATATTTTCACCTATGTGTATTCCATTATTAAAACAACTGTTTTCTTCAACTTTTTCAATATCTTCTTGTAGTTTAATAATTGTTGAATCTAACTGGTCTATTTCCTTAATTGACAATGATGTTTTTGATGTGATTTCTCCTAAATGATTGGTGCATAATATGGAGCTATTGGGTTTATTAATAAAAATTCCATTTTCAACATGAAGCTCATTAATTCCAATAGGTGTATCACGATATACAAGTTGACCATAATTTACTTTCCATTGACTACTAACTAATTTACAACCATCTTCATAAAATCCAAGTTTAGTATTTATTGAGCCATTTGTATCAACGGTATATTTAGGTTTTTCAATATTTATACCCATATTTCCATTATTCATCATTGTAAAATAGTTATTACCTATATTAAAAATTAATCCTGATGATGTGCTTACAATACTATTACTCATACTATTAGAGCACTTAAATTCAAGTTTTGAATTTTCACTATGTAAAAGAATACTGTTTCCATACAATATTGAGTGTTCATCAATTAAATTATCCTCAATATTTTTAGCATATATTTTAATGCGATTATCTATTTTTGTATTTAATTGATGATATACATTATCCAATTTCGAATTAATATCTCGCTTAATCAGGTTTAAATCCCGTTTATCTAACGAATTTTCAATAAAATCGCTTAAACATTTGTTTTTAACATATATATCATAATTAGTATGTAGCTCTTTAAAAAGATATATACTGTCATTTTCTGAGGTAAATGACTTAATAATTGGATGATTATCTATAGTTGATTGAATATCGGAAAATTTGGGTAAAGAATTGTAAAAATCATCTATTTTTGTTGTTAATCTTTCTACTTCGAATGTAAATGTATTAACTGAATTAGATGTATTATCTAAGTCTCCTTTTATAATGTCTATTCCTATTTTATGCTCAATATTATACGTGTTCTGACATTGGATGAATTCGGATATATTATTTTTAAAAATATTGTATTCTTGGTCTATAGAATTGGTTTTACCAACTAATATATCAATACTATCATTATGGGATATGTTATAATTATGCTCAGCTAATAAATTAGTTTCTATTAATTCAATTCTATTGTTATGTACACCTATTATATTTTTACAATTTTCGGTATTTGTTTTTAATGTTTCTATTTCAGATATGGAATAGTTTAACTTATATTTAAATGTATCCATATTTAAAAAAATATTACCTATTTTATCATCATTTGTTGCACTAATACCTGATAAATGATTTGAAACATCTTTTAATGATTTTGGATTTAACATACTATATATATATTATAAAATACAATTCTTAGGTAATGATTACTTATTAATTTATTATATAATAAACTAATCAATAAATACTAAAATTCTATATAAGATAAATAAATCATAAATCCATAACATGTATGTATGATTCAAAAATCTTTATTGGTTATGTTGTATATTGAAAGTCAATTATAAAAAATAAAATCAAACAATATAAATCTTTATTAGGTTTTTGTATTTTTAATAACAATTAACAGCATTTAACAAACAATTAACAAGACTTACCAAGACTTACACTTACATCTACATCTTAAATGTTGCACCATTTTCAATCAAAGTATCACCAAGCTTCAAACTAACAATCCAACCTTCATATTTGCTATTGTAATAAAGGGGACGGTCCAAACCTTTCATCTGAAGTTTCCAGGTAGTAGGCATACGCTGGTCTTTACCCCAATATGCATATCCACCGGATACTTTAGTTACTTGGCTGGCGGGCTGAAGAATATACGAATTCTTAGTTTCACGATTAATCTTAAAATGCCAGTTGGACAACAATTTAGATGAAACGGGCTTTGAGCATTCAACCGATACATCTGTTTCAGTATCACTGGTTTCATCATATTGGTCAAGACCCGCCCAACATTCAGATTGTTGCTGACAGCTACTTACACAGCAACCTTGAGATTGCTGTTGACAGCTACTTACACAGCAACCTTGAACGGTATCAGTTGCACATAGCCAGCTATAATATGGAATAGCAAGATAAATAGTATTATATTCAGGAAATTGAAGTTCATAATCAGTTAGGTTCATACCGATGTAATAATACATAAGCCTATCAAGGACATCGCGTTTCAAATGATGCAATGAAAATTCAAAAACACGAAAACAATTGGTATCTACTTGAGGAAGATGTGCGGTAAGAAATCCGTTAGGGGAAATATGCGTGGTAAACATATCATATTGACGCGCCTTATCTTCAAATTGGGTAATACTTTCCCAGCCAGTTTCATCCAAAACATAATCGGTAGTCGAGCTACGGAAATGATTTAGATAAAACCTCACAGGCAACGGTTGAGCATAACTATTGCGAGGAGCATTACTGAATTCACAACTAGAGGTTTTACTTGAGTGCTGAGACGGAGACATTATATATGATTTATACTGCTATTATTTTTAAGTATATATTTTCACGTTCAATTTTTTTTCGATATTCATTTTTTTGAAAAAAATCAATGTATTTTTTAAAAAAACAAAAAAAATTGATACAACAATCATAACAGACTTATAGTTGTATATTAACTTATTATCTTTATCACAATGGTTGTTACTAGAAGTATGGCTGCTAAATTATTTATTCCTAATTATACAATAGAATACACTCCAAATAGATATAACCCAGATACACGAATTTCCCTAGTTACTGAAGAAAATATAAAAAATCATGCTATTACACTATCTGATATGTTTGATATATATAATGACATAAGGTATAAGGCCAATAAAAACGGTGGTTCAATTGCACATGATGACTACAGACCATTGTTATATTCAATCATGGGTATTTTCTACAATACTATTGATAAGACTATAATAAAAATAAAAAAGGCAATAGTTGTAAACAAAGATATAACTACTAAAAATGCGATGGCATTAATTCTTACTCAAGTAGCTGATATTGATATTGAATTTAGACAATTTGGTATAAATAATCATTTTGGCGATTTAAACAAAAATAATGAGCAATTGGAGTGTTTTACGGACCAGCAAATTTTATATATGTATTCCCAATGGTTAACATATTCGGATATAAAATATATGAATTTATTTAAACACTTAAAAAAAGTGTATGATGAATACCTCGACATTTTAAAATTAGCAATAGTAACTCACCCATTTCTCAACGAGTATTTTAGTGAAGAGCTGTGCATCAACAATTTTTCTAAAGATAGTATTTATGGATATATCAGTAATATAAATTATATGTAATTGGCCTATTCATATATTATATATACATTTTCTAATCCCAAATGCATCAATTCGAAAAAATAATAACGCCTTAAATATATTTCTCTATAATCTTTTTCCATTTTATTTATATATTTATTATATTTAAAATAAATAAGATACATTTTATTTATATATTTATTATATTTAAAATAAATAAGATACATTTTATTTATATATTTATTTATTTTATTGTCACTTTGTTGCTATTTATATTTTTATAACATTAATTGAAATAATGGCAGTGTCAAGCATATTGCGTATATTACTATGACTCTCTACATAATGATATGTTTTGTCTTCCCATAAAAATGGTTTTTTTTTCAGTATTACTTTATATCCCTTAGGCACAAATATAGATGATGCGCGCATATTTTCATAACCATCTCTACAAAATCCATTTAGGTCATTATTATCAATATCACATTTGGTGTAGCCTAAAGGAACATATATTTGCTCTCCATTATAATTAGTTTTAGAATATAATATAACCTTTTCTTTATAAACATGGGTTGTATTCACAACGATAAAAGATTGCATTCTATCATTAAACGCATAATTTTTAAGATTTGGTATATCTCCACTTATAAACATAGAAGCGCCAGTAAAATCGGGTTTTTCAAAAATTTGTAAATGTAATCCTTCTGGAATTTTGACAGAACTTATAGATGTATCCATGAATTTAAAATTATTAAAATGTGTTTGATTATTTGCAATTATAAACTGTCTTTTACAATTGTAATCAATATCTTTGTAAAGCACTATTGTTGCTTTCTTTTCAAGGGGTTCAATCTGTGAAACTAAGAATGAATATAAACCGTTATCTGATTTCTTTATATTTAAATCGGATATGTTTTTAGATACTATTTCAACAATATTTGAATTTTGAAAGACTTTAATTTCATAGCCTTCATTTATTTTCAATGAACGAATTTGATGCATATCTATTTCTATAAAACCTAATACCAATGATAAAGATTTACCATTAAAATTTTTATTATAGAAAACTTTCCCAATAGAATTGGGACAACTAACATTATCTTTTTGTATAATTTCAATAATTTCAATAGATACTGTTTGGTCATTAAAATTATGGTCAATTAGATTGGATGCACTGTTTGATAGAAGAATACTGTTTCCTTGGAAATTATCATTACTATATAACACAACTTCAAAATTTTCGGGAATAGATATAGAGCTAATCGATTTTACAGGTAGTGTAATTTTTTGAGATGTATATCTGCCAGGTTGTAAAGTAATAAATACACCACGCATATTTTTATCAGTGTAGAAAACGGTGTCGTTTTTTACTAAAGTGATTCTTGGGACAATTTTCATGGTTTTTCCTATGATATTTGGATTGTATTCATCTACTATATTACCTATAAATTTATTATTATCATCATATGCATCAATCATAAGATGTGAGTCTAAATGAATAGTTTTACTTTTAAAGATATCTATTACTTTTTGTTGTTCTTGAACTAATTTCTTTAGCCTATTTTGTTCTTTTTCAGAACAGTGTACTTTAGCACAGCAACTATTGCATCGTTTTGCTTGAATATTTATGATACCTAAGACTGATAATAACAATATAAAAATTATTTTTTTACCGGACATTAGTTCTATGTTTTGCTATTTGGCTAAGATATGTAATACATATTAAATGTAAAATCAATTTTTATAAGCGTATTTAATCCATATTCTTATAAATATCGACTAATAAATTTATCTTTACTAAGATATAAACACATCCGTATATATATATTTAGATGTTATCTTTAGCTGCTATACATAAAATAACTGGTGAATATACGCATCCAAACTTTGCTAAAAAAACAGAGCAATTTATATGTCCAGAATGTAGAAAAGATTTAATTTTATGTCAAGGACAAGTTAATATTCATCATTTTAGACATAACGTGGATAGTATTAATCCGTGTAATTATTATAATAATCCTGGCGAAACTGCTTTACATAAAGACGCAAAAGAACTAATGAAATCTATATTAAATAAATGTATGCACATAACTATGAACCGTAAATGTTCCCAATGTTCAAATAACAATATAGCTATAGAAATAAAAACACAAAATGACAATACTTCTACCGAATTAGAATATAGATTTGAATAT
>Ga0209190_1001984_pt1 | contig 14045 bp, 9 predicted proteins | sample M_140205_XF_Meta_FD_187315 | JGI IMG/M metagenome (GOLD analysis project Ga0209190, IMG submission 187315) | Freshwater microbial communities from Lake Montjoie, Canada to study carbon cycling - M_140205_XF_MetaG (SPAdes) (version 2) | ecosystem: Environmental > Aquatic > Freshwater > Lake... | reverse complement strand
TCAATCGGCCAAGCGAACGTCCAAGCGCGCCCTCGGCCTCAACACGATCGGTGAGCGTGCGCGCTTGCGTGGCCGATGCGCGCGCCTGCATGACCGCGGTCAACGTTTCTTTTTCATGCGTGGCGTACCCCTTGACCGTCTCCACCAAATTGGGAATCAAATCATGGCGGCGTCGCAGTTCAACATCGATATCGGCGAAGGAACCCTCGGCCGCGATACGGCGTCGCTGCAAACTGTTGTACATGGTGATCAAAGCAATCACCACCACAACCACAATGGCAACAACAGCGATAAGGGCAATTGGAATCAGATTCAACATGCTGAACAAGATACCCATTTATATGACTGTGAATTTCTCCACGCCGCGCCCGTCTTAATTCCAACTCAAGCCCTTGGGCCAGCGCGAAGTTTCCTGGGCATCCGCCGCGGCGACCAGGCCTTCAAGCCGGGCGATTTCATTGGCCACAAGTTGGGCGCGTTCCCATGGATTGCCGCAAGCCAACAAGTGGTAGCGCGCATTTTCGTCGCGCAACATGGCCGCGCCAACAAGTTCAATCACCGCGTAGGTCGGCATGTCCTTTCGATCCGCCCACTCCGCCACTTTTTGCACGCTGGCCAATCTCTGCAACATTGGCCTGTGCAACAACTCCTGCAAAATCTTCCGCGCCGCTTTCATTTTGGGCGGCAAATGATTGGGCGGATCAATGGGCTGCAACATGGCCGTGCGATACGCGCGCGATTCACCTGGCTCTTGAATTTCTTTGATGCGCGCGCGGCAAACTCCGTGCAACACGATGTTGTGCCTGCCATCTTTCAGCCGCTCATGCTGCACGATTTGTCCAACACACACCGCCGGCCGCAACTTGGGCGCGGCTCCAAGCGCGTCCACAAACTTCGCGCCCACAATCGCCATGGCGATCGGACCCGCTGTCAATAAATTTCCGTCGTGCACTTTGCGCAGCGCGTCCTCCACCATCTGCCTGTAACGCGGCTCAAAAATATGCAGTCCTTGAACCGCGTGCGGTAAAAGCGAAACACACGAAAGTGGAAAGAGTGGAATCGGTCGATTGAAATCGACCATGATGGTGTCGCTCATACAAAGTCAATGCTAGGAGCGCGAAAGGGATTCGTCATCTCTATCTTGCGGAAAGTTTTTCCAAATGCTTCACCGCCGAACGCGTGCGATGTTGACGCGAGGAACGGAAAAGCGTGAGCAAATCCTCCGAATCAACATTGCCCACAGAAGTTGTTCCAAGTAGATCGTCCGTTTGAGCCGGCACTCTTCCGTCGGACAACACGGTCAGCGCCAACCGTTCGCTCTGACTCAAGCCTTGGGAAAATCCCGCGGCGGAAAGCGGCGCATCGGCGATGATGTCGCCCCAAGGATCAATTTGCGGCGGCGAATCCACGCAATATCCACCGGCTCGATCGCGCCAACGCTCGCCAAACGCCGCGATGCGATCCACCATGTCGCGTAGGCGCTCAATGCGGGGCAACACCCATGGCCGCGCCAACCATTTCGCGGCGCCGCTTTCAGCGCGGCGATTTTGCATCAGGGTTTCCAACGCATTCTGCGCGAATGCAAATCGATCGAAGCCCATCATGCGCACAAACTCGCTGGCGTTGGTGGCGTGCAAGTCAACGGTGACAACATCGGCGTCAATCGCCGCCAACTTTTCAAGCGCGTCAAGCGAAAGCAATTCGCTGCGCACCGAGATCGCCAACGCTCCCGCCTTTCGAATCTGCTTCGCGAACTCAACAACATCTGGATGCACCAGTGGATCGCCCGCTCCACCAAGTGTCACCACCACGTCGCGCGCCTCAGCCACGCGCGCAAGAATTCGATCCATCCGCTTGGGAGTCATGGTGGGTCGCTGCAATGTGCCGAAGCGATGTGGACTTGCCAAGCCGCAACCGCGACGCCCCGTGTTCAATTCAATGGTGAGAAATTGCGGCACAAAAGTTGGCGGCGCGCTTGCATGTCGAGCAAGCGCCTCAAACTGAACGTCCGCGGAAATTTCGGCTCCATGCAACAGCGGCTCAAGCGCTCTACGAATGCGTTGAATGCAACGCGGCGTGTCCATGACCAAGCGCTCGGACACCGCGGCCACGAAGTCTGGAATATCAATGATTTCCGCGGCATTTCGAGCATCAGCGCGTTCTTCAATCCACTGGCCAATACTGCGCGCGGCGCCACTGGCCAACAAGCGAACGCTCTCTATTGGCAGAAAGCACGCGCCAATTCCAGGCGCCGCCAACGAGCAAACAAATTTCAAATCACGCGCGCTCGCGCGCCAGCGTTCCATCAAACCGCGCACACCCCACGATTCATCCACCGCCACCAAAGGCCAATCCGCGCCGCACACCAACACCGCGTTGGCGTGGACATGTTCGCACGCCAACAGCGCGGCCTTGGCGGAAAAAACTTCGTCGAACACGCAAAGATTGGCGATGCCACCGCGCGAACATGAATCACTCCATGCGCGCGCCGATTGAATGTCCCGATGCCCGGGACCGAACGCTGAATCTGCGACATGCACAATGTGCAAATGCGAACTTGGCTCAAGTCCATCCAGCGCGGCGCGATGGTCCCAATGCTCGGGCGCCACCAAACACACGTGCTCTATCTGGTCACTTTGCAAAAGTCGATCAATGGTGCGGCGCAACACGGTGCGTCCGCCAAACTCCAATTCAAGCGAGCGTTCAACTCCAGTTCCGCCACGCAGTGGATCGATGGCAATCACCGCCACAACCCTCGGCGCGGTTTGTTCAGTGGTGATGTGCCTCAGCGACTTTCGTGTTGACGCCATATTCTGCGCGCCCGCGTCGCTGTAAGACGGCGAACTTTCTACAACATCCGCGCTTGGTTGCGCCTTCACAACCTTGCCCTTGGCGCGCTGATTCCATTTCACTTTTGGATTTCGCGTCAACGCGTATGTCGCTAAACATTGCGCCAATGGCTCCACCAACGCATGTCGTTTTGTCACGCCGCCCTCGGTGGCGTCAATCACGCGCAAGCCAAGCGCCACGTCCTGCGCAAACGCCGCCTCAAGCAGCGCTCTCTCTTGGCGCAACGCTTGATTGGTCACCACACTGCGCTCTTGATCCTCGCTGTTCTCTTTCAGACCGCCGCCCGCGCCAACCTCGCTAACCACACCAGTTTCGTTGGTCTGCTTTTCGCGCTGCAATTGCTTCGAGTTGCCAAATATTCGCTGCGTGTGCCACCAATCCCAACTTCGCACCGTGGAAATTTGCGTGCTCCACTGCAAATCAAGTTCATTGCCCTTGGCATGGGCCACGCCATCGATAAAAGCCAAATCAAATCCAACCAACACCACGGGATCGCAACCCAAATAGCGCAGCAAGATATATCCCACAATCGAATCCGCCACATCCACTGGCGACGCAACCATCACGCCAACTTCATCAACGTGCGCGCCCCAATTAGCCGGATTATATTTACCGCCGCCACGCACAATATTTGTTGCGCTACTTCTGTTCGCCGGGTCTAAATCCGCAATCGATACATCAATATTCGCGCGCACAGTATTTGCGTTGAACGAACCCAACCACTGCCGCGTAGCCGCGCTTAAGTCGGACGTTGTTGCAACAAGTTGCGGCCGCAATTCCATCGCGCGCAATGATCCCGCGGCGGCGGCCGTGGCCACCGTCACAAAGCGATCAGAAAAACCCTTGTCCGACAACACATGCGCGTTCTTGGACAAACTTGGTCCGGCGGAAACCAAAACGCCCGCCTGCCCCTTCATGCTGTCCGCCCAAGCGCCCGCCACAGGGTCTGCCAACAATGCGCCGTTCATCGCTTGGCTTGCCAACATGAATTGATTCTTAAAATCTTCCGACACGGCCACAAAGCGTAACGCATCCCATTACGCCCGCATTGATGCGGTCCGCACTTTCGCCGCATCCCATTGCGCGGCCCAATGGTGTGGCACGCTCAATTTCAACAACTTTTACGGCTCAAACCATCATTTTGCCGATGTTTCCATTTATGCGCGGCATCATTCGCATCCTGTCCCTCAGCGTGGCGCTGGCCCTTCTTGTGGGCGGCGGTTGGTTGGCGCTGTCCATCACGCGCACCATTCAATTGCAACGCGAAGTTGCGCGCTTGGAAGTTGAAATTGAAATTCAAAAAGAACTTCGCCACGTCATGGCGCAGCGCCTTGGAAACACTCGACGTCTCGCGCGCATCAATATCCGCTCACAATTTCTCACCAACGATCCAGAAAAAAAACCACTCGCCGCCAGCGATATTTCCAAACTGGATCCAAGCACCATTTCAACATCCATAAACTTCATCGAGCTCAACGAGCAAGGCCGCGAAATTGGCAAGCGCACATACACCATTCCAGGCGCCACACTTTTTGTGGACGCATGGACCGTGCGATTTCCGCAAGACGATGTTGTTGGCGGCGATCTTCTACGCGGCCGCTCGCTGGTTCTACTGCGCCGCATTTATTCCGACGCCATGAATCCCAAAGATGGTTTCCCCATTGACACGCCCGGTGGAATTCCCGATGGCTACGCCGCGGGCGACGCGCAAAAATTTGAGCAAGCTATTTGGAAACACTTTTGGCTGCTCGCCACTCAACCCGACGCCGCCGCCAATGAACATGTGCGTGTGGCGCAAGGCGAGGCCGTGTACAAGCCCGTCTCCACTGGCCAGACCTACGAATTGCAAGTAGAGAACGCGGGCGGCATCACGCTTACGCCCGTCATAGACGGCGAAATTGCAAGCGTGCCGGCGAACAACCCAGTGAACAACCCCGCGAACAAGCCCGACAACAAATAGAATTTGTTCAACATGCGCTTGCGGATCGTCAAACATCGGGCTGCTTACTTTATTTTTCCGCGCCTCGCCTTGCAAGCCAATGCCTCGTAAAGTGTGCGCGTGAATTCCAACGCACAACAACTGATCGCAGACCTTCGCTCCGACACCGTCACGCAACCCACCGACGCCATGTGGCAAGCCATGCGCGCCGCGCCGCTTGGTGACGACGTTCTTGGCGACGAACCCACCGTGCAAAAACTAGAGGAACGCGTGGCGCGCATGCTTGGAAAAGAAGCCGCGGTCTTCACGCCCAGCGGCACCATGGCCAATCAACTGGCCATCAAGTCGCAGTGCGAAAGCGGCGACGAAATCATCGCGCACCATGACAGCCACATCATTCATTATGAAACTGGCGCGCCCGCCGCGCTTTCCGGTTGCATGATTCAGCCCCTTCATGGTGACGGCGGAATGTTCACGCCCACCGATGTTTCAGCCGCGCGCCGGCCCAACTCCGTTCACGCTCCGCGATCGCGCATGTTGATTGTGGAGAACACGCACAACCGCGGCGGCGGAACTTTTTGGAGCGTTGACGCGTTCATAGCCGTCAGCGCGCAAGCCCGCGGCGACGGACTTATTGTGCATGTGGACGGCGCGCGCTTGTGGAACGCATGCGTGGCTGGCAATTACGAACCACTCGCATTCGCGCAACACGCCGACACCATCAGCGTGTGCTTCTCAAAAGGACTTGGCTGTCCCGCGGGAAGCGCGCTGTGTGGTCCAACAAAAACTATCGAACGCGCCCGCCGCTTGCGAAAAATGTTTGGCGGCGGAATGCGTCAAAGCGGCTTGCTCGCGGGCGCCGCTTTGTTCGCGCTGGACAACAACATCAAACGCTTGGCGCATGACCACGCGCACGCGCGTCAACTTGCCAAAGGCGTCAGCACCATCGCGGGCCTTCGTCCGCATGCGCAACCAAACGCAATTCCATCCAACATGGTGTTCATTCACATCGATCCCGCGCTGGGCACCGCCGCGCAATTTTCCGCGCAACTAGAGCAACGCGGCGTCCGTACCCTGCCGCTTGATCCCACCCGCCTGCGCGCCGTCACACACCTTGATGTCTCGCCCGCGCACATTGCCCACGCCATTGAGCAGTTTGGGCAAGTAGCCGCGAACTTGGCCGCGAATTCGGCACTTAAAAAATAGCGTCCTCAAGCCCTAGTTGCGTGGCATAAATATTAAAATTCGAAGCAGTTATCGACAAAAGTAACAGGTTAATTCTGATATATAATTTGTAATTATCGATCCGTGGGGTATATTCACGCAGTCCTACATTTTGTACTCCGAGGCTCTCAATATGAAAATCACCACCATCTGCGCAACCGTGATGTCTGCAACTGTATGCGCGCTCACTTCTAGCACGCTTGCTGGCGGCGGTGCTATAGCTTGGGGTTACAACGGCTCCGGTCAGACCAATGTTCCAAATACTGCCAACTCCAACGTGACCGCTATCACCGGCGGTTCCCTGCACACCCTTGCTATTAAAAACAGTGGCGTGCTTGCTTGGGGCTCCAACGACTACGGTCAGACCAGCGTTCCAAATACTGTCAGCTCCGGCGTTACCAATATCGCGGCCGGCATGTACCACTCCCTCGCTCTTAAAGGTGGTTCACTTGTTGCTTGGGGTTACAACGGCTACGGTCAATGCACCTTTCCTACTTCAACTGGAAACTCTACTATTAGTGCTATTGCGGCGGGCTCTTTCCACAGCCTGGCAGTAAAAAATGGTGGTGTTCTTGCTTTCGGATGGAACGGCTACAGTCAATGCAACCTTGCAGGAACTGGAACGGGATCTGGAGTTACTAGCGTCGCCGGCGGTTACGGCCACAGCGCCGCGCTTAAAGCTGGCGTGGTTCTTGCTTGGGGCGACAACACTTACGGACAACGCACCATTCCAACTGCGGCCACCGGCATAACCGCTATCGCCTGCGGTGCTAATAACACCATCGCTTTGAACAGCAGTGGCAATGTGATTGCTTGGGGTTACAACTACTACGGTCAATGTCTGGGAACCAACTCCGCTGGAGCGCCAATCACTACATCTGCAACTGGCACTGCTGTCAAAATCAATGGCGTCACGCTCTCTGGCGTTACCGCCATCGCGGGCGGTAGCAATCACACTGTGGCTCTAAAAAATGGTGTCGTTTTTGCTTGGGGGAAAAACAACTACGGTCAATGCTCTATTCCTACCTCTGCCACAAGCGGCGTTACCGCTATCGGTGCTGGTGAAGACCACACTGTGGCCGTTGGGGTTGCAATCATTGATCCCTGCGACGTCGATGGCAACGGAACACCCAACGCCAACGAACCTGGCGCGGCAACATCCACGTGGCTCTTTCCAAATATCACCAGCACATTTGAAAATCCAACCAACTGGAGCGCTGGTATTCCTGGCTATGACACGACTGCCAAAATTACTGGCAATCCACAAATCACATTCGGTTGCGACAACTCAGTGAAGACCTTGGAGCTCAGCACAAACTCCACCGATTCGTCTCCAGGCATGTCGTTCAATTTAAATGGCCACAACCTCACGGTCTACGGCGGTCGCATTGCGTTCGCGCCTGGCGCGGGTTCGTATGTGCCCTACAGCGTCAACATCAATGGCGGTTTTATTTATACCTCCCCAACCGGCGGCTTTCCCCTGCGCTTTGAATCCGATCACGCCACATGGAATATCAACGGTACACAACTTTATTCACCCTCAATAGAACTTGCCACCATTGCATCAAGTCAAATCGATGTCAAGCTGAGTAACTCAATCCTAAACACAGCAGCCATCACCCGCGGTGATCTCACCGATGGCTCACGTCACATTGAACTGCTCAATAGTTCCGTTCATGACTTCCAAGGAGGTCTCACTTTTGGGAACGGCATTTCGTTATCACTTGGCAGCATGATGGTTGGCGATAACGACTATGCGCAAAACTCGATCACCGCGTATGGCGGCGCCGTGTTCCAACCTGGTTCATTCCTTGATGCCTGGGGAAATCTTTCCTTCGTAGGCTCCGCTTCTTTCGGCGGCCAAATAGATCTTCATGCATTTTCTAGCGCATATCACGGCCAATCCAAAATCACGGTGCAAGGCCCGTCGTTTAACTACGGCGCCGGTTCCAGCGCCAGCGCCTTCGCCGTTATGAATGTCTACGGCAACAATTTCAACCAACCAACATGCCCTCCCCCACAATGCGCCGACGAAGGGCTGATCACTCTGCAACTCAATTACAACGGCCTTGCAAGCATTGGTGGTCCACTCTTCATCCATAACACAGATGGAACCATTCCCGCTGAAGGCAACATCTATACGTTGATCTCATTGGATCCAACCTATAGCGGCGCCTTCGATCCAAACAACAACAAGTTCTCATCTGTTCGTTGGGTTGGTCAAAATGGCGAAGGGCTTCCAAACGGACTGACCTTTGAACAAGTGTTGACAAGGGACAAACTGCAACTGCATTGCGTGCGCGCGCCAATCGTGGAGCCCGCGCCGAGCACCACCACAAATCTCGCCAACGTTCCATTTGCATCAGCCAGCGCCGACTTCACCAGTGATGGACGCGACGATGTTGTGAACCTGATTGTTGGCTCAAGCAATTCCGTGCAAATCATGAAGGACATGGGCGACGGAACCTTCGCGCAACTGCGCACCTTCGTGCTGCCTTCAGGCGCCACGCCAAACGCAATCGCCGCGGGCAATGTGGTGGGCGACAATGCGCCCGAAATCGCTGTCACATCAATTCTCAATGGCGCGGGCTTTGTCACGCTGTACAACGCGACTGGCGGAGTGTTATGGACACGGCAACTTGCTATCGGCGAACTTCCAACCTGTGTATGCATGTTGGAACCTAGCGCCACGGGCGGCGGACTAGGCCAAGTCTCCGTGGGTATTGAAAAAACTTCCGCGTTGAATCCAGAAAATGCATTCGCCGGAAGTTCTGGCAGTCTGAAAAGCATCGGTGGAACCAATACGACAACCAGTGACATTCCACTTTCCGGCGTCCCCCGCACAGTGCGCGGAACGGATGTGAACGGCGATGATTTTAGTGATACGACCGTGGTTGGAACCACCGCCACTTCGGCACTTGCAGATTCGACACTTGGTTTCATTCAACAAGTGACTATGACAACCAGAGGGCCGGAAGCTGGAACGCCGCGCTTGTTGAGTTACATACCTGTGTCCCTCGCAATCGCCGACATCGATGGCGACGGCGTGAAAGATATTTTCGCGGCATGCAATTCCATTCCATCCACTATTCCGGATTCAACACGGCCCGTCGCATGTTTCTTGCGCGGCTCCGTCTCTCCAACAAATGGCTTGTACAGCATGTCCGCACCCACGGGAATTTCCGTTGGCCGACCCGTGCAAGGCAAGGCCGTCGCGGTTGTGCAACGCAACGGTGGATTCAGTTTGGCGGTGGCCTCCAATGATGGCGTCAATGACTCCGTTGATGTTCTGCAACTCAACACATTCGCCAACGGAGGAATCACCGTGGGCGCGCAAACTCAAATCTCCACTGGCGGCAGCGTGATTGGCTTGCACACGTTGCTGGATCAAGGAACTCAAAAGTTCGCCACGGTGCGCAATGTCAACAGCCCAAGCGCGCTTAAGAATGCGCGTGCGTCAAAGATCGCCACCATGCGCGGCGAGAATGAGTTCACTTCGGGCGCGGTGATTGAATCAACGGGATATGTTGAGCTGCTGTATGGAGACATCAACAAAGACGGCATGATTAACTCCGCCGATCTTGGAACATTGCTGGGTCAATATGGCCTGCCTGGAATCGCCGATCTCAACAGTGATGGCACCACCAACTCGGCGGATTTAGGAATTCTTTTGGGACTTCTTTAATCACGGTGAATCACGGTGAAATTCCCAACCTTCACGCGCCGCAAGTGCGGCTACATTTACCTTCATGTTGACCGATCCACGCATTCGTCGTCTGGCTGATCTTCTCATCCATCACTCCGTCAAACTTGCCGCTGGCGAACACGTTCTCATTGAAACATTCGATTGCCCCGACGAGATCGCGGTCGCGCTGTGCGAAGCCGCGAAAGTTGCCAAAGGACACGCGCATGTGTCCGTGCGCCGCAATCAAATCATGCGCGCTTTGAACCAAGGCGCCGACGATGCCTTGCGCGTGTGGGGCGAGTACGACTTGGAGCGCATGAAAAAAATGCAGTGCTACATCGGAGTGCGCGGCGCCGACAATGCCAGCGAAATGCGTGGCATACCCGACGCGCAAATGAAATCACTTGGCCGCTTGTACGCCAAGCCCGTGCACTTTGAGCAACGCGTCAACCACACGCGCTGGTGCGTTCTGCGCTGGCCCACTCCAAGCATGGCGCAACTTGCGCAAAGCAACACGCAGGACTTTGAGGACTTTTATTTCCGCGTGTGCACGCTGGACTACGCCGCTATGGACCGCGCCGCCGCGCCGTTGGTGCAGCGCATGCAACGCACGGACAAGGTGCACATCAAGGGCCCCGGCGCCACCGATCTACGCTTCAGTATCAAGAACATTGGCGTTGTCCCCTGCTGCGGCGACCGAAACATTCCAGACGGCGAGGTTTTCACCGCGCCTGTGCGCGACAGCATTGAAGGCGTGCTGCAATACAACACGCCCACGCTTCACAACGGAAATAGTTTCGAAAGCATCCGCCTTGAATTTTCCAAAGGCAAAATCGTCAAGACCGACTGCGCCTCTGGCGACAAGGCGTTGCTTGAAAGCATCTTCAACACCGACGAGGGTGCGCGCTATGTGGGCGAGTTCGCCATTGGTTTCAATCCGCACATTCTCGAGCCCATGAAAGACATTCTCTTTGACGAGAAGATCGCCGGCAGTTTCCACTTCACGCCCGGTCGTTGCTACGAGGAAACCGACAACGGCAATAAGAGCGACATTCACTGGGATTTGGTGTGCATTCAGCGGCCCGAGTATGGCGGCGGAACAATTTCTTTTGACGGCGAAGTGATCCGCAAGGATGGAATTTTCGTGGTCAAAGAACTTGAAGGCCTCAATCCAAATCGTCTCGCGTAAATCGCCGCGTCACTCAGGAGGCGCGGGCGGCGGAGCAACTGGTTTTTTCTTTGGCGGCGGCTTGTCGTTGGTGCCTTGGTCTATGGTTTGCTCAATGCTGTCGTTGTAGTCGTTGATCTTCACCTTCAACTCCTCGGCTTGATCCATGGCTTTGCCGTACGTGCTCTCACGATGACCCGCGGCTTTGGGAACAACAATCGGTTTTGAATCCGGTGTTTTTCCGCACGCCGCAAGCGACACCGTTGCCGCCAAACAAACGGACAACATGCTCAACGTTGAAACCACGCCGCGTAATGAACTCGTGCAACGAGCGGGTGAAAGAATCACACGCTTAACATCCATCGCATGGAGGCTTCACGCCACCCTCTGGAGTAGTCGGTGGTGGCATCGTGGCTTTTGGCGCTGGAGGCGCCATATCCGTATCCACCAGCTCAACATCAAAGATCAGCGTGGCCTTTGGCGGAATCACGGGCGGACGACCTTGCTCGCCATACGCCAAGCTCCACGGAATAATCAACTTGCGCTTCTCTCCAACTTTCATGGGCAACACACCTTGCGTCCAACCTTTAATCACGCGGTCAAGGCGGAATTCAATTGGCTTGCCGCGATCAATGCTGCTGTCAAATTTCTTTCCATCCACCAAATAGCCGCTGTAATTCACCTTCACCATGGAGTCGGTTCCCTTTGGCGCCACTCCAGTTCCTTCTTTGATCACAATCCATTGCACGCCACCATATTCACCTTGCATGGGCGCGTCCGTTGCGTCGCCAGGCAATTGCGCGGCCACTTGATCGGACAAAATCTTGCCATCGATAGCGTTCACGCTTACAAGATGGCTTTTGCCGGCCGCGAAGATTGAAACTTTCCACAGTGGTGGCTCCGCGAGCAAATCGTTGTCCACGTTGCCAACTTTTCCAGGCACCGCGATCGACGCCGCGGCAACGGCGGCCAACGCGTCAAGCTTGGCAATTTGCAAATCGCCCGTCTTTGCGTTGATCAACACTCGCACAGGCATGCCATTCTGCAAACAAATAATTTCATAGTCCACCTTGTCCTTGCCCTTCAAGATGCGCAGCGTCATCACCTTGCCACCAGTGGCTTCAACGGCGGCTTTCATAGCGGCGGCGGCGTCCAATTTAAAAGTTCCCAGCTCAACTTCAAGCGTCTTTGGATCTGGTGGAAGCTGCGAGTAATCCACTTCGCCAACCGCGGTCGTGGCCGCGCCAGTTTGGCCGTTGGCAAATGACACTACTGAAGTTGCGCACACCAGGGCGAACAATCCAACGACACGCTTTGAAAGAACCAACATGTGAATCTCCTTTGAATTGGACAAATACCGCGGACCTATGCCGCGCGGCAATCTTAGTCAAAAATACCTTGGCACGCAGCCACAACAACACACCTAAGCCACACTCAAACCGCGGCGCATCAAGCGCGCCACGACCGAGTTCGCCTTTAAAGCGTTCCTTGTTCGATGGCTTTCACTTTATTTAATCGACGCAAGTGGCGCGGCTCGCCACTGAAATTGGCCGCTAGATATCCGCGCACCATGTCCTCGGCCAGTGCGGCGCCAACAATGCGTCCGCCTAGAACCAGCACATTCATGGCGTCATGTTCCACGCCTTGATGCGCCGAATAATAATCCTCGCAGTTGCCCGCGCGAATGCCCTTGATCTTGTTGGCGGCCACGCTGGCGCCAATGCCTGAGCCACATAATAAAATTCCACGGTCCGCCTTGCCCGCCAAAATAACTTTGCTCAGCGCCAATGCAAAGTCCGGGTAATCATCTTCGCCGTCATAGGCGTGGGCGCCAACATCATTCACAATGTGTCCAAGCGAAGCCACCAACTTCTTCAGCGACTCCTTCAACTCAAACCCAGCGTGGTCCGACGCCATCACAATATTCATCGCGCCGCTCCCGCCGCATTTTTGGCGATGGTGGCGCGCACCACGGCGGCAACTGGTTCCGTTTCAAAACCAAATTTTTTCAGCAAGTGCTTCAACGGCGCGCTGGCTCCAAATGAATTCATTCCAACAACCGCGCCATCAAGACCAACCCAACGCTCCCAACCAAGCGGGCTTGCCATTTCCACCGCGATGCGAACGCGCATCTTCGGCGGCAACACGGAATCCCTGTAGGCCTGATCTTGTTTCTCAAACAATTGCCAACACGGCATGCTCACCACGCGGGTGCGAACACCTTCTTTTGCAAGCAAATCCTGCACTTGAATGCACAAATTCACTTCGCTTCCAGTGCCAATCAAAATCGCCTGCGCGTCGCCGCCCTTGGATTCGCTCACCACATACGCGCCTTTGGCGCAACCGCTTGCCTTGCCGTACACGGTGCGATCAAGCGTGGGCAAATCTTGGCGCGTCAATGACAACACACTGGTGGCGTGGCCGTGACTCATGGCCGCGCGCCAACACTCCGCGGTTTCATTGGCGTCCGCGGGTCGGAACACAAGCAAACCAGGCACCGCGCGCAAACCAGGCAGCTGCTCAATCGGTTGATGCGTTGGTCCATCTTCGCCAACGCCAATCGAATCATGCGTGAACACATAGGTCACCGGCATGTCCATGAACGCGCTCAAGCGCATGGAGCCGCGCATGTAATCGGTGAAAATCATAAAGCCACTGCCGAACGGTCGCAGACCACTCAATGCAAGGCCGTTGCAAATCCCGCCCATGGCGTGCTCGCGAATTCCAAAATGCAAATTGCGTCCGCCGTAACTTCCCGGCTGAAAACTTCCCGCGTTGCCATCGATGCCGGTCTTGGTGCTCGGGGTTAAATCCGCGGAGCCGCCAATCATCCAAGGAACTTTCTTGGCGATGGCATTCAGAACTTTGCCACCAGAAATTCGGCTGGCCATGCCCTTGGCGTCGGCGGGGAAAACCGGAATTTCAGAATCCCATCCAACGGGCAACTCATGTTTCCACATTTGCTGTAACTGCGCGGCCAACTCTGGAAATTGCTTGGTGTAATTGGCAAACATGGTCTTCCACGCGGCATTCGCGTCTTTTCCGTGCTTACCCACGCCATCGCTAAAGCGTTGTAGCACGCCATCGGGCACCAAAAACTTCGCGTCCTCTGGCCAGCCGTACAACTTCTTCGCCTTGCGAATTAAATCCTCGCCCAGCGGCTCGCCGTGCGCGGCGCT
>Ga0209190_1001983_pt1 | contig 14050 bp, 9 predicted proteins | sample M_140205_XF_Meta_FD_187315 | JGI IMG/M metagenome (GOLD analysis project Ga0209190, IMG submission 187315) | Freshwater microbial communities from Lake Montjoie, Canada to study carbon cycling - M_140205_XF_MetaG (SPAdes) (version 2) | ecosystem: Environmental > Aquatic > Freshwater > Lake... | reverse complement strand
GATTTCAGGAGCACTCGGTTCACGACTAAGCGGGCGGTCAGCATACTGCGCGAGAATTCGACTCCGCATGGAGGCATTGGTTGGCACCGAGGCTAATTCAGAAACGGCCAAATCAACGCTCTGGATCCGAGCGGCAGGGCTGAGGCGACTCCCGCGCACAGAATTTACCAGCTCCGGCTCAGTTAGCTCAAAGCTAGCAAGATTAGCCGCTATGGTCTGCGCCGAAGGAGTCTCCGTAGCGACCGCGCGAGTCTGCCGCGGCATGAGCTCGATGGGTTCAGCTAAAGGAATTGAGCCAGTCACCACGGCGGGGCGAGCCTCGAGAACGGCCGTGATCATTGGACTGTGATTAGCGAGCGGCGAACCCACCGCTTGATTGGCGCCCACCGGTTCTGCGGCGACCTGACTTTGCTGAACCGGCGCAGCGACCTGGGTTGGTCCATAATATTTTACCGAGACAAAAGTGAACGCAAGAATCGCGGTAGCCCCGACTGGCAGATAAGCACGCCGCATGAACAACTGCGGCAACTCTTGCCACCAAGCCCGTTTTTCAAGCAGAGCTGTGAGCTGCTTCTGGCGCAGTTCATGGTCAAAATTAACCCAAAACTCAGCCGCCGGACGCTCATCTCGTTTAAGGCGGATCAGATCCTCAATAGTCACTTTAGGGCGTTGCTTGAAGTGGGGCATGCGAAAATTAAGAATTGAGATACTTGCCCATTTCTCCCTGGAGAAACTGCTTGGCATAATGGAGCCGAGAACGGACCGTTCCTTCGGTGCAGCCCATAATTTCGGCTATCTCTGCGTGGCCTAGGCCATCTATTTCAAAAAGGGTAATCACTGTTCTGTGCGGGATAGACAATTTTTGGAGCGCTTCGTTCAATTTTTCCTGTAGCTCCTTCAAGTAAGTCCCTCGATCAGCCCCTTTCTTATCTGTCAGCTGATCAAGGATTTGAGCATTGGTACCATCTTCATGCAGCTTTTCTAGGCTAAAAAAAGTGCGTAAACGATTCTTACGCAAGTGGCTAAGCGCTCCATTAACCGCAATACGATAAAGCCACGTAAAGAATGAACAGTGCCCCTGAAACCGGTTGATAGACTGAAAGGCCTTAATAAAGGCATCCTGAGTGAGATCGGAAGCATCCTCACGATTCGAGGTCAGATTGTAAATAATACCAAAAACCCGCTCTCGATATTTAAGAATCAGCTGATCAAAGGCCGCAACCTCTCCAGCTTGGACCCGCTTCACGATGGATAAATCAGCATCCGCCTCCTGCTGACGCTCAGGGGAGGTGATGATAGCCTTGGTGAAAACCTTCGACAGATTCATCTCGAGGAAAGACAGCTTAAATTAGCGCAAGAGCCAAGCAATCGAAATTATCCAGCAATCGAGGCCGTTTCCAGCACAGCCACCTGATGGCGCAACATATCAGCCAGCTGCAACATGAAGGGAACCGGGGCTAAGTTGGCGTGGGGGTTTAACGCAGCGACCGCTAAAGTGAGTTCGTCCTCGATCGCCGCCCTCACGGCAGCCGCGATGTCCATTTCCTTCATACGCTGACGACTAGCCGCCAAGCCTAAAGCATGCCCGCCTTGCAATGCAGCTACGATGGACGCGCGCTCGGAAGCTGATACTCGCTCCAACAACATCATCAAGGGCAAGGTAAGTTTGCCCGTGGCCAAATCAGTCCCAAGCGTTTTCCCGATCCGTTGTTCCTCGCCCACAAAATCAGCAAGGTCGTCATAAATTTGATAAGCGATGCCGAGGTGATGGCCAAACCGATCCGCCGCTGCGACAAAATCAGCGGCATAACCGCCCAGGCGCGCGCCCAGAAAGCACGAAACCCTAAAAAGCTCCGCGGTCTTCAAATCGATTATGCGGCGGTAATCCGCGAGTGAGATATTAATGTCCCGCCGCCGTAGCGTTTGCATGATTTCTCCCGAGCAAACCTTACGCGTAGACTCTGACACCAGCCGACAAACTTCCGTTGTAGGAAATTGTGACGCGATGTGCAGGGCCTGAGAAAAAAGCACATCCCCCAATAATACCGCCGCCTCAGGCCCAAATTCACGTGCCGCCGTTTGGCGGTTCCGGCGCAGATCAGCCCGATCCATGATATCGTCGTGCACGAGCGTGGCGAGATGCACCATCTCAACCACGCCGGCCACGCGGACCAAATCGTCGGCGACCACTCCAGCCCCACGCCAGCCACAAATAAAAACCAAGGTCGGCCTCAGGCGTTTACCCGTCGTGTCCAGGCAGTAAGCCGCCAGCGAGCGAATCTCCGGTTCAAAACGCTCAACTTGGTCGCGCATGAAAACATCAAGCGCCGCCATTTGCGGGCGCACGCGTTGGAAAAGCTCTTGAAAATCGCGCGGGGATTGCGGCGTTGAAGATGAAGTCAAGGGTCCGGCCATTAGCCAAAATTTAATCACGACCGCAGAAATGGCTAACAAATATTATTGGACGACTTGTGGCGCAAAATCCGAATAAAACTGAACCGCAACTACTCGGGAAAAACCCAAGCTCCCACCCGACTATGCATAAAAAAACCGGTGGGGTGGCCACCGGTTGACAGTCGTTAAAACAAACTACGCTTATTTTTTATTAGCCGAGGCCGGCGCGAACATATCGGCGCCCTTGGGCGTTCGATTGCCGGGCATATCCTCCCGACTCATGCCAATCGCCTGCACTGCGCGAGGATCGAAGACTTCTTCGGGCGAAGCCCCATCAGCGCTCACCGTCTTAGCGGTGATGAAGATTAGAAGATTCGTCGCCTCATCATTAACTGATTTGGAAGAAAATAACCGGCCCAATAACGGAATATCGCCCAGAATAGGAACCTTGGTCCCGCCATGGCTGGTCGCGCTGCTGATGAGGCCGCCGATGCCCATGGTATAACCATCTTTCAAAGAAACCTGAGTTTTAACTTTGCGCGTTCCAATAATCGGAATCTGCGCGCCGCCGGCACCACCGAAAGAGGTCGAGCCGTTTTGAATGCTAACCTCAGGCTCCAACGCGAGCTTGATGACACCGCGCGCGTTGACCTGCGGAGTGACCTTCAAGATAATGCCGATGGGCTTGTAGGTAAAACCGGAAACCTCAAACGACCCACGCTGCTCGTTATAGGTATAACTTGGCACGGGGAACTCTTGGCCGATATTAATGACTGCTTCCGTATTGTTAAGGGTGACGATTGTAGGATTCGATACGACCTTGCTGTTGTTTTGCTGCTTCAACGCGGAAACAATAACATTAAAATCGGAGGAGGAGAAAACCGCTGAAGCCAAGCGATTCGTGGAGCCGGAATTCGTGAGACCAATCAGGGAATTAATAGCGTTAGTGGCTGAATTATTCAGCGTGTTAGCCACTGCATCAGTAATGGTTCGACCCGTTGTGCCGGTGGTGCCATTGCTCGTTGCATTCGTTGTCCCATTGGCAGTGCTGGCGGTGGTACCGTTAGCATTGGTTCCGTTGAAAGTATTAACACTGGTGAATGTAGCGGGAGTGACCGTAGGCGGAGTGCCTGCTGTTACCACTGGAGCCACGTAATTGGCCACTCCCGTGCCGGCGGTAACCGATGCGGGCAATCCACTGACGGCCCCCGTAGCTGGATTCATTGTGGCGGTTGTATAAACTCCATTGGCCGAAGTAATCGGAGTCGGGGTAGTCGCATAAACAATAGTATTGCCGGCGGCGGTGCTAGCAGTCGTGCCGTTAGCCGTGCTGCCCGACGTACCATTAGTGACACTCGCGTTGGTGCCGCTTGTATTGGTATTACTGGTGCCGCTAGAGTTTTGGGACGTAGCCCCATTGCCTGCGATCCCCGTGACCTGGACATCGTTCCCCGATTTCTGACCGCGACCGCGATCCCAAGTCTGATTGACCCCGCCGACCCCCAGCTGCAGGCCCTGTAGCGACGCCCAATTAACTCCGATGTTGCGGATATCACGATCCGTGACTTCAACAAATTTAGATTCGATCATCACTTGATCCGTGGCCTTATCCAGTTGTTCAATAATAGAAGCGATGCGCTTTAACTGAGAAGGCCGCTCGGTGATCACCAAAGAGTTGCTGCGAGAATCGATTACAATTTTGCCATCCTTGCCATTAACTAGGCCATCAATCGTCGGTTTGATATCAGAGGCCTTGGCATTGTTGAGGATGAAAACTTCCGTTAGTGAGGGCTCATCATTTAGGCGCTCGTTGCTAACGATTTTAATGATATTACCTTCTTCGATATAGGAGTAACCAACCGGCGATAGGACGACATGAAAAATCTGCCGCCACGTAACATCCCGCAATTTGATCGAGGTTTTTCCAACGAGGGTATCTGGCACCACAAGGTTCAGTTCAAAAAGATCTCCGACGTTACGAAGAATTGTTTTTAGATCTTCATCAGGAAAATCCACCGAGAGCGTATCCTTATCACGACTGGCTGCAGTTCTGACGGGCGCAGCTGGGTCTGTTTTCGGCGATGATTCGCTGGGGGTCGAATTTGCAGCAGGAGCGGCGGACTGGGCCAAGGCCGCCAGGCAGCCAGCCTTGAGAAAAATTGCGATGAGCACCAAGCGTGGAATATTCATAGGGTATATTTATTTAAGGGGCCGAGTAAATTGCTCGTGATTGAGAAGAAGCGTGAAGTCAGGTGGGCTAATTGAAACGATCTCGAGATTATATTTAACTCCTTCAACGGTAACCGTCATAATGCCACCGGTAGATATTTTTTTAGCGCCAATGAGAAGCGTCGGCTCACCGCCTCGCATAAAAAAAGTTGGCTTAAGCCCCATCGCCACCGACTGAAGTTTAGCTCGCCCCGTCAAAGGCCCGCTCGATTTTTTAACCCCAGCGGCGGGCTTCGTAATTTCAGAGGGCGGGGCTTTTTCGTTTTTGGCCCCTAATTCAGCATAATAAAATGGATCCGCCTCAGGGGCAGTAATCTCCTTAGTAGCTAAGAGCTGTTTACCTTTATCTAATGCTTCCTGCCGCTTACTAGGGCTGAGCACCCCGTCTTCGTCAGCTCGAGCCACCACAAGGCTGGCGGCCGCGGCTAAAACCAAAATCCATCGCGATAAATGAGGCATGGATGGAATCATGGCAAACCGAGTAATTCGAGGGTAAGATTGAGGGTCACGCCACCGGCCGCGCCACTAGGAGCATCGACCCCAGCGCTAGCCGCCTTGCTGTAAGTGGCTGTTATGAAACGGCAAAAATGTGGCCCATTTTCTAAATGCTGCAAAAAGGAGACTACCTGCTTAAATGACCCTTGCACCGATAGGTTGTAAGGAATGCCCAGATAAAGCCCTTTACTAACTTTAGGCGGAAGGCCCTGGCGCACATCCAATAGTTTAACCTGGTTCTCCGCCTCTAACTTATAGAAATATTGCAGATTAATGCCTAACTGGCCGGCCCGAATGAGCCGAGTGTCGATTTCCTTCCCGAACGCCTGCATCTGCTCCACCTGCTTAGCCAACCCTTCGGCGTGCCGTGTGTTGCTAAGAATTTGGGCCGCCTCAGCTGCTTTCGCTTCAGCGCTTGCTTGATTTTCGGCGATCAGATCGTTGCGAAAATATAATAGCCCAGCCAAAATAATCGCCAGGGCCCCACAAACAGACCCGATAGGTTGTTTCTTAAAATTCGCGAGGAGATCAGCCAAGGTCATATTATTTTTTCTCCTTACCGTCAGCTTTAACCCGAAGCGAAATATCAAAAGTCAGAGAGTTGCTGCGTGCATCACGACTGAGATTGGCGAGATTAATAGCCGAAAATACGGCCCCCAGGCGCGGGTGAGCTCTCAGCATATCAACGTAGCCCGCCGCCACTCCGGCCGCTTCACCTGCGACCCCAGCTACTTGCCCTCGCACCATAAAGGTGACCCCTCCGTTCAGTTCCGCCAAACGAGCTTCCACGAATTCAATCGTGATTGCCTTGGGCAAGGTCTGACCCAAGAGCGTAACAAATTCCGCCGGATTCATCAGCGCTTGGCGAAAGGCTTGGGCCTCTGCAATTTTTTTAGCTTCTACCTCAAAGGCCTTGTTCAAACGTAGCGCTTCACGATTCGCCCTCGCGTGCGTATCAATTTCTTTCTGCGACCCCGCGATTTGTATCCTTAGATTATAAATGTGATATTCACGGAAACCAAGCCACAGCATCAGACCAAGGACGACGGCAATTGCCGCTGTCTTGATGAAAAAAGCCGTACGGACGACCTTAGTGTCCGGCAACTGCTGGTAGTTGCGGAAATTGGAATGCCAAGGTGACGCTATTGCCGCCGCGGCATTATTTTTTTTCGCCAGTGATAGATTGAACGCCATTGGGTTGGTAGGAAGCGATAAGAGAGAATAGTCCCGCCCAGTTCTCGCCGGGAGGGTTGGGCAGCACGCCCTCGGCTAATTTGATATTAAGAGAATCGAGCCATGGCCGCAGATCAATTTTTAGCGGAGCCACGCCCAGTGCACCGGCCAAAGCCGCGCCGAGCCAAGCCAGACTGCTAGGCAATTGGGTGCAATAAACATGGCCGATAGATTGGCCCGTCTGCACCTCATAAAAACCGATCGAGGACTGCAACTCCTTCAGTAATTTCTTAATGAGCGTGCCGCCCATCGCGGTGAAATCGAAAGTGTTTGAATAGAAAAGTTTTCGTGCCGATTCCTCATCTTTTAAACTGAGCTCTTTTTGCACCACGGGCACCATAGCCGCAATTCCGCTGGGAATGGGTCGTGAGATATCAACCCCGTCGGCGCGCAGGATGTAGCTCTGCGTGAGCTCCTCGCCGATCTCCAGCAGCAAGAGCGGGGATTTAATTTGCTTAAATTGCAGATAATTGGTCATGCCACCTAGCAGTGCCAGCGTGCCTAACTCCAAGCGCTCAGGATAAATACCCTGAGCGAGTAATTTTTCCTGTGCCGCGATGATCTCATCCGAGGGCAATCCAGCAAAGAGCACCTCTTTTTGCGCGCCTTTGCCGGCGTCATAATCCAATCCATCCATTGGGTTAAGGGCCCTCATGGTGTACTTCTCGGGATCTAAGCGGAATTGCTGCGCGTATATTTCGTTAAAATAAACCGGATCCTTCAACCGTTTAAGGTCTACAGTTTGGCGCCGGATCACCCGCTTCGCTGGATAAATGCCACAAATAGCATGGGCATAACCGGTCGAGCCCCTCCCCGCATTACCCTTAACCCACTCAGTGATGGCCCCAGTATCAACAGTGGGCAGTTCTTTTAGCTCCTCAACGACGGTGATCTCGCCCGCTTGCGTGAATCTAGCCAATAACGTAGAGTGCTCGCCGATTTCGACGCAAAAAAAGTGGGAGCGAGTGGCAAAAAACATGCGTTATTAAAATAGCAGAGTATCTTGGCAAATTATATGCCTTATGTACCGGACAAACAAAAAAAACCGCAAGCTTCATCATCAGGGGCCTCTAGTAACCCTCCGATCAACGAACTAAACCGCGATCATTGATCTCTAAATGTCATTCAAAATCAATAACTTAGCTAATTTTAAATTACGATAAAAAGCCCGCCAACATGAATTGGCGGGCTGGGTGAAATTCGCTAAAATTTAGCCGCAACTACTTCTGCCAAGTACGCTTCTTGTGGCGGTTAGCCTTGAGGCGCTTCCGGCGTTTATGTTTCGACATCTTGAGACGTCGTTTCTTTTTGAGATTACCCATGGTGTTAGAGAGTGGTTTAGCGGCGAAACGTGCAACTGGGCTGGCGCGGTGTAAAGCGTGAAGTTAGACCGATTGCGGCACCATCACTAAACTAGGCCCCGCGGTAAGTACTAAAGCACAGTCGACCTGGGCAAGAGGAAGGCCCGTTAAAATCGCGGCAACACGTCGGTAAAGGTTAAGCTGACCAGCGTGCTTTGTCACCGCGGCGCGTCCGTCCTCACTCGACCCAGATCGGTCAGTCTTAAAATCAATCACGAAGGCACTCGTCGCTCGCCCCGCCGCATCGCGCGCGACAAGCACGCGATCAAATACGCCGGTTAACCACACGCCATCGATGATAATTTCGAAAGTCCGCTCCCGCCAAACCTCAGAATAATTTCCATCCGATCGAAACACTGTTGCCAGCTGGGGGTCATGTAAACTGCGCCACACTTCCGCCAAAGCCACAGAGGAAGCCCCTTCGCGCTGGCGAGCAGCCAGCCAAGCCGCCGCCGCCGATTCATGCCACCATTCTACCGTCTCAAATAGCGCATGTACCTTAGTCCCAAAATCAGCGGCCCCTGATCTTGCCGCCGCAAATAATCGCACTGACTCCCCCTCGGCATGAGCATCCGAAGGCCGGCGCGAGGGCAAGCGCACCACGCGCCGGACGCTAGCAGGATCAAGTGGCGCCAATGCCGCCGGAGCTGACTTTCCCTTGGTCACGGCTAATTCCTCATACCATGCGGGGTCACCCACAGCCCAAGCATCCCCTAAGGTTTGCTCCAGCAATTTAGGGAAATTTTTCGACTTTGAGGCGCCCACCGGCTCAGCAATCACGTACATCGCCCGCTTAGCCCGGGTCATCGCTACATAAAATTTGCACATCGACTCATAGGCCGCATCTGCTTTCCGGGCGGCAACGTGCGCCCGCAAGACTTCATCTGTCTCGTAAAAAATCTCGCTGGGCAAATCGAGCACCCATTCGATTTGGCGATCGTCCGACCTTTGCACCGCCAACCCCTTGCGCATCTCGTCCATCGTGCGGCCTTGAATATCAGGCAAAATTACTAGTTCAAAACCAAGCCCTTTAGCCGCATGAATCGTCAACACCCGCACCACCCCCGCCGTATCAACTTCACGGACCGTATAATTTTCCGCCCACCCTAAAAATTCGGCGACATCCCGCTGCCCAGTTTGATCGAATTCCTGCGCCGCCTCCACCAATTGACGTCCGCGTAATTGGCTAAATCCATCGGTCGCCGCCAAGCTTGGCTGCAAGGCGCGCAACCAGCGGTCAATTGTCACCGCAAAACCGTCCGCGTGAAGTTCAGCCAATAATCGGGCCGTGAGTTCAGCCGGAGTATCAATCCCCGCTGCGCGCAAAAGCGCCGCTAGCGGCGTCATGGCGAGATGTTCGGCTGCAAAGGTGTCCCCCGGATGCGCCGCCAAACGCAAGAGCGCGAGCAACGCGGTCGTCAGCGGATTATCGAGGGCAATCTGCCGATCACTTTCTGCCACCGCTGGCAGCCCGCCCACCCGCCGCAAATAATCGGCGAGGCGCGCGCCCGTGTCATTTTTTTGCACAATAACCGCAACACTCAAACCGCGGCGACCGGGCTCCACCTTTTGCAAAATGCGCAGAGTCTCGGCGAATCGACCCTCCTCGTCGTTCGCCGGCAACAACTCAGCGTACCCCCCCAGCTCCGGCTTTGCGCTGGTATGCTCGCGCCACTCTTCAGCCCAACGCGTCGCCGCGGCCAGGGGGATCAGGGCCCGCCAAGCCTGCGCATCGCCGAAGACCCGATTAACCATCGAGATCACGGCGGGGCCTGAGCGCCAGGAATCCGTCAGGTAACGCTCCGCAATTGCCCCGGGCGCCGCCTGATTATAGTGCTCAAATATTTGCCGGAAAAGCCGAGCATCACCTTCGCGCCAGGCAAAAATCGCCTGCTTCACGTCCCCCACATAAAATAAACTACGCCGATGCTCAGCATCCTGAACGGCCTCATCGAGTAAGTTACGCAAAATACTCCACTGCGTGTAACTTGTATCCTGAAATTCATCTAACAGCCAGTGGTCAAATTTTGCATCCAGTCGCCAATCGATCAACAAACGGCCACCACCGACCGCTTGACTCAGCATCGGGCGATCGCCGTCAGGCCGCAGCAGGCGCTGTACATCGGCAAAGGTTAGCTGACCCTTGCGCCGGACTGCTTCATGATAGGCTATATCATAGCTTTCCAGGACCGTAAAAATTCCGCGCGTCTGCTCTAAATTTTTTGCTAGCTGCACCCCCACCACCAGCCGAATGGCGGCGACTAAGGCTGCACTGGCGGCCACTCCGAATAATACTTTCTTCCGATCAATGGTAATTTCAGCCCGCCCCGCGAGTAATGCACTCCAAACGGCGAGCGCATTTTTTAAAAGATACGCCAGCGGCGCAGCCAAAGGCGCTCCGGGCGGCCAAGCGACCAACTCAGTTAGGAAATCCTCCAACTTCACGCGCTGACCATCTTCAAGCGCAGACCACGGCAAGGCGGCGCGCAACTGGCTCGCGACCGCTCCTTGCTCCCCGAGCGGCGCTAACCATTCCGAGCCTTGAGGCCAAATTTGCGCCACCCCGCCCCACTGAGCCGCGACAGGAACTTCGAGAAACACCTCGGCGTATTGCTGCAACCAACCATCGAGCTGACGCGTGAGCTGCTTTTCGTCCGCCCCAAAAGTAGCGCGTTTATAAGCCTCGATAAATGCCCGCTGGGCCGCACTGAGCTCGCCATTCGTCGCGAATAATTGCTGCTGCACGCGCCGCTGCTCACGGCGAACAGCTGAAGCTTGCAGCAAAGTGAAATCCCCCCCCAAACCCAATTCTAGGGGGAACGAGCGCACAATGCGGGCAAAAAATCCGTCGAGGGTCCCTAAATTTAGGCGCGGCATCGCCTCCACCACTGACCGCAGCATCCGCCGAAAATCAGCCGAGCCTAAGCTTGGCGCCTCGATGGCAATGGCCAGTATGCGCGCCGTCGCTTCATCAGCAGCGGCCTGGGCTAGCTTCCGGAGGATTTCATCAAAAAATTCTCCCGCCGCCTTGCGGGTAAAAGTCAGCGCCACGATGCGCTCCGGGGCGGCGCCATTGGCTAAGAGCTGCACAAATCGATTGGTCAGTGCATAAGTTTTCCCCGAGCCCGCCGAGGCAAGAATCATAACATGACCGGGGGTCTTCATCGCGCACCTCCCGCGAACGTATCCGCGGCGACACTCGCCGCCGTTCCATGATGAAATAATGTACCCCAATCACGATCCGCCCCTGCTTTTAATTCTGCCGGCGGCCAAAATTGGCCCGCCGCCACGGCCGCCACGATCTGGGTCGCGCAGGCCTCAGCTGATTGCTGTACCTCCGACGTATAATCCGTCCAGGCACTAATCGCCGTGGCGCCAACCCCTTTAGGTAAATTAAAATATCCACAGGCCACGGCTGGCCCAAAGGCTGGCGCCAAATTTAACCGATAGAGCGGCAGTTGCAGATCAAGCCACGCCCGCTCTTTACCGTTAACACTAAGGCGGGTCCACGGCGGACTCGTCGCGTCCACCGACCCCCAATGCGCCTGCGCAGGGGTAATGGGAGAGTCGGAGGTTTTGTAGTCCAAGACCCGCACGCGACCGTCGATATGCCGGTCTATGCGGTCGATTTTTCCTCCTACCATAAGGCCACTAATCGATAAATTAAAGGGCTGCTCGACTGCCTCAATTCGCCAGCCGGCGGCAAATTCCGCCGCCTGCACTGCGGCCGCCTGACGCAAACGCTGACGAGCCGACTCAAATTGAATCACCAAAGGGAGCGTCAATTCACGACCATAATGAGCGCGAATTTTTCCTTCTAAAGTCGCGAGCAACGCCTCACGCAGAACTGATTCTTCCCCGCAGGTGCGCAATTTTCCATCATCACCCCACACGCGGAGGGCTTCATGCATGAGGTTGCCGAAATCACGCGCATCAAGTTCAGCTTTTTCCAAATCCAAGGCCGCCATGCGGCGCACCCGTCGCAAATAAAAACGAAACGGACACTGGAGGTAATCGCGAAAAGCGGTGACCGATATTTTTTTCAGCGGCGGCGCCACCGTCGGCTGCAATGGCCAAGCGCGCGTCCACGGTAAACTCGCCTGCGTCGCCACCACTTTATCAAAAAGAAACTCTATGCGCGCCGGGAGGTCAGCATCCGCGCAGCGCAGCAAGAGCCGCGACGGCCGCAACGGATCCCCCGCCGACGAAACTTTGCCCAACAAAATTTCCAATCGTCCGGCCGTGGCGCGCGCAGCCCCCAAGGCAGCCAATAGATAAGCATCCCGCGCAAAACGGCGGCCATTAGTTTTTAACCCCAGCCGCTCGCGCAAGGCTTCCGGCAAAAAAGCATCGCCAGTAACAACATCAGGGACGCGACCATCGTTAAGCCCGGCGACAACCAAATGGGGGGCCTCCTCCCACAATAATTCAAGCCAGCCGTTTAAATCGAGCGCGCCGGCTAATTTTTCTGTAAAAACCACGCTTTCGGCAAATTGGGCCAAAGCAAACTCCCAGCTCTCCGCGGGCGTTAAATCAGGAAAAATCTGCAAGGCGCCGGCAACTTCCTCGGCCAATTCCACCCACGCCGCGGCCGAGGCTACCAACGGTTCAGCGGATTGAACGGCACGGACCGCAAATAATTTTTCTAATAACTGCAGGCAATTTTGGGGAAACACGCCTTGTTGCAACTCGCGCTGCAATCCAGCCAGCTTCGCTAACGCTTCCGCGGCCAGCGAAGATTTTTTTGCATGGCTCCGCGCGGCGGCGAGCGTCGGGGGCAAATGCGCAGCCTGGAGGGCATCCCATTCGCGCAGTAAGGTGGCGCCGGAGAAATCTGCTCTGCTCTGGGCCGCCAGCCAATCGAGCAGCGCCGGACAACGCAGCAGTGCGGCGCTCGTAGCGAAGGCATCACTGCGCGCAAATTCTGCCAAGAGACTCAATAACGCATAGAGGCCATCCTGCCGGCGCGGGCGACCCTCGGGATTGAACGCCGCCACGCCGGCACAACTGAGACCATGCGCCAGCGGTGCTAAAATCTCCGCATCGGCGATGCCCAGAGCGAGCCCCCCGTCAGAGATCACATAACGCTGCGCCAGCGCCACGAGCTGGCCAGCTTGGGCGGCAGGATCTAGGCAGAGTCGCACTCGCTGTTCAAAATCAACTCCCCCCAGCTCCCGCTGGGTCCAAACCTCGACCCGCGGCCGGCCCCATTCATCAAAAAGCGTCGTTACTGACTCATCCGCGGGACCAAACACTCCGATTTCAACCGGCAGTTGTTCGGCCAATAAAGTAATTATCCGACTCGCCAGTGGTAGCGGGTCAGGCGTCCCGAGCATAATAATTTTCTTAATTCCGGGAGGTAAAATTGGCTGAAGCGCAAAATCTAATTTGGCGGCCTGCGCATCCCGTAATTGCTGGGCAGCCAGCACCGCCGCATAGCGCTGCTCCAAATCTGCTAATTGCCGCCAGCGTTCTGCCTCAGGAAAATCTGCGCCCGCCTGCGACGCAACCCCGCCAATTGGCAAACCAACTTCGGCCAGCGTCGACTGCAGATGCAATAGCTGGTCCGCCAAGCGTCGCGCCCAAGCAAAATCACGCACCGGAGGATCGATCGGAAATACTGCGCGGAATTCTGCGAGTGGCACTCGGCGTAACACTCGAATCCAAGCCAATTGGCTGGCCATGCGCGTCGCCACCCCGACAGGTGATGCGCTCAACGTCGCGAGCGTTTCCGGCAAGACCACGCGCGGAGAAAAAACGGCCTGCCCGCGCGCTCCCGCATACGCAGCCAACGCCTCCCGCAGTCGGCGCCCCGACTGCCGGGTGGGCACAACGACCAAAAGATGCGCGAGATCAAGCGGCCCAGCACCCTCCCAGTCCGCGGCGAGCCAGGCCACCGCTTGTCCCAGCAACGGACGATCCCAGGGCAAAAGATGCAGACGAGCCTTCATTCCAAGTGTTCGCGATGAACACGAAATATCACGACGGGCTCAACTTGTTTTCGCAATTTTCGGCCCGGTTGCCTACTCGGCACAAAAAACCCCGTGGCGGTTAGGCGCACGGGGCAGAGTAATTCGGTGAAGTCGGCTTACTTTTTAGCGACAAAAATATACTTAGCGCATTGCGCCTTATGATTGGAAGCTGAGTTCCGATGAATGACGTCGGCCTTGACGGCTCGGTCGAGCGCGGAGCAGTAGGCGATGGCGGTCGCCCGGGTTACTTCGGCATCAGTGCCGGCGGCAGCCTTCTGGACGGCTTTAGCGAGGGTCTTAAGCCGAGTCTTAGTGGCTTGGTTACGGGCCGCGTTGCGGATGGATTTGCGGGCAGCTTTGATCGCG
>Ga0209190_1001982_pt1 | contig 14052 bp, 20 predicted proteins | sample M_140205_XF_Meta_FD_187315 | JGI IMG/M metagenome (GOLD analysis project Ga0209190, IMG submission 187315) | Freshwater microbial communities from Lake Montjoie, Canada to study carbon cycling - M_140205_XF_MetaG (SPAdes) (version 2) | ecosystem: Environmental > Aquatic > Freshwater > Lake... | reverse complement strand
GGATTCACCCCGAGCAAGCCTTTACGCAAGATAACGCCAAGTCGGGCTGAACTGGCGGGAACTGGCGAGGACTGGCCAGATCAGCCGGTGATTGGTAGGACTCAGCCCAGATTGGAAACTGTGGTGACGGGACTTTCTGTGTACGCACCTTTGGTTGTTGAGTTTGCGCGCAAGTACATGCAGGTTGAGCTGATGGATTGGCAGGTGCATGCCGCTATGGGTTTACTTGAGTCTGACGCTGATGGTGATCTAGTTAATCGTTCTGGTCTTATTACAGTTGCTCGACAAAACGGCAAGACTGTTTTAGGGCAGGCAATTGTGGGCACCTGGCTGACCAGCATTGCTGCACTACGTGGCAAACCACAGACCGTTATCAGTTCGGCACATGAGTTACCGCTGGCTAACTTGCAGTACCAATTCTTGGCCCCAATTCTTGAGCAGTATTTTGACGCTAAACCCAAGTGGGGATATGGCCGTATGGAACTGCAAATGCCTGACGGCTCACGCTGGTTCATTAAAGCTGCTACGCCAAGTGCCGGCATGGGCCTCAGTGCTGACCTGATTTGGGTTGACGAAATCTACGCAGTCGATGATGCTGTGATGGCTCATTCTTTGCGCCCAACTATGAAGGCTCGTAACACGCGCACCGCTGGCGGTTCCCCGATTATGGTTATGACTTCTACTGCTGGCACCGAGGCATCCACGGCCATGCTCCGCTACCGCGAACTTGGTCTGTCACTTATTGGCGAGCAACGTGCCGGTGCTTTTTACTTTGCGGAATGGTCACCACCGCCAGGTGTTGATGTCATGGACACAAGCTGGTGGGGCTGGGCTAACCCAGCGCTCGGACAAACCCTAGAGCTGCAGTCAATGTTGATAGATGCTGATCACCCTGACCGCTCATCGTTTTTGCGCGCCAGCCTTAACCAGTTTGTAAACGCTGATGCCTGCTGGCTGCAGCCTGGACAGTGGGATGCTTGCCTGTCAGATATTCAAGGGCCCGATAATGGCTGGCTGGCTTGCGACTCAAGTCTTGACGGATCGCGCTATGTCGCTGTTCGCGCAGCTGTAGATGATGTCGGCGTGGTGCACGTGTCTGTCGAGTTTGTCGTGCAGTCCTTGGCCGAGTGTCAACAGGCCATGATGGATGCTTGCGCGGCTCACCCATTGCTGGGGCTGGCCGTGACCCCAGCGTTAGAACACCACGTGCCTTTGCCTTTGACTAGGCGCACCAAGGTCGTGGGCTATGGCGAACTGTTGCGCTACACATCACTAGTCAGGGCACAAATTAACGATGCAAAACTTGTGCACCAGGGCGAGCAAAACCTTGCGGAACACATGAACCGATCAGTAGCAATTATGCAAAGCAACCAGTTAGCGCTCAGCAGTAAGCGTTCCCCAGGGCCTATCGAGTTAGCGCGCTGCACCATTTGGGCTGCCGCATTAGCATCACGACCCAAGCAAGCAGGAAAACCAATGATGGTCGTAGTCAATCGCTAAAGTGTTGGCGGTACTGCTCTGGGCGTTGTCGGGATGAGCAGGGCAGTACCACACACACCCGGCAGAAAGTGGCATACTACCGCTATGGGTATTTTCAATAAGCCAGTCACCAAGGCCGCAATCTCAACGCCATCAGTGCAGGCCGCTGTGGGGTACGCGCCAGCAGGCAACAGCAAAAACCCAATCGATAACTTCTACAACTATCAAGAAGGTGCAGCGCGTCAGCGCGCCATGACCATTGCAACGGTGTCTCGATCACGTGACTTGCTGGCTTCTGTCATTGGTTGCATGCCGCTAAAAATGTACGGCGAAATGTTTAACGATGCCACAGGCGAGATGGAAGAACTACCTTTAGCGCCTAGGTCTTGGCTACGCCAGCCTGACCCAGCCGTAACCTACAACTTCTTAATGGCCTGGACTCTTGACGATCTGTTGTTCTATGGCCGCGCTTTTTGGTACATCACAGAGCGCACAGTTGACGGCTACCCAACCAAGTTTCAGCGTTTGCCTGCAGGCTCTATTACTACTTTGGATGAGCAAGGCCCGGTCTTTTTCCACCCATCTAAATCCATCAGCTTTGCTGGTAACAACTTGGACTACCGCAACATCGTGCAGTTTCTCAGCCCTATCCAAGGCATTGTTTACAGCTCAGAGCAGACCATCACTACAGCGCTAAAGATAGAACAGAGCCGATACAAGAACGCCCAGTCATCATTGCCGAGTGGCGTATTAAAACAAACTGGCGGCGAACCGTTGAGCGCGCAAGAGCTGTCAGAAATTGGCGCAGCGTTCCAAGAGGCTCGACTAACTAGCCAGACCGCAGTGCTTAACGAGTTCCTCAGCTATGAAGCCAGCACCGCTACACCGGACAAGATGCTGATGATTGAGTCAGCGCAGTATTCAGCACTAGACCTGGCGCGCCTATGCGGTGTTCCCCCCTACCTTGTGGGCGTGTCCACTGGTGCTTACGCCTACACCAGCAGTGAGCAATCACGCGCTGATCTCTACATCTTTGGTGTTAAGCCATACGCCGATTGCATAGCCTCAACGCTCAGCATGAACAACGTGCTACCGCGTGGCACCTATGTAAAGTTTGACACTGACGACTACTTAGAAGAAAACTATGCAGCCGACAAAATGACAAAACAACCAGCAGAAAACACACAGGAGTCCCTCGCATGATGCGCTTTACTAGTTCCACATTCAGCATTGACGCTGCCCAAGACGGCAGCCCTAAGCGCACCATCACTGGCATTGCCTTGCCATACAACACCGAAGCCACAGTCTCAGGTGGCCAGACCGTTTCTTTTTTGCCCGGCTCACTGCCTACCGAAGGCAAAGCGCCAAAGCTCTACATGAGCCATGACGCATCGCAGGCCATCGGCCTTGTAACTGAGCGAACCGATGACGAAACCGCCATGTACTTCACAGCCAAAGTGTCAACCACAGCCCTAGGCAATGAGGCTCTAGTCTTGGCAGCCGATGGCGTACTTGACTCAGTTTCAGTAGGCGTAAACCCAACCAAGTTCACCTACAACGAGGATGGGGTAATGATCGTGGAAGCAGCGGATTGGATGGAGTTGTCACTTGTACCACAGCCAGCCTTTAGCGGTGCTACCATCACAGATGTTGCAGCGAGTATCCCCACATCAGAGGATGACTTGAGCAATAATACAGAAACGGCACCCGATGAGCCTGAAGTTACCGAACCACAGGAGAACCCAGTGTCAGAAACACCAGCCCCAGAAGTCATCGAAGCATCGTCAATTTTCGCTACGCCAAAACGTAAGTTTGCCATGCCAACCCCAGGCGAATATCTTGCAGCAATGCACGCAGGTGGCGACACGTTCCACAACGTAAACGCTGCATACAAAGAAGCAGTGCGCGATCAGCAAACAGCACTTCAAGCAGCTGCAGGAGATGTTCTTACAACAGACACCCCTGGACTTTTGCCAGTGCCAGTTCTTGGGCCATTGTTCCAAGACCTAAACTTTGTTCGCCCAGTAGTTTCAGCTTTCGGTGCACGCTCAATGCCAAACACCCCAAGCAAGACATTCATCAGGCCAACAATCACCACGCACACCAGCGCAGCAACACAGACCGAAGGCTCAGCAGTATCTGCCACAACCATGGTCATTGCGTCAAACACAGTCACTAAGACAACTGTTGCTGGTCAAGTCACGCTCACAATGCAGGACATGGACTTCACAGATCCTGCCTCAATGAACTTGATCTTGAATGACCTCGCTGGTGAGTACCTAATTAAAACTGATGACATTGCAGCTGACGCACTTGTAGCAGGCAAAACAGCATCAGGCTCAACATGGACTGTCACCGCTGACAACCCAACCTCACTAATCAACTCTTTGTATGACGCAGCACGCGAAATCACAGAGGACAGCAACTACTTCCCAACCCACCTTTGCGTGTCACCCGATGTGTGGGAAAAGTTGGGTGCACAGCTTGACGGCTCAAAGCGCCCAGTCCTTGGTTACACCACCAACGGTGTCATCGGACAGAACAGCATCGGTCGCGTAGGTGGCCTGCAGTACACCGGCATGGATGTAATGGGACTTCAACTTGTTGTCGATAACAACTTTGCGTCAGGAACAATGCTTGTCGTTTACGCACCTGGCTTTGAGATTTACGAAGCACAGCAAGGCGTTCTCTCACTTGCTAACCCAAGCACATTGAGCCGCACATTCTCTTACTACGGCTACTTCGCAACTTTCGTTGCTAAGTCAAGCTTCATTCAGGGCATCGTAATCGCTTAGTCCGAAAGGCGGCTACCGCCGATGGCTACATACACAGTCACTTTCAAGCAACTGCTAGACAACTACGCAGTGCTACAAACACTGACCGACACTGAAATACAGGTGGGGCAATCCATCACTGTTGCCAGTGTTGCTGCACCCTTTAATGGCACCTTTGTGGTCTATGCCATGCCCAAGTATGAGTACATCGGCATAGACACCGAAGGCGACTTGCTGTTTAACGCCAATGTCAGCATCCCTAACCAGGTGCTGTTTAAGTGCACCGGCACAGATGTTGAACGCACAGCAACGGCTACTGGCACAATTACCTATACGCAAAATTGCACATGGGTGGCTTCTAACGCTGATCTAATTACATACCTTGGCGTGGACATTACAAACCCAAGTGATGACTACACACTGGTTGGGCAAGCCCGAAACGCTGCAAATGATTTCTGCTATCGACGCAGGCAAGAGTCTGGCTATTTTGACAGCCTCGCAACGTCACCTGGGCATGATGTAACGCTTGGGACATTGATGTATGGTGCAGCTCTTTGGCGTTCTCGTGGCTCAGTACAGGACACTTTTGCTACGTTTGATGGCATGGGCAATGCACCCGTCAGCGCCATGACACCGATGATTAAACAGCTCTTGGGCATAGACCGCCCACAGGTGGCTTAATGCCTGCTACAGGGCTTCTCAACGAGGCTATGCAAGACCTCAAGGCCACACTTACGGCAGTGACAGGCTTACGCGTCGTTAGTGACCCCACAAAAATTGTCCCTAATTGTGTCTTCCTCGATGCGCCTAGTTTTGAGACAATCGCTGGCGGTGGCAACATCGTGCGCGTATCCATCCCAGTACGTGTTATTGGCAGTGGCACCGCAGCCCAAAATGTCCTAGAAAACATACTTAGCATTGTGGCCACAGTCCTTGGCTCAAGCGTTGTCATCATGGCAGGCCAGCCGTCATCATTAGAAATTGGTGGCGCTACCTATCCTGCCTACGATCTACAGATGGCTATGCAGGCACAAAAGCAATGACATACGCCAACGGACTAGTATTATCTGCTAGAACTAACAACAGATACGGCACCCGGCACCGTTTGACACAGGAGTAAATAACGTGGCCACAAGTACATATCTCACTAACCCAACCGTAAACCTTGCGCCCACCACTGGTGGCACACTTGTTGATCTGACAGACCAGTGCCGTAGCGCTACTGTCACTCTTGGTTATGACTCGCTAGAAAGCACAGCCTTTGGCGATACCGGCCATCGTTTTGTGCCAGGTCTACAAACCGTGTCTGTAGAGCTTGAAATGTATCTGAGCTATGGCGCTGGTGAAGTTGAGCAGACATTGTTTGCCAATTTGGGCACAGGAACCACGACCTTGCAAATCTCACCTGCTGGAACTTCAGAAGGCCCCTCAAACCCTGAGTTCACAATCATTAACATGCAGCTGGTGGACTACACACCAATTACTGGCTCTGTTGGTGAACTGTCAATGATTACCGCGTCATTCATTGGCGGCACATTTGTTCGAGACATCACACCCTAATTAACCAAAGGAACCCGACATGAAACTAACGCTTTTAGTGGATGCTGGCGAAGGCCCGTATGAAGTCACAACCAGTTTGTACGTCATTGTGCAGTGGGAACGCAAATATAAGCGCAAGTCAAGCACCATTGGTGAGCAAGGCATAAGCATTGAGGACTTGGCCTTTATGGCGTACGAGTCAAGCAAAATTGCTGGCATCACAGTGCCCGTAGTGCTCGATGACTTCATTAAACGCCTAGTGACTTTGGAAGTGGTGGATAATGATCCGGCAAACCCTACCCAAGCGGAACCTACCGCCATTCCCTAGCAAGCCTTTTAGTAGCCACAGGCTGGTGGCCACCTGCTGTAGAGTTTGACATTGCTGATCTAAATACCACGATCAAGTTATTAAACGAAAGCCGCAAAGCATGAGCCTTGAAACTACTGCCGAAATAACAGGCTTGAAGCAGGCACTGTCAGAGCTGAGCAAGTTAGACAAGTCAGCGCGCTTTAAGGCTGCAGCCAAGATTAAGGCAAGTAGCCCGGCAATGCTTGAAGAAGGCCGTAAGCAGTTCCCGGCCGATATTGGTATCTCTGTCATTCACGGCTGGGGCCGTAACAAAAAAGGCAAAAAAGGCAGACTTGCCTACGACAAAACTGCTGTGGACAAAGGTGTGCAAATCATGGTTGGTGGTCGTGCACGTGGTCAAGGCATAACACCCCTAGTCACCCTGGTGCAAAAAGATGCAGCTGGCGCACTGTTTAGCCAGGCAGGGACACAAAACATTAGCGACTTCTCGCGCTTGCTGACTAACACTTTTGGCAAACCGCAGCGCGGATTATGGCGCTCTCGAAAGTTCATCGCAGAGCAAGGCACCGCTGACATTATGAAAGCCGTAGATGAAGTAATCGCTGACGCTAACCGCGCACTACAAGCAAGGACATCTGGCTAATGGCTATCTATCTACCAATCGTTACGCAATTTAACCCAAAGGGATTGAAGGAAGCCGAAAAGGGCTTTAAGGATCTAGAAGGCGCGCAAGCCAAAGCAAAATACGCGCTGGGCAAAGCCAACAAGTATGCAGCCGTTGCACTTGGTGGTTTAGTTGCTGGCCTTGGCGATGCTGTCAAAGGCGCAATGGAAGATGAGCAAGCCCAGAAAATGCTTGAGCGTCAGCTACAAAAAACCACTGGCGCTACTGATGCACAGGTCAAAGGTGTTGAGGCTTTTATTACTGCAGCTGGTAAACAAAAGGGCGTAACAGATGACGAATTACGCCCGGCAATGGCTGGTCTTGTACGTGCCACCATGGATGTTAACGAAGCACAAAAGGCAGCCACGCTTGCTATGGATGTTGCAGCGGCTAAAGGCATCAGCCTTGAAACAGTAACTAAAGCGATGGAAAAGGCATACGGCGGCAACATGACCGCGCTTGCAAAACTGTCCCCAGAACTACGCCAGATGATTAAAGACGGCGCAAGCATGGAAGAAGTCATGGCTGAGATGGCTGTCACTTTTGGCGGTGCCGCTACTGATTCTGCTAACACTGCTGCAGGCTCGATGAAGCGTTTAGGCGTTGCCCTTGGTGAAGCCAAAGAAGGTGTAGGCGCTGCACTGCTACCAATTCTTGAAAAGGCTTTGCCGGTACTGCAATCGTTCGCACAATGGGCACAGGACAACCCAACACTCATCACAGCTGTAGCAGCTGCTTTTGGTGTAATGGCTGCAAGCATTGTGCTAGTCAATGCCGCTATGGCTCTAAACCCTGCAGTGCTGATCACGGCTGCCATTGTTGCCTTAGGTGTTGCACTTGTAATGGCCTACAAAAAGTTTGATACTTTCCGCGCTGTTGTGCAGGGCGTTGCTAATGGCGTAGCTGGATACTTTGAGTTTATCGCTAACGCCTATATCAAAATGATTAACTTAGTAATACGTGGCATTAACTTGATTAAGCCAGGCAAAGACATTGGCACTATTGGCCAGGTCAGTTTTGGCACGCTTGGTGGCGATGATGGCGGCAATGGTGGCTCTAATCCTGCAGGACTCGACTACAAAGCAATGGCTACCGGCGGTGTTGTCACCAGCCCGACTATGGCGCTTATTGGTGAGGCAGGCCCAGAGGCTGTTATCCCGTTAGACAAAATGGGCGGCATGGGTGGTGGCGTAACTATCCATGTGAACGGTGGCGACCCTAATGCTGTTGTTAACGCGCTACGCACGTACATGAGACAAAACGGCTCTGTGCCTATCAAGGTAAGCAATAACTTCTAATGCCACAGAATTATCAAGTTTCTTACTCGTATGAAGGATTACTGCCTACTTTTGTTCCGCTGACCAATGTGCAGGAAATCAATCTAAATATCGGTAGGCAACGCCAGTTAGATCAGTACAACGCCAGCACTGGCAGTATTGACATTAGATACCCAACTGGATACGCCAGCCCTATTACTTATTTAGTGCCCGGCAACTACATCAAAGTTGAGAACTTAACTACTGGCATAGTGCTGTTTATCGGTGTCATTAACAACACTGTTATTCAATACGGCATCCCCTATGCAGGCGGTGTTGGCAATGCTGACAGGCTTTCAATCTCTATCGAAGGCGTGTTTGCACAGCTGGGCCGTAAGCAGGGCGAAAGTTACGCAATGGCTGCAGACACTCTGTACAACCAATTAGACGACTGTGCCAGCGCTAGCTCAACCCCTGTCAACACGGCCGTGACCAACACGCAACCGCTAGGTGCTACCACTGTCTCCAGCACATGGGCTGACTGGCTCAACAAAGTGCTGATTACATTGAATGGCCGTATCTGGGATTCAGACGACATCAACATGCGCGTATTCACACCTTTTGAACAAAAGATTGGCACTATCAATTTTAGTGATGTAGCAAATAATGCCACTAATCAGGTGTACAACAGCGTTAACTTTGGCAGCTACGCAGACAACTTTTACACGCAAGTTACTGTTGACCCTGAAAGTTTTGCACCCGTCACTGTGGATACTGGCGCTAGCAATTACCGCACACTGGTAATGAATACCCTCAACGGAAGCACGTCACAAGCCACGGACTTTGCTAACTATTTGCTTAACAACTACAACGACCCAGCGTTTGCTTTGCTATCTATCAGTTGCCTAGCCGAAGCGCAGACCGTTTTTAAGCTTGACCAAATATCAGCCTTTTATCCTGGCTCTGGAGTTGAAACTGGCTTTGCTTCTTTGCCGGGTAGCCAGGTCAATGTGACGTTTCGTGGCACTGTGTTTTCGTGTGTCATTGAAGGTGCCAGCATGACGGCCACGCCAGAATCTTCTACTTACACTTACTACGTGTCAGGTGCCGATCTAAACGCTTACCTTATTTTAAACAATGCGGTGTTCGGCCAGCTCGATTACAACAAGTTAGGATATTGATTATGGCTATAAAGACTTTTACTACGGGTGAGGTGCTGACGGCTGCCGATACGAACACGTATCTGGCAAACTCAGGGCTGACCTACATCACAAGCGTTGCAGTTTCAAGTGCCACAACTGTCATAGATAATTGCTTTACAAGCACCTACAAGAATTATCAGGCAGTTATGAACATCACTAGCGACACGGGTGGTGCAGCACAGATTCAGATAAGTATGCGAGTCGGTGGTTCAACAACTGGCGGAACTGGTTATTACGGTCGCTACACAGGCACACAGTGGACTGGTTCAGTTGATGATGTTGGAATGAATGGTGCTGCAAACTGGTTCGCAATGCGAGTAAATGGCGACGGGAGAGGATTCGGCGGAACTGTTAATTTCCAAAATCCACAATTAGCAGCCCGAACATTTATTCAGACGACAGGTTCAGATGGCAATCAGCGTTGGCTATTTGGCGGTATGCATGATTCGACTACGCAATTTGACGGCTTTCAGATTTTTAACTCTGGAACTTCTGCAATGACTGGCACTATTACTGTTTACGGATACAGAAAGGTTTGATTATGTCAAAGCCCATGGGAACATTTCACGATGCCTTGACAGGCGTAACAATAGAAAGGGAACTTACAGATGAAGAAATTGCTAATCAGCCTGAGCCTTTTAACTTGCCTAGCCCTGAGTAGTTGTGCTGATCGTGAACGCATTAACTGCCCACACACCAAAAACCAAGTCATGACACGCACCACCCAAATCACCACCCCAACCACCACCATCGCACTAGACGGACGTTGCTAATGAAACTACGCGCACGACTATCCAACGAAGAAATCAAAGGCCGACTAATTTTGATTGTTGGATTGGCAATCTCCATTGCCTTTGTCGGCACCGTATTCGTACTTCTTTACGGCCTTTTGTTTGTTACGCAACCATTGGAGCAAGCACCCAACGATGCTGAAGCATGGAAGATTCTGTCTCCGCTGACCCTGACCATGAGTGGCGTATTGGCGGGATTGCTCGCTTCAAACGGGCTCAAAGGGCATCAGAACGACAAGGACAAAGAATGAAGTACACCGGGTACGACAAAACAGCTACAGCCAAAATGGCTGGCACCGAAAAGTTCGTAGAGCTGTGTGCGCGTAGATGGTCTTTCATCAACCTTGGAACGCTCGTGGTCAGGCAGATGCGATCTGGTCAAGGCATGTCAGTTCACAGCACTGCTAGAGCATGCGACGTTGGTTTCCCAGACACAAAAGAAGGGCGCGCTGCAGCTGTGCAGGCAATGCTCTGGTTCGTCAAATATTACAAAGAGCTAGGCATTGAAGAAGTGCACGACTACGGCGGCCTAATTAACGGCACGTGGCAGGGCTGGAGATGCAACCGCAATGGCAAGCCCGGCTGGAAAGTGTGGACTGATTCTGACAATGGTGGGTCAAAAAATGGACGATGGATTCATGTCGAACTTGCCCCACAATCCAATGGTGGTCACGCTGAGGATGGCGTAGCCCTAGAAGCTGCATGGCGCGCTCTGCCTAAGCCATAAGAACTCCCAGCTCGTTTGAGCGTGGCTGGGGCTAGGTGGTGGGTATCTTTGTTTCCATTGGGATATCCACCACCGACTTTCTAAATTGTGTAAAGTAACCGTCGCTACTCAAATAGCAGAAAGTCAGAGGAAACATGACATACACCGACCTACCACTATTCAGGGCAACCGACCCTGAAACCTCACGCCAAGTAAACCCGATCAGGGTTGGCACTCACCGCGCAATCCTGCTGGAACAGTATTTCTACGCAACTTTGGGCTTGACCGATGAGGAGGCAGGCGCTCGAGCCGCACTTGCTGGTCACGAAATAAAGGGCTACTGGAAGCGCTGCAGTGACTTACGCACCATTGGACTAATCCAAGACTTAGGCATCCGTAGAGCGCTTCTGAGCGGTTCTCAGGGCATTGTGTGTGGGATAACGCATTCTGGGCTTGACATTGTTAGGGGCTGGGCATGACCGACACTCAATTTATCTACAGTTTCATAATGGGATGGGTCAGTTGCTGGCTATGGCTCAAAATGATGGCCAACAGACCATGATCCCCACATGGGGGTATACAGTCCTAAAATCAAAAGACAAGAAAATCATGGTGCAAATCTTCACAGACTTGTCCACAGGCCTGATTGAGTACACCCAAGTCTGCACACGTGCAGAGTCTTGGCACTTATGGGGGTCGCCAACAGAAGTAGAGAGAGTTGATTAAGAAACTCATGGCACTATCGCTAATCCTCGCCCTATCCACCCCAGCGCATGCAAGTGCAGCTGCTGACTCCCACACCAAATATCACGGCGTACTTCCAGACGCTTACTACGATCAGTTAGCGCGTTGTGAAACTGGTGGCAATTGGTCACACAGCACCAAGTCCTATACGGGTGGGCTGGGTATCCATCGCCAGACTTTTCGCACTTGGTCAAATTACAACTCAGCCAAAGGATTAACACCTAAACAGCAAGTCAAGGTGGCTGATGCCATCGCTTTTAAGTCCCATGTCAATCCTGATGGCCGTAAGGTTTGGCGCGTTGGGCCTTGGGGCTGGGGCTGTCTTAAACGCGAAAAATCATTACAAATGTTCATATGCCAATCTCGTCACAAGGATGTGCAAAGATGGAAACGCAACTGCTAAACAAAGGAAAAACAAATGGAAACATCAACCGGTGAACTAATCGCCAAACTAACCAACATCAGCCATACCTTGGCGCTTGAGCTGCGCTTTAAGGAAGCCAGCGTCATTATGGAAGCCGTAGGCGCGCTACACGCCTTGCCCAACATCGCTGAAACCATCCGAGATGCGTGGCACCCATCGTTTAATAGCTCTGGGCCATCTAAGGGCATCACATACATAAGCAACGTCTCGTTAGGAAAATCAGATGAGTGAAAAAGTACAAGTCGGCAACATTGGTATTCACCAAGTCACTCGGGACAACATCACATGCAAAGTGAGCGACCATGACACTTTTAGTTGCATCACCCTTGATTTTGGGCTTACAAGCGTCACGCTATTTACTAACCGTGATGACGTGGCAGCAATACGCAGAATCCTTGGTGGCTGGTGAGCGAATACATGCACAAAGATGATGTGGCAGACATGATCTATGCCAAAGACAAAGAAATACGCGACTTGCAAGATGTCATTTTGCATTTTGAGCGCCGCATTACAGACCTACAGGCAAATGTTAAACGACTAGAAACAGAGTACGCACGTGGGCTTTAATCTTGACGAATACACGCCCGTCTCCGAGCGCATAAAGCAATTCTGGATTGACCACCCCAACGGCGCTATTCATTCAGAGCTGGTTTTTGATGATGGCAGTCGATGCATAGTTAAAACAGTGCTATGGCTAGACAAAAACGATACACAGCCAACCACTACGGACTATGCAGAAGAAATAATTACTGATCGTGGGGTTAATTCCACTAGCAGAATCGAGAATTGTTGTACCTCTAGCCAGGGGCGAGTTTTGGCAGCTGCAGGGTACCTAGGCGCAGACTGGACAAAAAAACCGAGTAGGGAAGAAATGCAGAAGGTTGTCAGGATGTCCGGTGACACGCAGATTACTGAGAACAGCAACCTGGCATCAGAGAAGCAACAAAACATGATTCGTGCGCTGTGTAAATCCATTTCTAAATTGCCACCAGCCAATTTGCAGGCCATGACAAAGCGCGAAGCAAGCGCCTACATTGACACCCTTAAGAGTGGCGAAACCCCAGCGCCTAGCTACGACACCCCAGAAGAACCGTTTTAATGCTTGACCTATTTAGCCTGGTCATCATGCTTAGCGCGGTGTTTATGTGTGGCTTCATGCTTGGCAAAGACAAAAAATGATTCCCATCTCTGAAGCGTCTTTTCTACAGCAGGTAAAGGCTTTGGCTTATCTGCATGGCTGGGCGTTTCACCATGCCACCCCATCTATGACATCTAAGGGCAAATGGATAACCACCGGTGCTGTCGGTTTCCCTGATCTAGTCCTAGCCCATCGAGCACGTGGACTTATCTTTGCCGAGTTAAAGAGCGCCAAAGGCAAGCCAACCAATGCCCAACTTGATTGGATGGCGCGCATAGGGCCATACGCAGAGTGCTACCTATGGCGGCCTGATGACATCATTGACATTGAACGGCGCTTGGCTCAATGCTGATCGTGGCGTGGTATGTCCTGCTACTGTCGCTGGGCATCGCCATACTTCAAGGCTTACGCAAGTAACAAAGACCTACAACTAAATACGGCCATGGCCTCGTACGGGATTGCACTGTGCAGGCGTAACACACGGTGACGTGGGTAGAGCTGGCGCGCCCAACCACCCAAGATGACTTACGTGAAAGGTTGTTGGGGTAAGTCGCCAGTGCAGCGTTCCCTAACGACACAAAAGGCGATTGGTGTTCCACCCTAAACAGTTCCGGCAGCCAACAGCACACAGCTGTGAAATGTGGGGGGCACAAACACCCGAGACCAGCACACACACGAAAGCAACCGCAGCGAAGCAAGGGCGCTAGTAGCATCACACACATGGCAGGCAACAGGAAACAAACCCAGCAATACCGAACAAACAGAGCAGCAATACTCGACGGCAACCCAGACTGCTACTGGGGCTGTGGCAACAAAGCCACACAAGCAGACCACCTTATAGAACATGACGCAGGCGGAGACGACAGCACAGCAAACCTCGTACCCAGTTGTAGAACATGCAACTCAAAGCGCGGCGCAATCTACGTCAACAACAAAACCGCGCAACGCCAAGCCAACCGCAACGCGGCCCTAAACGCAAAACCAAACCAAAACCAGAATCAGACTTTTTTGGGGGAAGGATTCAC
>Ga0209190_1001981_pt1 | contig 14052 bp, 11 predicted proteins | sample M_140205_XF_Meta_FD_187315 | JGI IMG/M metagenome (GOLD analysis project Ga0209190, IMG submission 187315) | Freshwater microbial communities from Lake Montjoie, Canada to study carbon cycling - M_140205_XF_MetaG (SPAdes) (version 2) | ecosystem: Environmental > Aquatic > Freshwater > Lake... | reverse complement strand
GATTGCGTTCGTTGATCTCTCGCGCAATTGTCGTTACGGCGATGATGTTCGAACAGAAATACTTGGCAGTAATGGAGCAATATACGTTGATTTATTGCCGACTGGTCGCACGCGGTTAGCAACTAAGGACGGTGTGCTTGAAGTTGAAGGTTCGCAAGCGCTAGATGCGACGGCCGCTGGCGTTGAAAATCAAATTGATTCATTTGCTGCTGAAGTTTCTTCGCGCGGGTCAACTGATCTACCTGATGGTCATTCAAGTGCACGGGCTACGCAGATAGGTCATGCTGTAAATCTGGCTGCAAAAACTGCCGATCGAATCGAGGTCTGAGATGTATGAAAAATTTGAGGGCCGAATTGTGCTGCACCAGGATGATGTTGGAATGTGTCACGGAGCGAACGTTGCTTTTAGCGAACTGTCAAATCTTGGCTCAATAACAAGTGGGTCAGTGATGGTGCCATGTCCATGGTTTCGAGAAGCCGCAGAAATGGCTGCTGCCAACAAAAAACTTGATCTCGGAGTGCACCTAACGCTGACCGCCGAAAAAGAGTTCTATCGTTGGCGGCCACTAACTTCGGCCAGTAAATCGAGTGGATTAGTCGACAGTGACGGTTATATGTGGCGAGACGTAAGTTCGGTTCGGCGGAATGCCAATGTTGATGCAGTTGCGTTAGAACTTCGTGCACAAATTGATTTTGCTCTCGCTAGTGGTTTTGATGTGACTCATCTTGACGCGCATATGGGCGTAACGCTTGCACCAGAGTTTTGTGCGATTTATATCTCGCTCGGAGTTGAATACAAACTCCCAGTATTGCTGACGAAAAAACTCTCAGATTACGGACCGAATAATCACGTAGTTGGGGTGACTGATGAGCAGTTTGATAAATTCGTTGTACTCGCAGAAGACAAGAGCATGCCGATTTTTGATCGAGTGCTTGAAACAGATTTCAACCGCAAGTCAGCTACGGCGCTTGATGATCGTGCATACCAAACAATGTTTACGAAAAATCTGACCGGCTTAACTTTTGCCGCGCTGCACCCCAATGCGCCAGGCGAAGTTGAAGTGATCGAACCAAATCAGTTTCACGTGCGCACCCAAGAATACGAAATTTTTAGTTCAAACAACTATTTGTCATGGATTGCAAAAAATGAAATTAAACCAGTTGGAATGCGTGAACTTCGAGATGAAATGCGTCTGGCGAATTAATGAGAGGCGTGAATTAGTTAGTTGCAGAAATATGTTCTGGTACACCAAAACTTTTGGTGATTAATCGCGTTGCGACAAAAACAATTGCAGCGGTGCAAGCCAAAAAAATCGGAAATGTCTCAACTCCAACACGCTCAAGCAGCTGTCCTGCGAGCCATGGCAATGTAGTTGAACTCAAACCGGCAGTACCTACGATTCGTGCAGTCATCTTGCCTGAAAGTGACGTGCGATTGCCGATGAAGCCAAACATCAAAGGAAACTGTGGCGCCGCAGCAACACCGTAGATGAGCGCACATGGCAGCAAAATTGAGTCAAAGCGAAAGTACAGCACTGCGCAAACAACTATGTTCAGTAGCGCTCCGAGTTGAATAGTCAAAATTCCGTGACTCTTTCTGGATAAAAAAACTGTGGCGAACCGACCGAGCATAAAACCAATCCAATAAGTTGAAGCGAGAATTGCTGCTGCATTTTTTGATAAGCCAGTCTTGATGCCGTAGGTGTAGATCCAAGTCACGAAGACAACTTCAAGAGCAACATACGCAAGAAAAAAGCTCATAATCAGCGCAATCTGTCGATTCGTGATGTCTGTTTCGCTCTGTCGAATTTCAAGGTGCGGGTCTAGTGGTGCGCGATGCAAAAGAACGACTATCGCTACCGCTGTGATTGTTGCAGACGTGAACCAAAAGGCGTATGCGGCATCGCCTCGAATCGCATCTGATCCCCGCACGATTAACGGACTTAAAATGGCACCAACTCCGAACATTGTGTGCATCAATGCAAGTCGCGGCCCAACCCGTTCTTTGAGTTCCCAGACGATCAGCGTGTTACATCCCACGTCTGAAGTTGAAACTGCCGCGCCAAAAAGTAAAAACATCAAAGCCAGAATTAGTCGAGCCGAAACTAGTGGGACAATGGCAAAGCAAACTGCAGCGACCAACAATGAGCAACCGATCAATCGGTTACCCATTCCGCGGTCATATCCACGAGCGAAAATTTGTGTTCCAACTACGTAGCCGAATCCGTAGGTGATAAGAACAATGCCGACAGACGCAAGGTCGGCGCCAACTTGTTCGGCGAGTAGCGAGATCGACGGTCCGACTAACCCGAAAGCCAGACCAACAACCAGGAACACCCCAAAATAGGCGCGATGAGATCGGGTCTGACTTTGGAGATTATCTAGACCGTTCACCCCGTGCACGCTACGACTTCGGCGGTCGTTGATTGCGGATTGCTATTTGAAATCAGCTCGAGCAACTTGTCGGCAGCCTCAATTCGAGTTGCCCACGCTAAGTTTTTCTCGGATCGGCTTGTCGCCCAAACTAAACCGACGATTTCGCCTTCACGGTTTATTAATGGTCCGCCTGAATTGCCAACTACCACTCGCGTTTCAACCTCAAGACCCGGGCGAGAAACTTTATTTTTTAGATAGATGTCCTCGGTGTCGATCCGCAGAATTTCATTGATCTTGGCTGAGAGAACAAACTGTTTTGAATCTTGAAAGGCAACGAATCGGGTCTCAGCGCCCTTAACAGCATCAGCAAATTTTAAGGGCAGCCACTTGGTTGTTGACTTTGCGCTGTCTACATATATGAGAGCCAAATCAAGATTGATATCGATCGCAACTACTTTTGCATTCAATACTTGTCCGTTAACCGTAGTTATTGAAGTCGAAGTCTGACCCGCAACTCCATGGGCGACGGAAACTACAAGATCTTTGCCAATTACTGTTCCGACAGTCTGTGTTGGCGAACTTTTACATCCAACTGAGTTGATCAGCACGACCGAGTCGTAGTGGCTCGGCCACGAGTCGGGGAGCAGATAGTTGATTCCCGAAATGATGGTGATCGTTATCACTACCAGGGCTGAGATTTTTTTTGTTCTGATTTACGAAAACGATAGTTGATGGCGAAGTTTTCTACTAGTTTGTAGCCGTCAATCGTCGCAACAAGAGGTAAATAACATGTCTAAGACCAAAGTGTCAGTAGTCGATCGCCTAGTTGGTAATCCTATTTCGTGGGGTGTTTGTGAAGTGCCTGATTGGGGATTTCAACTGGACGCTCGTACCGTGCTCGGCGAGATGAAGGCTGTTGGTCTTAAAGCGACCGAGCAAGGCCCAGTTGGTTATTTGGGTAGCACGCCTGAAGAAGTTTCAAAAGTTGCGAACGAATTTGGTTTGCCAATCGTTGGTGCTTTCGTACCGCTAGTAATGCATGATCTCGCTCAACGCGATGCGATGCGCAAAGCGATTCATTTTTCAGCGAAACTTCTTAGCGAAACGGGTAAAGGTTTTTTTATCACTGCTGTCGTAGTTGACGAATCTTGGGGTAAGCGTTTCAAGTTGTCCGACGCTCAATGGCAAGCAATGTTTGACGGATTTGCAGAAGTTGATGAGATTTGCGCGAGTTATGGAATCCGCCAAGTATTGCATCCGCATCTAAATACGCTCGTCGAAACACAAGATGATGTGAATCGAGTACTCGCTGGATCAAATGTTCGATGGCTTCTTGATACGGGTCACATGCTGATTGGTGGCACCGACCCTGTGAAGTTCGCGCGTGAAAACTTTTCTCGAATCGATCACTTTCATGTTAAAGACGTAAAGATGGAGATTGCGGAACGATTTTTGGCCGGTGAAATAAATTTGATGGAAGCAACCCGTGATGGGGTGTTTTGTGCTGCAGGTGACGGTGACGTCAAGATCGCCGAAGCCATCGGGGTAATGGAGTCGAACGGCTATGAGGGTTGGTATGTGCTTGAGCAAGATATGGCGATAGTTGGCGACCAGCCGCGCGATTCAAAGATTTCAACCGCAGGCGTGCGCCGAAGTATTGGATTTTTAGCAAAACTAGGCTAATTAAGAAATCGGTAAATTTTCGGCAGTTTGGCTTGTCGCAAAGTGGTCTTTGGGCTACCGTAATGCGGGCAGGAATCATCCTGCTCGAATAACTATGCATAAAGGGGAAAGTAAATGAAGATCCAAAAAACATGGGGAGTCGTCTTGGGTGCAGTAGCACTTTTGGCACTCGCTGCATGTGGTGGTTCATCAGATTCAACATCTGATACAGCTGCTACAAAGAATGCAACTGTTACAGCAGGCGAAGATATCACAATCGCAGTTATCACCCACGGTGATGACGGCGTGTTCTGGTCAGTCGCTCAAAAGGGTGCAGAGGCTGCAGGTGCAGCTCTCGGTATCACAATGTTGTACCAGGGTGCAAACAACAACGCACAAGATCAAGCACAAATGATCGAGCAAGCAGTTACTGACGGTGTAGACGGTATTGCCGTTTCACTCGCTGACCCAACTGCTCTTGACGGCGCAATCAAAAAAGTTATCGCTGCAGGAATTCCATTGATCACACTCAACTCAGGTTCAGACCTCTTCAAGGGCCTCGGCGCAATTACGCACGTCGGTCAAGACGAGACTGTTGCTGGTCACGGTGCTGGTGAGCGTCTTAAGGCCGCTGGTGGAAAAGTTATGCTCTGCGCAAAGCAAGAGCAGAGCAACGTTGCACTCGAAACTCGTTGTAACGCAGCAGCCGAAACATTCGGTGGAAAAGTTATTCAGATCACAACTTCAGGTGACGCAGACCGTGTTACTCAGCAAGCTGAGATCAAGGCAGCGATGGATGCAGATGCATCAATTGACTCGTTCCTTGGAACAGGTCCAGTTATCGCAGTTGACGGCGCAAATGCAGCCGCTGAACTCGGTCGCGTAATGCCAACCGGCGGTTTTGACCTCTCAACAGAAATTCTTGAGTACATCAACACTGACAAAATGACATTCACGATTGACCAACAGCAGTTCCTTCAGGGATACCTTGCTGTTGTGTTCCTCTACCTCAACATCACCAACAAGAACACTGTTGGTGGCGGATTGCCAGTTATGACAGGACCAGGATTTGTTGACAAGTCAAACGTTGTCGCAGTTCAGGAACTTGTAGGCAAGGGAACTCGTTAATTAATTCGTTTAATTACGAAATAATTAAATAGTTAGTATTTTCGAAGTTGGTTCGTTCGCTCAGAATTTAGGGCGAACGAACCAACTCGATTAATTTTCAGACGCAAATTTGATTTTGATTTAGTTAGTTGTTTAGTATTTATCGAATGCAACGGGGGATGACAGAGTGAGCGAATTTGATGACGTAACTCCGCTCAAGCCAAGTGACGAAAGAATCACTTATCGTGGGCCTCTGAAACGATTGCTCATCTCTCCGGAAATTGGTGCACTAATTGGTGCTGTCGTGGTGTGGGCGTTTTTCTGGGGCAATGGCGACAAGTTTGGAACTGCGGGTAGCACTGCAAACTTTTTAGATGTAGCAGCACCACTCGGGATCATGGCAGTTGCTGTTTCGCTGTTAATGATCGGTGGAGAGTTTGATCTTTCGGCTGGGGTAATGACCGGTGCGAGCGGGGTCACTATTGCGCTGATGGCGAAGCATTTCACCGATAACGGAATTTCATTATTTGTATGTATTCCGGCGGCGTTTTTATTGGCTGGATGCGTTGGCTGGTGGAACGGTTTTCTTGTTAATAAAACTGGTTTACCCAGTTTTATAGTCACACTTGGTTCGTTTTTTGTGATCAAGGGATCAAACCTTGTCTTTTCGAAAAGAATTAACTCGCTTGTAAACGTCTCGGGGATTGAAAAAGCCGAAGGTTACAAATTCTTCAAAGCGGTTTTGGGTGGTGAAAACAAATTTGGTGACACCAAATATCGCGATGTAATTTTCCTAGTTGGCGGCATTTTGTTTGGAGTATTGCTAGTTATTGGTTTCGTTGAGCAGTCGCTTCTTAGAACTGAAAAAACCCTAATGTCAGCGATGCTTGTAGCGATTATCGGGGCAGTTGCAGGAGTTGCTGGGGTGATTGTGTTGCATCGTACCGACTCGGTCAAAGGCAATGTTGTTGCAGGTGTGATTGGCTTATCGGGTTCGACATTGGCGATTGTCTCATATTCGCGTGCGAGATTTCAAAGTCGAGAGCCTTTTGCTGGTTCGGTTCCTGAAACAGCTCGACCATTGATCGTTCTCGGATTGCTAGGCACGGCGGTGGCATCATTAGCGGGTCAACTATTCGATCGCGGCGAAGAGAACGTGATGCTGCAATGGCTACCGAGTTGGTTGAGACTTGCCGTCGCCCTCGCTGCAGGTGCTTTGCCGTTGTGGTTCTTTGTTCGTCAAGTCATGCGTGGCGATGTTGAATTTCGAGCCAAAGCAGTGGCATTAATTATTGTTCGGCTTCCAATCATCTGTCTAGTCTCACTGATTGGCATTGTCTCTTTGTTTCAATTGACAACAGTCCAAGCCGTTCGTGCAGTTTTAATAACAGTGGCTGGCACTGGTGCGGCGACTTGTTTATATCGCGCACGAAGCATCGCTGGTAAACACTCGACAAAACACTTTATTAATTTAGGTTTATTGATGTCAACTTGTTTTGTAGTCGTTGCGTTTGCAGTTCGCGCTGACTCAAGTGCGCCGCGCTTTCGTGGCGGTATCTTCGCAACGCTTTTAATTGGCGCAGCCCTCATACTTGCGACAACTTTGGTTGAGGCCAAGCAACAAAAAAGATTACTGGCTGACTCAAATGCTGATCAATTCGGTAAGCGAATCGTGTTGATAGGCATGTTCATTGGTTCGATTGCGCTTGGTACGCGCCTTCTATTTTCTGATGGCGTGTTTCGCATGTCTGTGTTCTGGTGGCTGTTCTTTACCGCAGTTGGTGCATTCGTCTTGACCAAGACCAAATATGGCAACTGGATCTTTGCTGTCGGTGGCAATAAGGACGCCGCTCGTGCAACTGGTGTACCGGCAGACAAAGTTAAGACGGCGTTGTTTATGGCAACTTCGCTGATGGGCGCATTCGTTGGTGCGATGATTTTGATGCGACTTAACTCGGTTCAAGCACAACAGGGCGACGGTCAAGAGTTTGAGTACATCATTGCAGCAGTTGTTGGTGGCAATCTTATGACAGGTGGTTACGGCTCAGTTATTGGTGCTTCTCTCGGTGCTTTAATCATGGCTATATCTAAAAACGGAATCCCCGCTGCACAATGGAATCAGGACGGGCGGTTCATTTTCTTGGGTGCCGTTTTACTTGTCGCTGTGCTCGTCAACAACTTTGTAAGAAAGAAAGCGAACGAACAACGATGAGTAACACAACTCCGCTTCTAGAGCTTCAAAATATTGGCAAATATTTCGGCAATGTCAAGGCACTTGAAAATGTATCAACGACGGTCAAAGCCGGGGAAGTCACTTGCGTGCTCGGTGACAACGGCGCAGGCAAATCAACTTTCATTAAAATTATTAGTGGTTTGCATAAGCCGAGTACTGGAAAGTACTTGTTTGAGGGTCACGAAGTTTCATTTGATTCACCACGTGAGGCGCGCTCACTCGGTATCGCAACGGTTTATCAAGATTTGGCGATGGCTCCATTGATGTCAGTGTGGCGAAACTTTTTTCTTGGTTCAGAGCCAACTAAACGTTTTGGTCCGATTAATTTACTTGATGCAAAATTCGCGCGCGCCACAGCGAAAGAAGAAATGTCAAAGTTGGGTATTGATGTTCGAGATATCGACCAACCAGTCGGAACTTTGTCTGGCGGTGAGCGTCAAAGCGTTGCGATCGCGCGTGCTGTCTATTTCGGTGCTCGCGTGTTGATTCTTGATGAGCCAACATCGGCGCTTGGTGTGCGTCAGTCAGATTTGGTTCTCGGTTATGTCAAGGCTGCAGCGGCGCGCGATCTCGGTGTTATTTTGATTACGCACAACCCGCAACATGCTTTACCAGTTGGTAATCGTTTCTTGATTCTCAATCGCGGTCAATCCGTGGGGCACTTCGAAAAACAAGATCTCACATATGAGCGTCTAATTGAGTTGATGTCCGGTCGTGTCCACGCTGCGTAGACAGTGTTTTGGCACAACGGTTGAAACATTAGATAATGCGTGATGATCAGTGGCAAGGACTAATTAAGTCGCGTCTAGAAGACCCGAACGGTGCGGCAAAGGCTCTCAAGAAGCGTAAGCGTCGCAAGTTAATTACCGACTCACAGCTGTTTATAGTTGCTGCAGATCACACCGCACGTGGAATGCTCGGCGTAGGTGATGACCAATTCGCAATGGCTGATCGTCGAAAATTACTTGATGCACTTTTGATCGCACTCGATAATTCACAAGTTGACGGCGTACTTGGTAGTGCCGATGTAATCGATGAACTCGCTCTTCTCGGTGCTCTCGACAACAAACTTGTATTCGGCACGATGAACCGTGGCGGGATAATGGGCGCAAGTTGGGAACTTAATGATCGGATGACGGCTTACACGCCGCAAGACATTGCGTCTCGTGGACTCGACGGCGGAAAAGTTTTATTGCGGCTTGCCGATGATGATGCGGGCACTGGTCCAACAATCGAGGCATGCGCAAAGGCTGTCACCCAGATGGCTGACTTGAAATTGCCGATCATGGTCGAACCCTTGCCGTATACAGGCGGTAACGGTGGTCCGGCCAAATATATTGACGACAATGACAAACTATTGCGTGCTGTCTCGATTGCGTCTGGTCTCGGTTCATCATCGGCGTATACATGGCTGAAAGTGCCGGCAGGTTCGCAGGTTGAACGAATGATGGCAGCCACAACATTGCCTGGATTGATATTGGGCGGCACGCCAGGCCCAGACCCAGAAGCAACTTATGCATCGTGGGAGCGTGCAATGAAAGTGCCCAACGTTCGAGGGTTAGTTGTGGGACGATCACTTCTATTTCCAAAAGATGGAGATGTGGCTGGCGCAATAGCGCGTGCAGCGCATATTGTTCGTCCATGAAAACTATCCGATTAACTACTGCACAGGCACTTGTAAAATTTCTCGTCGCGCAACGAATATTAATTAACGGCCGCGAAGAAAAATTATTCCCTGGAGTTTTGGCAATTTTTGGCCACGGCAATGTAACTAGCCTTGGTGTTGCGCTTGATGAAGAGCGAAAAAATATCCGTACTTGGCGGGGACAAAACGAACAAGGCATGGCGCTCGCTGCGGTTGGGTTCGCAAAAGCAAAACGACGTCAACAGATAATGGTTGCGTCGAGTTCAATTGGGCCAGGCGCTCTAAATATGGTTACTGCAGCAGGTGTTGCCTATGTTGATCGCTTGCCAGTTTTATTTTTGTCTGGCGACACATTTGTACACCGAATTCCGGATCCAGTTTTACAGCAAGGCGAAAACTTCAGTGATCCTTCAATCACTGTTAACGATGCGTTCAAGCCAGTCGTGCGATATTGGGATCGAATTGTTGCTCCACAACAGTTATTGCATTCATTGCCACACGCGGTTTCAACGATGCTTGACCCAGCAACTTGCGGCCCCGCGTTTATAGGTTTGCCGCAAGATGTTCAAGCCGAGAGTTTTGACTTTCCTGAAGTGTTTTTCGAAAAAGTTGTGCACACGATAATTCGACCTCGTGCAGATGCAACTGAGTTGAAGAATGCTGTTGAGGTTTTGAAGAATGCTAAGCGACCATTGATAATTGCTGGTGGTGGAGTGCACTATTCACTTGCCGAAAAAGAGTTGGCTGCGTTTGCTACGGCGCACAATATTCCGGTTGTTGAAACTGTCGCTGGTAAGGCATCGCTATTAGCTTCACACCCTCTTAATGCTGGGCCAGTTGGTGTTACTGGTTGTGAGTCGGCAAATAATTTGGCCGCACAAGCAGACGTCGTGGTGGCTATCGGCACTCGATTGCAAGATTTCGCAACTGGGTCATGGACGATCTTTAGTAATGAGCAGACAAAATTCATTGGTATAAATACAGTGCGCTTCGATGCGATAAAGCATCGCTCGTTGCCAGTAGTTGGTGACGCGCGCGAAACCTTGGCTGATCTAGGTGAACAACTTGGTGATTGGCGCAGTGCTGACGTTTGGTCAAAAGTTGCACAACAAGAAGTGGTTGGCTATCACAAATATATTGACAGCATCGCGGCGAAAAATACAAATATTTCGCAACTTGCAACCTATGCGCAAGTTGTTGGTGTTGTTGATCGTGCTGCAAAGCCGGGCGATTATGTGCTTACGGCAGCGGGTGGGTTTCCAGGTGAGCTTAATAACGGCTGGCGGGCCAAGAGTCTTGACTCGTTTGACTGCGAATATGGGTTCTCGTGCATGGGCTACGAACTTTCTGGTGCGTGGGGCGCGAAGATGGCGATGCCAGAAAGCGAAGTTATTTCTTTCGTCGGTGATGGTTCATACATGATGATGAACAGCGATATATATAGTTCGGTTTTATACGGACACAAATTAATCGTGATCGTCTGCGACAATGGCGGTTATGCGGTAATTAATCGATTGCAAGTCAACCAAGGCGGTGTGCCGTTTAATAATCAACTTGCAGATTGTGAACCAGCGAACCTCGTTTACGTTGACTTTGCTCAACATGCTGCCTCAATGGGCGCAATTTCTGAGACGGTTGGTTCTATTGATGAGCTCGAAACAGCGTTTGCTCGCGCTCGAAAATCAGAGAGTACTCATGTAATCGTGATTAAGACCAGCCCCAATGATTGGACAGAAGGCGGATCGTTCTGGGAAGTTGGCGTGCCAACTACTAGCCATCGCCCCGAAGTAATCAAGGCTGGCCAAGTAATGCGTGAAGGCAAAAAACAACAACGAATCGGCTGGTAGGTAGAAATCGTGAGCAACAATAAATCAAACAACTCGGGCACTTCAAGTATGCACGGCAAGGTTTTGTTGCTGAGTGGTGCCTCGCGAGGTGTAGGTGAGTGTGTAGCGCGCTTGGCCGTTGAGCGTGGTGCAGCAGGTTTGGCTCTTGTTGGACGCGACACGAAGACCGGTGACAAATTAGCGAGCGAATTGTCAGACCTTGGCACCAAGACTATTTTTATAACCGGTGATCTTGTAGGTGCTGATGAGCCAAAGCGAATCGTCAAAATAGTCGACGAGACTTTTGGCGTAGTTCATGGATTATTAAACTCGGCTGCCGAAACTTCGCGGGGCAGCGTATGGAACACGACCCCAGAAATGTTCGACACGATGATGGCTGTCAATGTGCGAGCGCCATTTATGTTGATTCAGGAGTGCGCGAAAATAATGAAGCGCGAAGGTGTCGCTGGCTCAATCGTAAATATTGGCAGTGTCACTGGCTACGGCGGTGACGTGAACTTGACACATTACGCAATTTCGAAAGGTGCGTTACACACACTGACACGCAACTGCGCGTATTCACTAATGCGCGATCGTGTGCGAGTGAATCTATTGAACCCAGGTTGGATGGATACGCCGACCGAAGATGCGACACAGCGAAAGTGGCATAATGCGCAAGATGGTTGGCTCGAAAAAGCCGAGCGCGATCAGCCAATGGGACGATTAATAAAACCAGATGAACTTGCACGCTCAATTATGTTTTTACTTTCAGACGAATCAGGATTAATGACCGGTGCAGTAATAGACTTTGATCAATCGGTGGTCGGCGCTGGCTCGCCATCTAAACCAAAAGTAGGAGAAGTTTGGCCATGAGCAGCAATAAGAGTATTGGTATCGGTGTATTGGGCTGTGGTCGAATTGGTGTGATGCATGCTGAGTTAATCGCGCAACGAATTGAAGGCGCACATTTGGCTGGCGTTTACGACGTGGTGTCCGAATCTGCCAAAAAGATTGCTACAAAATTCAATTGCAAACATTTTGAAAGCCCAGATGCTTTAATGTCGGCTAAAGAAGTTGATGCAATTGCAATTTGTACGACGACCGATACGCACGTTGAAGTGTTGTTGATGGCGTCAAAATATCGCAAACCAGTGTTTTGTGAGAAGCCAATTTCTCTTTCGCTTACCGATACAGATAAGGCCTTGAAAGCAATCAGCGATAGCAAAACCCCATTAATGCTTGGTTTCAACCGCAGATTTGACCCGAGTCATCGCAGTGTTCGTGACAATGTTGCTAATGGCACGATTGGCGATGTTCATATTGCACGAATCACAAGTCGTGACCCTTCACCGCCACCAGTTTCGTATGCAAAAGTTTCTGGCGGCATTTTTATTGACATGACGATCCACGATTTCGATATGGCTCGTTATGTTGTCGGCAGTGAAATCGTTTCGGTTTACGCAACAGGGGCAGTGCGAATCGTGCCCGAGTTTGCCGAAATCGGTGATCTTGACACAGTGGCAATTATGTTGCAACACGAAAATGGTGCAATCACGATGATTGATAATTCTCGCCAGGCTGTCTACGGTTATGACCAGCGGGTTGAAGTATTCGGATCAAAAGGTTTGGTTGGCTCAGATAACCCAATGATGACAAGCGTGATTAAGCGCAACGAAGCAGGCACACAGTTAGACAAAATGCCGTACTTCTTTTTAGATCGTTATATTCCTTCTTATATTGCCGAGTGGGATGAGTTCATCGGTGTCGCAACTGGCAAAATTCAGCCAGTAGTAACTGGTGCTGATGGTCGTGCATCGCTTGTCGCGGGTTTAGCGGCCTGGAAGTCGGTTCGCGAAGGTCGAATGGTTAAGACAAGTGAAATTGTCGGCTAGATAAAAAACTTTTAAACGCCGTAACTTTTAATTCGTGCTGCCGCAAATCGTTGGCGTGTCTCATTGCATTGCGGTGAACTTGCAATTGGCTGTGCGGCGATTCGAGATGACGCAACCCAAGACGGCCATTTGCCGGTCAGTGTCGCGGCGGCTTGTCTGGCGGCACCGAGTGCAACTATCTCAGGTTCGTTAAGAACGTTGACTTGCTTGCCTGTTAAGTCAGCAACTATCTGACAAACAGCGGGCGACTGTGCGCCGCCACCCAGCAAAAATATTCGACCTGATGTATCGACGCCACAGTTCGTTATCGCATTCAATCCATCGAGAAGCCCACAGACAACACCTTCAATGGCGGCGCGCGCAACATCACTGCGTGAATGATTTGAGTTAATGCCGACCAACATTGCTCGCGCGTCTGGAAGATTCGGCGTGCGCTCGCCATCTAGGTATGGCAATAACACAAGACCATTTGATCCGCAGTTAGAAGCCATCGCGAGTTCGCCAAACTGCTGTAGATCTACGCCGAGAAAATTAGCAAACGAATCAAAAACTCTTGTTGCGTTGAGTGTGCAAACAAGTGGCAAGAAACTTCCCGTGGCGTCGGCGAAACCAGCAACGGCTGCACTTGAGTCAGTTGTCGGTTCTGCACTAACTGCATAAACCGTGCCCGATGTACCCAGTGAAATCGCAACATCACCAGGCAGCAGTCCGATGCCAAGTGCTCCAGCCATGTTGTCACCAGTGCCACAACCAATTACGGCATCGCCCCATTGGCCAGTTGCTTCGAGTGGCGCTGCGACCCGCGGCAACATATTTGACCAATCGCGAGACTTGTCAATTAGCTGCAAAATCTCTTGGTCGTAATGACCAGTCGAAGGCGACCAATAGCCAGTGCCAGATGCATCGCCTCGATCGGTGATAATTTCTGATGCGCCCCCGCCGCGCAAGTGCCACGAAAGATAATCATGAGGCAAACAAATACGAGCAACTCGTGCCCAATTTTCTGGCTCGACACGCTTTAGCCACGAAAGTTTCGCCACAGTGAAACTCGCGACTGGCACACTGCCGACATGCGAAGCCCACCACGCGGCATCGCGTTGATCTACACACCACTGGGCATCTGGTGCCGACTCGGTGTCGTTCCATAATTTTGCGGCTCGCACAACTTTGTGACTGGCGTCAAGAGTGACTAGGCCATGTTGTTGACCGCCAATAGAAATCGCAACGACCTTGTGCGAGCTGACCGTTGCGCCTGCATGAGAATAAGCCTGGTCAAACGCCGTTATCCACTCAGTTGGGTTTGTTTGACTA
>Ga0209190_1001979_pt1 | contig 14061 bp, 13 predicted proteins | sample M_140205_XF_Meta_FD_187315 | JGI IMG/M metagenome (GOLD analysis project Ga0209190, IMG submission 187315) | Freshwater microbial communities from Lake Montjoie, Canada to study carbon cycling - M_140205_XF_MetaG (SPAdes) (version 2) | ecosystem: Environmental > Aquatic > Freshwater > Lake... | reverse complement strand
TCAAACATGGTTAGTCCTTACATTTAGATTTTTCGTCATTTTGCATCAGCTTGATACCACTCAGGAAGCCAATCATGCCTCCGATAAGAGTAGAAAAAGCGGGTGAAATCATCTTGAATATTTCTGCGTTGTCCACTTCTTTGGCCCAGAGGCCAAGCATAAAGCTGATTACCATAGCCAAAACAGAGATGCACAGGGTTGCGCTTACCATGAGAGTCACCCACAGGGTTAACTTGTCTTTGACTTCTATTGATGGTTTTATCGGTTTCTTGGTCATACATAAATATCCAGTTTACGATTCTGAAATATCTCCATGCGGAGTCGCTCTTGCACTACTTTTTTAGTATAAATCTCAAACGCCAAGTCTTGCAGTTCTGTCTGTTTCTGCTTTGCTAACTCATTTGCCTTGTTCATCTCATGCTGTTTCTCTAGCTTAACTTGAGCAAGGTCATGTCTATCTGGATAACCAGAGGGCTGAACAGTAGGGAACAATTTGATTGTGTCTATCATTTCTTTTCCCTCTCAAGTGCTGTCTTATATCCTTGAACAACCTTATGTCTTAACTCTGCACCATCAGCCGCACCCGCCCATTCACTCAGATTATTCCAAATTACAACAAAGTCGGAACTTTTGCATAACTTCTGATGGTTTGTCAGCCATATAGACATTTGCTGATGACGCTCACTTGGGTTGTGTATTGTGTAAGCAATGATGTAAAACTCACGCACACTACAAAGGTCTTGCCCTGTAGATTGAAGCGAGAGAATTAAAACAAGTGCTATTAACCATTTCACGGATACGCCCAAATAATGATGTAACTACAAAAGACAACAAAGCAAGAGATACAAACTGCCGCAACAAATGCTTCGGCAAAGTCTCTCATTACTCTGCCATAGTAAGTTGTGAATCCCCAACTTCTTTAGCCGCAGCAGGTACTGTAAACGACTGAATAAATGCTGATCTAGTTGGAGCATCCATTAACTTCATCATTGAAGAAACAAACTCATTCGTTTTGCCTTTTGGTATGCCAACAGTCATAAACTGAGCTAGAGCACCTGGGTTCATCATCAACTCAGCCATCTGCTTGTTGTAAGCATCTGCATTGCCTCTTTGTAAGTATTCAACAGCCGCCTTCATTACTGTATATGTTCTGTTTAACAGTTGGGGGGCTTCTTTTAAAATTTCAGGGCCAACAATTTCAAGCGCACTTATTTTTCTTGCAAGTTCTTTTGCTTTTGAATCCCGCTTTAGGTCTGCCAATACGTTGTTTACAGAAGAAACCTCAGAAGGAGAAAGAACGTCAGACAACTTCTCAAATCGAGGAATACCAGTAGATTTTTTAATTGTTCCAGCCGCATTCTCAACAGCCGTAGCAAACTCACCAGCAGATTCTTTACCTAAAGGAGTATTTAAACTCTTAGATAAGTAATCTCCAACTTCCATACGATTAAGTTTCTTGCTGTAATCTGCATAAGAAGTAAGATATTTACCCCACAATCCATCAGATGATTTATTTAAGGAAGCATCAATAAATTGCTTTGCACTACCCAATGCTTTAGCCGCTTGTTGAGGAATTCCACCAGAAGCATATTGCTCACCAAGATTAAGCATTTTTGCTACATCTTGATTAGATATTTTTCTAATGTTTTCGTACACATCACGACTATTTAGCAAGCCGTTTTCATCAGCTTTAGAAACAACTTTATCTCTAATACCTTGCAAAACAGCTTTGCTTTGGTCAGATACAGTACCACGAATGGCTTTGTCTAGTTGGTCTGTCAAATCGGATGCACGCAATGGAAAGAATCCATTTTGTTCTAAGCTATTAAGTTGAAATTGCTTTAGTTGAGCTTCACCACGCAATGTTCCTGCAAGTTCTTTATATGCTTTTGCACGACCTGCCGCCTCTGACGCAATATCACCCGCAGACAGCCAACCAGGTTGTCCTTTTTCAGCTAAAGATTTTTGGATTGTTGCAGCTAAACCTGTCATGCCAGATGTTTGTTCAGCAGCCGCCAAGCTATTAAACTTATCTGAAATTTCTTTTTCTAACTTAGTAAAGATAGGCCCTGCAAGATTAGTTTGTTCAAGCGCAGTTTCACGCATTGGTGTTGTTACGCTTTCTCGTTCAGCAATTAAAGCGGCCTTCTGTGCTTCAGTACCAGCAACAGATTGAATTTCTCTTGCCCTAGCCGCTTGTTGTTCTACCAAACGCTCTTGAAACTCACCTGCTACTTTTGTTTTACTAGCAAGTTTGCTCTGTGCTGCCGCAAGTTCAACTGCTGAAGGAATATCAGAAATTGCTTGTGCCGCTGTTGGTCGAGAACCACTTACTAATTCTTTAGCATCACGCAATGCTTCAATCACTTTTGTTCGATCAGAACCAGCAAGTTCATTTAATTGTTTCTGCATGAACTCTTGCCGACCAGTAGGAGTTAAACCCTTTAAAGTGTTTAAAAGACCTCCAATAGCCTTTACACCACCTTCTACAACAGGGCCTAATACAAAGCCCGTAGCCATTTGCTCTAATTTGCGTTCGCCAAACTGATCTACAGGAGCATTTACTGGTTGCAATGCACTTAAAGCCGCACCAGTGCTTCCAGATCGAGCTATGTTAGCCATTAAACCTGCACCTTGAAGTGGTGCTTGTGTAACACCAACCAAACGATTTACAGGACTAATAACATTTCCAAGCATCTGATATGGGTCAAAACCACTACTACCAACTCTTGCACGACCTTCGGTGGTTGCTTGCTCAACATCACTTACAAGTTGTGTTGCGCCTTGCTTAATATCTTTACCAAATAAACCCGTACTAGCTAACAACTGATTGACAGCCAACGCAGGGTCTACTACTGCACCTTTGATTGTTCTGGCAATAGGACTACCAGTACCAAACATTAGCTCCAAGTTTGATACTGGTGTTGTTTTTATACCAAGTTGCGTATAAAAAGTGTCTTTAGGTATGTCTGAATAAAATTTTGAATGAAAAGCATCAGCCAATTGAGTATCGGACATATCCGAATACTGCGGGTATTCTTTACGAATTTCAGCAATCGTAGCCATAAAAAACTCCTTAACGAATACCCAATGGGTCAGACTTATTTTTTGCGGGTTGAGCAGCTTCACCTTTAAGGTAACGCCTTGATAGATTATCTAAGATCGCTAAGTTTGCCTCTTTTGTCATGCCTTCGCTACCCAAAGAATCCAAATATGTTTTTAATTCAACATTGGAGTTAAGTTGTTGAGAACTCATGCCAGTAGCTTCTTTTACGGCATTTAGCAATTGCAGTCGAACGCTCTTAAGTTCATCACGTTTTGCTTGTTCTTTTGTACCAAATGCACGACCACCCATTTGACCAACAGTTCCTGTTTGCAAAGATGTTACTAAATTTGCAAGAGGGCCTTTTGATGTGCTTGTCATTCCACCCATTTTGGCTAAATCTTTGACTAAGGTTTCTGCTGTAGAAATGGTATCACCCAAAGCAACCTGTCCTTCAGCAATCTTGTCAGCTTTTTCTTGAGCTTTTAAAACTGCGGCACTTGGCCCTTTAAGAGATGCTACTAATTCAGCAATTTGTGTACGACCATCAATTTGCATTTGAGCAATTTCTTTTTGCGTTGCGCCCCGATCTTTTGCCGCTTGAATTTGGGCATCTATACGTTCTCTTTGAAGTTGCACAGATTGCTCTCTTTGAGCGGCTCTATCAGCAGAGCCTTGTAAAGTTGCTAATACTTTATCTGGTGAACCATACTTAGTTACAACACCAAGAATTTGCTCTTGTGTAGCATCAGGTGGTAATTTAGATAACTCATCACGCAATTGCTCTTCTTGCCTAATCGACAATTGAGTCTTAGCTGCTGTTGCCAAAGATGATTGTTCTGCGGCTCTTCTCTGTTGTGTTTGAGCCATCTCGCCTTGTGCCTTACGATAGTAATCCGCAAGAGCCATAGCACCTTGATTGTCACCCATTTGCCCTAGCATTTTGATGCCTTGCAACATGGATTCAGGGTTAGATTGATCTATCTGCCCAAAAATCTGTTGTCTAGCACTAATCATCTTCAGTTGCGGGTCTTCAATACCCATAGCACCTGCAAAGCCACGGCCTAGTTGACCAACACTAGCCTGAAGTCCCGCTTGAGCCGCAGCACCTGGTGATAGTCGGGCAAGGTCATACCCTTGCTGTAAGTCTTGTTGATACTGCTGACGCTGATACATTTCTGGAGTCATACCAAACAGACCCGCTACGATGTTAGTTTCTGCCATGATAATTCCTTACAAATATAAACCAAGGTCTTGATTACCATAGGCTAGACCAGTTCCAAACCCAGATGAACCTAAACCAGTTTGACTAAACGCAGACTGCAATCCACCACCAAAAAGACCACCCAATGCTTGACCAAACTGAGCATTGGGATTACCTGCGGCTCTTAAACCTTGAGCCAAAAGATTGCGTGTTGCATCATCACTGGTTGCCAAGCCTGCGCTTAGTTGTGCGCCTCTCAAGCCAAGCTGACCAACATTGAAACCTGTTTGTGCGCCAATCTGTCCAAGATTTACGCCCATGTTGTAAGGCTGTTGTCCCAAAGCCTCAAGACCTTGAACTTGACCCATTGCAGTCGTATAAGGAGCGTAAGCGGCTTGTTGACCACCATAATATTGACCCATTGCGCCAGCGCCTTGACCAAGCAATCCCGCACCAAATGCAACCTGTTGTTGACCCGCTTGTTGAGCATTAGCCGCCAATTGAGCCTCTTGTTGCGCTCTAGCGTTATACAAAGCCTGTAGTTCAGGAGTAGTAGCACCCATAGTGCCGCCTTGAGCAACAGATAGACCACCACGGCCTTGTTGCTGTAGTTTGTTTTGCAGAGTAGCTAACTCTAACTCTCTGCCAGGTTGCAACAAAGCCATCTGTTGATTGAGATAGTTCTGTGCAACAGATTCAGGAGATTGAGCAATGTACTGATTGCCAAGGTTAAACAAGTTCTGTGCGCCTGTTTGAAGAGGAGCAAACTGTTGTTGAGCCGCTTCAGCTTGAGTCAATCCTTGGTTTGACAAAGCAACAAATCTGTCTTGCTGTGCCTTAGCTTCGGGGCTTAGTGTGTACCCTGCGCTAATCAATTGACCTGTAACTGGATCAGTTTGGAACTGTGAAGTACCAAAGCGGGTAGTCATGCCAACAGGTCTGAACTGAGCCGCAGCCTTAGCCGCAGCAGTCTCAGCATCAATACGGGCTTGCGCTTGTTGAGCCGCTTCCCTTGATTGTTGCATCTGAAGCAGATTACCTGCTGTTCCTAGTCCACCAGAAAACAGATTACTGAGGTTTGTGTTACCACCACTAAATAACGAACTAACAGCACCAGTACCAAGAGTTGTTAATGCTTTATTTAATGCTGTTGTTCCCGCAGTAGTAGCCGCTGTTGTTCCTGCTGTTGTAGCCGCTGTTGCCGCAGGAATTGTTGTTGCCGCAGTTGTTCCTAAAGTTGTTCCTGCTAAAGCGGAATCAGCCGCTAATTTAGACGCCACAGAACCAGCTGTTATTGGAGCACTTGTTAATAAACCGCTACCGCCAGTTAAGTTTGATAAAGTCGGTACAAATGCACCAGAAGTTAAAGCCGCAGCAAGAGCTTCTGCACCCGCAGTACCACCCGCACCACCCAATGCCAAATCTAGTTGAGCTAACTCAGCCATTGTTAGACCAGTAGTTCCAACAGTACCTGCAACAGTACCCGCTGTTCCATACAAGGCCGCTGATTCTGCCGCAGTCAAAGCACCCGCACCCGCAGTCCCGCCCAACTCAGCAAGTGTCAAACCTGTGGCTTCAGTAGCACCAAGACCACCAAGTAATCCTTCAAAACCACCCAATCCATATACCGCACCAGCAACAGCCGCCAGTTTAAGTAAGTCTTTCTTTAAGGTGCTAGATGATGCGCCTTGAGTAAAGAAGACGGGCTTTCCACCCTCATCAAACTCAACACCAAAACCCGTGTTTCCCGCACCAGAGTAAGAACCAGACCAAAGGTTTCCTTTAGTTCTCTCTGCATAACCAGAAACAAGTTTCTCACCAGTAAGTTTATTGATGATCCCGTCTGCACCTTTTCCAACTTGGTTAATATCAGTAACACCGCTTTTAGCCAAGTCACTCGCCATGTACAAAGCAGAAGTCTCAGGAGGCAATCCACCAGACCATGCACCAGTTGTATTTTGGGCAAGAATTTGAGCCGCAAGTTTATTGATGTTTTCTGTAGTTAAAGCAAGATTCTTTTGTGGTTGAGTTATCTCAGCAACTACTTCAGCAGGGGTGGCTTTCTTATCTGTAGCACTTGCAAGTTGGTTTAAGAATTCAGTTTGACCTGCTGTGTTAACGTGAAATCCTGACGCATCTACTAAGGTTTTACTGTTCAGCAAACCAGACATTGCATCAACTACAGTTACATTCTTGTAGGGCTGAGCAACTTCTTTATACAAACTATCCATCTTCAAGTTAGTGCTTGAAGTTACATCTGAAACAGAACCTACTGCTGGCGCACCAGATAGAACAACTTTTACGCCTTCACGCTCAAAGATAGAGAGCATTTGGTCAATATTGCTTTTGACAGTATTCCTACTAACACCTTGCAAAAGATCATTGCCACCAATATCTAAAACAACAGTAGAACCTGTTTTAAAAACACCACCATTATTTACAAAATTGTTTAGTTGATTTAAAGCATCATCAGTCTTAAAACCACCAACAGCTACATTGGTTACATCTTCGCCAAATGCTTCTCTAGCAAGAGCAGTTTTTTCTTGTCCCGCCAACCAACTATCACCCGCTAAAATAGTACCGCCAAGTACATTTTGTGGGGCAACATCTGCAACACGGGAAACAATGTCTGCAAGTGGAACGCCTGTAACGCTAGATATTTGCGATGCAGGAACACTTTTTTGTTGCATAAAAGCGTAAATATCCGCATCACTTAGATTTGGTGATGATAGAAAGTTTAGAACTTCTTGATTAGTCGCTGCCATGATTGCTCCTTATTTATACAGTTTCTAAATCAGGCACTTTAATTTTTGCCATGATAACTGCGGTCGATGTTTCTTTATCAATCGTCAAGAAGCCTTGGCAAATGATGTTGTAGTCTTGCCCATTTGCGTCTTTTTCGCTTCTAATAGGAACAGTTATATCTAAATTTTTAAACAGATATTCTTTGCCGTTTTCAAAAACTCGCCAAACGTGATCCATCGAACCTCGATTAGCTTGGCCTCGACTTTTGTTAAACCTAATTTGGTACTTGTTCATACGATTTCAGCCGCTGGCATTTGGCAAGATTGCTGTGGTGCTGAGATGACAGTCAAATTAAAATGCACAAACTTGATGGGCAATTCTGCCGCATGGCGATTAAATGAATGAGCAAGCCATGAATTAGCAAAAATCATCATGCCTGGTTTAGGCGTGAAATTTATCATCTTACTTGCTGGAGTGGCTATTGTCATATCCTGCTCTGGTAAACTAATCTGCACTTTGGCCGCACGTGGGTCGTGAAACACTATATTTGAACCACCCTCTGGTGTCTCAAGAAAATAAAAGCCAACGATTTGTGATCCAAACCCATGCACATGAACATCCATTGCTGAATGCTTGTGATGCTCTTGAGTCCACATCTCAGTGAACTGAACGGCCTTGTCTTGCATAGCGTAGCCTTGCTCATTAAGAATGTTCCAAGCAGTAGAGCCTACAAACTCGGAAAAAACTGCCATACGGGGGTCGCCAAAATAATTGCCCGTCATGTAAGCGGGATAAATCTCATCAAGCGATTGTTCTTTTTTAACAACCTCTAGGGCTTCCTCAGAAACAACGCTCACCAACTCCAAAAAATCAGGTCGCTCAATGATATAGATTGGGCAAGGAAAATGATGTGCAACCTGAAGCTGTGTTTGCAAGACAACTTGAGCCACTGATTCAGCGGCTTTGCATACTTTTGGTTTTTTTGTAACTTTGCTCATAATGTGGCCGCAATCCATTGCCAAGCAATAAAATCAAATTTAACCTGACCTTCTGGTCGAGTAGGGACTTCTTTCCAGTTGTTATCTGCACCACACCAACGAACATCTGTGCCTTCTGTTGGGCGTGGAATTGGCGGAACCATTGTGCAAGTGGCCTCATCTAATGTCCATGCAGACCAGTTAGAGGCGTACTCACGATTATTAAATGCGTCACGCACTTCTTGTTGACAGGCAGTTTTTTCTTCCGCTGTCATGTCTCGGATATGCCAAACATCAGTCCAAACACCATTTACTTTTTCATAAGTTGGCTCTTCTTGTTCAAAGAGTTTATATACATCAAGAGTAGGTCGCACAACACGAGTAAATGGCTCCCAGCGTTCTGGAACAGAACCAAACGCTTGAATAAGATTACTTTCAAGTGCAGGGTGGTTTTTAGTTAAGCCATTTTCAGTTTCAATATAAAGATTCATATTTTTTCCAAAAATTAAGCACCAACATTTGTAGATGGGAATGATGGTGTCCCACGAGAGCCGCCAACACACCAAACAATACGCACAGCACCTCTAGCGCCAGCACCGCCTTTGCCACAACTGCCAGTACCTGTACTGCCACCACCGCCACCGCCTGCACCATGAAGGCCACCTGCTCCGCCAGGAGATGAACATATAGCTACAGAAGTTCCGGTTGCTCCTCCGGAACCTCCACCGCCAGCAACTGAAGAAACAGATGTACCTACACCAGCCGCTCCATTAGAGCCTGATCCATAAATACCTACTCCACCACCTCCACCGCCACCCGTTTTACTATTATCAGATGCCGTACTAACTCGACCACCACCGCCACCGCCACCGCCAGCTCCAGCAGTACCAGAGGATTGATTTCCAGTTTTCTTTGCGCCATTACCACCAGCGCCTGAGTAACCTCCAGCTCCACCTCCACCTCCGCCTCCGCCAGTAGAAGTACAGCCGCCATCTCCACCACAGCCTCCGCAACCTCCGCCATCACCTGTTTTTGTTCCATTACTACCAGCAGAAGTTAATCTTCCACCGCCACCAAAGCCACCTTTTACAACAGCAGTTGAGCAGAAATAGCTATTGCCGCCACAACAACCAGCTTGCCCATTATTCCCGCCTGGGCCACCAATACCAACTACAACAGTATATGAAACAGTAGGTATAACTGTTCTTGCATTTTTATAACCTAAGCCTCCGCCTCCGCCACCTCCGCCAGCCTGACTTCCATCGCAACAAGTTTTTTTACCAGCACCGCCACCGCCACCACCAACTGCAACAACTGCAACCGATACCACTCCTGTTGGCGCAACCCATGTAAAAGTTCCTGCCGTAGTAAATGTGGCACAAGTGACTGGGCCACCAAATGATCTTTGATTTTGATAAACAGCTTGTAGTGCGCCACTCATGTTAAGCCACTCCCAGAAATTAACCAAGTTGTTGAAGTCATTTTGATTGCTGTAGCTGACCCATATTGAGCAAGACTTCGTGAGCCAGTTGTTCCAGCAGAAGACAAATACATCGTGTCAGTAGTGATTGCAATTGTTACCACTTGGCTGGTCATGTTGATAAATGTGATTGCTGTACCAATTGGATAAGCTACAGAACTATTTGCAGGAATTGTGTATGTTCTAGCGTTGGCATCACCTGATGGATGAAAGATGTGCTTGCCAGCATCAGCCAAAACTAATGTGTAAGCCGCAGATTGGCTGTTTTGTGGAATATTTTTATACCCAACTTCATTTGTTCCATCAACTGTGCAAGAAGACAATGTTCCGCTAGATGGAGTACCTAAAACTGGCGTTGTTAATGTTGGTGAAGTTAACGTCTTATTTGTCAACGTGTCGGTTGTTGCTCTGCCAACCAATGTGTCTGTGCTTGTTGGTAACGTCAATGTGCCAGTATTGCTAATGCTTGATATTACTGGTGCAGTCAGGGTTTTGTTTGTCAGGGTTTCTGTCCCTGTAGGGGTCACATAATCAGTACCTGCAGTAGCCGCAGATATTGCCGTTCCATTACCTTTAAGAACACCTGTAATTGATGTTGATAAAGTTATAGCGGGAGTTGATGTTGCTGTAGCGACTGTTCCTGCTAAGCCATTGGCTGAGACAACAGAAACGCTTGTTACTGTTCCTGATCCACCGCTAACTGTTGCCCAAGAACTATTTGTGCCATCAGTAGTTAAATACTTACCTGAATTTGTTGCTTGGCTAGGTGCTAAAGCATTAAAAGCCGCAGTCGCAGTAGTCTGCCCTGATCCACCATTTGCGATGGGCAAAGTGCCAGTTACGCCAGTAGACAATGGCAAGCCTGTTGCATTAGTCAATGTTGCACTTGTTGGTGTGCCTAGAATGGGAGTCACCAATGTTGGAGATGTAGCAAATACAGCCGATCCTGTTCCTGTTTCATCAGTTAAAGCACCCAAAAGGTTAGCAGAACTAAATGAGCCTAAAGAAGTTGCATTTCCTACAGAAGTAACTGCACCTGTTAAGTTAGCATTTGTCGTGACGTTACCCGCAGTCAGGCCAGAGGCAGTTCCTGTAATATTTGTACCAACCAATGCGCTTGGAGTTCCCAAAGCAGGAGTTACTAGGGTAGGAGAGGTTGCAAATACTACTGCTCCACTTCCAGTTTCATCAGTCAAAGCTGCCGCTAAGTTTGCACTACTAGGAGTCGCTAAAAAGGTTGCTACGCCTGTTCCCAATCCTGATACACCCGTACTGATAGGCAAACCAGTTGCATTGGTTAAAGTACCGCTAGTAGGAGTTCCAAGAATAGGTGTCACAAGTGTTGGGCTAGTAGCAAACACCAAAGCACCTGATCCTGTTTCATCAGTAATCGCAGAGGCTAAGTTGGCACTAGATGGTGTTGCCAAAAGAGTTGCTATACCAGTACCCAGACCACTCACGCCTGTTGAAATAGGCAGACCCGTAGCATTCGTTAAGACAGCGGCACTCGGTGTTCCAAGGGCGGGAGTTACAAGTGTTGGCGAGTTTGACAACACTACATTTGTTGTTCCTGTGCTTGTAGTTACACCTGTACCACCATTGGCTACTGCTAAAGTTCCTGTGATGTCAGCAGTAGAAAGACTTACCGCATCCCAAGAGGCATTAGTTCCATCGCTTTGCAGATATTTGTTAGCAGCAGAGGTTTGGCTAGGTAATAGGTTATTCAACGCACCTGCGGCTGTAGAAGCACCAGTGCCACCATCAGCCACCGCCAAATCGGTAATGCCAGTGATTGAGCCGCCAGTAATCGCCACATTGCTTGATGTGAGTGGGCCTGTTACCCCAGCAGTTGCCGTAACAGCACCAGTGAGTGTCGATGTACCCGTTACCGCCAGAGTCGTGCTTGCAGTAATTGCTTTAGCTGCTAGGGTTGTGTTAGCTACTGTGGCAGTTCCTGTTGCTGCGCCAATGTTGACAGCAGTAGCCGCACCGCCAAGGTTTAAAGTTGTTGAGACTGTATTGAAAGCCGCTTGAGTTACCGCACCTACTAATGCACCCGCAAGAGTTGTCGTGCCAGAGGCCGCTAGAGTTGTGAACGCACCCGCAGCAGGAGTAGTCCCGCCAATAGCCGCACCATCAATTGCACCGCCCGTAATTGCGGCAGCAGAGTTATCTGTCTTTGTCGCAACAGCAGTAGCAATGTTGTTGTACTCAGTGTCAATTTCAGTACCTTTGACAATCTTTAGAGGATTGCCAGGCGATAAGTTGTCCTTAGTCGCAAAGTTTACTGTTTTGGTGTAATTGCTCATGTTTACCTCTTAGGCTGTTCTGCCATCTTTGGCTTGAATTTCAATCTTTTGAAGGGATAACTGTGTGCCGTTAATGGTTGTTTCATAACCAGTTTGGACAATCTTTCCCGCACCAGAGGCATTGGCTCTTAAAGTCTTAATTGCTATACCACTTGTATATTCAGCTACGTTGTATTCAGCAGTTCCATATTCATAGCTTACTTGAGTGGGAATATAAATATTCTGAGCTTTATAAGCACCAGAGTAATCAAAACCCCAATTGATTGTTAAGAACTGATTTGATCCACCAATAACAATGGCTGAAATAGTCTTTAAAACAGAAATCTGGTTTGGGTTTCCAAGGTCAGCATTATTGGTATAGTAGGCAAATCGGTAAGTGGATGTGTCATCTAAGTAACCACCATACTTTCCGATATATCCATTTTTACCAATGTATAAGTCACCATTTCTAAGTGACCGCAAAGATGTTGGAGAAATAGAATCCCACTTAGTGACCCTTGAAGCACCATCTTGTAAACTTTGTTTGGTATCAAAACAATAGACTTGTGCAGTAGTAGGCAAAACAAGCAGATAGAAGGCTTCTTTTTCTGAGTAAACAGACTTCAAATTAGCTAATGTTTCACCTGCTAAAGATGAATTTAAATCGAAACGAACATTCTTAGACAAGTCTCGCAAAGGAGCAGACTTCTCTTGGATAGTCCTCATCAATGAGCGAACACCTGAGTCTGACAAGAAAATCACATCAGAGCCAACGCTTTGAATAGTATCTCTAGCCACACACCCAATTGAGCCTATTGTGTCGCTCAGAACGATGCTTGCGGGTGTAGAAGCGCCAGAATAAACAAGAATCTGTCGCTTACCAAAGATAAACAAGAAATCATTGTGAGCTGCCAAGCCCATTACTTCGTCAGCACCATTAGGCCAAACACGGGAGACATCGAGTGAGCCTGAAGTGCCACCGCCCCATACATGACCCGCAATCAGATCAGAGAATGTAACAGTTACTTTGTCTGTAGATGTATTAGCCACCCACAAGCGACCAAATGCTGAAATAGCAATATTGGCTTGTGGAACAGTAGCAACATAACCAGACTTCTCAGATACCCGTCTAAATGTTGTTGTACTTATAGCGGGGTCATAAATCAGTGGATCGTGACCAGTTTGGAAGAAATAAGCAATGCCATTCAAGGTGGCACATTGCCAATTACTTGCCGTGATAGTAGGAGCAGAACCACCCCCACCATAGGTTAACTCAGTTACCGCATTAGATGTACCAAGTTTAAATAGTTTGTTATTTCCTGCAAATAAAACTGTCAGAGTGCCATCAGTCTGAACTAACTCATGGATCACGCCAACGTCATTAGCACCCAGATTGCCAGAGGAAGAGTTAACTCTTGTCCAACCTTTTCTAGCACCAATCCGACCATACTGATCCAAGATTACGTTAGTTGCAACCAAAGCAAAGCCAGCCCCTAAATCAAGGGGCGAGTCTTCAGTGTTCAGGCCATAAAAGCCTGGTGCTGAGAGACTGTAACTTTGTAGAGGCTTAGACATTAGACGGGTTCAAAGTTGTTTTCTACATAGCGAGTACCTTCGAGTGCAATGGCATCCGAGAGCATTCCCCTGAACAAAGCATAGGCTTCGGAAGAGGCAGTTCCTCCATCCTCACCACGCTCAATCAAAGCCCTTGCATAAGCACTTTGGGCAACCAAATAATCTAAGACTTTTACAGATGTAGCGTCTGATGACAGAGTTGCTTGAGGTATAGCTAAGTCAAACATGACTGTATATACCCCATTAGGAATTGGAAATAACTCTACTTTTGTATCTCCACTACCATCAACACCATCAAAGGTAAACTCAGAAGGTATGCCAGTTGATGGAGTACCAAAGTTCAGTTTGCGGTTCATGTCCACAAAACTGATATTTTTTAAACCAATAAAACTTGTTGAATTGATAGCATCGTTAACTTGGAACTTCTGACCCGCACCCGTCATTGAATAAGCGTGTGTATTCGCAACAGTTGTGATAGTCACTGTAGTGCTAAGAACATTCCAATTAAAGGAATCTTCAATCTGACGCTTGGCATCATTGACAAACTTTCCAATCAAAGAAGAATAGGTTGTTTCACCAACAGTAGAGACTGAACTCTCACGCAAGCGAACTAACACATCGTTAACAAGTTCTAAGTAAGTCATGTTCGTTGTGCTCCATTAACCTCAAATGTTGCAATAAAACTAAAGGTACTAGCGGCTTGCGTAGTAATTTGAATTTTATCGCCTTCTTCTAAAACAATATAAGCA
>Ga0209190_1001978_pt1 | contig 14061 bp, 6 predicted proteins | sample M_140205_XF_Meta_FD_187315 | JGI IMG/M metagenome (GOLD analysis project Ga0209190, IMG submission 187315) | Freshwater microbial communities from Lake Montjoie, Canada to study carbon cycling - M_140205_XF_MetaG (SPAdes) (version 2) | ecosystem: Environmental > Aquatic > Freshwater > Lake... | reverse complement strand
AGATCTCCTCGTTGGCGATATTGATGACACCCAGTTTGTCAAAGCTGCCGGTGGCGGGGTTTTTGGCACCGAAGATTTCGGGCATCGCCCCTTGCAGCGCGCTGCTGTGGCCGGGCAGTTCGATTTCGGGAATCACCGTGACCCCGCGGCTGTCGGCGTAGGTGACGAAGTCCTGCATTTCCTTCATGCTATAACTCGCGCCGGCAGTGGGGATTTGCGGATAGGCCTTGGACGGCAGGCGATAGCCTTGGTCGTCAGTGAAATGGAAATGCAAAAATGGCACCTTGTAGAGCCGGCAGAGATCGACCACCTCGTAAAGGTATTCGATGGGATGCCATTGGCGGGCGACATCCAACATGACGGCGCAATAGCGCGATCCGGGTTTGTCCTCGACGAGCATTTGGGGCAAGCGAAGCTGACCGCCCGTCGTCTGGAGGGCTTGCAGCAGAGTGACGCTGGCCATGGCGGTGGCCTGATAGTCCACGCCTTCGACGAGGATGCCCGCGGGTGAGACGGTGAGCCGCTGCGCGAGTTGCTTAAGGGCCGGGTCGAGTTTGAGATAAGGGTCGTCTTTGAAAGCGAGTTTGGGATTGATCCGTAGGCAGATGTCCTGAGGGGTGGCGGCACCTTGGGCGACCGAGATCGAACGCTGGGCGAGACGGACAATTTCGCCTGATAGAAGAGCGGCCAGTGGGATGAGGTCTGGGCTGGTAGCAACGATGCGGGCAGCTGGGCTCAAGGGAATGAAATCCTTGCCCACGGTCCCGCGCAGCGGCCAGGGGACAAGTTTGACCTGCGTCGGATCCGCCCGTAAGCCGATGGGCGCTTGCTTCAGGGCCGGATCACCGACGGCGCCGAATGGCGGGTCTTGCGCCGCCGCGTTGCCGGCGGCAAACGTGGCGAGGAACAGGGCGAGCGGGAAAAGTTGGATTATCATGGGATCGTGGGTTTTTCTGCAGTGCTTCCGACAGGTTGCCCATACCGGCGGAGCTGCCGGATGATGCTTGGCGATGTTCCGCCCGCAAAGCCAAAGTTTAGGCTTGCCGAATGTGCAAGCATTGGACATTTTTTTCGGCGAGATTGGCAGTGAGTTTGGACGACAGCCGGGTGGTGCCGGTGTCGAGGAAGGCGGGAATCGGCACTTCGGAATCCAGCGCGGTTTTGGTCTCCATGATGAAGGTGCCAAACGGTTGCTTGCGTCCGACCACGCTGGCCAAAGATAGGCCTTGGCGTTGGTCTTGCTGCCCAGCCCCGTCCATTTGCCAAACTCGGTGATCCGGTCGGCGGGCTGCTCGAACAGCGCGCTCAAGTCCTGTTTCGAACCGCACTTCCGGCAGGCCTTGCGTTTGCCGGACCACGGTGGATTCGCCCCGGAGCGTTGTGCGCACGGCGTCCATGTCGAGCGGTTTGGCCGCCGCAGTGACCAGCCACTCGACCAAAAAGTCGGGGCGCGCCGGCAAGGCTCCGGCCCCGCGAAGGGGGCCGACAGACCCGTTTTACTTGCCTTTCAAAGCCTCGTAGATGCCTTGGGCGATCAGGTTGGCCAGGAGGGCGTCGCCGCGGCCGTTGGTGTGAACGCCGTCGTGGTTCAGCCATTTGTCGTCACAGGTCCAGCTCCCACCGGGACGGACGGTGATGCTTTCGTTCGCTAGGCAAGCCATGAACGCCGCGCGCAAGTCCACCAGCACCGTGCCGGTTTCGCGGGCGACCTTGCGCATCACATCGGCGTACAGGTCGCAAGCGGGGTTGGGTTTGAGCGGGGAGTCCTTGAGCAGTGCCAACGTTGCAAGAACGGGAATGGTTTTGTTAGCTTTGGCCTGAGTGATCAGTTCGCGCAAAATGCCGCCATACTCCTCGGGTGTGCTCTTTTTCCACCACACATCATTTACGCCGATGAAGATGACCGCCACATCCGCCTTGTCGGTGGCGATGGTCTGCGCGAACGGCTCAGGTTTTTGGTTGCCCGCGTGATTCTTTGAGTTTTGTCCATCGCGAATATCCCGCGCCCCCGCGCCGTTGACACCGTGGTTGATCACGCGCACGCCCAACGACTTGGAGTCCGCTCCCTCTCTCACGCCGTCTTGGAGCATCTTAACCAGGCCGCCACCCCAGGTGATCGAGTCGCCAAAGACCGAAATGACCATGTTCTGCTTGAGGGGTGTTGCGGGGCCGCCAAGCCACTTGAGGCCCGGGACCTCGTATAGGGTACGCCGTGCCTCGTAGGCCTTGGCTGACATGTCGATGGGCAATTCCACCGGTTCCACCATCTTGCCGGTCGGCACCAGTTCGCCGCTTGCCGAGAGCATGGCGGTGTAGGTGCCGGTGCGGTATCCTGCCGGGTTGTAGAACCCGATCTGCTCCAGTTGTTGGGTGGTCAGGCCCTTTTGGTTGGTGCCGAAGCGGATGGTACCGCGGTCCTTGCCGCCGTTGCGGATGATCAGCGCGCAACCGGGTTTCCATGCCTTGTCGCCGCTGTTCGCGAAGACCAGGCGCGCGCCGGCGGCACCCAGATCAATGGTCCCGTCGCTCTGTATGTCCAGCGGGCCGACGGTTTCGGTGTGGCCGTCCAATGCCAGCGTCGGGTTTTGCCCCTGGAAGGTTAGCGGCGAGGCATCGACGATTTGCTCGTTGGCCTCCCATAGCAAGGTTCCCATGGCATTCATGACCACGGGGCCGGCCACGGCGGCCACACCTTCGGGTTTGGCCAGCCGCGTCTCGCCACTTTCGCCGCCAAAGGTGGTCACCCCACTGAGGGTGTTGGCCGTGGCCCCGACGATGGTGGTCCCTCGGTTGACAAACTGGACATTGCCTTCGCCTTGAACGATGGCAACCAGTTTGGTGGGGCAGCCGCCGCCGTTGGTGATCTGCCAGGTCACACCTTTGTTCACGGTGACCGTGCCGCCAACATCGCAGTAGGTCTGTCCGGTCCAGCGGGCATTGGCGAGATACACGAAATCCCGCGTGCAGGAGATCCTGGATCCGAGGCTTAGCTGGCCGCCCAGCATGCGGACGGGAGACTTGCCGCTGCCGAGCGCGTCGTTGTTGGCCATCTGCAGGGAGCCGCTTTCGATGGTCACCGAACCGGTGTATCCGGTGTTGGTGCCGCTAACCGTCACGGTGCCTTCGGGAACGCCGCCGATCACGATCTCACCGGTGCCGGTGATGGGTCCGGTGAGGGCGAGTCGCTCCGCGCCGAGGTACCAGCGGTTTTCGTTGCTGAACTGAACGCGACCGGAAATATGGACCGGACAGGCGATTGTCTGGGAGCCGTCGGCACCCGGTTTGGTCAGTCCCTTGAAGTTGACCCGGGCACCGTCGCCGAGCAGCAGTCGCTCGCCTTCGATTTTACATTGAAACCGGGCTTGCGGGTCGAGTGTCAGCGAGCCCACCGCCGTCTCGCGGTCGAGCTTGATGACGGTGTCCGCCTTGAGTCCGGAAATGATCGCATGGTCGTCTTTGCCGGGCACGCCGGAAGCGGGGTTCCAGTTGGCGGGTGTGTGCCAGTCGTGGTCTTTGGCTCCGGTCCAAACGAAATCGGCGGCTTGTGCGCAAGTCGCGGTGCCAAGCGCGATCAGCCATAGGGTGGTAGTGGTTTGTCTTGTCATTAGGATTTATTTGAATCCGTCGAGGATGATTTTTTCACCCTTCTTGATGGTGGCAGCGGTGAACTTCTTGTCGACACGCTTAGCACCTTCAATCATCACTTTTAATTCAGCCAGAACTTTCTCGGCCGCCGCAAGCGACTTTTTTCCTCCACCGAACTTTTTGTCGGGAAAATACTTTGTGAAGGTGTGTCCGGCGCGGCTGATGCACAAACGCCAGCCTTCAAATGCGGCAGTTTCGTAGGTAAACCGTGTAATATTCTTTTTCGATTTCATAGTTAGTAGTGGATTGCGAAATTATTCTCAGGATGTTGATTTCTTCCAGTCTTCCAGAGGTGTAGGGGCTGTGTTTTGCGGTGGCTGCGCGGGTTTCAAGGATTGGTGACTTTCAGACGAGCGAACATCTCGGTGTTGGCTCCCATCGGGATCGTCACTCTGATCGTGTCGGCCGGGGTGCCGGGGGTGATCTCGATGTCGGCGTTGTCCGGGTCCACCGCGGTGGTCCACGGAGCCTGCATGTCGGCGTCGAACTCGACGACCGGGTTGAGGTAGGCGGCCTCGTCCATGCGGGTGAAGGTGAACACGAAGTTGCCGCCAACGACTTCACCGGTGGGCAGCAATCCGCAGGAGTTCGAGCCGGGATGGGCGGGATTCGGTTCGCCGCCAATCACGAACTCGATCCCGTTGGAAATGCCGTCTTGATCGGGATCCGCGTCTAACTCGGCGTCGGCACCGGTCAACCCCTTGCCGCCGGCGCCAGTGCCGATCCAGGTGTCGAAGGCGGAACCCACCGTGTAGGATGCCAGAATGCCGTCCGCCAGGTGATCGGCGATCAGTTGATTGCCGAGGGAAGTGGGGTGCACGCCGTCGTAGGTGAGGAGTCCGAAATTCTTGAGGACGACATAACCGCCATTAAGCCGGATTTCATAATTGTTGTTCTGCCACCATGCGACGAACGCGGAGCGTAGGTCAACGAAGGTTGACGCGGTGTCTGAAGCCACGGTTTCCACGATGGCGGAGAATTGATCAATCCGGGGATCGAGCGCACCCGCGCCAAGCGGCGACTCGTAGTTGGCGGCCGGAGTGGCGAAGATCAAGGTCACGCCTTGGGCCGCAGCGGTGGCGGCGAGGTTCCGCAACCCTTGTTCGTAGGCCGCGGGTGTGGTGTTGCGCCATCCGACATCGTTGATGCCGATAAACACGACCGCGATGTCCGCCTGATCCGAAGTCAGCAGGCTGGCGAAGGAGGCCTGCGGGGCGTTGCTGGGGTAACCGCTGCCGGGAGAGCCGTCGCGCACCTGCTCCACACCGCCGCCATTGATGCCGCGGTTGATCAGGGTGATGGTCTTGCCCTGGGTGCCGGCGCCGGATGCGATCGCGCTGTTGAGCAGGCTGATGTAGCTGTTTTGCCAGGTGATGGAATCGCCAAAGAACACGATGCGGGTGCCGGTGGTCAGCGGCGAACCGGCGGCGGTTAGGTCGGCGCGACCGGTCGAAGTGTAGATGGCGCTCCGGGCGGCGGCGGCGGCGGGCGACAGGTCGTAGGGCGTGTTCACCGGGACCACGGCGGTGCCGGTGGGCACCACTTCCCCGGTGGCGAGGATCGCTGCTTGATACAAGCCGGTAGCGAAGCCGGCCGGATTCATGAAGCCAACATTGGCGATTTGGCCGGCGCTGAGTCCGCTGGCGTTGGTGCCGAAGAAGACGCCCTCGCTGCCGCCGCCGGTGGGCGAGCCGTTCCATTCGCGGATGATGAGTTGTTTGCCACTCGTCCAAGTTGAGGCCGAACTGGCGGCAAAGCGGAGCACCGAGGTGGAGGCCCCCACATAGATGTTGGCGTTGCCGGTGATGGCGAGGGTCCCCACGGTATCCGAGTAACCGGCGGGATTGAGGGAGGCTGCTTCGGAGAGGATCAGGTTCGAGGCATCGTTGACTTGGTTGTTACCTCCCCACAGTAGGTTGCCGGTGTTCGGGAAGTAGTTGGACATCGCGCCGTTCACCGTGATCGTGCCGTTCAGCGCGTTGCCGGAGCTTTTTTCAAGTTTTACCGGGCCGCTGTTGATTTCGGTTGAGCCGGTGTTGGTGTTGCCCATGCTGCCGCGGATCGGGATCATGCCGATGCCCCCGGCGTTCACCCGGACCAAGCCGTTGCCGGTGATCGGGCCGCCGGCGGCGCAGGCGTTGCCGCCACCGCTGTCGATGATGAGCGTGTTGCCATTGAGATCCACCGGCCGTGAGAAGCCACCGCTGGTCCAATGGGTCTGGGTCACACCCACCAAGCGGGCGGTTTTGTCTGCAGCCACCACCACATCGATCTTGACTCCCGCGTTGGGGTTGGCGGGATCGAAGGGATAGAGGGCGTTGCTGATATCGACCACATTTGACGCGAAGGTGAAGGTCACGGTGGCGGTTTGAGTTAGCACGACGCCGTCGGTGGTGACCGTGGCGGTGAAGACCGGTGCGCCGGCCGTTAGCGAGGCCACGGTGAAGGTCACCACGCCCGACGCATTGGAAACGCCCGAGGCGGCTGATATCAGGTCGGTCGCGCCACGGTTCGATGCCAGCGTGACGGTCTTACCCGCAATCGGCGTTCCCCCGCTGTCCTTCAGCATCACCGTGACGGTGGCGGTGGAGGAGCCGTTGGCTGGCACCGATGCGGGCGAGGCGGTCACGGTCGATTGCCCCGAGCTGGCCGGAGGATTCGCGGTAAAGGTCACGCTCGCCGTTTGCGTCACCGTCACACCGTCCGTGGTGTCGGTGGCCGTGAATACTGGGGTGCCGGTCGTGAGGGAGGTCACGGTGAAGGTCACGGCTCCAGAAACATTGGAAGGTCCGGAGGCAGCCGAAATCGTATCCGTCGCGCCACGGTTCGAGGCGAGCGTGACCGACTTGCCGACGGCGGGACTGCCGTTGCTGGCCAACAGGGTGACCGTGATCGTTGAAGTGGCGACGCCATTGGCAGTCACCGAGCTTGGGGAGGCCGACACCGTCGAGAGGCCCGCGTCTGCCGGAGTAGTCGCCCCTGGCACCACCACGCTGCCCGTGCCGGTGACAAAGGCGGAGGACGAGGTGTAGGTACCGGGCCCCTTGAGTTCGCCGTTCACCGTGAGGTTGGTCACCGTGAGCACACCGCCGCTGCCGGTTTGAACCTGGTGACCGGTCTTGATGGCAAGCCCGCTGATGGTGTCGCTGAAGCCGCCCATTTCCAGAAAGAAGGCTCCGCTGCTGGCGGTGCTGGTAATGGTCGAGGCATCGTTGATCTGGTTGCTCTTGAGTAGTTGGATGCGCACAGTGCCGCCGGTGTTGACGGTAATCGCGCCCGCCAAGGCGTCCACGCCAGTGGTCTTGTTCAAACGGCAGCGCCCCGAAGCGAGGGTGACGCCGGTGGGACTGTTGGCGAGCGTGCCGCCTAACATCATATCCTCCGTCCAAATGGCATCGCCCTTTCCCACAATGCGGAGGGTTCCCGGTCCCGTGATCGCGCCGTTGTAGGTTTGCGTGTTGCCGCCGCCGTTATCGATCGTGAACTCGAACCCGTTGAGATTGACACCAGCCGCCGCCGTGGTTCCAGCATAGTAGGTCGTCGCATCCGCAGTCAAACGGGCGGGACCCGCGCCGACGATCGCATCCAGGGCTTGCGGCAGGATGCCGCTGATGTCGCGGCGGTCCACCGTGGTGAAGGTCCACTCCGGGCCGGCGGTGGGGCCGATGGGGTTCTTGGCAACGACCTGCCATTTGTAGGTTGAGAGCGACAGCACTTTGGCAGGGAGGGTATATTCGGTGAGCACGACATTCGCGTTCGGGGTCCCAGGTTTCGTGTCCGAGGCCAGCCAAAGATAGACATCGTAGCTGGTCGCGCCGGCAGCGACAGCCCATGTCAGCTTGTTGAGGTAGGCCGGATGGACGTTGTTAGCCGCGTCGGCCGGGGTCGGGCTGGCGGGCACGCCGGGCGGATTCACATAGACCGGCGGGCCGAAGTTATCCACATCGATGTAGCCGGTGCCGAGGACAAACCCGCTGCTCGCGGTGTAGGCGCCTTTAGGCTGGCTGACGCCGCCGACCGTCAGGCTGGTGACCTTCAAGACCCCGCCGATGCCGGTGTCCACCTTGTGCCCGGTTTTCATCGTGAGCGCGCTGATGGTGTCGGTGAAGCCACTCATTTCCAGATAGAAGGATCCACTGCCGGCGGTGCTGGTGATCGTCGCGGCATCGTTGATCTGGTGGTTCTTGAGCAGTTGGATGCGTACGGCCTGGCTCGTGTTGACGGTGATCGCGCCCGCCAAGGCGTCCACGCCGGCGGTCTTGTCCAACTGCACGCGGCCGTATTCGAGAGTGGCACCGGTCGGGTTGTTGGCGACCGTGCCGCCCAAGCGCATGTCGGGTGTCCAAGTGGCATCGCTGCGACCTTGGAACCGCAGGGTGCCCGGCCCGGTGAACGCGCCGTTGTAGGTTTGGGCGTTGCCACCGCCATTGTAGATGGTGAACTGATAGCCGTTGAGAACGACATTCGATGACGCGGTCGTTCCGCCATAATGGGTCTTCGTATTGGCGGTTAGCCGGCCTGAGTTGCCCGCGCCGACGGCGGTGTCGAGAACCTGCGTCAGATCTCCACTGATGTCGGTGACCGCAGCCGGGGCGGCTGCGGTGGCGGCCAAGGCGGCAATTCCAACCAGCATCAACCGGCGGATCAGGCCGGTGGCGGATGCACGGATGCGGGCTGGACAATCGACATGGGATGGCCGGGTTGGAAACACGGTGAGCTTCATGGCTATTGCTATTGCTATTGCAATTGTTATGGTTAGAAATCCGGTCTACGCGGCCGGATGACGAGCTTGGCTCAGGTTAAGGATAGTGCGTTGGCTGGTCCTTGGTAAGGCGGGAAATGGCGTTTTGCGTTGATTAGTGATTGGACAACCGGAGCCATGGCTCGGGGCGCGCGGTCCATGCACTCAAAAATGGGAATTGGGAGATCAGGTCGGCGAGGAGAGCGGTGGTAAGAGTGTAGGATGCGAGCGAAACCGGATTGAAGGTCACCGAGCGGACCGCCTGATCGCCATTCAGGTTGATGGTCACATTGGCCGTGATTGGCGGTAGCACCACGGTGTCGCCCGAGCGCGGAAAACCGGTGTTCGGCTGCCAGTTAGTGGGCGTGGTCCAAAGTCCGTCCTTGCCGACTCCGCTCCAAACATAGTCCGTGGCGTGGCATGGAGTGATTGAATTCAAGGCGCAAAACGCCAGTGTTTTAGATATTCGTTTCGTCATGGATATGTTACTTGCCCGCTTTGCGGAAATGGTCCTCGGTGAGCGGACCGACCTGTTTACCGGTGGAGTCAAACAAGGCCGCCCGCACCATGGTGGGCTGGTTGATGGTGAGCGGAGCCTGACACTCCGGCGATGCTTCCGTGGGGGCTTTGCCGTCCAGCGTGTAGCGGATCTTGCCGGGCTCTTCGGCGGACATGGTTAGAGTGAATGACGCGTCAAACATGCGCTCCTCGATGTTGGCAAGCCCATCGCATTTCCAGTGTACGGTGTGGACGAGTTGTTCCAGCAGCGCATCGGTCGCGGCCAGGCGTTTCTGGAAATCCGGCCAGGTTTTGCCGGTTTGTTGGTTCCATACCCGCTCGCTCATGGCGGCCAGCGGCCGGCGGAGGTTGCCGAGTTCCATGGCCTGGGGCTGTTCCCACGAGCAAACCTGCGTGCCACTCATCTGGGCGGATGGGGCCAACTCCCGCCAGGTGGTGGTGGCGTAATCCTTGGTGTACGCGCCAAAGCGATTGATATTCCACTCGTAGATCTTCTGGGTGTAATCGCTGAGCCTGCGCATCACATATAAAGGCGTCCACGAGGCGTTGATCACCGTGTAGCCGTCCGCCACCAGGTCGCCCGGCTGATAGAACTGGTTTTCATATACCATCACGGTCACATCCTTGGGGATCGGATACTTGCTGTTAGGTTCGCGCCCAAAACCCTCCCAGACGAGGGTCCGCTTGCCGTTCTTCTTGACGGCCTCATCCATCAGCACGAGGAACCGGCGATACATTTCATGCTGGCCCTTGTCCCCCAGTCCGAGTTTTTTGAACGCCTTTTGGAAATGCTCGTTCTGGTCGGCAAATACATAGTCGGCTTCGTCGCCGCCGATGTGGATGTAGGGCGTGCTCTTGAAGACCTGGCACATCTCGCCGATGATCGTCGCGCAGGCCTGGATCACCTCTTCGCGGGCGAAATTGATGCTGGCGTGGTGTTCGTAGGGCTTGGTGCCACGGATCATCCAAAAATCCGGGTCGGAGCGGTTCAATGACGCGCTGTGGCCGGGAATGTCGAACTCGGGGATAATCGTCACATGGCGCGCGTCGGCATAGGCGACCAAACCCGTGAGGTCCTCCAGCGTGTAGGTCCCTCCTCCGCTATGGTTTTGCGTGAGCGCCTTGGGAAAGGCCTTGGTCGGAAACATGAAACTCTGGTCGTCAGTTAGGTGCAACTGCAGGTAACGGATTTTATATAACCGGCATAGATCCACAATTTGTTTGAGGCTGTCGATGGTGTGATACTGGCGGGCCACGTCGATCAGCAGCCCGCGATAGGACTTGTCGGGGCTGTCTTCGAGCAGCAGGCGCGGCAGGGCGGCTTCGGCACCTTGGCCGGTGATGGCCTGCAACAGGCTGACCGTGCCCATGGCGACCGCGCCGTAATTGCCGCCGGTGACGACCGCCTGGTTGCCGATGTTGAGCCGGTAGGCCTCATCCTTGAGGCTGGCATCGGACCTTAATACAATATCGCCATCCTTGGACTGACCGCTGACTGCGGGGAGCCTCAGACCGGTGGTGGCGGCGATCTCATTGGCGAAAATCTTTGCCAGCGGCAACAACGCCGGTGTGGTCGCGACGATCCTCGCGGAGTCCAAGCGCAGTTGGCCTTCCTTGAGTTCGATTTTCCTGGGCCATGGGATAAGGTTACAGATGGCGCCTTCAGGGGCGGCGACGGCGGCCGTGGCCACGAGGGCTGACAATAGCAGGGAAAATAGGCGAGGCTTCATCATGATCGGTGGATTTCTAGAGGGTTGGTTTGCAGTTTACGGTTCGGTGGTCGGCAGGGAGGATATGCGTCGGTCAGGCACGGTTCATCGTTTATTCATGGCGCCACGACGACCGAGCCCTTGCCGTCGAGCCACTTTACGGTGGCGGCGGTGTAGGTGCCGGCCGGTTGTTTGAGGTTGTTGACGGTGAGGGCTTTGACAGTCAGCACGCCGCTTTTGCCCTCGGGACTATCAGTCCTGACCGTGGTGTTGGCGGCCATGGTCAGAGCAGCCACGGTCTCGGTGCAACCGTTGAGGCTGAGGTAGGCGGCGCCATTGTTGCCGGCTTCGAGCAAGCTGATGGTGACCGTGTCTTTGATTTGATTGCCGTTGATCCAGTGCAGGCAGTCATTGAAACCCTGGCCGCCGACGAACACGTCGCCGCTGATGGCGTCCACGCCGTCGGGTTTTTCCAACTGCACGCGGCCCTTACGGGCGATGAACTTGCCGGTGGTGGTGTTGGGCTTGGGACCAGCCAAGCGCAGCGGGGCGTCCTTGAAGCCGGTATGGGAGGGGCCCATCAGCAGCACCACGTTACCGGTGCCGGAGATCGATCCCAGATAACACAGCGCGTTGCCGTCGCCGCTGTCGAAGGTGATGGTGTGGCTGTTGGTGACCAGGTCGATATCGCAGGTCCCCACGCCGACCCAAAACTCGGTGTCGCCGGACATGATACCGATGTTGCCAGGCCCGATCTCGGTGCCAGGATTGCCATAGCGTCCCTTGACCTCCACCCGCGGATCGATCGTTACCGTGCCGCTGCCCTCCAACCAGGCCTGCGGGGAGCGGTGGGTGCCGGCGGTGATCGGCTTACCATCGACGACGAGTTGTTTGACCTTCAACCGTCCGCCGCTGCCGGTGCGGATCTTGGCCCTGCCCTCGACCAGCACTTTGGCCAGCGTGGTCTGGTGGCCGGCGAGGTCCAAGAAACACGGTTGGGCCTTGCCGTTCAGAGTGACGGTGGCGGTGGGCGCGAGTTGTCCGTCGCCGGCCAGGATCACGGTGTCGTCGGCATTGGCCGCGGTGGCGCCGCCGACTAACAAATCTCCGGGGATGGCGATCACCCAGGCGGGTTTGTTGAGTTTGAGGATGCCGCGGGTCAGCACGGTGGGACCTTTGTAGGAACTGGCGGTGGGGCCGACGAGTTCGAGCGCATGCATGGAAGGTGCCGGGTCGTCGGCGGAGGCGGCAAATGTTACGCCGCCGCTGCCCGTGATGAAACCGCTGTAGGTGGCGGGCTTGTCGACCGGCGCGACCAACGTCAGACCGAACCCACCCAGCCTGACCGGGATGCCGCAGTTGCCGGTGGCCGGACCGAAGGTGGTCGCCGCAGTTAGAATGGCGATGTTGTTAGAGCCGATGGTGGCGTTGGCGTTGTCGATCATCCCGGCTGCCTTGACCGATTGAATGTCGCCCACCACCACGAAGCCACTGCCCGTGAGCCAGGCGTTGGCGGAGGTGTAGACGCCCTTGGGCATGGCCTTGCCGTCAACGACGAGCGCCGCGACGGTTAGAACGCCACCGGCTTGCTGATCGTCGGTCACGATTTTGGTATGTGGGGCCAGCTTGAGGCTGGCGATCCGGTCGCTGAATCCGTTGAGCTTGAGGGTCGCGCCGCCCTTGGGGGAATCCAGCAATTCCACCACGGCCGCGTCATTGAGCTGGTCGTTGTTAGCCCAGTACAGGCAGTCGTTGTCGCCCTGGCCGCCGACCACGATGGTGCCGCCTGCTGCATCGACTCCCGCGTCCTTGGCCAGCGTCAGGCGACCGCATTTGACCTGCCAGGTGCCGGTCAGCAGGTTGGGTTCCTTGCCGCCCAGCACCATGGGGGAATCGCGGAAACCGCCGTCGGCCACGCCTTGGTGGATGACTACCATGCCGGTGCCGGAAATGGGACCTTTATAGCCGCTGGCATTGCCGCCGCCGCTGTCGAACGTAAGGGTGAAGCCCTTGTTGATCACGGGGTTCAGGCAGGCGGCGTTCGCCCATTGAAAGGTGGTGTCGCCCGTGAGCACGCCGATGTTGTCCGCGCCCAGCACCTTCGCCGGCCCAGCCACGATGCCGCTGACTTCAACCATCAATTGGATCTTGATTTCACGGACGACCATCGCCTCGCTCTGCGGAGTGGCGCACCACAGGCGCACGGCTTTGATTTTGTGATCGCTGAGGACGGCCCGGGTGGTGCCGTTGGCCAGCTTGGCGAGGGTGACATATCTGCTGCCATCGGTGGAGACCTGCAGCTCCGCGCCATCCATCAGGCCCTTGCCGTTGATTCCCGTTAGAACCTCGATGGCATACACCAGCGCGGGTTTGAGTTCGATCGTGAAGTGATCGTCGGCCTTGGGGGCAGCGGCGGATCGATAGAAAGTTTTGTCGTTCCCGTCGCAGGCGAACCCGGGTTGCAGGAGGTCGCAGGTACCGGCGGGAGCGGTGAAGGTCCCCTCCATCCCGAGCGGCGGCGGCAAGCCGATCAGTTTGCCTACGGCCGCGTCCTGCGGCTGGAAGCGCGCGGCGAAGCCCGCTTCGGTGACGCTGTTGTCAGGGCCCCAAGTGCGTTCCTGGCGGGCGGCCACATTCCGCAGCATGCCGGTGTGAACTTCGGCCGACTGCTCCCAAGCCACCAGCGTGGCACCGAGGACCGGGTCGCCTTTTTTGAGTTTGCTGCAGTTGCACTCGTACATGCTCCACTGTTCCCAGGGAACTTCCAAGGCCCACGGGCAGGTAATGGTCGCGTAGCCGTCGGCGATCAGCTTGCTGGCCATGTTGCTGCGGCCATCCCAAGTCATGATGATTATGTCCTTGGCCGCCGTGTTGGCAATCCCTTCCCATTTGATGGTTTTCTTGCCGCGCTTCTTGACGCTGTCGTTGACGCGGGCGATGAAGAAATTGGCCAGTTCGCCGTCATTCTTGAGGTTGTGTTTCGCCATGAAGGACTTGTAGCCGGGCGCGAGCGAGACCCGGCCCATCGTCACTTCGTCGCTGCCGATGTGAAAGTAGGGGGACGACTTGAACACATCGCACATTTCGCCGATGAGCGTATCGAGGGCGGGATAAATCTCCTCGCTGGCCATGTTCATGCAGCCCATGTCCACGGGCTGCCTGGTCTCGGGATTGAGGGCATCGAAGACCTCGGGCAGCGAGCGCAGGGCGGCTCCGCTGTGGCCGGGCATTTCCAGTTCGGGCACGATCGCGATGCCGCGGGCATCGGCGAATGCAACGAGGCCCTTGAGATCCTCCAGCGGGTAAACCTTGGGTGCCAATCCGCCATGGGTGCCGACATTTTTGGAGCCTAACTGGGGATACTTGGTGGACGGAAAGCACCACCCCTGGTCATCGGTCAGGTGCAGGTGCAGATAGCGCACTTTATACATGCGGCAGGTCACTATC
>Ga0209190_1001976_pt1 | contig 14071 bp, 11 predicted proteins | sample M_140205_XF_Meta_FD_187315 | JGI IMG/M metagenome (GOLD analysis project Ga0209190, IMG submission 187315) | Freshwater microbial communities from Lake Montjoie, Canada to study carbon cycling - M_140205_XF_MetaG (SPAdes) (version 2) | ecosystem: Environmental > Aquatic > Freshwater > Lake... | reverse complement strand
TCTTGTTTCTTATTAACAATGAAAGATGACAGTATTAGTGGAATTTATGATACGCTTAAATCATGTGCTCAGATTTCACAGTCTGCTGGTGGTATTGGTTTAGCTATTCATAACATTCGCGCTACAGGTTCTTATATTAAAGGAACAAATGGAACGTCAAATGGAATTGTTCCAATGTTGCGTGTGTTTAATGATACTGCTCGTTACGTAGATCAAGGTGGGGGCAAGAGAAAAGGATCTTTTGCAATGTACATCGAACCTTGGCATGCAGATGTTTTTGATTTCCTTGACTTGAAAAAGAACCACGGTAAAGAAGAACAACGTGCACGTGATTTATTCTTTGCATTGTGGATTCCGGATTTATTCATGCAACGCGTGAAAGACAATGGCGACTGGACGTTAATGTGTCCACACGAATGCCCAGGTCTTTCTGACACACACAGTGCGGAGTTTGAAGCGTTATATACACGTTACGAGAAAGAAGGAAAAGGACGTAAAACGATTAAAGCGCAAGATTTATGGTTCAAAATTTTAGAATCTCAAATTGAAACTGGAACTCCTTACATGTTGTACAAAGATGCGGCGAATGCTAAATCAAATCAACAAAATTTAGGGACAATCAAATCGTCTAACTTGTGTACTGAAATTATTGAATACACTGCACCTGATGAAATTGCTGTTTGTAACCTTGCGTCTATCGCATTGCCTAAATATGTGACAGAAGACGGAAGCTTTGACCACGATAAATTATTCGAAGTTACGTATCAAGCAACGTTGAACTTGAATCGTATTATTGACGAGAATTACTATCCAGTCGAAGAAGGGAAAAACTCAAACATGCGCCACCGTCCAATTGGTTTAGGTGTTCAAGGTTTGGCTGATGCATTTATTTTGTTGGGCTTACCGTTCGAATCAGAAGGAGCACGTGCATTGAACAGAGAAGTTTTTGAAACAATGTATTATGCTGCAATGACTGCTTCTAAAGACTTAGCGAAAGAATTAGGAGCGTATGAATCGTATGCTGGCTCTCCAGCTTCTAAAGGGATCTTCCAATTCGATATGTGGGACGTTACTCCAACAGCTCGTTGGGAATGGGACGTATTGAAAGAAGAAGTAAAACAATATGGTGTAAGAAATTCATTGTTATTAGCGCCAATGCCAACAGCTTCAACAGCTCAAATTCTTGGAAATAACGAATGTTTCGAACCGTACACATCTAACATTTATACACGACGTGTATTGTCAGGTGAGTTCATCGTCGTAAACAAACACTTATTAAAAGATTTAGTGAGAGAAGGAATGTGGAACAAGGATATTCGTCAAAAAATCATGACGGCGAATGGTTCTATTCAAAACATTAATGAAATTCCTCAACGATTAAAAGACCTTTACAAAACTGCTTGGGAGATTTCGCAAAAAGCGATTATCGAATTAGCAGCTGACCGTGGAGCATATATTTGTCAGTCTCAATCGTTGAACATCTTCATGGAAAATGCAAACTTTGGTAAATTGACCTCAATGCATTTCTACGGATGGGAAAAAGGATTGAAAACAGGAATGTATTACTTAAGAACAAAAGCTGCAACGGATGCGATCAAGTTTACAGTTGATAAAACTGTTGAAGAGTTGCCATTGTTAGCTACGGTTGAGGATCAACAAGCTGCCATTGCATGTTCTTTGGAAAATCCTGAGGATTGCGAGATGTGCGGTAGCTAAAAACAATAAATAATAATAAATAGTATTTTATTGTGCCGATAGAATACACATACTACAAATCCCAGTGAATTTTCATTGGGATTTTTTGATTTAAAATTATTTTTTTGAATCCTTCAACCCCTTATCAACTTCCTCCAACGCTTCAAAAAAGTCTTCCCCATACGCTCTAATTATCGGTCCTTTTAAGAATCGATAAATTGGCACGTCTAATTTATCTCCACAGGCACAAGCAGGAGCGCAAATTGGCCAAATATCGTATGTTAACGCCCTGAAATCATTGAATTGCTTTTCTCTTATGGGATACAAATGGCAAGAAATCGGCTTGTTAAAATCGATTTTACCAGAATTATACGCTTGCTCAATCCCACATTTTGTGATATTATTTTCATCAAAATACACAAAGGCACACTCACCACCATTTACTAATGTTGTAACGGCCTCGTTGTCTTCGTCCATATAAAAGACACCATTTTCTTCTACTTGTTCAATTCCTTCTGTGCGCATAAAAGGCATGATTTTCTCAATGTTTTCCTCTAATAAATCAATCTCATCCAATGTTAACGGTGCGCCAGAATTTCCCTCAATACAGCAGGCTCCTTTGCAAGCATTTAGGTCACAAACGAACTTCTTGTCAAAAATTTGAGTGGAAACAATTTTATCTTTTACTTCAATTAACATTGCTTAATTTTTTCGTAAAGTTGAGAAAACACGGGCGTTAAAAAAACATAATTCTAATGAAATGTTGGAAATAAGAAAAAATATCCTATATTTGCAACGGATTTAGTGAAGATAAAGATATAATGAGGGGACGAAAGTCCCCTCTTTTTATAACATATGATTAGTAAAAAATTAGTAATGAAATTAATTGATGAGCGCATCGCAGAATTGGCGAATGGCTTGTTTGTTGTTGATTTAACTATTTCTAATACAAATGTTATTCATGTTGAAATTGACAAGCATGTTGGCGGTGTGGCCATTACAGATTGTATGTCTGTTTCGCGAAATGTTGAGCACAATCTAGACCGTGAAGAAGAAGATTTCGAAATACATGTTTCATCAGCGGGTTTAGACAAACCGTTTCGCGTAATGGCACAGTATGATAAAAATATTGGGAAAGAAGTAAAAGTTTTGTTGAACGATAAAACAAAATTGGAAGGTATTTTAAAAGCCGCTTCTGAACAAGAGATAATTATTGAAACATCCCGAATGGAAAGACCTGAAGGCGATGCGCTGAGCTTGTCGAAGCGGAAAAAGAAGAAAGAGCTAATTGTGGAACAACACGTGTTGCCAATGGATCAAGTTAAAGAAACAAAAATTGTTATTTCATTTAAATAAGTAAATATGAATAGCCTTGAATTAGTTGACTCATTTTCGGAATTCAAAGAATTAAAAAGCATTGATAAACAAACAATGCAACATGTCTTGGAAGATGTGTTCCGTGCAATGTTAAAAAAGAAGTTTAACACGGATGAACACATCGATATCATTGTAAATATTGATAAAGGTGACGTGCAAATTTTCTTGAATAAAGAAATTGTTGATGATGGAGAAGTAGAAGATCCAAATACGGAAATCGCTTATTCTGATGCAATCAAAATTGAACCAGACTTCGAAATTGGTGAAGAAGTTACAGAAGAGTTTAAATTTGGAGACTTCGGAAGACGCAATGTGTTGTCGCTTCGTCAAAATTTGATTTCTCGTATCATGGAATTAGAGAAAGATAATCTGTACAAAGTTTACAAAGAAAGAATTGGTGAAATTGTTACCGGTGAAGTTTACCAAGTTTGGAAGAAAGAAATCATGGTAATGGATGATGAAGGAAATGAATTGATTCTTCCTAAATCTGAACAAATTCCTTCTGATTATTTCAAAAAAGGAGAAACTGTTCGAGCTGTTGTTGCGAAAGTAGACATGCGAAACAGCAGTCCAGTAATTATTCTTTCTAGAACAGCACCTGAATTCTTAGAGCGTTTATTCGAATTAGAAGTTCCTGAAGTTTTTGATGGTCTAATTACTATCAAACGAATCGTACGTGAACCAGGAGAAAGAGCAAAAGTTGCTGTTGAATCATACGACGACCGAGTAGATCCGGTTGGGGCATGTGTTGGAATGAAAGGTTCTCGTATTCATGGAATCGTTCGTGAATTGAGAAATGAAAACATTGACGTTATCAATTACACAAATAACCCACAGTTGTTAATCCAACGTTCTTTGTCTCCTGCAAAAATTTCTTCTATTGAAATTAATGAAGAAGATAAAAGAGCAAAGGTTTTCTTGAAACCAGACCAAGTTTCTTTAGCAATTGGTAAAGGTGGACACAATATCAAATTAGCTGGAAAGCTTTGTGGATATGAGTTAGACGTTTACCGTGAAGGAGAAGTTGACGTTGAAGACGTTGACTTAGAAGAATTCGCAGATGAAATCGATAGCTGGATTATTGATGAATTAAAAGCTGTCGGCTGTGATACCGCAAAATCTGTACTAGAAATGAGTCCTGAAGATTTAATTCAACGAACAGATTTAGAACAAGAAACAATTGAAGAAGTGTTTAGAATTCTTCGATCAGAATTTGAATAATGAAAAATTTCAAATTAATAATACTGAATACGTAAACAACGAAGGACACATTATTATATGGCCGGAAAACCAATAAGATTAGGAAGAGCAGCTGGAGAACTCAATGTTGGGGTCTCCACGCTTGTTGAATTCCTTGAATCAAAAGGAATCAAGATTGAAAACAATCCGAATTCAAAAGTAGAAGGGGAATATTACGATATTCTTCAAAAAGAATTTGCTGCTGATCAGGATATGAAAGAACTTTCAAAAACTTCTTCTATTAAAAGAGAGAAGCGTGAAACAATTTCTATTCGCGATTCAAAACAAGAAGAAGCTCCAGAGCAGCAAGAAGATTTTGATGATTCAGACCCAATCAACGTTGAGGAAATTAAACGTTCTGTTTTTGAAGAACCAAAAAGAGAAGAGTCTGTAAAGGAAGAACCGAAAAGAGAAGAACCGAAAGGTGAAACGCCAAAAGAGAATTCTGAGGCAAAAACAATTGGTGAAGGAGACGTACAAGTGCAAGTTGTTGGAAGAATTGATTTAGATAAGTTAAATACTAAAACACGTCCTGACAAAAAGAAAACACCTTATGTGGCACCTGCTAAACCAGCAGTTCCTGTGCAAGTTACTCCAGAAAAAAAGCCTGAAACACCAGTTGTTGAAGATGCAAAAAAGGAAGAGGAAGCAGCAAAAGAAATTGAAACAATTCGTGTAGAACGTAAAGTTCTTTCTGGACCAACAGTCCTAGGACGAATTGATTTGCCAGTTGAAAAACCTAAAACTCCAACCGTTCGACCAGGAAGTCCATTTAATGCTGATTCTCGTAAAAAGAGAAAAAGAATTAAAAAAGTTGAAGGAAATGCAACTCCAGGAGAAGCAGCAGCATCCGGATCACCAAGGCCGCCTGCGACAAATGCGCCTCGAACTGGTCAGCCATTCAAACCAGGTTTTCAGAAACCCGGACAAAAGTTCGTTAAGCCCGAGATCAAGGAAAAAGATATTCAAAAAGAGATTAAAGATACGCTTGCTCGACTTTCAAATCAAGGAGGGAAATCAAAGGCATCAAAAAATCGTCGTACAAAAAGAGATACTGTTGCACAACGTCGTCAAGACGAAATGGAAGCTGCAGAATTAGAAGAAAAAGTATTGAAATTAACGGAGTTCGTTACCGTTTCAGAACTTGCTTCTATGATGAGCGCTTCGCCAACTCAAGTTATTTCAGCTTGTATGTCATTAGGAATTTTTGCTTCAATCAACCAACGTTTGGATGCTGAGACAATTCAGATTGTTGCTGAAGAATTTGGATATGAAGCAGAATTTGTAAGTGCAGAAATTCAGGAAGCAATTCCAGTTCAAGAAGATAAAGAAGAAGATTTAGTAGCGCGCCCACCAATTATTACTGTAATGGGTCACGTTGATCACGGTAAAACTTCTTTATTAGATAAAATACGAAATGCAAATGTTACTGAAGGTGAAGCTGGAGGAATTACGCAACATATTGGAGCATATTCAGTTACACTAAAAGATGGTCGAAAAATGACTTTCTTGGATACACCAGGTCACGAAGCCTTTACAGCGATGCGAGCTCGTGGTGCTCAAGTAACAGACGTTGCAATTATTATTGTAGCAGCAGATGATGATGTGATGCCGCAAACGAAAGAAGCAATTTCTCACGCTCAAGCAGCTGGTGTACCAATGGTTTTTGCAATCAATAAAATTGATAAAGACGGAGCAAATCCAGATAAAATTAGAGAACAACTTTCCATAATGAATATCCTTGTGGAAGATTGGGGTGGAAAATATCAATGTCAAGAAATTTCAGCGCGTCAAAACTTAAACATTGATGAGTTACTTGAAAAAGTATTGCTTGAAGCAGAAATGCTAACATTGAAAGCTAATCCAAATAAAAATGCGATTGGAACTGTTGTTGAATCTTCTCTTGATAAAGGAAAAGGATATGTTGCAAATATGCTTGTTGAAGCAGGAACATTGAAAATTGGAGATGTTGTTTTAGTTGGAAAAAATTATGGTCGTGTGCGAGCAATGCACGATGAACATGGTAAAGTTATCACTGTAGCTGGGCCATCACAACCGGTTTCTATTCTTGGAATCAATGGTGCGCCAAGTGCTGGAGATAAATTCCACGTAATGGACGACGAAAAAGAAGCGAAAACAATTGCTTCTAAACGTGAACAACTATACCGTGAGCAAGGATTGCGTACAACTAAACACATCACATTGGATGAGATTGGTCGTCGTTTGGCTATTGGTGACTTTAAAGAACTTAACATCATTGTTAAAGGTGACGTGGATGGTTCTATCGAAGCATTATCTGACTCATTGTTGAACTTATCGACGGAAGAAATTCAAATAAATATCGTTCACAAAGGTGTTGGAGCAATCTCTGAGGCGGATGTGAATTTAGCTTCTGCTTCTGATGCAATCATCATTGGGTTCCAAGTTAGACCATCGTTAGCAGCGCGTAAATTAGCAGAAAACGAACAAATTGATATTCGTTTGTACTCTGTCATCTACAAAGCAATTGAAGAAATCAAATCAGCGATGGAAGGAATGCTTTCTCCTGATATTGAAGAGAAAGTCGTGGGTACAACTGAAGTTCGTGAAACATTCGAAATTACTAAAGTGGGCACAATTGCAGGATGTTATGTCATGGACGGTATCATCAAACGTTCTTCTAAAATACGTGTGATACGTGACGGAATAGTTATTCACACTGGTGTTCTTGGATCATTGAAACGATTCAAAGATGATGTAAGAGAAGTGAAAAACAATTACGAATGTGGATTGAACGTAGATAAATTTGATGACATTAAAATCGGCGATTTAATTGAAGCGTTTGAAGAAGTTGAAGTTGCAAGAAAATTGTAATGAAATAGATTTATAAATTCAATGCCTTCCAATTTTGGGAGGCATTTTTTGTTTATTTAACACAATACATCAAATAACAAGCGCGCTTTAGTAAGAATTCCTTAACTTTGTGTGAATTAAAATTTAAAGTTATGATTTTACAAATTCTTAGTGCAGGACACATTATTCTAATTTTAGCTGTAGTTGTTTTGCTTTTTGGTGGTAAAAAAATACCAGAATTAATGAAAGGCCTTGGGAAAGGGATTAAAGAGTTTAAAGACGCTTCTAAAGGCGAAGACGATACGAAAGTCGAAGCTAAAGCAGAAGAAAAAAACTAATCAATTTTCATTAAATGCACACTACTTTTGCTGAAGTAAAGTCTACCCTTGCTTCGGGTAGTTCAGTTTTGGATATTGTTGGAGACTATTTAAAAGTCATTCATCAAAATTCTGATCTAAATGCTTTTTTGGAAGTATTTGAGGAATCAGCAAAAGCTCAAGCAGTTATTGTAGACACAAAAATTGCGAACAAAACAGCCGGGAAACTTGCTGGAATGGTTATCGGGTTAAAAGATAACCTCTGTTATAAAGGACACAAGGTTTCTGCAGCATCAAAAATTCTCGAAGGTTTCGAATCGTTATATACGGCAACAGCAGTTCAACGTTTAATTGACGAAGATGCAGTTATTATTGGTCGCTTAAATTGTGATGAATTCGCAATGGGAAGCTCCAACGAAAATTCTGCTTTCGGACCTGTAAAAAATAATCTCAACATGATGCTTGTTCCTGGTGGATCATCGGGTGGCTCAGCTGTCGCGGTTTCGTCTGGAATGTGCACCGCAGCTCTTGGAAGTGATACGGGCGGTTCAATTCGTCAACCAGCATCTTTTACAGGAACGTATGGAATTAAACCAACTTACGGTCGAATTAGCCGTTTTGGATTAATAGCATATGCTTCGTCATTTGACCAAATTGGAACATTTACCAATTCATTGGAAGATTCAGCACTGCTTTTAGAAGTAATGGCAGGTGAAGATGAATTTGATTCTACTGTTTCCAATAAGCCCGTTGAAAAATTTAGTGATTTCGAAGCAATCGGAAAATTGAAAATTGCTGTCATCAAAGAAAGTTTTGAAACTGATGGAATCGATCCTGAAGTTGCTGCTAGAATGGATGAAATTATTCTGAAATTAGAAGAAAACGGTCACACGGTTGAAAAAGTATCTTTCCCTTATTTGGATTACATGGTACCAACCTATTATGTGCTTACAACAGCTGAAGCTTCTTCCAACTTATCGCGATTTGATGGCGTTCATTTCGGATATAGAAGCAGGGTTGCTCAAGGAGTTGAAGATACGTATAAAAAATCCCGATCTGAAGGTTTTGATCCCGATCTGAAGGTTTTGGACCAGAAGTTCAACGTAGAATTATGGCCGGAACATTTGTTCTGTCAAATGAATTTTATGATGCCTATTATACAAAAGGACAAAAAGTGCGTCGGGTGCTTAAAAACAGAACAGATGAAATTCTAAATGCGTTTGATTTAATCTTGTTACCGACAACACCTTCTACAGCTTTCGAACTGAATGCCGTGAAAGATCCAATTGCAATGTATTTACAAGATATTTTTACTGTTCACGCTAATTTAACAGGTAATCCTGCAATCTCTTTGCCTTTAGGAAAGCATTCTAACGGCATGCCATTTGGTATTCAGGTTATGGGAAAAAATTTCGGAGAGAAACAACTGTTTAATTTTTCTGCTCATCTTGAAAAAAGCTTAATATAAGTATGAAGAATTTAATCGTAGTATTTTTTCTTGGATTAGTTGGAAACTTAGCGTTTTCTCAAACTCCCGCACATCTTGTTAAACCAAGCGATACGTTAAGTAAAGACGCATTTATAAATACGGTAGAACAGAGTTTAAAACTATTCCTAGCGGATTATGTAAACCAAAACAATTACGATTCAATTATCAACGCATTGAACTACGAGCAAGGAGATAATCCGCAGTTTTCGGATGAAGTGTATTGTGAACGATTAGAATCGATGAATGAAATGAGTCCTTTTCATTTGGACTGCAATGCAACAACACTTTCTACAATTAAATTTTTCGCTCAAAACAGAAGAGGATTTGCTCGAATTGTTTTAGGACGTTCAACCTTATTCTTTGATATGTTTGAAGAAAAATTGGCGGAATATGGGTTACCGATTGAATTGAAATATTTATCGGTTATTGAAAGTGGCTTACGTCCGCAAGTTAAATCGCGTGCAGGAGCATTAGGTTTATGGCAATTCATGTACAGAACAGGGCTCTATTTTGGATTGAAAGAAAATTCATACATCGATGAGCGAATGGACCCTGTATTAGCAACAGACGCTGCATGCAGATATTTGAGACAATTATACGGAATTTACGGAGATTGGAATTTGGCGCTTGCAGCTTATAATGCTGGCCCGGGTAATGTCAACAAAGCAATTCGACGTTCAGGAAATAAAACTACTTATTGGGAAGTTCGACCATTTTTACCAACTGAAACGCAAGGCTATGTGCCGAATTTTATCGCAGCGGCTTATTTATTGACCTACCACGCAGAACACAACATTGTTCCAATGGATGTGCAAGTACATTACGCACAATTAGACACAATGTGTTTATCTGGCGGCGTTCACATGGCAACAATTTCGACGTTATTAAATTGGCCAGTAGAAGATATTAAAACGTTAAATCCTGTTTATAAAACAACCTATATTCCATATACAAAACCAAACCAGTGTATTTCAGGGCCACTTGAAAAAATTGGTCTTTTGGTAAGTTTAGAAGATGATTTATATGAATTAGAGAAAAAAACATACGCAACGGCAACTGTTGTAAACCCAAAACCACTAATTCTCGGGGAAGTAATTGTTGAAACACCAGATTCTCTTGGAGGAAAGCTCCCTGTTTTGCAATCGTATATATACCACAAGGTAAAAACTGGAGAAACACTTGGCACTGTTGCTACTAAATATGGTGTTTCTGTCGAGCAAATTATGGAATGGAATGCACTTCGAACAACAAATATCTATGTTGGTCAACGGTTACAGTTGAAAAGTGGTCCCGGAGGCACAACCCAAACACAAGCTCCAGTTACCCAAGCAGCGCCTGTGAAGAAATATTATGCTGTTAAATCAGGTGATACATTTTCGAAAATCTCTCAACGATATGGTTTAACACAAACACAATTGTCAAAGTTAAATCCTGGAGTGAACATTAATAGATTAACTGTAGGTCAAAGATTAAGAGTGAAATAACGTAGGTTTTGCAGCCCAATAACTAGAAGAACATCACCAATCATGGCAATTTCTATTTCAGCAGTCATTATTACCTTCAATGAAGAGCGAAATATTGAAAGATGTATTCGTTCTCTTCAAACTGTCGCTGATGAAATTATTGTGTTGGATTCATTCTCCACAGATAAAACAGCTGAGATTTGTAAGAATCTTGGTGTTGAATTTATACAAAGAGAATGGGAAGGTTATGCAGCATCAAAGAATTATATCAATCAACAAGCAAAATTTGAATATATTCTTTCCCTGGATGCGGATGAGGAAATTAGTGAAGAATTAAGATCGAGCATTCTAAAAATAAAAGTTAGTTATTTCAAAGGTTTAGGTAAAATTAACCGCTTAACGAATTATTGTGGCAAGTGGATTCACCATTCTGGTTGGTATCCTGATTGGAAGATTAGACTATTTCCTAAAGATGAATGTCAATGGGTAGGGGATATAGTTCACGAAGAATTAGAAGTACCAAAAGAACTCGTGGAATTAGAATTAAACGGAGATTTGTTTCATTATTCATATGTCAATTATGAGCAACATAGAAAAAGAGCTGATCATTATTCAAGTTTAACAGCTCAAAAATATGTGAATCAAGGAAAAAAAGTTGGTGTATTATCTCCATATTTGTCATGTTTCGCCCGGTTTTTATCCATGTATGTTATTAAGAAAGGTTTTTTAGACGGTTACGCTGGATTCAAAATCGCTCAAATTAGTGGTTTATCCAATCAGTTCAAATACAAAGAAGTGAGACGCTTAAACCAAGAAAAGATTAGAAAATGAGAATTATTATATCGAGAACGGATAGCATTGGCGATGTTATGTTGACATTGCCAATGTGTGTTTGGTTGAAAAAAAACATTCCAGATGCTACGCTCATCTTCTTAGGAAGGGGATATACGCAAGCAATCGTTGCTTGTTTTTCTGTTGTTGATGAATTTATGGATTGGAAATTCATTGAAAATTTACCGACATCTCAAAGATCAGAAGCGTTAAAAGAATTGAAAGCCGATGCAATTATTCATGTTTTTCCAAATAAAGATATTGCTGCTTTAGCCAAAAAAGCGAGAATCCCAATGAGAATAGGAACTTCTCACCGAAGTTTCCATTTATTATCGTGTTCACATCGCTTAAATTTTTCACGTAAGAATTCAGCACTGCATGAATCACAATTGAACTTTCAGTTGCTAAAACCATTGGGTTTGACGGCAATTCCCTCAATGGAAGAAGTAATGAGCATGACAAGCGCATTTAAAGTGGAGCAGTGCCCTTTGCCTGATAATCTTGCCGGTTTATTGGAAAAGAACAACAAAACGGTTGTATTGCACCCTAAATCACAGGGAAGTGCTTTGGAATGGCCTTTGGAATCCTATCTGAAATTGGCAAATGAATTGGTGGCAAAAGGATATACGGTTTATTTTACTGGAACAGAACAAGAAGGTGATTTATTTCGTTCGAGTTTGCCTATCAACGACAATATTATAGATTTAACGGGTAAATTATCTCTCAAAGAATTGATCTACTTTATTTCTAAAGTGAAAAATTTGGTAGCGTGCTCTACTGGTCCTTTGCATATCGCAGGATTTTTAGGCTTACGAGCAATTGGACTTTTTTCACCAAGAAAACCAATTCATTCAGGTAGATGGCAACCACTTGGTACAAATGTGCGTGTTTTGTTACATGATCCAAATTGTCCTATTTGTAAACGTAAGAAAAGCTGCCAATGCATTCAAGAAATATCAGTTGATAGCGTTTTGGCTGAAATTGAGTAATTAGTCATTAAACCACTTTTTCAACATATCGTTTATTCAAATTATTTAGTTGGACTTTCCGCATTTTCTCTTTCGGCAGGCACTGCATTTAACTATGGAATAGAAAAATGGTGGTTATACGGGTTAACCTGTTTTTGTGCTATTCTTTCCGTTTACAATTTTCAACGTTTATACAAAGCAAAAAAAAGTGACCATCTCACTCCTTGGTTAATTTGGGTAAAAGATCATTCGTTTTATTTGAAAAGTTTAGTAGCAATTTCTGGTGTTATTGGGTTCTGCTCTTTTCTGCTCTTATTTGGGAAATTTGAAATCATTCCATTGATACTTTTAGCCGGTATTGTTAGCTTGATTTATGTTGTTCCTTTTCGTAAAAAAAGCTTACGAGAAATTGCCTATTTAAAATCTCCGTTAATTGCATTCGTTTGGACGATAATCATAATCGCTTTTCCGTGGGTGAATGAATATGGAATTAGTTCAACAATTTTTCCCGAACTACTTGCATACTTTTATTATTTCGGCGCCTTGACAATTGCGTTCGATATCCGTGATTTGGAACATGATTTTGAATCCCAAAAAACAACTCCTCAAGTGGTTGGAATCACCCGTACAAAAGTGTTTTCAGTTGTGTTAATTTTACTTTTTGTCTTGATTATCGCAACATTAAATGAAAATATGCGTTATAACTTTCTTTTTTACGGGGGAAGCCTGTTGTCTCTACTTTTAATTCTTGGAATCAACAAGCAAAGAAAAGAAGTATATTATGCTTTAATCGATGCTTCAATGATGGTGATTGGACTTTCATATTTTGTCTAAATCAAAAAATAAAAAGGTAAAAGGAAGAAGGAGAAATTAATTTGGTTATTGAGAATCATCCTTTTTACTTTTTTTGAATCAACCAAAAAGCGCCCTCACCACTTCATCAATCTTCCCACATTTTACCAATTCAATTTTGAAATTCTTTTGTTCAATTCCCTTGTTGTATTTTGAAATAATGATTTTTTCGAAGCCCAATTTTTCTGCTTCGGAGATGCGTTGATCAATTCTGTTTACTGGTCGAACTTCGCCAGACAAACCAACTTCGGCAGACAATGCAATGTTCTTTGGAATGGGTAAATCAGCATTCGAAGATAAAACAGCCGCGACAACGGCTAAGTCAATTGCAGGATCATCAATTTTAATTCCACCGGCTATATTTAAAAAGACGTCTTTTGCTCCTAATTTGAATCCACAGCGCTTTTCCATTACTGCAAGCAACATGTTTAATCTTTTGCTGTCGAAACCCGTAGACGAGCGTTGAGGTGTTCCATAAGCTGCTGAACTTACCAAAGCTTGAACTTCCACCAAAATTGGTCGCATTCCTTCCAATGTTGCACCGATTGAAATACCACTCAGTGAATTATCTGTATTCGTAATCAATATTTCAGATGGATTTTCTACTTGTCTTAATCCTGTTCCAAGCATTTCATAGATTCCCAATTCATTTGTGCTTCCAAAACGATTTTTAATTGAACGCAATAAACGATAAACGTGGTTGCGGTCTCCTTCAAACTGCAAAACAGCATCAACCATGTGTTCCAATACTTTTGGTCCAGCCAATGATCCTTCTTTGGTGATGTGTCCAATTAAAAATACCGGAACACCCGTTTGTTTCGCATATCTCAATAACTGAGCTGTACATTCTCGAACTTGCGAAATACTTCCAGGAGAACTTTCTATTTGGGTAGAATATAATGTTTGAATAGAATCAATAATTACAAGCTGTGGTTGCGTTTCTTCAGCTTGTAAAAAGATATTTTGAATATTTGTTTCTGTAAGAATATAACATTGTTGATTGGTCAA
>Ga0209190_1001975_pt1 | contig 14075 bp, 15 predicted proteins | sample M_140205_XF_Meta_FD_187315 | JGI IMG/M metagenome (GOLD analysis project Ga0209190, IMG submission 187315) | Freshwater microbial communities from Lake Montjoie, Canada to study carbon cycling - M_140205_XF_MetaG (SPAdes) (version 2) | ecosystem: Environmental > Aquatic > Freshwater > Lake... | reverse complement strand
ACTGATAATTGGATATATTTCCAAATCACTTGTATCAATCCACAAGTCACCGTATGCTAATGCAGTTGAACCATCACTTTGAGTTGTTGGTGCAGTTGCAGAAATTATAGGACCGTTTGGATCAGTTGCATTAGTGCCGGTTGGGGTTGGGAAACCGGTAGTATCGTAATTTATGTTGCGATAACCATTCCACTGTCCACCAGATTGAACCATAATATCAACTTGATCTATCACACTCCAGAACCAATTTGTACCATTAGATGGAGCTGCTACCGGAGCACCTTCATTTGCAGTAAACACTAATGGAACCCAGTTACTAACTTGAGTAGATAATAGTGTGACAGCCGTGCCACTGACTACAGTAAGTGCTGTAACAACCCCGCCACTCACTGAAACAACTTCTAATACTAAATTATTTGTAGTAGCTGCCCCGCCTAGTAATGCTCCACTAACAGTTATAGTATTACCTACTGCATATGATGTTCCACCGGCAGTTACGCCGGTCCCTGTTAGAGAATATATACCGTGACTTTGAATAGCTGCTTGTATAGTCAATCCTGATCCACTTCCACCAGTAGTAGCTATACCAGAAAAATTTGTAACGGAGCTTGATAATGCCCCACCGTATTGGACAAACGGAGTATCTTGCTCAACAAATCCAGCTTGTGATAGTATAGTAGCAGAAAACCCTTGATTAGCTCCAGCTGTTAATATAAAATCATTCATTATAATTTCGCCACCTTGGGTATGCACTAATTGAACAGCACCGTCAGTAGTTAGCAATGCAGTTGTATAAGGAATAGCAGTAGCTAACCAAGCAGTTACAAATTGCAACGGAGTGCAATCATCAGGAATAGTAACAGTATATTGACTTGACAATTGATCACTATTTGGTATACTAGTTTGAACAAAAATACTTGCTGTTGACAAAGTATACGGTAACGCTATTGTAAAATCTGTCTCAGTGCCGGTTGCCACTGTTGGACCTGTTGCTGATCTTTTCCATAAATATATAGGATCTGTTTTGTTATTAAAAGGCGCGTCAGCATCATATTGTGCGTAGACAGTACCTACCGGAATAGCTTTTCCACCGGTAGCGTCAATAGTTGCATCTGCTTCCCAGTTACTAGTAGCCAATGTTACATTTTTTGCAACAAAAGAACCAGTAACTGAATTATATTCAGAAACAACCGGGGTCAAGCCAAGACCTGCACTGCTAGCTTTAATCCATACTGAGCCAGTTGGATGTGGATATGTTTGACTACTTGACCACAACGGCATTTCTGCTGAAGTACCATATACAACTTGAGGTTGATAGTAATTTTGTGCAGTTAGACCTATATCAGCTAACACTGTTCCGGTACCAGAAATTCCAAGATATTGATTACCAGTAGTTGAGGGTTGAGTGGACAATATGACTAATTTACCTGATACTACGCTTGCAGTAACAAAGGCGTATCCCAGTGTATTGATAACATTTTGAACACCTGTAACATTATTATTAGGGGATACAGGAACTGTAATTGTAGTAGACCACACCCCACTTAAATTAATAATTAAAGTGTCACCGGCAGTTAGTGTAGGGTTAGAATTTGTACCTTGAACAGTTGGCCATTCACTTTGCCAAGTAGTGCTTCCCAATACTGTCCAAGTATTAGCACTAGTTTTGTAATAATATTGTTGATATCCGTCATCAGCTTGAACAGTAGCATTAATTGCATAATCACCAATATTACCTAAACTATTAATAGGGGTACCGGAAGTTAAATATGCCTGATCTGTTATAACAATTGGAGTTACTGATGTAAATTGTCCGGTTGTTGCATTAAACTGGAAGATACCCCATGTAGTGGTAGTAGTATCTAACCAATATGCACCATTTAATGGGTCACCTGAAGGACGACCAACTGAACCTACTAGTGATGCTAAATCAATATCAGCACGTAATGTATATACCCGATTGGTAGTCCCTAATGCTGAATAAGCAGCTAATAGTCCGTACTCGTTTAATTCGTACCCTTGGATTGGTGTTCCTGCAGTTGTTGTATAGAAGAACGGTACACCATAGAAATCAGCCAAATCTTTTTGACTTGTGATTTGATATAATTTACCTGCATTTGCCGCAGTAGTGCCAGGTGCTACACCTGTACCGGACGGATTTGCTTTATTCTGTGCTGTTGCGAAAACTACAAGCGGTACAGATGCGCCTGGTGCTGGTAAATATTGACTTTGGTCAATGATTGTGACTTCTACGCCTGGTGATGTTAATGCCATTTTATTTTTCCTTTAGTAAAATTTTGAGGTTTACAACCTAATTGCATACTATTATTTATGAATAAATGAAAAAAAGATGGGATTACCGTACCTTTGAAGGTTGGAAACAACTAAATATAGTATGTTAAATCAACGTCCAATCTGTAATACATGTAACAAGAATCACGCAGCAATAAACTATAAACGTGATGGTGTTACACATTACCGAAGCATATGCGACGAATGTGGTAGAAAGAAGCAGAAGCAAAAACCACATAAAGCCAATTGGACTAAGAGTGGTTATAAGAAAAAAGCCACATGTGATTTATGTGGCTTTAAGAGTTTATTTATTACACAAATAACAGTGTTTCATGTTGACGGGAATTTAGAACATATAGAACATACTAATTTACGTAGTATATGTTTAAATTGTGTGGAAGTGGTTAAGAAAAAAGAAGTTACATGGCAGCGCGGAGACCTTCAGATTGCCTATTGAGTATCTCGTACATTTTATTATGTAACTCATCAATTGTACCGTTGTTTTCAATAATATAATTGTACTTTAATCCTATACTACTATATTCACTAGCATGAATTTTCATATTATCTAATTTCATCTTGCTTAATGCCCAAGATAAATTCCCATTTGGACCTCTATTATATGATATCGCAGAATCATACCATTCGGGATTAGGGCCACGCTGCACTCTAATTGCTACCCCGCCTGCATTTTTGATAGCAGCAACTTCATTAGAAAACCTGCAATCTGTAATTACAATATCTTCTTTGGAATTCAATAGTCTATGTTCTACACTTGCTACCCAAATGTCATTGTGAAAGTGGTTACGACATACATCTGTGCCCCAGTACTGTAGAATCCATCTTGGAGTAATATCCATTTTTAAACGATTACTCCACCACTCGTCTTTTTGTTCACGCCATGCTCTACTGGCTTTTGTTGTACCTTCTAGTGATTCTCGATCCCAATCAAAGATTGCTGCTACTGAATCTTTGAGACTAGCAGCAAAACTAATTCGTTTGAATCCATGATGTGTAGTAAGATAATCTGCAATGGTGTCTTTGCCTGATCCGATTAGCCCCGTGATGCCCAAAATCATATTTGAAATGCTCCTAAGTACTTATTATATTACAGAAACAAGACAATATAAAGTATTTAGGTTAAACTTATACTCAAATACAGGTTCATTTAGCCTTGGACCCAGGTCAGGGGCTGTGAAAAATCTACATACTTCTTCAAATCTTCAATGAGTAATTCCATTGCTGCTTTACCTTCTGCTTTCATAGCAGTACCGTTCAAAGTAGTACCGCCACCTGGACCAGCGATAGTTCCGAATTTCTCACGGGCTTCACCGATCATAATCTTTAGTTGTGATAAGATAAAATCACCAATCCATACTCCAGCACCTGGATCTTGTAGTAATATTACTTCTGTCTTCTGTACATCAGCCCATATCAATACACGCTCACCCGATCCTTTTGGATCACGCACTATACGCAATACTTTGGACACTGGGTTAAATGTGTATGTTACATAACCGCCGAACATACGTGCTGCTAACTCAACATAACCTGCATAAAAGTCATATGTTGCCATACCACCTGCATAGTTATAGTTAAGCAAATAGGTATTTAAAATAGCACTAGAGAACGGATCAAAACTACTACTAGATGGACCAGTTTCTAAACCAATCGTTCTACGGAAAATACTTCTGACATTAATAAATTCAGCAGGTAAAGTGTAAGTATCTACATTCTTTTCAATAGTCATTAGAATATAAGATTCTTCAGTCGCAGCTTGTGCCCTTTGACGATAAACCTTGATAGCGTAATTGTACGCAGCTTCGTAATGTTGAGGATCCAATTCAATATCAATCATACCATCACCAAGACGATATCTAAGATTGGTAAACAGTCCTTCTTTTAATTCATCTAAAGTTAGACCTGAAGGGGTAGAAAGAGGACTGGCGGTTGGATATGTTGACATAAGTGTTACCTAATAATACTATTTATCAGGTAACACATTAGTCCTAGTATTACAAGTCGCCGTCTTTGCGATTCTCGCTATGAAATGCGTCAAACTTTCCACCGGGATAACGTGACTCTAACTTTCTTACATTCTCTGCAATCACTTCATTAGGATCAAGATTCAATGCACGACATGCATTTACCCAGTACCACATAATGTCACCGAGTTCACGTTTCATATGGTAGACATTCTCATCAGACAATGGTTTACCCTGAAAAATGATCTTTTTGGGCACTTCAATAAACTCACCGCTTTCTGCGGCAAGACCAAAACATGCTGTGATTAGTAACGGGATGTTAACATCAGGACCATGTTTCATCTCACCGTCAACTAATTCGTAATTAGCATCAAGCCGATCACATGTATCCATAAATGTAGTCAAGTCATTACTAGCTTGGCTTGTAACGGCCTCTACGAAATCTTTGTATTTGTTTAAATCTATGTTCATTTTAAAACGCTTTCAAAATTAGCATGTTCTCATTAAACCTGCCATTAGGTGTAGTGGACACTGCTTTAATATCTGTAAAATACTTACGTGCTGCGGGCTTACTACCCATAACTTCTTTGATTTGCTCACCCGGCTTACGTAATGTTTTTACTTCACTCTTTGCCGAATCAAATCCTAGTAGTGTGCTGCCCTTAACTGTAAAGGTTTTGCTGTAATCATCTGCAATGTAGTGATGCAGTTTACGCTTTGCAGTGTCAAAGACCCAGGCTTCGCTTGCACCGTGCAACTTTGTAGGGTGAATGCTAATCAAGTCTAGCTTTGCAGCCACATCCTTGAACAACTTCAAGTATTTCAATTTAGAAACGATCTTTTCTACAGGTACCGCTTTCTTTTTGCGAGGAGCCTTGCTTGCTTTCTTGATGCTGATATAGCTATTTAAATCGCTGAGAACACCGTCAATGAATTTGAGGATATTGCGAATCTGAATCTTACCCAAGAAACTATAACCTTCTTTAAGATACTCATCGCCATCAGAAAGTTTCTGAAATTCTTCTTGTTTGCGTTTCCAGATTTCAACAATGATTGGGATATGTTGTGGCATGACATTATATTTTGCAACAATATCAACTGTCTTTTCTGCCGCTTTGCCCTTAGTCACAAAATCGTCAATCATCCCTTCCATTTCACCTGCAGCATCTCGTGCTTTTTCTTTCAGAATTTCCTGAATATTAGGGCGGGCTACTGTTTCTTCTTCCTTAACAATACTAGTCTGACTAGTTTTTGTTTCAGTTTCAGTTAGTGTCTTGACTAACCTTTGGATTTCATTTTGCAAGGTAAGTTCTTCATGCTCGGTCAATTCTAGGCCACGCATTGTCATACGTGCCACCCAGCATAATGTAACAATGAATTCGCTTTCATGTACTTTCCTAAGCATTTTAGCTTGATCGGTACGTTTGTTGTAATCTAGATATTGTGCCATCAAATCCCTAGCATCTTTTTTGCTATAGAATCGGGTGTACCACGTAAAACTGCGGGCAAGTGCCGAGAATCGTGATTCGGTATCAGGTTGAATTGGGAAGAAGGGTTCTTCACCCATATATTTTGTATCAGCATCCCGCGGGTTAAGTGCTTTTACAAAATGCTCATCCGTATGTTTGCGAGTAGCCATGTGTATTCCTAATGTTGTCTAATGTAGATTATAACAGTGATTGTAATTATTGTCAATCTTTGATCTTGAAGGGCTTGTATATTGTGCGGCCATTTGCCTTGCAATATACTTTTTTCCATTCTTCCGGGACATCCCAACGGCCAAATTCGCTTAGTGGGATCCCAAGCACCTCCATCAGTCGGTGCTTGAAGCTCGCCCATCCGCCCCTTTGAGCACCAAGTTGTTTTGCGTTAGTAACAGTTGCTTTTATCATTTTTTTATTATATACCCAAAACCATTTAATGTCAACCTTTAATCTAGGTCAACGCCCCACCGATTGAAACCGTAAAAAGTTTCGTAGGTTGCCCGCAGTGTCTCCCCAGGGAAGTAGGGATTCTTTACGATAGCGTAAGGACGATCCTGCTCATCCAGGCCCATGCTGATCATAGGAAGGTCCCAGGACTTACCGTCGTTGACATTATCACTGGAATCAAAAATGTAAACTTTCATCATGCTCTCCATTAATTAACTGTCTAAGTACGTATTATATACCCAAAATCATTTAATGTCAAGCCACAGTAACAAAATCTTCCGGGGATTCTACCACTTCAATTACATGAGACTTAAAACGCTCTAATGCCTCATAGTATTCAGCAGAGAAATTGGTGTTTTTACCAGCAACTTCCAGTTGATACTGATAGTTGCCCGTACGCCACAGAACTACCCGCTCACGGTTCTTGTTGTAACCATCTGCGATATACTGAATTTGATTCATTGCGTAGTCCTTTAATTAACTGTCTAAGTATGTATTATATACCCAAAACCATTTGTTGTCAAATTTAGGCTACTTTTGCATCCATCATTTCAGCAAGGATAAACTTGGCAACATTCATTTTTTTACGAACGTATTCAACTGAGCGAGGACCTGTGCCCATCGCCATCATTTCTTGACAATCAGACATAATGCCCATTACGACCATTTCTAGACCAGAATACTTAGCGGTAATACTTTCCATGTACTGTTCACGGATTTCTTGTTCACTCATACCGTAGCATTTAGTTTCAAATTCAGTCATTTCAACTCCTTTAATTAACTGTCTAAGTATGTATTATATACCCAAAACCATTTGTTGTCAAGTTTTGGGTAATGCACCGTCATCTATATTTACGATAAATAAGTAATAAGGTAGATTAATTATGCCCCGGCTTTCACTTTGGCGCCCCAATAAAACAAACGATTACAACTTTTTTGATAGAATCATATCAGAACAGTTCACCGCAGGTTCCACGGATTTGTATGTTCATAAGTACTTAGGCCCTACCAATCAAGGAGCTTCAATTGATTATACACAACCAGATTATGATGTACTAGCCCCCACTAACATCCAAGATTTGCTATTCTTAGAAAACCGTGACAGAACATATGACCCAGATGTTTACCGTTTGCGTGGCCATTATAATGTACAGAATTTAGATTTTGATTTAAGTCAGTTTGGTTTGTTCTTAAATAATGATATCATATTCATTACTGTTCATTATAATGACATGATTGATTTGGTTGGTAGAAAATTGATGGTTGGTGATGTAATTGAGTTGCCGCACTTGCTTGATTATAATCCATTGAAAGAAACAATACCGGTTGCATTGAAACGATTTATGCAGATTACCGATGCTAACTATGCAAGTGAGGGATTTAGCCCAACTTGGTTCCCTCATCTATGGCGTATCAAATGTGAACCACTGGTTGATAGTGAAGAATTTAGTCAGATATTAACTGCACCAATAGACCAAGATACTTACTTGGGTATTTGGGATACTACCATACCGTATCCTGCAGGATATGTTATTACTTATGGTGACAAAAATTATAGGGCATTGATTGATGTTCCTGCAGGTATTATGCCACCTAATACTACATATTGGCAACTAGATACTGCGGACAATCTTAAAGATATTCTTGCTACTTATAATACTAACATTGCAATCAATGATGCTGCACTTCAAGAAGCTGCTCGTCTTGTTCCAAAATCAGGATACACTACTAACAATTTATATATTGTACCTACATACGGTGAATATTCAAGTAACGGTGTATTATCCAGAGCAATTAATAATCCTGCTCCACCTATCAATGTAAACACAAATGGCGGAGTACCTAATCCTGCGTACACTGGTACGGTGATGATGGTTAGTAGTACTCAATATAAAAATTCTAGTCCAGTAATCAGAATACCTAAGGCAGCAATCAAAAGTATTTGGGATATGACCGCTGATATAGGATATGATAAATTAGATGTGTTCAATACTACTCATTTAGAAACATTCACCCTAGCACCAGATAGAACAGATACAAATTCAGGTAGAGTTAGTGGGGAAATAATACTAACTGTTACTAGTAATGGACCAATTACAGGACCATATGGTACTGCGGATAATACATATGCTACCGCTGATGCTGACCCCGAACTTCCAGGATTTACTGGAACAATTAGTCAACAAATGGATTGGAGAGCAGATTGTGATCCTGCATTCCAGTTTATAGCACGTAGTAGTCCTCGTAGCTTTGGTTATAGTGCAGGTTATATGACCGGCGACGGGACTGCTCCTAATGGATTCTCAACGGAAATACTAGGGCTAGGTTCTGTTTATGGTGCCGGTATCAGTTTTCCGATAAATCCTCAAGTAGGTGATTATTTCTTACGTATTGATTACTTCCCCCAACTATTATATCGTTGGGACGGCAGAGTATGGATTAGAATATCATCCAATGTTAGGACAGTTACTGGATTTACAGCGCAAGATCAATCATTGTTATCAGGCTTCATCAATGATACAGCACAGACAGAACTTACTAACGGTACATTTATTACGCAGCGTCAAGCATTGTCTACTGCTTTAACATTACAACCAGATCCAATCCCCCCGCAACCTTAAGGTATTTACATGGCAGCTTTTTTCTATGATTCGCAGATCCGCAGATTTTTAATTCAGTTTGGAAAGATATTTAGTAACTGGGAAGTTACTAAAGGAAAAGACCCTGCAGGCAATGATATTATTATACGTGTACCAATCATGTATGGTGATAGCAGTAGACAAGCAGCAACTATTATTGCGAACAATAGTGCAAGTAACTTGCCTAGCGCACCGTTAATCACATATTATATAAGTGGTTTAGAGTACAATCAAAAATGGACTCAGGATCCTACCTTTGTAGACAAGATTAATGTTCGTCAACGATCATATAATCAAGAAACACAACAATATGAAACTGTTCAAGGACAGGCATTTACTGTTGAAAGATTAATGCCAGTGCCTTACACATTAAGAATCACCGTTGATTTTTGGACAACCAACTACAATCAAAAATTACAATTGATTGAACAACTAGGAACATTATTCAATCCTGCATTAGAGATTCAAAGTACTGATAACTTTCTAGACTGGACTAGTCTTAGCGCAGTGTTTCAAGATGGACTAACATTCAGTAGTCGTAGTATTCCAATTAATACAGGCAATCCTATTGATGTCATGAGTTGGAAATTCTATATGCCAATATGGATCACCACCGCAAGTAAAGTCAAGAAGATGGGTGTTGTTGAGAAAATCATAGCCAGTATTTTTGCAGGTAATGCATTGCAAGATATGCAAAATGATGATATGTTATTGGGAACAAGACAAAAGATTACACCATATGGATACAAGCTATTATTAATAGGAAATACCTTACAGATATTACCAGAGGCTATAGCATTTGATCCATCTAATATCAATCTAAATTTACCGGTTAATCCTGATACAGATATATATTGGTCTAGTGTATTGAATGCATACGGGGCAGTTAAACCGGGCATTAGTCAAATTTGGCTACAAAATCCATATATGACTACTGACATTGTAGGCACTATTGTACCCAATCCAAATGATGATAGGTTGTTGATTTACAACATTGACCCTGATACATTACCGCAAAATACATTAAGTCCAGTTGATGGCGTTGTAAACCCTCAAATGACCGGTCCTAACGCAGGATTGCCTGGTCCAATCAACGGTCGTAGATATTTGTTAACTGATAATATTGGCGCGCCCGGTGATAGTACAGTAGCATGGGGCAATGTAGTCGCTTTTGCTAATGACATTATTCAATATAATGCAAGTACAGGTGAATGGGGTGTAAGTTTTGATAGTACTGCTGCAACTCCAACAACACTAGAATATGTAACCAACTTAATAACTAATGTTCAATATCGTTTTGTGGATGACATTTGGATGAAAAGTTACGACGGTTTCTATGCTGCAGGGGATTATTCTATAGTCATCTAATACTGTGATAAATCATAGTATGAGCAATAAAGCTGCAGGGGTTTTCTTTTATAGCAATAAAACAAATCGCTACTTATATCTATTAAGAACAGACAACAAAAATCCAGGTAACTGGGGCATTCCGGGTGGAAAAATAGAAGATTATGAAACTCTCTTTGAGGGTGTTGCAAGAGAATGCCAAGAGGAATTAGGTATGTTTCCGATTAATGCAAAATTAATACCTATTCAAAAATTCATCAATCATACATTCACATATCATACATTTTTCTGTGAGGTAGCCGATGAGTTTGTACCAAATCTAAATGAAGAACATTGCGGTTATGCATGGGTAGGTGATAATCAATATCCCAAACCATTACATCCGGGATTGTTTAGTACAGTAAATTTTGATGTAGTTCAATCTAAATTAAAGGCACTTACAAAAAAAGAGACCTAAGTCTCTTTTTTTATTTTAGTATTGCTGACACTGTGGGGAAGCCTAACGAGCCAATTATTATACCGGCCCCCATCATCATCCACCGCCATTTTTCTAATACTGAAATTTTACTAGCCAATTCACTGTGTTCTTTAACATCTTGCTCACGCATAGATTTTAACATTCGCCTAGTTTCGTCTGCATTAGATTCAATCGCATCATGAAGTGATTTCAGATCCACTTTAAGTTCCCCGATTTTTTCTTCGAGGGTCTTAACTTGAATCTGAAGTACTGCAATTTCAGTTTCTGGTTGCATTTTAGCTACCTTACTTGTTGCAGTTGTCATGATTAAGCACTTGCAATAGTAACTAATTCATACGGTTGACCGTTATCTGCATTAGCAACTGCTGCTGTATTGAATGTTGCAAATATTGGAGCAGCATTTTGGAATACAATATTACCAGTAGCAATTGGACCTGAAGTAGCAGTAAACAACTCACCAGTGTGGTCAGAAAGACTTTGAACTGTTTGAGTAGCACTGTTAGCATATGTAGCAAGAATACGCATTGTGTTTGGTGTCAACGCAGTATTTGCAAGATTTGCAGTAAAGCATTGTGCTGTTAAACCACTAGTTGAACCTGTTACTAGATACTTTTGCTTGCCTTTTTGACGAACAATGAAACCTGCTTCATCATTTGCAAAGATGAATGCTGCATTGCCCACAATAACATTTGCATTAGCTGTTAGCACAACACGATTCATAATAGCATTTCCAGTAACACTTGCATTAGCGGTAAGCTGTACCGATGCTCCACCTTGATCAGTAGAAACTGTGAATGCAGCAGCATTAGCAATAGTTTTAACAAAATATGTTGTACTTGTAGTTAAACCGCCAAAATTTGCGTCAAACTTAATTGGCATATTTAATGCAAGCGTTTGAGCATTGCCTGAAGTTCCGATAACATTTCCGGTTACTGTTGTATTAGCAACAGCTACGGTAACATTACCTTTTGTTGCACTTGCAAAGCCTAAATTAACAAAATCTGTGCTTCCGTTAATGTTAGCCACTGCAACTTGAATTGCTGCCCCAGTGGTTAGGTTAGCTAAATCAGTACCTACCCCTGCCACTACATTACTAGTATTAACTGCTATTGGAGTATATAGTGTACCTGTACCATTAACACCAATAGCAACTTGTGCTAATACTTGGTTACCAATGATTGCGGTATTACCACCAACTACGCTATATGTATTAGCATTTGTTGCTGGAAAACCAGCACCTGCTGTTGGGTTGTTGAAGTATGCATCAACAACATTAAATGAAACACTAACTGATTGGCCTGTTTCGTCTGTTAATGTTGGGATTACTTGAGGCTGCACACTCAATTGAGTTTCTGATACATCAAATGTAGTATTTGATAATATTGAATTAACATAGTAAATTGTGTTAGCTGTTATTCCACCAACTGTTGTATCAGCTACAAATGTCATACCTTTAGTTATGCCTACTGTAGGGCTTGTAGTTAGATTTCCACCTGATACTGTAACGATACTGCCTGTTTCGGCCGTATCAGTGATTGTTAAGACTGCTTGAGCCTTTGCGATTTTTAGAGGGCGTCCCATTTGATTTCTCCTAGTATGGGTTGCGGGTTCTAGCCGCCGTTAATGAGTTATCATTACGAAGCACCGTATTGTGCTATGTAAATATATTTATCTTACAGGGCTAAAAATCAATAGTTGGGAACGCCAGATGGGTTATTTCCAACTGGGTTAACACCTGATGTACCAGTGTTTGGATGCGGCATACCCAATTCTGTGATAGAGAATATACTATTGGCACCTGCCAATGACAAGTAAGAAACAATGTTGCCTTGACCTACAATGATACTATTTTCTACGGTATTTGCGGGGATAACTTGACTATTAGCATTTGCCACAGTATAAGGAACACCGTAAGGGTTAACTCTTGCTGTAGTATTTGCTATTGCTACTGCGGCATTTGCTGTTAGTGTTAAACTAGTATTATTAGCAATTGCTTTTACAATGCCAGCTGAGTTTCCAGTAGTATTGCCTATCCAATAACCAATACCCAATTCTGTTAAAAACAATGTCCCTGAGCCAGTTACTGTGTTACTAGTAGTAGCACATGTTACATTTCCACTTAATGCTACATTAGGATAGCTAGTAGTATATTGAATAGCTGCATTAGAAGTGGCTATTCTTACTTTATCTGTTGCAATGTTTGCTGAAGCTGCCGGTGTTGCAATGTTTGCGGTATATGCGTATGTTGTCATTTTATTATTCCTATATCTTATTTATTATTAAAGTCTGCTAACTGCTACTTCAATAATACCTTCACCTTCAAAGTTTTCTAATGCTTTACCAATCACGGTACCTAGTACCGGAAAGAGAACAGGACGAGCAAATCCATTGCCACCGCTTACTAGCATATCTCCTTTAAATATTTTCCCGCGAACTTTACACGGCACACGTCCTTGTAATGCTAATGCTACAGTATGTTCACCTTCACACGTTGAATTCATTACATATGCTGGGTTAGTTGATACTACACCTGCAACTCTTGTTGTGTTATCTTCGGCTAATGTAACTTCTTTATCTCCACCAAATTCCAAAACAGTACCCGCTTCATATGGGTTGTCTGCTTCATAATATTCTGCTAAGTCAGCAAATGTTGCATTAAGTCTTGAACCGGCACTTAAGCTAAAGTTGCCGGTAATAGTTCCTGCTGTTGTGTTTGCCCCAGTAGTTAATGTTCCCAATGTTACATTACCTGTACCCACTGACATATTACTTGCAGTAATATTTCCAGCAGATGTTATATTACCAGTAGATGGTTCAATAGTAGCATTGTTTACATATTTTAAGTTACCATCATAGGTCATTATGCTCATATTACCAGTAGAGGTGATATCTTGTGCAACTGTAGGAGCCGGTAAGCCAGTTAATTGACTACCGTTACCTATGATATTACCAACTGATACATTACCAGTAGTAGTAATTGTATTACTTCCGAATGATGCTAAAAACGTTGCTACATTACTGTTACCATAACTAACTCCTGGAGATGGTGCTGATGCAAATATACCATTACCATACAGAATATTACTTGCATTGCCGTCTATATTAGTAGTAGCAATATTACCTATACCACTAACATTTGCTACGGCTACACTATTTGCAGTTGTAGCATATGATACTGCGCCAGAAACATTAGCACCCGCTACTGCATTTGCAGTTGTAGCATATGATACTGCGCCAGAAACATTAGCACCCGCTACTGCATTTGCAGTTGTAGCATATGATACAGCACCAGAAACATTAGCACCCGCTACTGCATTTGCAGTTGTAGCATATGATACAGCACCAGAAACATTAGCACCCGCTACACTATAAGCAACACCGGCTGTTGCTGCATTCAAGTTTG
>Ga0209190_1001974_pt1 | contig 14082 bp, 14 predicted proteins | sample M_140205_XF_Meta_FD_187315 | JGI IMG/M metagenome (GOLD analysis project Ga0209190, IMG submission 187315) | Freshwater microbial communities from Lake Montjoie, Canada to study carbon cycling - M_140205_XF_MetaG (SPAdes) (version 2) | ecosystem: Environmental > Aquatic > Freshwater > Lake... | reverse complement strand
CGTCTTGATGGATTGTGGTAGTTCCACAATTGCAAATGACTTTTGCGTATTGTCGGCAAAAGTTGCTTAGGGAAGGCGGTGCAAATCCGCCGCGGACGCGCCGCCGTAACGAGTTGTGGGCTTTCAAGCCCACTACAAACGCCCAATTGCCACTGGTTCCACTTGGAACTGGGAAGGCGGGCGCTTGAAATGCTCGAAGCCGGAAAACCTGTCAAGACCATCGGTCTCTGCCCTCGCGAACGTAGGGTAAGGACAAGGCTTCGCCATTTTGGAGCCCGACATTGCATGTACTTTCGCTATTGCATTCGCGCTTGCATGATCTATTTGATTGCCAGATGCGTTTGTCTTTTTTATGTAAGTCCACTTTGCGAAGTGGTTGCGCACGACTGCGCGGTGCTTCGCATGCAACAACTTTATTTATTTTCCTGATGACAACTTGTGAATGTTTTGCGGATTCCCCATTCGCCACGCGCGTGGTTTCGTACGTCGCGGGCACTGGCGCCGCGGTAAGTCATCGCAATCCACAAACGGCTCTTGGCGAACCATCGCGCGCCACTGGAACTACAAGCGCGCCGGAAACCGTGACGCCATTTCAGCCCGCTTGGATGACCAATCAAATTGTTTCAATTGGAGCTGGTGGATCGCTCACGCTTGAACTTGGCCAGCCCGCGATTGATTCGCCAAACAATCCATTCGGCGTGGATCTGATTGTGTTTTCCAACGCGTTCTTTTCGGATGTGTCAGGCGGCGGCGGAAGTCCCGGCTATTGCTTCGCCGAAGGCGGCGTGATCGATGTGAGCGATGACGGCGTAACTTGGTTTGAAATTCCCGGCGCGCAAGCGGATGGCCCAATGCCAACCATGGGCTTCATTGATGCGGGCCCATTTGATTCTTCGCCTGGCGAGTTGCCCACCAATTTTCGCAAGCCTATGAATCCCGCGATTCAACTTTCGGATCTGCAAGAATTGGACTACGTGGATGTGATCAACGCCTATGACGGATCCGGCGGTGGCGTGGGTGTTGATTTGGCAAGCGTGGGTTTAAATCAAGCGCATTTCGTGCGTATTCGCCAACCTATTGGCGCGACAACCTCTCCCGAAATCGACGCCGTCATGGTTGTGCAAGCCGTGATTTTTGGCGACCTTGATGGAAGTGGCGTGGTTGATTCCGCGGACATTGGCGGCCTTCTCGGGGAATTTGGCAAATCAAATTCACCGGCGGATTTAAACCACAGCGGCATGGTTGACAGCGCGGATCTTGGAAGTCTTCTAGGGGCCATCGGCAATGTGTAACCACATGCGACGCGCCTTCACATTGATCGAGGTGTTGATCACAACCAGCATCATCAGCGTGTTGATCGCGCTTGTGATGGGTGGCGTGGGTGGCGCCATGACCAGCGCGAGAAGTTTCAAGTGCTCCAACAACTTGAGACAGATGGGCGTCGCGGCGCAAGCCTACGCATCCGTATTTCAAGACGCGTTTCCTGCGGCGGTGATTTATTTTCAACGGGGAAGTTCAGTGCGAACCGTCGCATGGGATTTTGAAAGCGACCAAAGTGGCGCGACAAAGCCTGGCTCGTTGACCGTGTTCACGGATCAACCACTCAGCGCGATGCAGTGCCCGGATTTGGCGCCCGAAATGATCTCGGAAGTTTCCAGCAGTGCACCGTTGACTGGCTACCACTACAACACGTCCTTCATTGGACACGAAGGCTTCTATCCAGAAACCGGCGCCGATGGCCGCGTGCATGATGGATGGTCGCGCGTGCGCCTGGGACTCAAACCCACGCAACGGCGACGCACGGATGCGGTTGTCATGTTCGCGGATGGCGGATTTCGCGGTGGCGTGAATAAATTCATGCGCGCCCCCGGCAACACGGTGGAATTTGATGTGGGCATGATTCACGCGGGAACCAGCGCGTTTCGCCATCGTTCTTGCTGCAACGGTTGCTTTCTGGATGGACACATTGCCTCCATTGGCGACCCCTGCCGCAGCGCGTTGTCCACCAATGACTTGTTGAAATATGTCACCGACTTTCCCAAAAACGGATTTTTAAGCGGCGACGATTCGGCGTACGACCCACGGTAATTCTTAGAAATTCATCATGCAAATCGACCGCTGTATTTGTTTTCATCTGGCCTTTGTCGACGTCCTCAAAGACGCGCGAGAAAAAAAACTCTCGGTGGAGGATGTTGAATTGAGCTTGGGTTGCGGCGGCGGGTGCGGTCTGTGCCGCCCCTACTTGCGCCGCTGTTTGCGCACGGGGGAAACTTCTTTCGATCACATCATCACCGACTCCGACGAACCTGGATAGAACATGACAAGCGGGCGACCGCGCATTTGTGAATGCATCGTGATCAGGAGGCGGAGAATTTTCGGCGCGGAAAATGCGTGGCCACATCAGCCGCGACCAAAGCGCCGCTCAAGTTCCCGAAATGGAATACGCATGGCGGTGGGTCTTCCATGCGGACAATTTGTGGCGCGCTCCACGCGTTGCAAATCTTGCAGCAACGATGCGATCTCAATATCGGAAAGAGCGTCGCCCGCTTTCACCGCGGCCTTGCACGACATCATGTCAAGCACCTCGGATAGAACGGCCTCGCCGTCCTCGGTGGTGGCGCGCTCGCGTGAAAGCCAGCCGACAATCATCTGGGCCACGTCCACTTTGCGCTCCACAAGAAAGAGTGGCTCCGCGAAAATAGTCGCGCTCTTTGGACCCGACGCGCGCACATCAAATCCCAGGCGCGCGAGCAATTCTTGCGACGCTTCAAGCCGCTCCAATTGCTCGCCATTCAGGGAAATCATGCTGGAAACCAGGCGCGGCTGCGATGGCAGCGCCCCCACGGTCAACTTGGCGCGCAACTGCTCAAACATCACGCGCTCATGCAAGGCGTGTTGATCCACAATCACAATTCCATCGCCGTCAAAGGTGATCAGCCACGCCTTGCCTGCCTGAATAAATCGAGTCGCGGGCCGTGGTGGCGTGAGCAAAGTTGCTTCGGCGTTTGCCTCGCCAACATTTTGAGCGCGGCCAAGAGCCAGCGCGTCACGCAATGCTGAAAATTCAAATCCGCGGTCGCCGTCCGATGCGTGCGGAGTGAAGCTGGCGTTCTGCCACGCGTGTGTGGAAGTGTCGCCGGGTAAATGTTGATTGAAGTCATTAGACACGTTTGAGTTCACGCCCCCGCTTTCATTGCGCCGCGCGCCCCAACCAAAAGATGAACCCAGCGACGCGCCACCCATGGGCAAGTTTGGAACTAAGTTGGCCGCCTGCAACGCGCTTCGCACCGCGCGCAGCAACGCCGAGTGAATCAACGCGGGCTGGCGAAATCGCACCTCGCTTTTCGCGGGATGCACATTCACATCCACTTCGCGCGGATCAATATCAATGGCGATAAATCCAACCGGCGTACGCCCGGGCTCCACCAAACCGCGGTATGCCTCGCGCATGGCGTGCAACAATCCGCGATCAGAAATTGGACGGCCATTCAACACCATACGCAAACCATTGGCAGATGCTTTGGCTTGCTCTGGCCGACCGATCAATCCCCAAATGGCAACGGCCCCGGCGCCGCTGAGATCAACGGGCAATAATTTTCCCTTGAATTCGTCGCCCAACACCGCCTCCACGCGCAACTGCGGATCGTCCACGGCGCGCAATTCAAGCGTCATTCGCGCGTGTTGAAAAAGTCGAAACGCAACGCCGGGGCGGCCAAGCGCCAGCCACTCGATCACATCCACAACCTTGCCCGCCTCGGTTGGATCGCTGCGAAGAAATTTACGCCGCGCGGGAACTTGTCCAAAAAGTTGATGCACCTCAACGCGAGTGCCCTGCGCGATGGCCGCCGGACGCACGCTTGAAAATGCGCCAAAGTCCACCTCAATGCTGGCGCCCTGATCGCTTGTGGCGGCGCGCGAAACCACCACAAGCCGCGACACCGAACCGACGCTCGCCAACGCCTCGCCGCGAAATCCGTAACTGGAAATATCCACCAAGTCATCCGCCGTGGCAATCTTGCTTGTGGCGTGGGGCGAAACCGCCAATAGCAATTCGTCGGCGCCAATGCCGCTTCCGTTGTCGGACACCTCAATGCGCTCGCGGCCGCCGCCTTCAATGCGCACTTCAATGTCGGTTGCGCCAGCGTCAAGGGCGTTCTCAATCAACTCCTTCACGACGCTCGCGGGCCGCTCCACCACTTCGCCGGCGGCAATTTGATTGACCAAGTGTTGCGAAAGTTGGCAAATGGGCATCGGGCGATTCTACGGTGGGAGATTGCACCGCTCTTCACCAATACTTCACATAAATGTTTGGTTATCCACAAGACAAGTTGACGATATTCACCTATGGTTTTGCCCAGGATGTCCACACTTGTCATAGGAGACCTGCATGGCTGCGGAACGGAGTTCGTTGAACTCCTGGATATCGCTCGCCGTGATCGTGTTGACGCGCGGATTATTTTGGTGGGAGATTTGTTCACCAAGGGACCGCGGCCAGATCTTGTGGTGGAGGCTATTTCCGATTTGCGCGCCAGTGGGCGCCGCGTTGAAAGCGTGTGCGGCAATCATGATTTGCGATTGATGGATGCGCTGCGTAATCACGACGCTGGCGCATCGCTTGATGAATTGGCGCCCGCCGAGGCTTACGCCATTCGCGTGCTGGATCGCGCCGGCAAACTCACCGCGGCGCGTCGGATTCTTAGCGAGACAATTTCCACAACATATATTCAAGGCGCGGGCTGGGCCGTGGTGCATGGCGGAATCGATCCGCAACTTGGACTTGTTGGAACCAGCGACTTTGAAAAAATTCATAAGAAGGCCGCGCCCGGACGCCCGCACTGGTGGGAGTCATACAACGGCGACGATGGCTTGTTGATTGTCGGACACAAACCATTATTTGAACCGCTTGTGTTGCGCCGCGATGGAAATCCGATCGTGGTGAATTTGGATACGGGTTGCGCCTACGGCGGATTCTTGACGGCCTATTGCATTGAGGAAGATCGATTGATCATGGTCGCGTCACAGCAACCAGCGCGCGATGGATTTGGCGCTACGCCAGTCGCCACCGCGCCGCGATGGGCATCGGGCGGCCCCGTCCGAACGTTCGCGCGGCGACCTTGATAATCAGCGGAGATTGATCGCGCTTGAATTGCGCGCGGTCAATGGCCAAGCACCAACGCTCGACAAGTTTGATGTCCAACTTTGTGGCCAACGCGATCGCGGGCACGTCGCCCTCATGCTCAATCCAACCAGTGACAATGCTGTCCAAATCCGCGTAGGGCGGCAGTGAATCTTGATCGGTTTGATTGGGTCGCAACTCCGCGCTTGGCGCCTTGGTGATGCTGGCTTCTGGAATGGGCGGGCACGGCAAACCAAGTTGCGCGAAATTGACGTTGATCCAATTTGAAATTGCGTACACCTGCGTCTTTAATAAATCACCAATGGGAGCGACGGCGCCAACCATGTCGCCATACAAAGTTGCGTAGCCGGTGGCCAACTCGCTTTTATTTCCGGTGGCAAGAACCAGCGATCCATCCGAGTTGCTCACCGACATGGATGTGAGTCCGCGCAATCTGCTCTGAAGATTTTCGTCGGCCAGGCCTTCAAACGAGCCAAGACCCGCGCGCATTTTCTGCGCCATCAATTCATGGGCTTGGTCAATGGGCAACGTGAGCAAGCGGCCCAACTTCAAGCGCCGCGCCAATTCCGTGGCGTCCGCCACGCTGCCTTGGCTGGAATATTGTGACGGCATCATGATGCCAGTTATATTTTGCGCGCCCAACGCCAACGCGGCTAGGGTTGCGACCAAGGCGGAATCAATTCCGCCGGACAATCCAATGGTGGCCTTCACGTGCTTGGTTTTAGCGAAATAGCCCTTGATTCCGCACACAATCGCGCGCGTGAGGTCGCCCTCGGCGGCGGATTGCGCCTGAACTTGCGCCCCGTCTACGGACGAGATTTTTGTTGCGGAGTCCGCGTCATCCTTGCGCGCGGGCGCCGCGTCAAGATCAATCGTGATCAAATCGGGCTGGAACAATTCTCCCACGCGCGTGATTGAACCGGCGCGGCTCACGCACACGCTGGCGCCATCAAACACAAGATCGTCGTTGGCGCCAACTTGTTGGCAGGAAAAAATAGGCACGGAATATTTTTTCGCAAGTTGGCAAAGAAGCGCGCGCTGACGCGTTCGCTTGCCAAGCACAAACGGGCTGGCGCTTGAAACCAACAGCGTCGTGGCTCCGGCCTTCATGGTTTCTTCCACTGGATGTATTGAATAGTGGCGCGATGTCGCCACATCATCGGCGCCCCAAATATCCTCGCAAATCAACAGGCCAAATTTTTCTCCGCCATGCTCAATCACCAAGGCATTCTCGCCCGGCGAAAAATATCGATCCTCATCGAACACGTCATACGTGGGAAGAAGCCGCTTGTCGTAGTACTGCGTGACAAGTCCGCCGCGGCACACCGCCAAACAATTCGCAAGCCCCCGCCCCGCGCGATCAACGGCGCGCACCGTGCCGATGATCAAGGTCATGTCGGGAAATTTTTGTGCGATCTGATCCACGGCGCGCTGGCACGCATCGGCCACGCCCTCGCGCAACACCAGATCGCGCGGCGGATATCCCAGCAACGCCATTTCACCCGTGAGCAAAAGGCGAGCGCCCTGCGTATGGGCATTTTCCGCTGCGGCAATGATCAATTGCTGATTCCCCACAACGTCGCCAACAGTGGGATCAATTTGTGCAACCGCGATACGCATGCCGTAGATGCTACGAATTCTTTGGCCAGTTGGGGGCGAACAATTTTATCCCGCTTGCGCCCAACATGGATCCACCGCGGACAAAATCGCCCGCACCGTGCATGGCTTGCGAACAATCACGCCAACGCCCGCGCGAATTAAACTGGTTTCATCGCCAGCAGTCAACGCCTCGCCCGTGGCCACCACACGAACCACTCTTTTTTCGCAGCGCAACCACGAGACCAATCCTGCCGCCTCGTTGACGCCAATGTTGCAATCCACAATGATGGCGCTTGGCCGCGACCTCTCGCAGATCACTCCCGCCTCAAAGGCTCGACGCACAATAAAAACTTCCCTACGTGTTTCTTGCACAATGACATCTCGCAATGTTTGAGCCGTGGTCGCATTGGCGTCCACAATCAGCAACATTCCTTGTCCAACCGCCGCGGTAAAGCCAGTCAACGGCAATCCGTGTGTTCGCATGAAATTTTCCAACGCCTCGCGCGTCACGCGCCGATCGCGGCTGCCAGGAATTCTGTATCCCTCGAGCCGCCCGCAATCAATCCACTTGCTCACGGTGCGCGCGGCAACATTGCAAATTTCGGCTACTTCACCAGTGGTAAGAACGCTGTTTTGATTTGTAATTTCTATCATGGCGCAATGACATCGGACAATTCAGCCGGTGACTCAAGCGCAACTTGCACGCATCGAAAAATTCTAGTTATCAGCCACAAAAACGCTGATAATGGCTTTATTAAGCCAATTCAACGGCGCTTACAACATAGAACTGGCGCCACTCTTTGAAATAATGTGATCAATAACAAAATAGAAATTGCAAAAATTGCATTTATGAGCAAGCGCAAGTCCGTGACCGCTTTGTTGGATCAGTCTTGCAGTGGCTTGGAGTGGGAGAGAATACGGATTCCCTTGCTCACCAACGCGTTGCGCAATTGTTCTAAATGCTCCCCGTCGCGAACTTCAAGAGTGCACTTCACCATGACGGTGCTCACATCGGCGCCACCAAATGTTCGATCATGTTCAATTTGTTTCACGCTGGCTCCCGCATGCGCGATGGTTGCAGCCAGTTCCGCCAAACCACCTGGTCGATCGGAGATCACCACGGTGAATTGCGCCATGCGATGGTCAAGCACAACGCCGCGCTCGATCACGCGCGTCAGCATCATTGGATCAATGTTGCCGCCGCACAACACGATGGCCACGCGCTGACCGTGCAGCGAATTGAACTTGCCCGCCAAGAACGCGGCCAAACCAATCGCGCCCGCGCCCTCCACCACTCCCTTCTGCAATTCCAACATTCGCAAAATGGCCAGCGCGATATGTTCCTCGCGCACGGTCACCACTTCATCCACTCGATCGCGCGCCAGCGCAAAGGCGCGGTCGCCAACTTGGGGCACCGCCAAGCCATCCGCCAACGTGGATCCATGCCACGCGTCAACGGGGTGGCCCGCTTGCAACGCATTGTGCAAACTTGGACAACGCTCTGGCTCCACGCCAATCACCTTCACGCGCGGATTTTTTTCCTTCACCGCGATGGCCAGGCCCGCGATCAACCCGGCGCCTCCCACGGGAACAACAATGGCGTCGATGTTGTCCACTTGTTCAATGATTTCAAGCCCAATTGTGCCCGCCCCGGCGATAATGGCGGCGTCATTGAATCCATGGATATAGGTTAATTTTTCCGCCGCGGCGATCTCGTCGGCTTTCACTTTCGCCTCGGCGATATTTTTTCCATGCAATACAACTTTGGCGCCAAAGGCGTGGCAGCGCGTTTGCTTCACAAGTGGCGCGCCATTGGGCATGACCACGGTGATTGAAATTCCAAGTTCGCGTCCGTGATAGGCCAACGCCAACGCATGGTTGCCCGCGCTGGCGGCGATCACTCCGCGCTCGCGCGTGGTTTGATCCAGCAGCAGCAACGCGTTGCGCGCGCCGCGCTCCTTGAAACTTCCGGTGCGCTGCAAATATTCCGTCTTGCAAAAAATAGTGGCGCCGCACAACTCGCTCAACGCCGCGCTCTCTTGGCACGATGTGCGAATAATTCCGCCATCAATGCGAGCCCTCGCCGCGACAATATCGGCGTAGGTCACATCGCTCGCGGTTGACACGCTCACTGAATCTCCTTTGGCGTCAAACTTGCCGCACTTGTGAAGTGAGACACGCGCGTCACGTTTGACATGCGTGTCGCACTCAACATGCGCGTTACGTTTGACACGCGTGTCAAACCTTTGGGCCCGCCGCGCGCACCGCGTCGCTGATTGCGAATTTGGTGTCATTGGCGCGGAATTTGGCCGCCAATTGCTTGGCGCTGGCGTCGTAGGCGGCGCCATCCTTCCAGGTCTTGCGCGGATCAAGCACTTCGCTTGGAACGCCCGGCACTTCCACCGGCATGTGCAAACCAAAAATCGGATGCGTGGTGGTCTTCACATTTTTCAGCGAGCCATTCAAGATGGCCGTGACCATGGCGCGCGTATAAGCCAGTTTGAAACGGCTTCCCACTCCGTACGCGCCGCCGGTCCAACCCGTGTTGAGCAACCACACATCGGTTGCGTTCTTACGAATGCGCTCGGCAAGCATGGTGGCGTACACCATTGGCGCGCGCGGCATAAATGGCCCACCAAAGCACGCGCTGAAATTTGGCTGCGGCTCGGTCACGCCGGCTTCGGTGCCGGCCAACTTGGATGTGTATCCATTCAAGAAGTAATACTGCGCTTGCTCGGGCGTCAATTTGGAAAGCGGCGGAAGAACGCCAAAGGCATCCGCGGAAAGAAAGATGCAATTTGTTGGCTGACCCGCGACGCTTGGCATGACCGCGTTGGCAATGTGGCTCAGCGGATATGTGGCGCGCGTATTTTCAGTGCGCTTGGTGCTGTCGTAATCAGGAACGCGCGTGACCGGATCAACGGTGGTATTTTCCAACACGCTTCCAAAGCGAATCGCCTTGAAGATCTCAGGCTCGGTGGCCAAAGAAAGTTTGATGCACTTGGCGTAGCAGCCGCCTTCTATATTGAACACGCCGCGTTCGCTCCACCCGTGCTCGTCATCACCCACCAAATCGCGGTTTGGATCCGCGCTGAGCGTGGTCTTGCCTGTGCCAGAAAGACCGAAGAAAATAGCCACATTCTTGGCATCCTTGCGATCCACATTGGCCGAGCAATGCATTGGAAACACGCCGCGATCTGGCAAGTCGTAGTTCATGGCGTAGAAAATGCTCTTCTTCATTTCGCCGGCATAACGCGTGCCAATGATCACCACCTTCTTGCGCTCAAGGCTTTGAATGATGGCGACGCCACCAGTCACGCCGTACTTGGCTGGATCCGTCAACTTCATGGAGCCAGCGTTGATGATGGTCCAATCTTGTCGCCAAGTGGCGAGTTCGTTTGGCTCCGCGTTGATGAACAACGTCTTGGCAAAGAGCGAGTGCCACGCCTCCTCGGTAAACACGCTTACTTTGCAGCGATATGCGGTGTCGGCGCCGGCATATCCATCGAAGCGGAACAAATCGCGCCGCTGACGCAAGTGGTCCATGGCCAACGCCTCAAGCGCGTCAAAATTCTCCGATGAAATTGGTTGGTTGACTTTGCTCCAATCAATGTTGCCGTGAATGCCCGCGGTGTCCTCCAAATATTTATCGTTGGGACTGCGTCCAGTTCGATCGCCTGTATCGCATGTGATCGCGCCGTTGGAGGCAAGCACGCCTTCGCCACGCGCAAGCGCCAACTCCACCAATCGTGGCACGGGCAAATTCGCGTGAATGACTGCGGTTCCAAAATCAAGTGTGCGATCGGTTGCGGTTGGCATGTTGAAGCTCCTGTTGGACAAAGTCGAAACGGAGAACTCTACCACGAACCGAAACAGAAAACCAATTCACAAATCGCGTGAGAATGACCGCCTTATTTGGCGCATTCTGTTGTTGCCACGGATTTCATGATTCAACCAATACCAGCGCGAATTTGTCGCTGGTTTAAAAAATGTTCTCACTTTGACCGCAACGCCCCAAATGCCGTAAAGTGTCCCGCTCATATGGCGGTCGTAGCTCAGTAGGTAGAGCATCGGGTTGTGATCCTGAGGGTCGCGGGTTCAAATCCCGTCGATCGCCCTTTCTTGTGAAATGTGTCGCGATTCAATTTGATCCCGTTTGGGAGAACCCGACTGAATCGCGCGGGCGCATTGTGAACATGCTCGCGCGCGCCGGCGATGTATCCAACGCGCTCGTGGTGCTGCCAGAAATGGCCGAGAGTGGTTTCACGAATAATCCCGAACGTGTGGCCGATGGAAAATCGGAGACGTTCGCTTGCGAGCAATCGAAAAAGTTTGGCTGCTATTTGCAACATGGATTTGTCCAGGCGCGCGGCGATTCATTTGTGAACATGGTCGCGATCGCTTGCCCGCGAGGAACGGTGATCGCCCGCTACGCAAAAACGCATTTGTTCTCCCCCACCAAAGAGCACGCGCACTATCAAGCGGGCGCTTCGGTGACAGTTGCCAAGTTGCCCATTGCCACAAGCCCGACAAATTCCGCGGCGGCGCAAAAAATATCCCCCGATGAAATTGCCCAGACAAATCAACCGCGCCCCACGCCAAGCAATGAAGCCGTTTCCGTTGCGCCCATGATTTGCTACGACCTTCGCTTTCCAGAATTGTGGCGTCACGCGGCGCTCGCTGGCGCGCAGATGTTCACGCTGTCCGCTTGCTGGCCAGCGCCAAGAGCGGATCATCGGCGCGCGCTTTGCATTGCGCGCGCCATAGAAAATCAGGCCGTTGTCGTGGCATGCAACCGCGTTGGCAACGAACCCAACGCCAAATATGCGGGCGAATCCTTCATCATTTCTCACACCGGCGAAGTGTTGGCGCAAGCTGCTGGCGAATCAGAAATCGTGTCCGCAACAATTGATATGACCCAAGTCCTTGCCTGGCGCGCCAAATTTCCGGCGTTACGGGACATGCGCCGCGAGTTACTTGGACATTGCACCATAAAAGATTGCTAAGAATTGCGCATGTTTTGTTGACTCGCCAATGGATGGCTTTACACTGCATTCATCGTGGTTGGGTGGTTTCACAAATTGTCTTTGGACAGTTGGCTTTCAAATAATGAATCAATCTCAAATCATGGCGGCGCGGGTTGTTCCTCTTCATCCTGAAATGGAGGATTTGATTCGACGCCAGTGCTTTGGTGGCGCGGCCAAATCCATGGGCGAATTTGGCGTCACTCCAAATGAAATCATCGCGCATCTTCAGAACGCGGGCCTTGCGATTGCGTCGCGCCCTGAGCGCGTGCTGGAAAATATCGATGGCATTGTTCACGCGGTGGCTTGCATCCGTGGTGATTCACGTGGCTGGGTTGAATTGGTGAATCAACATGGATGGTGCTTGGAGCGCGCCGCGATGGAAACTTTCCAGGTTGATGGCGCGCTTTCGGCGCACCGCTTTTGGAGCGAACTTCGACTTGGAACAAATGGAATCAGCGGCGCATGTCGCAAAGATGGATGGCCTCTGCCGCGACTGCAATGGTTCGCAGGTTTGCGACCTTTGCGTCATTGGCTTGCGGATCGACTTTTTGGCGGACTTGAGGCGATCAGCGAAACACAAACCCGCGCTCGACTTGACACACGGGCGAACCCTCATACGCTTGCTGACGTGATGTGAGGAACTTGTTCTTGCATCACAACGGCCGCTTAGCTCAGCCTGGTAGAGCATCGCATTGAAAATGCGGGTGTCCCCGGTTCAAATCCGGGAGCTGCCATTGTCGGAAATTTTTTTCGGTTTCCACCGCGCCACGCCTGGAATCATTCCCAGCGGCATCAAGCCACCCATATCAAACTCTTGAATCAACCGATCACGCAGCGCGATTTCACTGACCAAACGCACGCATGGACGCATGCGCAGAACGTGGCGCACAAATCGCATGGCGCGCGGAGCGAATTTCGCAGTGGAAAGAAAATGCAATTCATCGCCCTTGATTTCAACGGGCACCATGGCAAATTGCCAAGCTTGGCGGCTTGTGACAGCGCCAATGTTCGAAGCGGGATTGTTCATGCTCGATTCTTCGGATCGTTCTCCCCTCGTCTTTACATGCCAAGCAAACATTTCATCGAAATTCCGTCTGTGAGGGAGCGCGCCGCATGAGTTCCACCAAGCCGCAACCACTGCCAGAGCAACTCATGCGGCAAATTCAATTGACCCATGATTGGCATTCATTCCGCGCGCTTTCCGGCTTGTTGGCGTTGCTTGAACGGGCGGGCACGGAGCGTTTGCCTTCGGCCATCGCCGAGGCCTTGATCGCGCTGCGGCTTGTTCGCGCCGGTTTTTCCGTGGAAGCCGATGTGCCCACGCCCAATGGAAAAAGTTGCGACTTTCGCGCCACGCGCCGCGGCGAAAGCATGTGCGTGCATGTGAAACGTTTAAGCACCAGTGATGGTGAAACGCCGATCATTCCAAGTCGGCTTCGATCGTCAATTGTGTGTCGGCGAAAAGTGCGCGCGGAACTGTGGTGGTCGCCACATTTGGAACCATCGTCGTTGGCGCGCCTTGGCCGCTCGTTCAACGCGTTTCTGCGCGAGGCGGCCATTGGCGAATCGCTTTCAGTGCGCGACGCGCCCAACATTGAAATTGGCCGCATTCGAATTCACCGCCCCGCCGCGCGCCAAATGGAATTGCGCGTGGAGCGCGCCGATCGAGTGCGAACACTTGATCGAATTGAGCGCCTCACTTTGCGCGCGTTTGAGCAGTGCATGCCGCGCAGCGTGAATGTGATCGCGTTGGTGGGCGACCACGCCAATGACTGGGAACTTTTCGATGTCGCGTTGCACGGAACATTTGTGGAGCGCTGGGACCGCGTGCCTATTCAAGGCGAGCGCCGCGCCTATGGCCGCGCCGACGATGGTTTGTGGACTCGTCACCGCGCGCCGTGGTGCGAACTTGCGGTGTCGCTCACGGCGCACGTCAGCGACACGAACGCTCAACTTTCGCAGGGAAATTTGTTGACGCGCGAAGAGGATGCTCGCCCCGACGCCGCCATAAAGTTGGCGCGCCGTGGTTTGCTGCGCAGCCATCCGCATTAAATACCCAGTCAAATCCTGGTAAATCTAGCGCTCGTGCAATGGCTTGCCGCGCGAGGCTTCGGGAACGATCGCGTCCCAGCGATTCTTCACGTAGGCGGCCGCGGCAATGCCATCAATCTGAAATTGCGTTCCTCGCGCCAACATTAAATCAATGTGGCGCCGCCCCGCTTCAACGGTCAATGTCACCACGCCGTCGCCGTAGTCGCGATTGATCACGCGGCAACGCTTCTCCAGAAAATCAATCGTGCGCGCCTCCTTCAGCGACAA
>Ga0209190_1001973_pt1 | contig 14085 bp, 16 predicted proteins | sample M_140205_XF_Meta_FD_187315 | JGI IMG/M metagenome (GOLD analysis project Ga0209190, IMG submission 187315) | Freshwater microbial communities from Lake Montjoie, Canada to study carbon cycling - M_140205_XF_MetaG (SPAdes) (version 2) | ecosystem: Environmental > Aquatic > Freshwater > Lake... | reverse complement strand
ACTGTCGGTTGGTGTTGGTGTTGGTGTTGGTGTTGGTGTTGGTGTTGGTGTTGGTGTTGGTGTTGGTGTTGGTGTTGGTGTTGGTGTTGGTGTTGGTGTTGCAACAACAATTTTCACACCGCTATTCCATACAAGTTTCTTTCCGCTTTTTATACATGTGAATTTAAATCCATTCGCAGTTGCAGTTAAGCCTGCTTTAGTGCACGTAGCACCAGCCTTAGGTGTTGCTGAAAACCCTGGCTGGCCGAGTAAAATAAGGGCAAGTGTGATTACAGATATTGCTATTGCCCGTACCTTTGATGACATGGCAGATAGCGTAAATCCGATCTCCGATGCCGTCAACGGATTTGACTCATGTTTTTACGCTGAGAGTGTTAGGCCAAGCCAGGCGGCAAGTACTCCAAAACCTAATGAGAGAGTTAAGTTAAGAGCTGCCTCTTTATAGCGGCGTAGCTCGTAGGCCAGGAAGATATCGAGCATAAAAGTTGACCACGTTGTGAAAGCCCCTGCAAAACCGATAGCAAACAAATCGTGAATGTCGTCGCTGCTTCGAAACGTCACACCTAGCAAGAATGAGCCGAGGATGTTGACTAGAAAAATTCCATAGGGTTGGCGCGTAAATCTGCGAATGTATTGATCGATAGCAAAACGTGCAGGTGCACCAAGTGCAGCGCCAAGAACGACATAAAACACACTCATGAGCGCACCGGAATAACTCTGCGCGCCAATGGAAGTACGATGACGATAATCATGAACGAAAAGATTAAATTATGAAGTAAAAAAAGCATTCCACCGTCTTTAGGTTCAAGTGATTGCGCAGTTACCGCAGAAAAAGTTGTAAGCCCTGCACAAAAGCCTGGCAATAATAAGTGGCGTATTTCAGTAACTCCACGACGCTCCATTAAAACAAGGAGTGCGCTTGCAAGGCCTACGCCAATTAGATTAGCTGCCAAAGTTCCACTGCGATTATCTGGAATCAGAATCCCTAAGGCGTAGCGAACAAGAGTCCCGGCCACTCCGCCGATTGAAACGAGGACCAGGGATTTCAGAGCGGTAGAGCTTTCTTTGTTATCCCTGAGATCAAACGAGTAATAACGCTAATCACGACGGCTGCAAATATCGCAGCCCAAAAGTTTGTTACATCTAATTTATCGCTCCATCTAGCTACTAACATTAAAATTGCTGCGTTAACGACGACGAGAAAGAGACCGAGAGTTAAAATAACCGCTGGAAGCGTAAGTAGTTTGAGTAATGAGCCCAGAGTTGCATTCAGTAAACCAAAGAGCAGTGCGACCCATAAATATGTAGTGAATCCGCCCTTAACGTCAATTCCAGGAATCAATGCTGTTGCAACCCAAAAGGATGCAGTGAGTGCGCCCCAACGGACCAACAACTTCATATAGAAACTATAGGCCCTCGCGCTTGCGGATCTTTGTACCCAACCAGCGAACTGGATCGTATTTAATATCTGCAACGCGCTCCTTCATCGGAATAATCGCGTTATCAGTGATTTTGATGTGCTCTGGACAGACTTCGGTACAGCACTTTGTGATGTTACACATTCCAAGTCCATGCTCTTCTTGAGCAGTTTTCTTGCGATTCTTTAACATATCGAGGGGGTGCATATCCAGCTCTGCGATACGTATAAAGAAGCGTGGACCAGCAAATGACTTCTTATTTTCTTCGTGGTCACGGACTACGTGACAGACATCTTGGCAAAGGAAGCATTCGATGCACTTACGGAACTCTTGTGAGCGCTCAACATCGATTTGTTGCATGCGTGCTTGACCAGGAGCTAGATCCTTTGGGTGCTCATAAGCAGGGATTTCCATCGCTTTTTTGTAGTTAAAAGATACGTCGGTGACGAGATCTTTAATGACTGGGAATGCTCGAAGTGGCGTAACAGTGATCGTTTCCTCATCACCAAATGATGCAACCTGTGTCATACAGGCAAGACGGGGCTTACCGTTGATCTCCATTGAACAAGATCCACATTTACCCGCCTTACAGTTCCAGCGAACGGCCAGGTCGCCCATCTGTGTTGCTTGAACACGGTGAATCACATCAAGGACAACTTCACCTTCATTGGCCTCTACGACTACATCTTTTAGACCACCGTCAGTTGAATCTCCACGCCAAATGCGAAGTTTAATAGTGCGCGCCATTAGTTGGAACCGCCTTTCGCAATTTCTTCCGGTGTCATGTATTTCTCCAGCTCATGAATATCAAAGAGGTCAAAGAGTTCTTTAGGAATGATTGGTAGTGTCTGTTCGCGAATATTTACTTGGTTGCCATCAAATGAAGAGATATTGTTTATTTGGCGCCACTTATCATTCATGACCGGGAAGTCGTCGCGAGTATGACCGCCGCGAGACTCCTCTCGATTGATTGCCGACTTTGCTGTTGATTCAGCAACTAACAACATGTTGTCTAAATCAAAGGCCAAGTGGAACCCTGGGTTGAACTTACGTCCACCACTGACAGAAACATTTGCACTACGCTTTCTAATCTCTGCAATCTTTGTAATTGCATCCTTTAGTTCACTGCCTGTGCGAATAATTCCGACAAGATTGTGTGTGATCTCCTGAAGTTCGGCGTGCAAGGAGTAAGAGTTTTCTCCACCTTCGCGATCAAATGGTGCTTGAATCTTGTTTGCTGATGCAGTAATTGCTGCTTGGCTAACGGGATTTGCGCCATTCTTCTTGACGTACTCAACGGCGCCCATTCCTGCGCGGCGACCAAATACCAACAGATCAGTTAATGAGTTTCCACCAAGACGATTTGATCCATGCATTCCACCGGCCACCTCGCCCGCTGCAAATAATCCCGGAACGCCCACAGCTGCTGCAGTATCTGGCTCAACTTCAACGCCACCCATGACGTAGTGACATGTTGGGCCAACCTCCATCGCTTCCTTTGTGATGTCTACGCCAGCTAGTTCATAGAACTGATGCCACATAGATGGCAGGCGCTTCTTGATTATCTCGGCCGAGATGCGTTTAGAAACATCTAAGAAAACTCCGCCATGCTCTGAGCCCCGACCTGATTTAACTTCGGTGTTAATGGCGCGTGCAACTTCATCGCGAGGCAATAACTCTGGTGGACGGCGGTTGTTGTCCTGATCTACATACCAGCGATCTGCCTCTGCTTCATTGTCAGCGTACTTATCCTTAAATACATCTGGAATATACTTGAACATAAATCGCTCGCCCAGATTATTTGTTAAAACTCCACCTTCACCGCGGACGGATTCAGTTACTAGGATTCCTCGCACAGATGGTGGCCAGACCATTCCAGTTGGGTGGAACTGTAAGAACTCCATGTCAACGAGGTTTGCACCGGCCTTTAATGCAAGTGCGTGCCCATCTCCTGTGCCCTCCCAAGAGTTCGATGTGATCTTAAAAGTCTTTCCAACGCCGCCAGTTGCAATAATTACAGTTGGTGCTTCAAATAAAACCTCTGCACCAGTTTCACGCCAGTACCCATATGCACCTGAAACCTTCCCATTCTCTTTAAGAATGTCGGTGATTGTTAATTCGGCGAATACTTTAATTCCACTCTCCATATCACCGGTTTCGCGACCATCTTTTTGCTGCAGCTGAACTATCTTCTGCTGCATCGTGCGAATAAGTTCTAGACCTGTGCGATCTCCAACATGTGCAAGTCGTGGATATTCATGTCCGCCAAAGTTACGTTGTGAAATCTTTCCCTCTTTAGTGCGATCAAAGAGAGCGCCCCATGTTTCAAGCTCCCAGATACGATCTGGGGCCTCTTTTGCATGAAGTTCTGCCATGCGGAAGTGACTAAGGAATTTGCCTCCACGCATTGTGTCGCGAAAATGCACCATCCAACTATCTTTCTCATTCACATTTCCCATTGACGCGGCAGCGCCACCCTCGGCCATAACGGTGTGGGCCTTACCAAATAAAGATTTACAAATGATCGCTACACGAAGTCCTGATTCGCGTGCTTCAACAGCTGCGCGTAATCCGGCGCCTCCAGCACCAATTACAAGTACGTCATATGAGTGACGCTCTAGATCTGTCATTTCACTTTCCTTTAGAAGAAGTAGAAGTTAGTGATTGCACCGGATGCAACCGCACGGGTATAAATATCGGCACCTGCAACTCCAAAGAGTGAGATCCAAGCAAAAGTAGGGTGTTTGTGATTGAGCGCTGAGATAAATGTCCATGCCTTATAGCGAACTGGATGTTTTGAGAAGTGCTTTAAACGTCCACCTACTGTGTGGCGACATGTGTGGCAAGAGATCGAGTACATCCATAACATTGATGTTGAAAATAGAAATACAAGGGTTCCAACGCTCAGATGGCCCCACTCTTTGTCACCATTCCTAAAAGCCAAGATTGTGTCCCACGTTAAAATCACATTAAAAATTAACCCTGCATAAAAAAACCAACGATGACTGTTCTGCAAGATTAGTGGTGCGCGGGTTTCACCTGTGTATTTTGTGTGAGGTTCAGCTACAGCGCATGCAGGTGGTGACATCCAAAAAGCACGGTAGTAAGCCTTACGGTAGTAATAACAGGTCATGCGAAAGCCGAGAGGGAAGATTAATATAAATAAAGCTGGTGAGATCCCAACACCGAAATATTGATTATTAAAGGGTTGACCAAAGATAGCTAGGGCTGTTCCTGGTTCACATGCTGTAGATAAACATGGTGAATAGAAAGGAGAGATTAAAGGCTCTACAAAATAATACTTGTTCTCGAATGCACGAAAAGTTGCATAGATGACAAATGAGAAGAGAACGCCAAATGTAATCGCGGGTTGTAGCCACCACTTATCTGTGCGCAGGGTGCGCTTACTGATCTTTGCCCTCGTTGGCGAAAAAACACCCGACATTAGAAAGCCCCCTCATAGTAAAACTTAAGGGTGATTCTCCTCTTGCCCTCTAATGCTGGCTATCTAAAAGTCGAGTTAGGGGCTATGAACTCAGCCACATACATCCGAGAAAACTGGCGGAGGGCGTGGGATTTGAACCCACGAAACTTTCGTTTGCCGGTTTTCAAGACCGGTGCACTCGGCCGCTATGCGAGCCCTCCGTGGGAGAGGTTACCCGAATTAAGCGCTATCCAAAAATCGGCTAGATATTAAGCGGGAAGATCTAAGAGCTCTTCTATGATCTTTGCAACACCGTCAGCTTCACATGCTTCTGCAACGGCTTTTGCAAATAAAGGTGCATCTGGGTGGCCATCTGACATTGCATATGAACGTGCTGTCCATTCAAGCATCGAGAAATCATTGGGGTTATCGCCAAATGAAACACAATCCTCGGCTGTTAATCCAAGTCGCTGTGCCATTATTTCAAGTGATGTCCCTTTTGAAACATTCAGTGCCGAGATCTCTATCAATGAATCTCTTGAAGTTGAGTGGGTAACAGTTACAAGATTCTGCAACTCTCGATGTGCGACCTCAACCATTTCATCAGAGGTAAATTCATGATTACTACATCTACCTAAAATCTTTAAAGCTGGACGCTTCATAGCTTCTTCAATTTTTTCAACACCAATATTATCCATACCTACATCCCACCTAGGGATATATGCAATTTCTCGTTGATAGTGATCGTTGGACTCAACTGCAAATGACATTTCAGGCATTGCTATTCTCATACGCCGAACAACTTCTAGTTGTTCATCAATTGGGATCATCCACTCTTCAAGAACCACGTCATTCATTAAGTCGTACAACATCGCCCCGTTACAACAAATTGCTGCACCAAATCCAAAGGCCTCGCGAATTTCACCCATCCACCGTGGCGGGCGACCGGTAACAAAGAAAACATGAACGCCTAGATCGCGTGCCCGCGTGAATACATCAATTGTGCGCTGTGAGATAACGCCTTCATGAGAAACGATTGTGCCATCTAGATCTGTTGCGATTAATTTGGGACGTCTGCTCACACCAGCTCAAATCGTTTCATACCCAAGAAAGGTTGCAGAGCTGCAGGAATATTTACTGTTCCATCTGCGTTTTGGTGATTCTCTAATATCGCAACAATCATGCGTGGAATTGCAACTAATGTTCCATTTAATGTTGCTACTGACTTTGTACCATCTGCATCTTTGTAGCGAATGTTTAAGCGGCGCGCTTGAAACTCTGTGCAGTTAGAGGTACTAGTAACCTCTCGGTAGGCGTTTTGTGTAGGAATCCATGCCTCTATGTCGAATTTGCGGTTGGCGCTTGAGCCAAGATCCCCTGATGCAACATCTATAACGCGGTAAGGAATCTCCATCGCATTAAGGAAATCCTTCTCCCACTGCAATAAACGCTTGTGCTCTTCTTGGGCCTGATCTGGATGACAGAAGGAGAACATCTCTACTTTATCAAACTGGTGCACTCGGATGATTCCACGAGTGTCTTTGCCATATGTTCCAGCCTCGCGACGAAAACAAGATGAGTACCCGGCATATCGAATTGGAAGTTTTTCAACTGGAAGAATCTCATCCATATGAAAGGCTGCTAATGGAACTTCACTTGTCCCAACTAAATAGAGCCCGTCTTTTTCTAAGTGATATACATTTTCGGCGGCTTGACCTAGAAACCCTGTGCCCTCCATCGCTGGAGAATTTACTAATACAGGTGGGATCACTGGTGTAAACCCCGCCTTAAGTGCAGATGCAATCGCATAATTTACAAGTGCAAACTCAAGCATCGCACCTGAGCCAGTTAAATAATATGAGCGAGATCCTGAGACTTTGGCTCCGCGCTCGGTATCGATTGCACCTAAGAGTTTGCCTAGCTCAACATGATCCTTTGCCTCAAAATCAAATGTGCGTGGTGTGCCAACGTGCTCAATAACTACAAAATCCTCTTCCTTACCTATGGGTGCGGCAGGATCTAAAATATTAGATAGTTGCATTGCTAGATTTTTAGTTGCCTCCTCTAGCTCTGCGCGCTTGCTATCTGCATCTTTAACCCTGCTCGCTAGGGCCTTGGCATTTTCAAGGAGTGAGTTTTTCTCATCACCCTTTGCGCTAGCCACGGCCTTAGATAATGTGTTTTGCTCAGCACGTAGCGTCTCGAAATCGCTAAGAGCTAAACGTCGAGCTTCATCGCTTTTTAAGACCTTGTCGACGATTGTGACATCTTCACCGCGGCCTTTTTGTGATGCGCGCACCACATCTGGGTTATCGCGTAAAAATTTAATGTCGATCATTTGCCGATCTTTTCTCTCGGGTACGAACCAAGGAAGCGGATATCTTCACAGATCGCGCGTAATGCCTCGATCGTCTCCTTTACTGGGCTATCGGTCGAGTGGCCTACCGCATCGATAATGAAATGGTAATGGCCAAGCTCTAAACCTGTGGGACGGCTTTGAATAAAAGTTAGGTTTACGTCGCGCTTTGCAAACTCAGTCAAGATATCTAATAAGGCACCGGCGTGATCGATTCCGATAAAGACAGCTAACGATGTGCGATCAAAACCCGTCGCTTTAGGTAAGGCCCCTGGTTTGGATACTAAAACAAATCGAGTAACGGCGCCTATCGTGTCCCCAATATTGTCGGCGATAACTCGTAATCCATAATGTGCAGCCGCTACTGGCGCTGCAATAGCTGCATCGAATTCGCCGCGCCCAATCGCCTCTGCCGCAGCTGCCGTTGAAGCCGTTGCAATTAATTCGGCGTCGGGATAGTTCTGGGCGATAAATGCCCGGCACTGCGCTTCAGCGTGTGGGTGCGTTGCAATACGTCGGATATTAACCGAACTATCTTTAACCATAAGTGCAAATGAGACGGGCAGGGTAACTTCACCAACTATTGATAGAGGTGTTCCTGTTGCAAGCTCGTCAAGGGTGCGTGCCACAACGCCTTCAACTGAGTTTTCAATTGGTACTAATGCAAAGTGAGCCTTGCCTACGCGAACGGCATCTAATGCCGCAGTCACGTTTGCGTAAGGAATTAAAGAGTCATTAGATGATGTAATCTTTTTAAGCGCCGCTTCGGTAAATGTTCCCTTTGGCCCAAGATATGCGTATGTACTCACTTGCTAATGATACCCGAGCACCTTGCGTGCAAATGACGGATTATTTGTAATTAAAACCTCAACACCATTATCTGAACAAAAACGCATATCGTCGGCGTCATCTACCGTCCATACAAAGAGTTTGCGCTGTTCATGGGTTAGTTCAGGCTTAGAGCGCAGATATCCCACGCTTGGCCCTAGATATTGAGCAGAGGTAAATCTGCGCATGAGCGTGTTAAATCGCTCCTCAAATAGGGCAACTGTTGGTTGTAGAGGATTGATCTTTCGAATATTTTCAAGGGCTAGCCATGAAAAAGACATAATCGTTATCTCAGCTACTGGATCCTCTTCGGAGATTAACTCCATTACTTTCTTTTCAACCACACTGCCTGTTGGTACTGGATGTTTAGTTTCAATCGCTAACTCTTTTTTGTTATCCCGAGCTAGTTCGAGAAGCTCCTCTAACAAAATAACCTCTGGGTAGTGGCGTTTGATCTGCATGTAATTCATCTCGGCGATCCGCCCCGGATAACTAGCCACCCTCTTCATATCGGCGTCATGCCAGAGGATTAACTGGTTATCTTTTGTAACGCGGACATCGCATTCAAAGCCATCTGCCCCATCATCGAGGGCGCCTTTGTACGCACGCATGGTCATCTCAGGGAAATCTATCGATGCCCCTCGGTGTGCGTAAATCTTCATGATTAAAGATTAACAGGGGTTAGGCTTACCTCTTATGGGCGGCTTTTTCTTTGACAGCAGTGCGCGCTCAGCGTTGGGCTTAGTTCGTAGCGGTAATGAGGATTCGGCATTTGTCTCTGGCTCTTTAATTGCAGTTGCCGATGGAATGGGTGGACATGCCGGAGGAGAGATCGCATCCAAGTTAGCGATTAAGACACTCCAGTCATTAACACCAATGCTCACCGATACAACTATTGATCCTGACTCAACTGAGGATTTACTACTTAACTCACTTCATACAATCGACTCTGAAATTGGAGAGTATGCGCGCGAGGCGATAGAGCTGCGCGGAATGGGAACAACGTTGACGGCGTTATTAGCCCACAATGACACGATTGCACTATTACATGTTGGAGATTCCCGTTGTTATCGTTTGCGCGGAAATAATTTCGAACAGTTAAGTAATGACCATACTGTTGTACAAGAACTAATAAACCAAGGTGCAATTACTGCAACAGAGGCGGTGGATCATCCTCAACGCTCGGTTTTAACGCAAGCTCTCATGGGGGATGGAAATATTGTCCCTCTTCTACAAATCTATGAGGCTCAAGAGAATGACAGGTATCTACTATGTAGTGATGGTTTATCGGCTGTTCTCACAGAGAAAGAGATTAAGACTCTTCTAAAAAAGAGTGATAAAGAGGCGGCGATAAAGGCTCTCATTGACGCTACGTATATTCAAGGCGCCCCAGATAACATCACGATAGTTATCGCCGATCTCACGCGCCATCAAGTGAGTGCAAATGAAGTTTTAGGGGCGGCGCTGTGATTAACTCAATCTTGGGCGGGCGCTACAAACTCGGCGAAATGATTGGCACTGGAGGAATGGCCGATGTCTATGTGGCCGAAGATACTCGTCTTGCTCGCCAGGTAGCGGTCAAAGTTTTACGCAGCGATTTAGCGCGTGATCCCTCTTTCGTCGCCCGTTTTAGAAAAGAGGCCTTTGCCGCAGCAGCTTTAAACCACCCAGGCATCGTCGCAGTTTATGACTCTGGGGAAGAGCCAGCGCCGTACATTGTTATGGAGCTTATCTCTGGGCACACTCTGCGCGAATTAATTCATAAAGGTGAGCGCGTTCCATTAAAGCGCGCCCTTGAAATTGGTGAGGGGATATTAGCTGCTCTCGAATACTCACACGAGCGCGGAATTGTGCACCGCGATATTAAGCCTGCAAACATCATGATTACCGATCAAGGTGATGTAAAGGTGATGGATTTTGGAATCGCTCGCGCACTTGCCGATTTAGGCGCAACACTGACAAGTACATGGAACATTGTTGGAACCGCGCAGTACTTATCTCCCGAACAGGCTTTAGGTGAAGTTGCAGATCTTCGTAGTGATATTTACTCCACTGGATGTTTACTCTATGAGGTTTTAACTGGTGCGCCTCCATTTACTGGTGAGACTCCAGTATCGATTGCCTATCAACACGTCTCTGGTGTTCTTATCCCACCAAGCACGCTCCAACCCGATCTGCCTGTCGATATCGATACTGTTTTATCTGTTGCCTTAGCGAAAAAACCAGAGGATAGATACCAATCGGCCGGACTTATGCTCGATGATCTTTATAAAATTGGTGCAGGTCAGGTATTAACAACTAAGGCTCCACGAGTAAAGATCTCGCGCCGTAAAGTATTAATCACTGCGCTCTCATCGCTTATCGCCATCGCACTAGTCGCAGCTGGGCTCATACTTACTAAGCCATCTACAGACTCAAATACTTTCCCGCAGATACCAAATGTTGTTGGCTTATCTCCGGCCGATGCGCAGGCGATGTTAACTGATTATGTTGTGACGATTGCAAGAGCCCATGATGCGCGAATTCCCAAAGACCGTGTGGCAAGTCAGATTCCTCTTGCGACTACGCGTGCACAGAAGGGCTCTGGTGTTGTATTGACTATTTCAGATGGCCCGGGAGATGCGATTGTTCCTACCGGATTAATTGGTATGTCATTGATAGATGCACGTGCCGCCTTAGCCGCCGTTGGTTTATTAGTTGCACAGACTGAGGCAGTGCCATCTGATGAACCACTTGGCACGGTTTTGAAAGTTACTCCAGAGGTTGGATCAACAATCACAGCGGGTAGTGGAGTTATCTTACAAATTGCGAGCGGTCAGGTTGAGGTCCCGGCCCTGATAGGAATAGATGCGATTCAAGCAAAAACAATTCTTGTACAAGTTGGTTTCTTAGTTAAAGAGGTAGAGGCTTACGATGCAAATCAACCTATAGGTGTTGTTATTAGACAGGCTCCTGATGCCGGCACAACACAGACGATAGGTAAATCAGTAACAATTACAATTAATAAAGCGCCTTAAGTTTTAGTACCAACAACTGGTGAAAGTCCCACAGCTTTTTCACGCGCAGTTTTATCACCGCACTCATATAACCAGTTAGCTAACATCGCATGTCCGTGTTCAGTTAGAACCGACTCTGGATGAAACTGAACGCCTTCAATTGGTAGATTTCGGTGCCGTATCGACATCACAATCCCTGAATCTGTCTGACTTGTAATTTCAAGATCGGTACCGACTGTCTCTCGTTCAATACATAAGGAGTGATAGCGCGTTGCTGTAAATGGAGATGGCAACGCTGTTAAAACTCCCTGGCCGTTATGGTGGACGAGTGATGTTTTTCCATGAAGTAGTTCCGGGGCGTGTGAAACTCTGGCACCAAATGCGACACCTATCGCTTGATGTCCTAAGCAAACCCCAAATAGCGGAATCTTTTTCTGCGCGCAGTATGTAATCATTGCAATGCTTACGCCTGCTTTTTCCGGGGTTCCGGGCCCGGGAGAGATCAATACGCCGTCGTAGTTGCTAGCCTCTTCTTCGGCCACCGCATCATTTCGAACTACGGTGCATTCAGCGCCTAACTGGCCTAAGTACTGCACCAAGTTAAAGACGAATGAGTCGTAGTTGTCGATAACGAGGATCTTTGTAGCCATAGGAGCATTCTTACCTCATGGTGTATCTTTCGCGTATGCCTAAATCAAAGCTCCGCAAAAAAGTCATCGACAAACAGACCCACGAGGCGCAGATTGTCGTTGATGCCCCACACGCCCCTCTGGAGAGTCCGGCCTGGCTTGCTCCGACGATGGTTGCGGGATTTTTGATTGGTCTCTTCTGGATAGTGATCTTCTATGTCACTCAAACGCAGTATCCAATCCCAGGAATCGGGGCTTGGAACATGATTATCGGCTTTAGCTTTATCGGCCTTGGCTTCGCTCTTGCAACTCGCTGGCGCTAGGCACTTAATTACACCGTTGTAACTCTCTCCACATTGTGGGTAACCCCTGTGGATAAGTTTTAGCGCTTGTGTAAGACCATCTGAGCGCTAATGAGACCACCGATTAATCCACCCAAGTGGGCCTTCCAATCAACTCCACCTAAAACAAAGCCAATCGCAAAGTTAATTCCAATAATTACATAGATTGATCGAACATCGGTTCCGATTCTCTTACCAACTATTACAAGTGCTCCAAATAATCCAAACACTGCCCCTGATGCACCGACAGAGTAACTAGCTGCAGTAGCAAAGTAGGCTGATGTTAGAGAGCCAGTAAAGAGTGAGAAGAAAAAGATTATTAAGATTTTATTCTTACCGAATGCGGCCTCTAGCGGATTTCCTAATACCATCAGCGCATACATATTAAATCCAAGGTGGAGTAAACCTGCATGAACAAGGGCGACTGTAAATAATCGATACCACTCGTTGCTTGCCTTTAGATAATCAAGGCTAGGTAAAACCAAGCGCATTTCGAGTGACGGAACAATCATCTGCAGCAGATATGCACCGCATATAACTGCGATTAGTGAGTATGTTGCAGAACGTTTAAGCAATGGTGATGCTGTTGATCGTTATATCGGTGCTTGGTTTATCTTGTGCACCAGTCTTAGCTTTCCCAATTGCATCTACTACAGCCTGGCTAGCCGAATCCTTAACCTCACCGAAGATTGAGTGCTTGCGGTTAAGCCATGTAGTTGGAGCAGTTGTAATAAAGAACTGTGAGCCATTTGTTCCAGGTCCAGAGTTAGCCATTGCAAGGATGTAGGGACGATCAAAAACTAGCTCTCCGTGGAACTCATCTGCAAAGCGATAACCCGGACCACCGGTGCCCTTACCTAGTGGATCTCCACCTTGAATCATGAAGCCATCGATGACGCGGTGAAAAATAGTGCCGTCGTACAAGTTGGCATTTGTTTTCTCTCCAGTGTTTGGATTCGTCCACTCCTTGGCACCTGTTGCTAGTTCAACAAAGTTTGCAACTGTCTTTGGTGCATGGTTTGGAAAAAGCTCAACGACAATGTCGCCGAGGGATGTGTGAAGGGTTGCTTGTGTACTCATGTGGAGACCAGGGGAATCGAACCCCTAACCCCCGCCTTGCAAAGGCGGTGCTCTACCAATTGAGCTAGGTCCCCGTATTAGAACGGGTGGGCCTAGATGGACTCGAACCATCGACCTCTTCCTTATCAGGGAAGCGCTCTAACCAGGCTGAGCTATAGGCCCGCAGAAAAGATCACTCTTTCATGCAGAAGCGCAAGGTTACCTTGAACTTCGCTAACTCCCAAAATGGCGAGCTAGACCCTACAACTGCAGGTGCGAACCATACTAAGTTTTCGGTGAAATCTCACCTTCGCTGTTTTTAGTCACCGATACCAGGGTCACGCCCTCATCGAGGTTTACTAAACGCACACCCATTGAGTCCCGACCGGTTTGGCGAACCTCTGCGGCGGGTGTTCTCATCACTGTTCCTGCCGATGTGATCGCTAAAACCTCGTCGTCGTTGCGCAATACAAGGGCGCTCACAAGTAGGCCGCGTGAATTTTCATCAATCTTCGCGGCTTTAATACCAATTCCACCGCGGCCCTGAAGTCGATACTCATCGGTTGGAGTCTTCTTTCCAAATCCACCATCTGTTGCCGTGAATACAAAAGAGTGTGCGGCCATTTCGCTATCGATACGGGCCATTGTCAACAGTGAATCATCAACTCTAAATTTCATTCCAATGACGCCACTAGTTGACCGACCCATTGGTCGCAATGACTCATCATCTGCGGTAAAGCGAAGTGACATGCCTTTGCTGGAAACAAGCAGTAGCTCATCATCGTTATTAATTAATGAAGCACTAACCACCTCATCTCCAGGTTTTAAAGAGATGGCGATTAACCCACCGGTTCGTGGAGAATCAAACTCGCTTAATGGGGTCTTTTTGACGAGACCTTTTTTTGTCGCAAGAACTAAGAATGGTGAAGTTGTGTAATCTTTTAGCGATAAAACTTCAGCAATTTTCTCATCTGTTTTAAACGCCATTAGGTTTGCAACGTGTTGCCCTCTGGCATCGCGGCCGGCATCAGGTA
>Ga0209190_1001972_pt1 | contig 14089 bp, 11 predicted proteins | sample M_140205_XF_Meta_FD_187315 | JGI IMG/M metagenome (GOLD analysis project Ga0209190, IMG submission 187315) | Freshwater microbial communities from Lake Montjoie, Canada to study carbon cycling - M_140205_XF_MetaG (SPAdes) (version 2) | ecosystem: Environmental > Aquatic > Freshwater > Lake... | reverse complement strand
GAGCCGGGTGATGGATAATTTCCCGGGCTTCAGCCGGCTTTCGGCGGTGGTCGCCGGAGGCGCGTGCATGCTCGTGGCCGCACTGCTCACGCTGCGCGTCAAGTCGGGCGAAGAGGCTGCGCCCTGAGCAATTTCCGCACGCGCAGCAGGTCGGCGAAGCTGCGCCATCCGTCCTGGATCGGGCGGAATTTCGTCTCCTCGTCGTTGATCCATTCCACCGGCAACTCATCCACGCGATAACCGAGCTTGCTGGCCAAGAGCAGAATTTCCGTGTCGAAGGCAAAGCCGTCGATCTGCGCCCGTCCGAAAATATCCCGCGCCGCCGCGCGCCGGAACGCCTTGAACCCGCACTGCGTGTCATTGCCGGCACTGAGACCGAGGCGGCGCACAAAGAAGTTGAACACGCGGCCTGCGGCCTCGCGCAGCGGGTGCTGGCGCTTGGTGATGACGCTGCCGGGGTGGCGGCGGTTCCCGATGGCGGCCGCGATTTCCGGGTGGCTATCGAGGTGCTCAACAAACGGACCGACATGCACGAGCGGAACGCTGAGATCGGCATCCATGAAGAAAATAATGTCGCCCCGGGCCTGCATCATGCCCGTGCGCACCGCGTGGCCCTTCCCGCGGTGAACGGGATTCTCCACCAATCGAAACAGAGGGTGTCCGGCGATTGCCTCTCGGGTTACCTCCACGGTGCGGTCACCGCCAGGCTCGACAACGATGAGGACCTCGCGCAACCGGGGCAAAGTCGCCGCGAGGCGGGTCAGGGCGTGCACGGTCGGCCCGATGCGCCGTTCCTCCCGGAAGGCCGGCACAACAATTGACACGCCAATAGTGTCTGAATCTGCCATAAGATCCGCGGCCATGACATCCCTACGTAAGCGCAGATCCGTCCCGTGGGATATGTTTTTTATTCTGCTCTTGGCCGCTGTTCTGCGGTTGGTCTGGCTGGATTTGAAAGCCCCGCACTTCGACGAGGGCATCAACGGTTGGTTCACCGACCAAATGCGCACGCAAGGCACCTTCAAATACAACCCGGAGAATTACCACGGACCTTGGCATTTCTACGTCCTGTTTCTCTCGCAGAACCTGCTGGGGCGCAATATCTGGGCTCTACGTTTGCCCGCCGTGATGGCCAGCCTGCTGATGATACCCGCGCTTTTTCTTTTCGCGCGCTGGCTCGGCCGCCCTGCGGTCCGGTGGGCGGCCTTGGCTTTCGCCGTGTCACCGGCTTGCGTTTTTTACGGGCGCTACTCCATCCACGAAACGTGGTTTGCGCTCGCCTGCGCGCTCTTCACGTGGGGAGTCTTCGCACTCTGGCTCGAGAGGGATCGCGCCGGACTGTGGGCTACCGTCGCGGGCCTGACCGGCATGCTCCTGAACAAGGAAACCTACATCATCCACACCGTCTCGCTCCTCGCGGCGGGTGTGGTGGCCGCTGGTTGGAATCACCTCTCGCCGCTGCGTCCCGCGACAAGGCGCGCAACGACGAGAGGTTGGTCGACGCGTGAGGCATGGATGGCGGCTGGGATCTCTCTCTTCCTGCTCGTCTTTTTTTATTCCGGCAACTTTCTGCACTGGTCCGGATGGCTCGGGCCGTTCCAAGCAATGGTGGAGTGGACCAAGACCGGCACAGCCGGCAACGGCCACGAGAAAGGGGCTTACGACCTCCTGCCCTTCGTCAGCTACTACTGGGTGGCACTCCTCGCGCGGTACGAATGGCCGGCCTTGGCCGGCCTGATCTGGTCGGTCCGCTACGCGTGGCCCAGTGCGGCGGTGCCGCGCCTGTTGGCTATTTATGCGGCTGGCATCCTCGCAGCCTATTCGCTGGTGCCCTACAAAACACCTTGGTGCATCGTGTCGATCATGTGGCCGTGGTTTTTGTTTTTCGGACTCGCCATCACCGCGACCGGCAAAATACGGGGGCGTGTCGCCGGTGTATTGATGCTCACCGTCTCGCTGGGCATGACTCTAAAGCTCAACTTCTGGGACTTCGAAGACGAGAGGGAACCTTACGTTTACGTCCAGACCTACCGCTCGATTGGTCGGCTCACCTCGCCTCTGCTCCAACTGGCTGCAGCGGATCCGCGTTACTATGACACTCCCGTTGCGATCTATCTCGACAGCTATTATCCGCTGCCGTGGGTCTTGGGCGACTTCACCGGGGTCGGGTATCACGGGCCGAAGATACCGGATCCATTGCCAGAGGCCTCCGTGCATGTCATAGAGACCGCGAAAGCAGCCGACTTGCGCGCAAAGCTCGGGGATAAATTCGAAGAGCGGCGCTTTAACTTCCGCTCCGGCATGGACCAGTGCTCGGCCTTTTTCGCGCGTGAATTGCTCTCGCGGTGGCGGCAACTCCCGGAGAGCGGCGCGGGGCGGAGGGGCGAACCATGACCGCGTGGCGCGTGCTGTGCGGCTGGCTGGTTTTTGTCGCCGTTTCGACCATCGCCGGCGCCGGCCTGGCGACTCTCGCGGGAAGATTGGGTGTGCCCACCGCATGGATGGCGCTTTCCGCGGGCGCGCTGGCTGGGGTCTGGCTGGCCCGCCGAACCTCGGAGGCACCCCGGCGTGTTTCGGCAGCAGAACTCATCCTCTTTGCTGTTTTCGCCCTCGCCTCGCTGCGCGCCTTTCTGTGGCTCATCTACCTCGACGGCCCGGACCTCAAAGTGCTCTCACCAAACAATCTCGGCGACATGGCGCTGCACTTGAACCTCATCCAGCGCTGGGCCAACGGAGGCGCCTTCTGGCCGGAGAACCCCTTCCTCACGGGTGCACCATTCGCCTACCACCCCGGCATGGATTTGTGGAACGCACTGCTGCGCCTGACGGGTGTGCCGCTTTACGCGGGCCTGCGCTGGACTGCCTTGCTTGGGGCAGCCGCAGCTGCCGTCGCACTTTGGCGATGGGGCGGCGCGTTTGCTCTTGCGGCATTTCTTTTCGCCGGCGGCCTGGGCGCACTGGAGATCCTTACAAAAGGATCATCGGACCTGATGCAGGGCGACATTGCCTGGAAGAATCCTTTCCTTGCCATCTTGGTCACCCAGCGCGGGCTCCTCTACTCGCTGCCGGCCGGGCTTGTACTGATGACGTCATGGCGCACCCGGTTGCGCGGGGACGAGAATGGTCCGCAGCTTCCACTGCTCGCCGAGGCAGCGCTCTATGCGAGTATGCCTTTGTTTAACGCTCCCGCGTTCATCTTCCTGAGTGCGCTTTTAGCCGCATGCGTCGTCGCGGCGTGGCGCGAAGGGCGTGCGCGCGGATTCATCCTAATCGGTATCGTCAGCCTGATCCCCGCCAGCTGGCTCGTCTCCATGGTCACCGCGCGCTTCACCGCACCTTCCGCACTGCGCTGGGCGCCCGGCTGGATGCAGGAGGACGCGGGCGTGCATTTCTGGCTGTGGAATTTCGGTATCTTTCTCCCGCTGGTGGCCGTGCTCGTCTTGGTTTTGCTCCGGCGAGGGAAGACCGACGCGCGGGTCTTCGGCTTCGTCGGCACCGGCATGCTGCTGTTCTGCTTCCTTTTCGCGCTGGCGCCGTGGCCGTGGGACAATACGAAACTTATTATCTGGGGCTACTTGGCCGTGGTTCCGTTCCTCTGGGAAGATCTGCTCGCGCGGTGGCCACGCTGGGCGCGCGCCGCGACCTGTCTCATTCTATTCACCTCTGGAGCCATGGCACTGGCGGCTGGTCTCGACTCAAGGCACGGCTATGGTCTGGCCAACCGAACCGAATTGGCCGAGGTGCAGGTTGCGCTGCGCCGCATCGGCGCGGATGCGAGGGTCATCTGCTGCCCGGGCTACAGCCACCCGCTGATGCTCCTCGGGCAACCCTTGGCGATGGGCTACGACGGGCACCTCTTTAGTCAGGGGCTCGACTACGGACCCGCGCAGCGCGATATCGACGAAGTGATGTCAGGCGGCGCAAATTGGCAGCAGGCTGCGCGGCGGTTGCGGTCGCCCTACTTGTTCTGGGGCAAGCGCGAGGAGGAGCGCTGGCCGAATTCGACCCAGCCTTGGAAATCATGTGCGCCGCCCGTGGCGAGCTCGGCGACGTGGAAGCTCTACAACCTCATACCTTGTCTGATCGGTGACGAGACACCTGCTCTGGCTTCCGGTAAACCCGAATACACCTTCAGCCACTGCATTGATATCAGTTCTAAAAATTTCACGGAGAAGGATTACGATTTTTGGGTGGTAGCTTTCAATGATACGGACGGCCAAACCATCTTCCGTCAAGATGCCAACAGCGACGAAATCAAGGGGCTCCTCAAAGATCGTTCTGGACGCTGTAAAATTTGGAGAAAGTTTCAAACAACCAAAAAACCAGAAAGTTGGATCGTGTGGCCCCATTCGAAATCTAAGGGCTGGTGCAAGTCTGTCACTGGCACTCTTTAGCCGAGGCCTTGGCGAAGGACGACTCTGGGGTCCCCCGTGGGTTTTAAAGCGTCCTTTGGTCACGCAACGTCTGCCCACAACACAAGACGCGCGACCTCCATACCTGCGCCAAAATTATTTGCCACTCGCTCCCGGAGTCCAAAATTAGCGCGCTTCTACAGAAACGTGGTGTTCCTGACCATGGACGGACGCGATTGCCAGGATGCCGATTGTGACAGAGGCCACAATCAGGCCTTAGAAAACTCTACGCAGGCACGGAGCAGCGCTTAAAAATTCCACATCTTGCCCTGGTTCGCGTCGGCAAAGACGCGCGGGCTCAGCAGGTAGGACATCGGCGGATCGGGCAAGCGCGAATCGTCGACGCGCGGGAGCGATTTTCCAACTGTCGCATCCCACGGCTGGCTCGAAGCGATGTTGATCGGCGTGCCGATGCGGACCAGTTCGTAAGTTTTCTTTGCAGCCTTGAGCGGCATGCGTACGCAACCATGCGTGGCTGGCGTCGTCTTCACGAAGCCCCAATGCAGGCCGTAGGCCGGTTGGAATTCCATCCAGTAAGTCATCGGATAGCCCGCACCAGGACTGCTCGCGCGCCGGCGGTTGGCGACCTTCGAGTAAATATTGAAGCTACCATGCGGCGTGGGTGAGTCGGATTTTCCAACGCAGACTGGCGTAGCGAGAAGAACCTTGTCGCCCTCGACCACATAGAGCCTCTGGGCGCCCGTGCTCAGCTTCAGTTGGACGTTCGAGGGGTTCTGCGGAGCTTGGACGGGCGGGTCGAATGAGAAGGAGGTCGGACCGGCGATCCGGGCCGTCTGGCAACCCGTGGTGGCGAGAAGGACGGCGGCGGCGGAGGCATAGAGGAACTTTTTCATGCCCGCACCCATAATGTTTTCCCGACGTATGGCAAGCGCAAACAGCCCCGGCACAACTTGCGTGTTGCCTTACCGCCTCTGGCGGGAGAGAAAAAATGTCGCAGGCGCGTCCAATATCTTGAAGAAAACCATACTCATCGTCGATGACGAGAAAAACACCCGCGAGGGCCTCCGCAATGCCCTGGCGGAGGATTATGAGGTTTGCGTGGCGGGTGACATCGCCAGCGCCAAGGACGTGATGGAAGTGGAACCGCCCGACCTCCTGCTGACCGACCTGCGGCTCGGCAGCGACGACGGCATGGATTTGCTGGCGTGGGCGCTGCGACAGGACAACCCGCCTGTGTGCATTATCATGACTGCCTACGGGACGGTCGATGCGGCGGTCGATGCGATGAAGCACGGCGCATACGACTTTGTGACCAAGCCGCTCAACATAGACCGTCTCGAACTTCTCGTGCAGCGCGCCCTGCACGGATCGGAGGTCGAGCGCGAGAACGTCCGCTTGCGCGAGCAGATCGACAAGCGCTTCGGGCTGGAAAGTTTCGTCGGCGAGTCGCCTGCCATGAGCCGCGTGCTTGACGCGATCCGCCAAGTGGCGCCCTCGCGCGCCACCGTGCTTGTGACCGGCGAGAGCGGCACGGGCAAGGAGTTGGCCGCGCACGCCATCCACCAACTCAGCCCGCGGAGCCGCGGCCCATTTGTCGCCGTCCATTGCGCGGCGCTTTCACCGCAACTGCTCGAGAGCGAACTCTTCGGCCACGAGAAGGGCTCCTTCACCGGCGCGGGGGAAAGGCGTATCGGGCGCTTCGAGCAGGCGGCGGGGGGAACACTTTTCCTCGACGAGATCGGGGAGATCGATGCGGCCACGCAGGTCAAAATACTGCGCGTGCTCGGCGAGCGCGTCTTCGAGCGCGTGGGGGGCAACCGGCCCATGGCGGCCGATGTGCGCCTGGTGGCTGCGACCAACCGCGACCTCGCCGCGATGGTGGCGGAGGGAAAATTCCGCGAGGACCTCTACTTCCGGCTCAACGTCGTCCAACTGCACCTCCCGACGCTGCACGAGCGGCCCGAGGACATCCCGCCGATGACGGCCCACTTCCTGCGTGAGGCAGCTCGGGAGAACGAGCGGCCAAGGCGCGAACTCACCGGCGAGGCTATGAGATGCCTGCTGGCCTACCAGTGGCCGGGCAATGTGCGGGAGCTGCGGGCGGCCATCGAGCATGGCGTGGTCATGGCTGGCGGATCCAAGATCACAGTGCGCGACCTCCCGGTCGCCGTACGGGGGTCGCTCGAGGTCTCCTCCGGCACCCGAGCGCCGCTCGCCCTGAATCTCGGTGAAACCGGACTGTCGCTCATGCGCCGTGCTTTGTCCGAGTGCAAAGGCAACCGGACCTTGGCGGCGCAAAGGCTCGGTATCAGCCGCCGCACCCTCCACCGCAAGCTGCGCGAACACCCGGAGCTGGCGAGCTCCTGAGCCGTGGCCATCGAGACCGGAGTCCAATGGATGGTGCACGCCTTCGAGCAGGGCTCGCTCGCGGTGTGGGTACGACGCGCCATGATCGTGGCGGTCCTCTGCTCTGTCTCAGGTTTCTGGATGACCAACAAGTTCACGGGGTTCAACACCCCGGAGGCGATGGATCAGGCGCAGATCGCCCGGCAGATCGCCAAAGGCCGGGGATATTCCACGCTTTATGTCCGGCCGCTGGCGCTACGCCTCATGCTGCGCGACGGGGGGAGCGAGGCACCCGGGCCACTGCCTGACGTGAGCCAGCCGCCGCTCGGTCCGCTCACCAGCGCCGTGCTGCTGCGCCTGGGCGGAAAATATCTCGAGACCAAGGCGGGACGACCTGTTTCCCCGGCGGAGCAGGTCATCGCTCTCACAGGTATCCTGTTTTTTGCGGCGGCGCTGGGCGTCTATGTCCTCCTGGGTAAAATGCTTTTCGGGCCGCGCACGGCCTATCTCTCCGCGGGACTGGTGGCGGCCACCGCGATCATGTGGCGCTTCGCCACTTCGGGATTGCCGCAGATGGCCATGATGTTTTTTTTCAACGCCTCGCTGCTGGCTCTAGCCGGGGCGTTGAGTGAGAAGGAGCAGGGGCGGACCGCGCGGTCCGTGGTGCTGGCGACGATTGGCGCTTTCTTGCTCGGCCTCGCCACATTGGGAAGCGGGGTCGCCGGCTGGACGTTCGCGGGGTTCTGGATTTTTGCAGTGGTGCTCCTGCGGCCTCGGGCGCGGATCGCGGCCGCCACGATCGCCGCCTACGTGCTGCCGCTCCTTCCCTGGGCCTGGCACAACTGGAAGGCCCTTGGCCAACCCATCGGCCTCCCGCTTTACGAGCTCTGCCGGCAGGCCGGCGAAAGCCATCTGGCGCTTATGGCCGACTTCGAGCCGGTCCTGCGCTTCCGACTCGCAGATTTTCTGCAAAACACGTCCACGCAGATGCTGGAGCAAGTAGCGGGACTCTTCGGGTTCTTCGGGCAGAACATCGTGGCGGTGGCTTTCTTTTTCGCCATGTTCCTGCACCCCTTTGGACGCTGGATTCCTGCGCAGATGAGGTGGGGCGTGCTGCTCATGTGGTTGGGAGCATTCGCAGGAATGTCGGTGGCTGGCGTGGGTGGCGTGGTTTCAGCCAACCAACTGCACGTGCTTTTTTTGCCGGTCATGATTCTCTACGGACTCGACTTCCTGCTCCTGCTCTGGCGCCGCATCGGTCTGGATCAACCGCTCATGCGCACGGCGTTTCTTGTCATTCTTTATGCGTTAACCGCGCTGCCCTTGCTCCAGTCCATGACGACAAAAAGCGCGCGCATGAACTGGCCTCCATACCTTCCCCCTCTCATTCAGCAATTCGGCAAGTGGATCGGGCCCGGCGAGGCCATAGCGTCCGATATTCCGTGGGCCACCGCATGGTATGCGGAGAGGGTTTCATTGCTCGTGCCCGAGAGCGTCGCGCAGTTTGAACTCATCCACCACCAGAGACTGCTCCATGCGCCGCTGGTGGCACTCTACTTCACACCGATGAGCGGCGGCAGCCGGACATACGGCGACATCGTGACCGGGCGCTACAGCGACTGGGCGCGCTTCATCACCCGGGACATCACCGCACCCGAGTTGCAAAACTGGATCCTGACCACCGCGGTCAACCTGCCGGTTGACGGGCAATCCGTTCTTTTCGCCGACCGCGTCCGCTGGAAATGAGTGCGTTCGGCATAGACGCTTCCGCTGCCCGGGACTAGATAAGGACCATCCACCGGCCATGATCCACGGCGATTCACCAAAAATTCAAGAGCTCATCCACAACATAGAGTTGGGCGCGCTCCGCCCTGTCTTGCTGAAAGCGGTGCTCGTCGCGAGCGTTGCGGGTCTCGCTGCGCTTTATCTTTTCTACAATTTCCGCGGACTGGACACGGAGACAGCGATGGACCAGGCGCAGATCGGACGTCAGATCGCCGCCGGTGCAGGCTACTCGACGCTCTATGTACGCCCCATGGCGATCTGGCAGCTGCTGGAAACAAAAGGGGGCGGACCTTCCGGACTTTTCCCCGACACCTACAATTTTCCCCTCAACCCGGCAATCAACGCACTGCTGCTCCGGCCTGTGAAACGCTGGTGGCCCATGGGGCCGTCCGATGTCGTCTATGTGTGCGACCGCGTCATCGCCACCGCCGGCGTGCTCATGTTCCTTGCTTCGGTCGTGGTCACGTTTCTTCTCGTGCGCGGCCTTTTCGACCTCCGGGTGGCGTGGCTGACCGCCGTCCTGATGCTGGTCACCGACATGCTATGGCGCTTCTCCGTCTCAGGGTTGCCGCAGACCGCGATGCTGCTTATTTTTTCGCTGTCGCTGCTGCTCCTGCACCGGGCCATGGAGGATCGCGAGGAACAGCGCGCGGGACGCATGCTGCTCCATCTGGCGGGCACGGCCTTCCTGCTCGGTCTGCTCACCCTCGCCCAGCCGGTGGCGTCCTTTATCTTCGCCGGCTTTCTGGCTTTCGTACTCCTCTGGTTCCAGCCGCGCAGCGTGAGCGGACTGCTCGTCTTCTTTGTTTATTTTGTGGTGGTGGCGCCATGGTTGGTGCGGAATTACTTGGTCTGCGGCAGCCCCTTCGGCCTCGGTATTTACGCGATTCTCGACGGCACCACCGGCTCGGAGTTTTCGTTCATGAGCAACCTCCAGCCTAATGTCGCGGCTTTCGGAGCCTTGCGGGCGAAGCTGCGCGGAGGCTTCACCGGACAGTTCGAAAATCTCTTCGGCTACCTCGGCTACAACGCCGCGGCCCCGGCGTTCTTTTTCGCCATGCTCCATGTCTTCCGGCGCAATGTCAGCAACATGTTCCGCTGGTGCCTTGCGCTCATGTGGCTCGGTGCGGCGATCGGGATGTCGCTCTTCATGCCGCAGGGCGCGGTCTCGAGCAATCAGCTGCACGTGCTTTTCCTCCCGCCCTTCATCGCCTTCGGTGTGGCATTTCTACTCGTGCTGTGGAACCGCCTGGAGATCAACTTCGTCCCGCTGCGAAGCGCTTTCGTCGCCGGCATTCTGCTGGTTTCCGCGTTCCCGATGATCGTGAACCTGGTGACTACCCCTCCCCTGCAGGTGGTCTGGCCGCCCTACGTTCCGCCGCTGATCAATGCGCTCAACCGCTGGATGGAGCCGGGCGAGGTGATCTGCTCCGACATGCCCTGGGCCACCGCGTGGTATGCCGGGCGCACCTCCCTGCTCCTTCCGGCGACCATCAAGCAGTTCACCACCCTCTACGACTACAAATATCTGGGCGGCCAGATCAACGGGCTCTATCTTACCCCCGTGTCGGGAAGTCGGCCATTTTTGTCCCAGATCGCCAAAGGCGACTACCGCGGGTGGGCCAACTTCATCCTGCGGCGCCCGGAATCAGACCCAGGCTTCGCGTCCTTCCCACTGCAGGCCTACACGGCCCTCCCCATCGACGGGGAGTGCATCTTCTTCTCGAACCGCGACCGCTGGACGGGAAGCGAAAATCCCTGACCATGCCCAAATCGAAAAAAGAAAACGAGCCGCGGAATTTCGAGGATGCAATGAAACGCCTCGACGAGATCGTGGCGGAACTCGAGGACGACAAACTTCCGCTCGATGAAATGATCGCGCGCTACGAGGAAGGCGTCACGCTGGCCCGCACCTGCGGGGAAAAGCTCGAGGCGGCCGAGCAGAAGGTCCGACTCATAGCGCGCCAATCCGACGGCAGCATCAAACTGGAGGAATTCGATGAAGCTGAAGAAAGCTGACCCCATCCTCCCGCGGATCGGCGGGCCGGATGATGTGCGCTCCCTTCCGGAGTGCGATCTGCCGCAGCTCGCGCAGGAGATCCGCGACGAACTGATCCGTGCCGTCTCCAAAACCGGAGGCCACCTCGGGCCGAACCTCGGCGTGGTCGAGCTGACCATGGCCCTGCACCGCGCCTTCCGCTCGCCGCAGGATAAAATTCTTTTCGACGTCAGCCACCAGGGCTACGTGCACAAGATGCTGACGGGTCGCGCCGGGCAGATCGACAGCATCCGCCAATACCAGGGGCTCAACGGATTTCTCCTCCGCACCGAGAGCGCGCACGACTGCTACGGTGCGGGCCACGCCGGAACTGCTCTCTCTGCGGGGTTGGGAATGGCCGCAGCGCGGGACTTGCGCGGATCCGGCGAACACGTGGTTGTCGTGGCCGGAGATGCAGCCCTCACCTGCGGCGTGAGCTACGAGGCGCTCAACAACGTGTCCGAGACAACCAAGCGCTTCATTGTCGTGCTCAACGACAACGAGTGGTCAATCTCCAAGAATGTCGGCGCCATCGCCAGCTATCTGAGCACGATCACGACGAACCCCTCGTATGCACATCTGCACGAGAAGGCCGCGGGATTCATCAAGTCGGTCGGCGGGCAGAGCGCACTCGCCCTCGCGCACAAAGTCGAGACCGGGGTGAAGCACATGCTGCTGCCGAGCGTGATCTTCGAGGATCTCGGCTTCCGCTACTACGGGCCGATCGACGGCCACGACACCGCCCTCCTCACGCGCACTTTCGAATTCCTCAAGACGCAGAACGAGCCGGTCATCCTCCACATCCTCACCACCAAAGGCAAGGGCTACGCGCCGGCGCTGCAGCAGCCGGACAAATTCCACGGGCTCGGCAAGTTCAAACCCGACACCGGCGAGACCGAGCCCGCCGCTTCGCCGACCTACTCGCAGCTTTTGGGGACCAAGCTCGCGGACTTTGCCGACCACAACAACCGCATCGTGGCCATCACCGCGGCCATGGCCGGTGGCACGGGTCTCTCGCACTTTGAAAAGCGGCACCCCGACCGCTACCACGACGTCGGCATCGCGGAGGAGCATGCCGCGCTCTTCGCCTGCGGCCTGGCCACGCAGGGATTCAAACCCTTCCTCACGATCTACAGCACGTTCATGCAGCGCGCTTACGACATGATCATCCACGACATCGCGCTGCAAAACCTGAACGTCGCGCTCTGCATGGATCGCGCCGGCCTGAGCGGCGACGACGGCCCGACGCACCACGGGCTTTTCGACATCGGGTACCTGCGCCACATTCCAAATTTCGTCTTCATGCAGCCGAAGGACGAGGAGGAGTTCACCGACATGCTCTGGACCATGGCGAACTACCACGCAGGCCCCATCGCCATCCGCTACCCGCGCGGCGCAGGGACGGGAGCCAAACCCAAGGAGCACCCGCAACTGCTTGAGATCGGACAAAGCGAAGTCCTCCGCCACGGCCGACGCGTCCTGCTCCTCGGCCTCGGCAACATGGTGGAGATGGCGGAAAAGACCGCCGATCTGCTCGCCGCGCAGGGGATTGACGCCGCCGTGATAAACGCGCGATGGATCAAGCCCCTAGACCGCCAGACCTTGGAATTTTTCGCCCGCGCGGCCGAAGTCGTCTGCACCTTCGAGGACCACTCGCTGGCCAACGGTTACGGCAGCGCAGTCATCGAGGCGCTCTCCGAGGCGCGCATCATGACACCCGTGGTTCGCATCGGCTGGCCCGACGAATTTATCGAACACGGCAGCGTGCCGGTCCTGCGCGAGAAACATGGACTCACCGCCGAGGCCGCGGTGAAAAAGATCATCGCGGAACTCGCGGACCACACAGCCGGATCCTCCGTGATCCCCGCGGCTTGATCGCTTGTACGCGGAGGGGATCTTTAGGAATCCTTGCAAGTGAACGAGCGAAGCCATGCTGTTCCGCTTTGAAGCCGGTTCATCACCAGCCCTGCTGCTCTTGCATGGCACGGGGGGTGACGAAAACGATTTGCTCGGACTCGGGAGATTGTTGCGACCGGGCGCCGCGTTGCTCAGTCCGCGCGGCGAGGTTCTGGAGAATGGGCAACCACGCTTTTTCCGCCGCTTGGCTCCGGGAGTTTTCGACGAGCAAGACCTGATCCGCCGCACCTACGACTTGGCGGATTTTGTCGAAGACCACCGCGAACGCCAAGGCTTAGGCCGCATCATTGCCGTGGGTTACTCCAACGGCGCCAACATCGCAGCCTCGATGCTCGTTCTGCGACCCGGGGTGCTTGCCGGGGCCATCCTTTTCCGGGCGATGGTCCCGCTGGAGCTGCCGCACCCGCCCCAACTCGGCGGCATACCTGTCCTCATCATTGCCGGCCGCCGCGACGAAATGGTGTCTGCCGACCAACCGCAGCGGCTCGCCACTTTGCTGATCCGCGGAGGAGCGGAGGTCACCTTGGCCTTGCAGGATGCCGGCCACGGGATCGGCCCCGATGATTTCCAGCTTGCGGCCGACTGGTTAGCGAAAAACTTCGGCACGGGGTCGGGCTAGAGGATTTTTTATCCTTCACCCCGACGCCGGACGCTGACTTAAATCGGGCGTCAACATAAACCCCCGACCCCAAAAAAGAATACACACCCCTATGAACTGGTATATCGAAGCTTGGAAACATTACACGAACTTCCAAGGCCGCGCGCGACGCAAGGCCTACTGGATGTTCGTGCTCTTCAATATCATCGCCTTGGTCCTTCTCGGCATCATCAGCAACCTGATCGGCTTGGGCGGACAGGATGGCTACAGCATCCTCACCGGCCTCTACTCCCTAGCAGTCATTCTGCCCGGACTCGCGCTGGCTGTGCGTCGCCTCCACGACACCGGGCGAAGCGGATGGTGGATGCTGATCGCCCTTCTGCCCTTGGTCGGCGGAATCGTCCTGCTGGTCTTCTTCCTGTTGGACGGCCAACCGGGCGAAAACCAATACGGTCCGAACCCGAAGGGAGCCTGAGCAGGCTCAGGCTTCCCGCAAACCGGCCGGGTCACCGGCCGGTTTTTTATTTCGCCGCGAGGCCGAAGCCTGCGTGCGCGACCTTGGCTGCGTCAGCGATACGATCCTCGTCGAGGATGACGGCGATTTTGATCTCCGAGGTGGAGATCATCTGGATGTTGAACCCGCCCTTGGAGAGCAGATCGAAAAGCTTCGCAGCCACGCCGGAATGCGAGCGCATCCCAATACCAACGACACTGAGCTTGCCCACGCCGGCGGTCTGAGTGACGCCGCGTGCACCGATCTCCGACGCCACGGCTTTGAGGACGGGCGAGGCTTTTTCCAGTTCGTCTTTGTTCGTGGTAAACGAGATGTCGGTTTTCCCCTCGTGCGGCGCAGTCTGCACGATCACGTCGACCACGACATTGGCCTCGGCGAGCGCATTGAAAATTTTGGCGGCTGTGCCGGTCTTGTCGGGCACGCCCTCGATGGTGACTTTCGCCTGGTTGCGTTCGATGCTGACGCCGCGGATGACGACGTCCTCCATGCCTGGTGTTTCTGCTTTCACGATGGTTCCC
>Ga0209190_1001971_pt1 | contig 14092 bp, 15 predicted proteins | sample M_140205_XF_Meta_FD_187315 | JGI IMG/M metagenome (GOLD analysis project Ga0209190, IMG submission 187315) | Freshwater microbial communities from Lake Montjoie, Canada to study carbon cycling - M_140205_XF_MetaG (SPAdes) (version 2) | ecosystem: Environmental > Aquatic > Freshwater > Lake... | reverse complement strand
AGATTTTGGAGTCCGTAGGATTTTAAGGGCGGGGGAGGTCCATAGCCAGCGATGATTGGGGCCTGACGGTGTGAGGCGGCAGAGGCCGTCCTACTCCACGCGATCCTTCGCCTTTGCCTCGACGACGGTCTGCCATTGCACGTTCGCCGGGTTATCCGCCCCGCCGCACTTCCGGGCGATCACATGGTCGACGATGTAGCCGAGGCATGGGCCTGTCGGCAGATGCGTGGCTGGACATGGATGCTCGCGCTTGAATGCTGCTCTGGCGGCTCCGCTACGCTCTATGCGCCCGTGGGCGTCACGCTGGATGACTGTGGCGCTGACGGCACCGGCGCTGGCTGGACGACCGTGCAAGCTGACAGCAGCGCGAAGACTAGGATGAGCGGTAGTTTGAGGCGGCGGGGAGGCATTCGTTAGATCTACTGGCCTATCTACCCTTCCGAAGAAGCCCCAGCGCGAAATAGCTTAACGCGCCACACGCCATGACAGCGATCCAGCTTAACCACATAGGGACCGCCCAGCCGCCGATAATGGCCGACCAGTTATAGTAAATCCTCGCAAAATGGAGCAGCGCGATACCGGCGAAGACGGCTGAGATCATTAGTGCGGTGCGTTTGCGGTTCATGGCGGTTGTCCTCATTTCCAGCATCATAGCCCTTTTCGACCGGCAAGTGCAGCCGGGCTACATGGCTCGCCGGGCTGATTAAGTTACATTCCGTCCTTAAATCCTTAGAGGCTAATTCCAGCTTGTGTTGACTATCCTCGGGCCATAGCTATTTAATCCGTACACGAACTAATGTAGTGTCCCTCCGTATTTTGCAGCGGATTGCGGCATGGCTCGAAGTTCCACATCAGGTCAAGGACGGCCCAAGGGAGCCTTGAACAGGTCAACCCTAGAAGTCCGGGAAGCCGCGCGGGCTTACACCGCCGAGGCCATAAAGACGCTGGCTTCCATCATGCGCCATGGGACCAGCGAGGCTGTCCAGATTTTGGCGGCTAAGGAACTGCTTGATCGGGGCTACGGCAGGCCCGCACAGGCCACTAGCGAGCCTGAGGCGACCCTGATTGAAGCGCGGCCAGTGAGCCTCGATGTGGCTCGACTTAGCCCAGCGTCTCGGGCGGCTCTCAAGGCTGCGCTGCTTGAGATGCAGGCTTTGGGGGGCTAGTAAACTGGACCAGTTTTTTGGCACAAATCTGTCACAACGAGCATCGATTTCTGCCTCCAACAGGCCTTTAGTTGAGTTGTGTTACTTCTCCCGTAGTCCTATGATTTAGGTTAAAATAGCGTTTGTTTGTAAGGTTTTATGGGTAGTCAGGTCTATGTTCTGAGTTAGGCCATTGGCGTTGTTAAGCGCTGATGCACTACGTTCGGGACGTAGGGGCCGGAGGTTCGAATCCTCTCTCTCCGACCATTCATTTTTCGCGGAAGGTGGAAAATGAATACCAAGCCCGCCCGCCGCGACAGCGCATGGAGGGCGCGCGCGGTTGGGCCAAAAGCCACAGTCTTATGTTCAATTCGCCGCCGCGCCCCGCCCACGGCCACCTGCGGTGGTTGCGAGCGGAACGCGATAGGTCTTGTGGCATTCGGCGCAATCGGCCTGCAGCTCTCGCATGGCCACGGCCATGGCCAGTCGGTCGGGAATGGCGGCCTGCAATTTCCGTGCATTGGCGATGAAGCGATCATTGCCGGCCTTGAAGCCTGCCGTATCGGTCCAGATCGCGGGTTGCGCGCGGGGATCGTTCTGGTCGGTGCCCGCTGCGAACAGGGTCGCAATCTTGCCGCCATTGTCGATCAATGTCTGGGCGGCGGCTCTGGCGGCGTCGGACTCCATGTTGCTGATGGTGATCGCGCTGTAGGAGGCCGCGGCGGTGCGGTTGGACTGCATCACGGCCTGTCGCGGCGTTGGCGGTATCGGCGCCGCCGTGGGTGCGGCTGCAGGTGCCGGTGCCTGCGCGAGTGCGGCGGTCATGCCCGCCAGAGCAAAGGCCGTGAGCACGGCGATGATCTTCTGCATCTTATCCCCCGTTGTGTTGACCCGCCCCCACTGAGTGGTCCAGTTGGTATATAGTCTAAGGGCATCATTTGCACCACCCCTCAGCCGGCTAGCAACGTTGCTAGCCGGCTGATCTGTGGGCCAGACTTGAGTCTAGCGGTTTTGTTTCTTCCACTACCCTCAGATTACCAAGGGAATGAGGGAATGTTGTAGGTTAGCGTCGCCACGACGGTGTCGCCGCAGGCGTTGTGGGTGGACATGTAGAACGCGCCGCACTTCGCCGCGTTCAGGTCGGTGGCCACATAGCGCAGGTCGAGCGCGAAGTTGCGATAGGTTGCGGTCGCGCCGATGTCGTAGTGGGTGTAGTCGCTGGAACCGGTATACTTGGCAGCCTGGACCCACTGGTGGCCGACTGTGCCGCTGACGGACAGCCAATCATTGACCGGGAGCACGGCCTGGCCGCTGACATAGTTGCCGGTGCCGCCGCCCAGGCTGAACTCGGGCGAATAGGCCCAGGTGAAGTTGGTGGTGAAGCCGCCCCAGTCCTTGGACAGGGTGTTGATAAGCTCGAGATAGCTGGCGTTGCTGGTGGCTGAGAAGGCGCCGACGGTGCGCGCGTCCGGATAGGAATAGTAATAGATCTGCGCGTTCCAGTTGGCGAAGCCGAACAGGTCGGTGTTCTTGCCGAAGTAGAAGTCGGCTTCGTAGGACGGGTTGTTGGTGCCGTTCAGGGCCCAGTTCGTCTTGGACGCCCAGGCGCCGATGTAGAAGCCTTCCGGACCGGTGACGTTGATGGTCGCCTGCGGCGCGGGCTCACGGTCGTTCTGGCTGATGCCGCGGAAGCGAAGTCGCTCTGCACGGCGATGGCGGCCGACATCGCGAAGGGCGACGCGTCCTGGGCATGGGCAACGCCGGCAAAGCTGCTGGTCAGTGCAACCGCGCCGAGCAGCGCCTTGGTCAGGTTCTTCATTTGTAATCCTCTCATTGGACGCATCTTGGGATGCGCGGGACCGGATGTTCCGGCTCGAAGGGAAAATCCTTTTTCGGGGCGTTTGGTTCAATAAGACAAATCGGTTGCAATACGCATTTCGACCCCAATTTTGCGGGATTTGGCGCAGCGTTGTTGCAATGCAACACACGTTTGCCTAAATGCTGGGCATGACGCCGAAACGCAAGGCAAATAGGCGGGCGTCTTAATGAGACGTTAAAGTGGTGACGAATCGTTAAGAGGCAATATCCCGTGCAAGCGTTGGGGCGATACATGGGGTGGATTCGCGCCGGGGCGCGGGCATGAAAGATCGCCTGTTGCGGATCGTGTTGGTGCGGCACGGACAGCCGCACATCGCGCTGTCGCTCTCCACCGGCCATCGCGGCTTTCACGATTATATCGGCGCCTATGAGGCCGCCGGACTGGACCCCTCCAGCCTGCCGCCATCCGAGCTGACGGAGCTGCGGCGCGAACTCACCACCATCTATGCCAGCGACCGGCCACGCGCCCACCAGAGCGCCCGGGCGCTGGGGCAAGGCGTCGAGCCGCTGCAGGACCCGCTATTCGCGGAAGCGCCACTGGCCAGCCCACCCTTTCCCCTGCTGAAGCTGAGCGTGCCGTGGTGGGCGGTGATTTCACGCATCCTCTGGCATCTGGGCTTTGCGCCGGGCATCGAGACGGCGCGCCAGGCCGGGCAGCGGGCCGAAAAGGCTGCCGATACGCTGATCGACAGAGCACGGGAGACCGGCATCGTGGCGCTGGTGGCGCATGGCTATTTCAACTTCATGATTGGCCGCGTGCTGGCACGGCGCGGCTTCGCCCGGCGCGGCGGCCATCGCGCGCGCTATTGGAACACGGTGATCTACGAACGCCGGGATGGTTGAGCGCGCGGCGTGTTGAAGAGAATGGGGGGCTGCGCTACCTCTGGGACAAGGGATGATTCGTCCAATGCGCCGCGCCGTGTTTCTGAGCCTCGCATTGCTGCTGAGCGCGACCGCTGCCGTCGCTGCGCCGGTCTATGTCAGCCAGCGCACCGACAACGCGTATATGCGCGAAGGGCCATCGTACAACCACCGCGTCCTCTGGGTTTACAAGCATAAGGGCTACCCGTTCGAGGTGATCGCCCGCTACGATGTCTGGCGGCGGGTGCGGGCCCATGACGGCACCATCGGCTGGATGAGCGCGACCATGCTGACCGACCGCCGCAGCGTGCTCATCACCGGCCGCCAGCGCGCCCCGCTCTATGCCGATCCCGAACCACGCGCCAAGCTGGTCGCCTATGCCATGCCCGGCGCGACGGCGCAGGTGGAAGCCTGCGCCCTGCGCTCCTGCCGCATCACTGCGCCGGGACTTAAAGGATGGATCGACAAGTATCGTGTCTGGGGTGTCGGGCGCGCCGAGGTCTTTAAGTAAGGCCTAGTGCCGGAAATGGCGCATGCCGGTGAACACCATCGCCAGTCCCGCTTCGTCCGCCGCGTCGATCACTTTCTGGTCATTCATTGAGCCACCGGGCTGGATCACCGCCGTCGCACCCGCTTCCGCCACCGTCAGCAACCCGTCCGGGAAGGGGAAGAAGGCTTCCGACGCCGCCGCCGAACCGATGGTGTGGGCTTCCGCCCAACCCGCGATCTTCGCCGCATCCTTGGCCTTCAGCGCGGCGATGCGCGCGGAGTCCACGCGGGACATCTGGCCTGCGCCAATGCCCGCCGTCGCGCCGTCCTTCACATAGACGATGGCGTTGGACTTGACGTGTTTGCCAATGGTGAAGGCCAGCAGCATGTCGGTAAATTCCTGCTCTGTCGGCGTCCGCTTGGTCACCACCTTCAGCATCTGCCGCGTGACGCGGCCATTATCGCGGGTCTGCACCAGGAAGCCGCCCGCAACCGTGCGGTAGGTCAGCGTCGGGGCCAGCGGATCGGGCAGGCCGCCCGCTGTCAGCAGGCGCAAATTCCTCTTCGCCGCCAGGATGCGGCGCGCATCTTCGTCGGCATCAGGGGCGATGATCACCTCGGTGAAAATCTTGGAAATCTCTTCCGCCGTCTCGCCATCGAGTTTCTGGTTGAAGGCCAGCACGCCGCCAAAGGCCGATGTGGTGTCGCAGGCCAGCGCCTTCAGGTAGGCGTCCTTCAGACTGGTTCCCAGCGCCACGCCGCACGGGTTGGCATGCTTGATGATGGCGCAGGCGGGCGCATCCGCCGGGTTGAACTCCGCCACCAGCTCATAGGCCGCGTCGGTGTCGTTGATGTTGTTGTAGGACAGCTCCTTGCCCTGCAACTGCAATGCGGTCGCCACGCCGGGGCGGTTCGAGCCGTCAGCATAGAAGGCGGCCTGCTGGTGCGGGTTCTCGCCATAGCGCAGGCCCTGGCGCAGCAATCCGCCGAACGCGCGGCGGCGCGGCGGCTCTTCCACGCCATCCTTGGCCAGTTCGCCCGCGAACCAGCCCGACACGGCGGCGTCATAGGCGGCGGTGCGGGCGAAGGCGCGTTGCGCCAGCGTGCGCCGCAGCGCCAGCGTGGTGGCGCCGCTGTTGGCCGCCATCTCTGCCAGCACGGCGGCATAGTCTTCCACGTCCACCACCACGGTGGTCCAGTCATGGTTCTTGGCGGCGCTGCGGGTCATGGCCGGGCCGCCGATATCGATATTCTCGATCGTGGTCTCGAAATCAGCGCCGCGCGCCACGGTGGCCTCGAACGGATAAAGATTGCAGACCAAGAGGTCGATGCCCTCGATGCCATGCGTCTTCATGGCGTCGGCATGGTCGGCCTTGTCGCGCAGCGCCAGCAGGCCGCCATGCACGTTGGGATGCAGGGTCTTCACCCGGCCATCCATCATCTCCGGAAAGTCGGTGATCTCGGAAACATCCAGCACGGAGAGGCCCGCATCGCGCAGCGCCTTGGCGGTGCCGCCAGTGGAGATCAGCGTAACGCCGTGCCCCGCCAGGCCCTTGGCGAAATCGATCAGCCCGGTCTTGTCGGAGACCGAGAGCAGGGCGCGGGAAATCGTGCGGAGAGACATTTGGGCGACTCGGCTTCGCTGGGCGGTGTCGCGGGGTGATTACTTCTTCATGATCCAATAGAAAAGGCCCATCGCCACACTTGCGCACAGCGAATAGGTCGCCGGTATCCGGGTCGGCCGCCCGGCGATCTCCAGCACGAAATCCCAGGGCTGGGGTTCCAGGTCGAGGAAGATGAAGACCGGCGCCATCACGGCGGCGCCCACCACCACGATCACCAGCAAAAGGAAGAGCCGCTGCATGTCAGTTGCCCGCCGGCATGGGGGAAATCCCCAGTCGCGCGAACAGCGCCTGGTCTTCCGCCGCCACCGGGTTGGGCGTGGTCAGCAGCTTCTCGCCATAGAAGATCGAATTTGCGCCGGCCAGGAAGCACAGCGCCTGGGTCTCCTCCGACATGGTTTCGCGGCCTGCCGACAGGCGCACCATCGAACGCGGCATGGTGATGCGCGCCACCGCGATCATGCGGACAAAGTCGATGGGGTCGAGCGGCTGGGACAGGCCCTGCGGCGTGCCCTCGATCTGCACCAGGGCGTTGATCGGCACGCTTTCGGGATGGACGGGCAGCGTCGCCAGGGCATGCACCAGGCCGATGCGGTCGGCCGCGCTTTCGCCCATGCCGACAATGCCGCCGCAGCAGACATTGATGCCCGCGCCGCGCACATGATCCAGCGTGTCGAGGCGTTCCTGATATGTCCGTGTACTGATGATGTGGCGGTAATATTCCGGCGAGGTGTCGAGATTGTGGTTGTAGTAATCCAGCCCCGCGCCCTTCAACCGCTGCGCCTGCGGTGCGGTCAGCATGCCCAGCGTGACGCAGGTTTCCATCCCCATCGCCTTGACGCCTTCGACCATGGCGCAGACCGCGTCCAGGTCCTTGTCCTTGGGCTCGCGCCAGGCCGCGCCCATGCAAAAGCGGCTGGCGCCCGCCGCCTTGGCCTTGGCCGCGTCGGCCAGCACGGCATCGACCGCCATCAGCTTGGAGGCCTTCAGGCCGGTGTCATGCTTCGACGACTGGCTGCAATAGCCGCAATCCTCCGGGCAGCCGCCAGTCTTGATCGACAGCAGGGTGGAGATCTGCACCTGGGTCGGGTCGAAATGGGCGCGATGCACGCTGGCGGCGCGGAACATCAGCTCGGGAAAGGGCAGGGCGAACAGCGCCGCGATTTCGTCGCGGCTCCAGTCGGTCCGGGGGGCGTTTTTCAGGTCGGGTGCGGGGGCGTTCATGCCCACCATTCTAGGCGGCTTCCCCTGGCCGTAAAAGAGTGGACGCAAGCGGCCCAAAACGCTAACAAAACCGGCCTGTGCCCCAGTGGTGGAATGGTAGACGCGGCAGACTCAAAATCTGTTGCCGCAAGGCGTGCTGGTTCAAGTCCGGCCTGGGGCACCAAATCTCACGGCGTTCGATTTTCTGCCCCAGGCCGGATTTTCTTCTTTTGTCCGCCCTCGTGCCTTCGGCCCTGCGGGTGAGCGGGGCTGGGGCACCATCAAAATCCTTATATTTGCGCCTGCTCAATCCATGACCTAGCCTTGCTGAAAACAAAGTCAGGGGGCTTCATGCGCATCATCGGTCTTGTTCTCGCAGCGTCCGTGGTCGCAGCGCCCGCCTTGGCGCAGCCGCTGCCCGCACCCGCCAGCTATCCGCCGGTCACGGCGTCCAAGGGCGTGCTCGCGACGCATGAATTGTCGCTCGACCTGGCCGAGAAGATTGCCCGCGTCGCGGTGGATGCCTGCCGGAAGATCGGCTTCCGCACCACCATCGCGGTGGTGGATTCCAGCGGCACGCTCAAGACCTTCCTGCGCGACGAGGGCACGGGGCCGCACACCATCAACCTGGCGCAGGACAAGGCCTATACCGCCTTGACGCTCGCCTCGCGCTTCGCCACCTCGCTGACCTTCGCCAATGCGCGCGGCGGCACGCTGGGTACGCCCATGCCCAATATCCGCGGCGTCACCACGGTGGGCGGCGGCGTTCCCATCAAGTATCGCGGCGAAGTGATCGGCGCGGTGGGCTCGTCGGGCGCGGTGGGCGCCGACAAGGACGAACAATGCGTGCAGGCGGGGATCGACGCGGCGGCGGCCGAACTCAAGTAACGCGACGCCTGCGCCAGCCGATGAGTTGCAGCGCCAAGGTGATCGCCACTGCGGCGATGCTGGCAAACAGGAACGCGCCGCGCCCGCCGCCGCTCTGGTAGCCGAAGGTATGGGCGGCAGTCAGCGCGAAGCAGGCATAGTTCCAGCGCTGCAGTTTCTTCCAGCCCGGCGTGCCAAGTTTTCGCAGGCTGGCGTCGTTAGAGGTTGCCAGCAGCGCCAGCAGCACCAGCGCGGCCAGTAATCCGGTGTCGTTGTTGAAGCCGAACATATCGTGGCGAAAAGGCTGCCAGTGACCGTGTCCCTGCCAGTCTTCATAAATGTAATAGAGCCAGGGCCGCCCGCGCAGATGCACGAACTGGCCGAGACTGGTGTGGAACAGGCCGCTGATGCCCGCCCAGATGCCGATGTCGCGGCGCAGGTCGAACGACACTGCCAGCCGCTCGCCCATGACCTGCTTCCACGGCCCGATCAGCAACGTCAGGCAGAGCAGCACCAGGGCAGGGTAGGCGGATGCAAAGCTGAGCCGGGCAATGACATCGTCATAGCTGCGCGTGACATAGAGAAAGTAGCCGCTGACCAGGCAAAACAGCGCCAGTGGCAGGTGATGACGCGCCATGCGGTGCGACAAGCGGGCGGAGAGCATGGTGTCCCGATCGTTTCTTGTTGTTAATGCGAGTATGCTGCACTTCGTAATGTCTGACAACTTGTAATACAGTCTCGTGCAAAGACGCAGGATGAAGCGGTCAAATCCGGGAGAGATGAAAATGGCGGACGGCATGGACAGGCGGGCACTGATCGGCGCGGGCACATTGGCGGCGACGGCGCTGGCGGCCAGCGCGGTCAAGGCGCAGACACCGGTTGCGGCGCTGCCGGGCAAGGCGCAGACCTATGTCATCAAGCCGCTGCCGTTCGATCCCAAGGCGATCAAGGGACTGTCGGAAAAGATCCTCGTTTCGCATCATGACAACAACTATGCGGGCGCGGTGCGGCGGCTGAACGCCATCAGCGCCCAGTTCGCGGCGCTCGATGTCGCCACCGCGCCGGTCTTCACTCTCAACGGGCTGAAGCGCGAGGAGTTGATCGCGATGAACTCGATGATCCTGCACGAACTCTATTTCGATGGGTTGGGCGCAGGCGGTGCACCTGCTGGCAATTTGGCGCAGGCCATCGCCCGCGACTTTGGCAGCGTCGCGCGCTGGCAGGCCGAGTTTTCAGCGATGGGCAAGGCAGAGGGGGGTGGCTCCGGCTGGGTGCTGCTGACCTGGTCGCCGCATGACAAGCGATTGGTGAACCAGTGGGCCGCCGATCACACGCATGGCGTGGCGGGTGGCCGGCCGATCCTGGCGCTAGACATGTACGAGCATGCCTACCACATGGATTATGGTTCGGGCGCGGCGGGCTATGTCGATGCCTATATGCAGGCGATTAACTGGAACAATGTGGCGTCGCTGTTCGACCGCTTCAGCAGGGAAAGCTGATCAGGCCGCCGTCCAGCCGCCATCAATGCTGATGATCGCGCCGGTAATCGACTTGGCCATGTCGCCCGACAGGTACAGCGCCAGCGCCGCGATCTCTTCCACCGCAACAAATTCCTTGGTCGGCTGCGCCGCCAGCAGCACATCCTTGATCACCTGCTCGCGAGTCAGGCCGCGCGCCGCCATGGTGTCGGGGATCTGTTTCTCCACCAGCGGCGTCCAGACATAGCCGGGGCAGATGGCGTTGACGGTGATGCCGAACTGCGCCGTTTCCAGCGCCACGGTCTTGGTCAGGCCCGCCACGCCATGCTTGGCCGAGACATAGGCCGACTTGAAGGGCGAGGCGACCAGCGCATGCGCCGAAGCGGTGTTGATGATGCGGCCCCATTTGCGCGCCTTCATGCCGGGCACGGCGGCGCGGATGGCGTGGAAGGCGGCCGACAGGTTGATGGCGATGATCTGGTTCCACTTCTCGATGGGGAATTCCTCCACCGGCGAGACGAACTGGATGCCGGCATTGTTCACCAGCACATCGACCGAGCCGAATTCCTTTTCGGCCAGGGCGATCATGCCTGCAATCTCGTCGGCCTTGCTCATGTCGGCGGGGGAATAGAGTGCTTTGACGCCGAACTCGGCCTCGATGCCCGCGCGTTCGGCCTCGATGGCGGCGGCCTCGCCAAAGCCGTTGATGACGACATGGCACCCCTGGGCCGCATAGGCCTTGGCCAGAGCCAGGCCGATGCCGCTGGTCGAGCCGGTGACGACTGCCACTTTATCCTTGAGCATGAGAGCTTTCCTGCTGCCGCCCGCCCATGATGGCCGTGGTAAGGCCCTGCGCCAAGAGAAATGCTGCAGTGGCGAAACAGCGCGGGCCAAACAGCCCGAATCCGCCTATAGTGCCTGGAATGGACACCAAGCAGATGCCTGAAACGGCAGCGCCCTGGCGCCCCAAGGATTGCGAGCGCGTCGCGCTTGTTCTGCAGGGCGGCGGTGCCTTGGGTGCCTATCAGGGCGGCGTCTATGAAGCGCTGCATGAAGAGGGGATCGAGCCCGACTGGGTCTCCGGCGTCTCTATCGGTGCCATCAACGCGGCCCTGATCGCCGGCAACCGCCGTGCCGACCGCCTGCCGGCCCTGCGCGAATTCTGGCGCCGCATCACCGACCGCGCGCTCTGGGTCCACGCCCCTGATGGGGATATCTATCGCCAGAGCCGTAATGCCTTCAGTTCCTTCACCACCGCCCTGTTCGGTCAGCCTGGCTTCTTCGAGCCGAAGAAGCTCAATCCCTGGCTGCAGCCCGCTGGAGCCAAGGACGCCACCAGCTATTATGACATTGCGCCGCTGCGGCAGACCCTGACCGAGCTGGTGGATTTCGATCTAATCAACAGCAAGCAGATGCGCTTTTCGGTGGGCGCGGTGAATGTGCTGACGGGTAATTTCGTCTTCTTCGACAATGCCCGGGAAACCATCACGCCGTCGCACATTCTTGCTTCCGGCGCGCTGCCGCCGGCCTTTCCCATGACGCAGGTGGGCACGGATTTTTTCTGGGATGGCGGTATCGTTTCCAACACGCCGCTGCAGCATCTGCTGGCGCAGGACGACAATCTCAATTCGATGGTCTTCCAGGTCGACCTGTTCAGCGCCAATGGTCCGTTGCCACGCACCATCCAGGACGTGATGGCCCGTCACAAGGACATCATGTATTCCTCGCGCACCCGCCAGGTCACCGACATGTTCGCCCGGCTGCAGCGCTGGAAGTATCGCTGCTACGAGGCGCTGGTCGCCATTCCCGAAGAGCTGCTGAGCGACGAGCAGCGAGAGATGCGCGATAAGCTTTCCGACCTGCCGCGCGCCACCATCCTGCAGCTGATCTACCAGAAGCAGGCCTATGAAGGGGCGGCGCGCGATTATGAATTCTCCGCCGATTCCATGCACGAGCATTGGCTGAACGGCCATGAGGACACCCGCAAGACCCTGGCGCACAAGAACTGGCTGGAGATTTCGTCCAAGGCGGGCGGGATCGTGACGCACGATTTGCACAGGGATTACGGGCGTTAAGCGGCTTTAACGATTTCTCCGCCCTTGCGCGCTAGGCTTGGCATATGCGCAAGTTCGTCCTCGCCCTGTTGCTGCTTGGCGCCACGCCCGCCTTTGCCGCTGATGCCAAGGTGATGCTGGTGACCACCAAGTGTCACGACCTGTTCGTCGTCGATATGGGCGACAAGTGCTATGCCCTGCTGGAATGGTATGGCGGCTATCGCCCGGAAAAGGGCGACATCATCACCGGCAATTTCCTGCATTTCGGGGTGCAGGACATGGTGGTGGGCAATCGCCGCCTGCGCGTCTGGCTGGACGATTACGACCTGACCCAGGACCAGATCAACGACAAGCTCGCCGACAAGTGTGATTGAGTTTTCTCCCCGCGCGCGAAGCGCAGGACGGGGGAGATGCCCGTAGCAGCGCTTGCGATGCGAAGGGCAGAGGGGGCATAAACCCCTCATGAATTATCGCCACGGTTATCACGCGGGAAATTTCGCCGATGTGGTCAAGCACATCGCGCTGGTCGCCATTCTCACGCACCTGAAGAAGAAGGATGCGCCCTTCGCCGTGATCGATACGCATGGCGGGCGTGGCGCTTATGATCTGTCCGGGTCGCAGGCGAAGAAGACGGGCGAAGCCGCGCATGGCATCGGGCGGCTGGCGAACCTGGCAGGCGACCTGCCGCCTGCGCTGGCCGCGTATATGACGTGCGTGGGGCTGGGCAGCGCCTATCCCGGCTCGCCGCTGATCGCCGCGCGGTTGCTGCGGCCACAGGATCGCCTTGTCGCGATCGAGAAACATCCGGACGAAGCCGCCTTGCTGCAGGATGTGCTGACGCCCTGGCGCAAAGCGAGCGTCGAGATCGCCGATGGCTATGCCCGGCTGCCCAAGCTGCTGCCGCCGCCGGAACGGCGTGGCCTGGTCCTGGTCGATCCGCCATTCGAGGCTGTCGATGAGTTTGAACAACTGGCCGCCGCCTTGCGCGCCGCCCATCGCCGCTTTGCCAACGGCCTCTATCTGGTCTGGTATCCGGTGAAGGCCCAGAGCGCCGCCGATGGCTTTATCGGCGAGGCGCTGGCCACCGGCGCGCCCGCACTGACCATCGAGATCGCGGTGGATGTGCCGGAAGGCAAGCTGGGCCGGTCGGGGCTGCTGGTCCTGAACCCGCCCTTTGGCTTTCAGGCGGAAATGGAGGCGGTCTTGCAGATCCTGGAACCGCTGCTGGCGGCCCGGACCCGGCTGGAATTGCGGGGCTGAAGCGGACGCTTGCCTTGGCCCGCCGCCTCAATTATCAGAGCCCCACGGACAGGTGGCAGAGTGGTTGAATGTACCGCACTCGAAATGCGGCGAAGGTGCAAGCCTTCCGTGAGTTCGAATCTCACCCTGTCCGCCAACAGTCAAGCAATACCAAGGGATTTTTACTTCGCCGCACGGGCGTTCCCTCTTCTGTTCCCTCTTTGCTTGATGCCGTCCGACTAAGGTCAGCTGGCTAGGCCCGCCAGAAGAACCCGCAGGGCCTTCAAGGCACCGACTACTTGGCTACGTAGCCAGTCCGCAAGGGCCTCTACGGTGCTCAAAACCCCGCTACGCCAGACCCACCCACCGGGTACCCCCCTAATCTGAGAATGGTACCTACGCGTCTCCTACCTACGATTTTGCTCGGGCGATCCACCGTGTGGGGATCAAGCGCCTTCTAGCCACCATCCAGCTAGCACCTAGTCTCACGACAACACCTAGGCCCTCCAAAATCCCCCTAGGTCAGACCCCACTACCCCGGCATACCCCCATTTTCCGTTGATGGTACCTACACTCCACCCTGCTTACGATTTTGCTCGGTCGATCCGGTGTGATGGGGATGGGGGTTGATATGATCCAAATAATTTTTTAGAAGATAAAAAATACAATTCTTTCAAATGGCCGTTAGGCCCGCTTTAAGGGACCGCGCCATGCTCAATAACTCCAAATTCCAGAACCGCCTTCTTGTGGCTTTTCTTGGTGGCGCATCACTTGCTGCCCTAAGCATTGCAGCGTCTGCCCAGACACTGTCTGGGGCGAAAACCGTCACCCAAACATTCTCAGCTGCGGACCTTAACGTTGCCACAGATGCAACCTTCAGCGTCACAACGCTAACCGGAAATGCCATAGATCTTACTAGTACGAATAGCCTTATCTTCACCGACAACTACCAATCGGTGATAAATGGCGTTGATAAGGGCATTCGCGCCTACAACTCTGGCACTGGCGCGCTGAGCATAACCTCAACCGGCACTGCGACTGCGACTGGGACAAACGGCATCGGCATTGATGCCTACAACAGTTCCAGAGGCACTAACTTCACGGTCGCCGCAAACAATGCCACTGGCAGTAGTTTCGGTATTATTGCCCAAAACTTTGGCACTGGCGCTCTGAGCCTAACCTCAACCGGCACTGCGACTGGGGCAAACGGCTTCGGCATTTATGCCTACAACAGTTCCAGAGGCACTAACTTCACG